>Ga0068877_10001181_pt1 | contig 21960 bp, 24 predicted proteins | sample NOAtaG_FD_66437 | JGI IMG/M metagenome (GOLD analysis project Ga0068877, IMG submission 66437) | Freshwater lake microbial communities from Lake Erie, under a cyanobacterial bloom - NOAA_Erie_Diel6S_1000h metaG | ecosystem: Environmental > Aquatic > Freshwater > Lake | place: USA: Ohio, Lake... | reverse complement strand
ACCGCGTCCCAGTCGACCGTGCCCGTTTCCGGGAGATCGACCAGCAGCACGTCCAGCAGGCACTCCGGCTCCAGATCAGAGCCAGAGTCTTCGGGGCCGGTCAGCACGAAGCCGCGGCGCCGAATCTCGTGGGAGTCTTCGCCGGTCTTCTGGGCCACGGCGTCGATCAGTTCGAGGTCACTCATGGGTTCTCGATCTCCTGAAAAGTGGGAATGGAACGGGAAACACAGGGACACCGGCCGCCAACGCAGCGGGCCGGAAGAAGGAAAACACGCCCGGCAGCCAGAGGGGCGGGCGGGGGACTGATGGCGTCTCAGGCGACAAGCGAGGCGACGCGTGCCTCGGCACAGGCGGAGATAGGGTATCTTGGTAGCAAGTGCCCAACGAGCGTAGAAGTAGAAGATGTGGCTTGAGAGGTCATCTCAGCCTGAATCGCGTGACCCAATCAACAAGCGAGTTACTGATGCCAATCGCAGCCCACAACATAGAGCAGGCCGTTCTTGCCGCAATCGAGTTTTTCAACAAGATCTACGCTCAATCCAATCTGCGAGGCGTTCTGCTCGAAGAGGTTAGGGAGCGCGATGCGAACCATTGGGACGTGACGATTGGGTACTCAGAACTTGAGCAGGATCAACCACCGATGACTGCGCTTACGAATGGAGCGAAGTACAGACGCGTGTACAAGGTCCTCACCGTCGAGAAGGAGACGGCAGCGGTTGTGTCTATGGTTATCCGAGAGATCTAGGCCGCCGCAAAGAGGTCGCGCACATGGACGCATCAGATGTAGCGTCGTTGCTCGCCAAGTATGCTTCCTCGGGTGTCCTGCTAGATACCAACATTTTGCTCGTCTACTTGGTTGGTAGATACAGCGTCGAAAAGATTGAACGATTCAAGAGGACCAACACGTTCACGAGAAAGGACTTTCAATTCTTGTCGGGCTTTGTCCGTCAGTTCCATAGAATCGTCACAACCCCACATGTACTGACAGAGGTCAGTAACCTCGCTGCCCACCTTGAGGAGCCAGACCGTAGATCCTGCTTTGCAACGTTCCGTGAGGAGTTGTCCGTGCTTCACGAAATCAGTCACCCGGCAGTCGTTATTTCCCAGAACAACTCTGCCTTTGAGCGGCTGGGGATAACGGACGTAGCCATTCCGGCAGCCGCAGGACAGAAGTACTTGGTGCTGACTGACGACCTCTTGCTACATCACTCGCTGTGGGACAACGGCGTCGAGGCGATCAACTTCAATCATATTCGGCTGTCCGGCTGGGGCTTGTGATGTCGCCGTTCCCACACCGCCAGCCACTCCCTTTCCGCCTCCAATGCCTCCGTCCGGCTGCCATAAGGCCCCAGCACCGGCCCGCCCGACGGTCCCATATCAGCCCACCAGTAGCCCTCAGCATCTGGCTCCACGTGGCTCGCCCGAGTGATCTGGAGTTTCCCGATCTCCCGCAGGTCCAGTGCCTCGGCATAGATGCACCGGGCCACGCCATCACAGCCGACCACCAACTCCATATCGGTGGTCATGCCCCACCTCCAACCCCGCCACGCCTGAGAATGTTCCTGCGGGGCCGATCTACGAGCAGTTCGCCGACGCTGGCCTGAATCTGCTCGAAGTCACGGGCGACCATCTGCCGGAGCCGATTGGAGTCCCGAAGCGTCTGCGGCTCGATACCCGTGATCGTCTGCTGGGCTTGTTCCACGAGGGCATCCAGTTCCGAGCTGCTGCGAATATTCAGCCGCCGGAACCGCTCGAAGAACTCACGTAGGTTCTCCACGGCCGAATCCCGAAAGACCTTAGGCTGGCCATCGTGCAGGCCCGTGAGGCGTTCAGCGAGATGGGCCGTGAGCCGCTGAAGTTCCGTGGCGAAAGCCTTCTCGGCCAACTCAACGGCACTCTCGAAGCGTGCACGCACCCGGGCCTGCTCCTGTTGGTAGACCTCCGGGTGCAGGGCCATGAGGTAGCTCGGCGGCTCGATGGTCGGGTAGGAGACTTCGAGATCGAACAAGCGGTCGAGCGTCGTGGGATAGTCGCTGGCGTTGAAGAGCGTGCCAAGTCGTCGCTGGGCTTCGGACTTGATCGTGTCGTACTGGGCGGCGAGTTCCCGAGCGGCCTCTTGGAGCCTCTCGCGGTACGTCTGCATCGTGCTCGCGAACATGCCGAGGGAGTTCTGCGGAAGAAGGCGTACGCCAGCCTCGGGGAACGGCAGCGTGACCGTGCGCCAGTAGCCAGATGCTTCCGAGCGAACGGCGGCCACGGCACGGTAGGCGGGGTTCTTGGTGTCGAGGATGAGTTTGCTGGCCGAGAGCAGTTCCCGGTCGGCATGGAACGCTCGGGCCGCCGTCGTTCGCTGTTCTGGGGCGAGGGTCTTCCGAACCCCCAACCACGTGAAGGCGAGCCTGACGGCGGCCATCGTGGTGCGGAGTCTGTTGGCGGCGTTGCGTTCGAGTTGGGTGGACGGGGTAGTGGTGGGTTGGATTGTTGACCGGCTGGCTGTGTGCTGGCCGCTGTCGTGGGATGTGGTGGTTGCTGTGGACATGGGTACGTGCGGTCTCCTTGAAGGTTGGATGGAAGGCCCGGCTGCCAAGACTGCTGACAGACCGGTGGCGGCACGGGCTTGGAAAATCCGGGATGAACGGCTGACAGGACGGCGGGCTTCTATCGGGCAGAGGTATGGGGCCGCGCGGGGTGCCCCATGGGTAGATAGAAGAAGAGAAGAAAGAGATAGAGAAGAGATAGAACCGGTTCCGCATTGGTGTCGATGTAGGTCGGCATGACTGCGGACCTTGGTCGGCATGGGTGCGGATGCTGCGGCCGCCGCGAGTCTCTCCAGCCCGTGGCGTGTCGACCGACTAGAGAGATTCCGCAGTCCCGCGACGATCAAGGAAGGGTCAGGCCTTGCCGGCCGAGCCACCCTTGATCGACCGTTCGCAGCAGCGGACGGTGTCTCATGTCACCGGGATAACGGGCATACCCAACGTGAGTGTGGAGAAATAGGAGCGTCGGTCTTTCCATCCGAGGGCCGCATGAACTCCGGCCGGCCACGTCTACTTCCTCTTGTGACCCTTCGGTTGTGCCTGCGTTGTCGCACGTGCCACTTGCCTGCCTACGTGTCGGGCGTACACGGCCAACATGTCCGTCGCGACATGCTTGCAGAGGTGCAATCGCCCGGACTAACCTTTTCCCATGAACCCATTTGCTAATCGACTTGACGAGCGTCTGGCTCAACAATCGCTTACTCCTGACGGCATCTGTGTTGCAAGACGGCTCGCCACGGATCCCCACGGCATTCTGCTGAGGTCCGCGGCCGCAATCGTCGCGCCAATGATCAACGGCGACGACGATAAAGCACACGCGGTTCTAGTGGAGTTAGGGGCAAAAAAGCTCCTTCGACAAGACACCTCCGGGCCGGAGCCGAGGATCTTCTTCGATCATGCCGCGATTGGACTTACCGAGGAAGAAGCGTCCGCCTGCTTGTCGGTACTAGACCAACTGCAGACTATCGGAGGTCCACACTCTACCGAAGGCATGGCCTCCTTGAAGGCGTTCTTCCAGAGCGAGTCCCCCATTTCTCTGGTGTTAAGCATCACGTCTCACGACGTTTTCACAGACTTGCAAGACCGCGCTGACCGTGGGCGCCTGACCTTTTTCGTTCTTCCGTCGCGATCATGCGTTCAACAGAATCTGCACGCGCATTACGATGAAGTGCTCCAGAATTGGACCACCTTCCTCGTCAAAGGCAACGACAACCTACGGTCCAATACGATACTCCGAGTTGCGACCGTCGATTGTGCGGAAATCTACACATCGGGCATTTCAGCCGACCTCGCACGAATAAACTTCATTCGGTCGGACGCACAATCGACGCGAGAGGGAACTGTGATCTTGGCGCCTGCTTCCACCTCCCTGTACGCCCTCTATAGGGCGAGAGCCACTGAAGTGTGGGCGGCGGCTTCTCCGCTTTGGGCGTTGGAAAAGCAGCGGGTCATATTCCTTTGGCTTGGAAAGGTGTTGTGGCCGGCCAGTTTGGTGGCAATCGCATTGACGGCAGTAGCACTCCTCGGAAAGTTAGTAGGTGGCCTCATTGCAACGATTGCGATTGGGCTTCTGCGAGAAAGGATTTCTTTGGCCATAGGGGCGAAGGCATGGTCGCACAGAAACTTGTTTCAAAGGTAATCGGTGGCGTGAGCGTGATGTGGGATCACGAACTGGATGTCATCTACACGGAGGATCCACGGTTTGACGTCCCTTTTTGTCGAAATCAATCAGGTGTCGATGCAGACATTTGTTTTGAGGCAACAACGTACTGCAACGTTGCGTGTGCGAACTGTTTCTCCGAGTCACTGCCCTCGCGCCCCGGGCAACACCTACCGCTACAGTCAATCGTCGATCATCTGACAAGTAGTCGTTCTGGGCTTCTTCGAGCGTGCATTACCGGCGGGGAGCCGCTAATGCATCCTGACATAAAGGGCATTCTTGAGCTGCCGTCAAGGTATTGCGATGTGGGATTCGTCCTAACGACAAACGGAACGATTCAGCCGAGTCTAGATGTCGCAATGGCACATCACGGATGGTTGGTGTGCGTTTCCATCCACGGAACACGGGAGGCACATAATGAGTATGAGCGCCACGACACACATGGACTCGCTGTCGCCCGCCTATGTAACCTGTCAGAGCAGGGCGCCACGACTCACATATACGCAGTTCTGCACCGCAAGTTTCGCACCGAGGATCTTGAGTTTCTCTTGCAACTGCGTGAGAGGTGTGGTGCGCGAATGCTTCGCCTCATCGTTCCTCGGCCCTACGGACGACATGAGTCTGTGAATCCTGTTGAATCGCGAGTCGCAGTTGCCCCTTACTTGTCGAAGCAGTGCGTCCTTGTATGCGAATCGTCGGGCTCACCCTTCGTCGATGTGCGTGGAGAGCGGCGGACATCACACTAAAACTCCGAGCAGAGTGCTGTCGAACGCCACTAAAGCGCGGCCCGAACTCGTTGTTCTGAGGCACCTTTGCGAGGAGGGCCAGACTGTGTCGCATCGTCGGAGTATTGATAGGCTCGGTCTGAGTCAGTTTACCCCCGGCTCCCGCACTACCCGCCTGACCCGCCCGCCACTACCCGCTTCCGGCCGCGAATACACCCCCGCCCGATCAGCCGACAGGCACCGACCGGAAGCCCAGTGGCGTAACCCTTCGATCTTGTCCCCCGCAGTGGCAGCCACGGGCACGACATTCTGGGCGGCCTGAACGAGCGGCACGTCCAAGAGCGACGCCAACCTGCAGCACGACTTGATCTCGGCGCCGGTCCAGTTGGCGTCGTCTGGGCGGGCCTGCTTCGCGTCCAGCCCGTAGTGCCGCCGATAGATCGACCAGATGCCGTCCTTCTGGTCGCGCCCGGGCAAGTCCACGAAAAACACGCCATCGAAGCGTTCAGCACGAGCGAACTCCGGCGGCAACTTCGAGGCGTCGTTGCAGGTACCGACGAAGAAGACGTCCGATTCATGGTCGTTGAGCCAAGTCAGCAGCGAGCCGAACACGCGGGCAGTTACACCTGAATCTGTCTGGCCGGATGAACTGGAACCCGCGAGCGCTTTTTCCACTTCGTCTGCAAAGAGCACGCAGGGAGCCATTGCATCGGCCAACTTGAGGGCCGCCCGGACGTTGGACTCACTCTGGCCGACAAGCGAGCCGAGCAGAGCGCCGACATCGAGGACGACCGTGGGCCTACCGGTTTCGTTGCCGAGCGCTTTCGCAAACTGGGACTTGCCGCAGCCGGGAGGAGACAGCAGGAGGACACCGCGGGGCCGATTGCTGACCACCCCTTCGCTCTGGCGGCGCATGGCCCGGAGACAGAACGCCTTCAGGTTGTCGAGGCCGCCGAGTTGGTCGAACGACTCGGTGCCGCGGTGGATGGAGACGAGGCCGCTTTTCTTCAACTGTTGGCTCTTCAGTTCCCACAGGGTCTCGGCCTTGAGGGTCCCGTGCCTGACCAGCGACAGCGAGTAGGCGTTCTCGGCTTCGCTGCGCGTCAGGCCCTTCGCGGCGTCGATCACCCGGGGGAGTTCGTCAGGCTCGGGAAGTTCGCCGTCCTGTGTGGCGACTCCGCGAGCGATCTCCTCCAGCTGCGCGTGGTCCGGGAGTTCGTGGTCAACGCACACGAAGAGTTTGTCGAGTTCCGGGGGTATCTGCGTCACCGGTGCAAGCACGACGATGAAGGCCCGGTTGTTCTTGCCGGAGATAGCCTGCCTCGCGACGGCTTGGATGAGTTCCACGCTGCCCATGAAGCGATGCAGGTTCTCGAACAGCAGGATCGTCGTGCCGGAGCCTTGTGAGACCTGCGGCATGGCCCGGATCACAGCGAGCGGGTCCTGAGTCTCTGTGACGCCCGGGATCGCGATCTGCTCGATGGGGAACTGGACCCCGGCGTCGCAGTTCCAGATGCCCAGCCGCCAGTTCTCAGCGCGGCACAGGTCGGTGATTTCCCGGGCGGCTTCGTGGGGTTCGGCGGTCTGGCACCAAATTGCCGTGAAAGCAGCTGAGATAAGTTCGCGCAGTCGGCTTGATAGCGACTCTGCCGGCGCTGAGGACGTACTGTGATCTTGTCGAGTCGTGGTTTTCGGTCGGGGCATAGTGTCTCCATGAAATGCAGTTGGGGAATCGCGGCTCATTCGGCATCCGCGCCGTGACCGCGGGACAGCATCCAACTCTCGGGCTGAATCCTGCCGAGCCAGTCTTGGAGCGTTGGGATCCTGCCCAAGTCTTCGAGAACGTGCTGCTCGCCGATGAATCGCACGGGAAGAACCCTGCCGGTCGAGAGCACTGTTGTGGTCCCGAAGAACTCCTCCAGCAGGAAGATGCCCTCGGAATGGTGCCTCAAGGCCCGGTGCCGGAAGTCCGCCATGTGGCTCTTGGATGCGTCCAGAAAGTCATGAAACCTCAGGTACTCCTCCGGGATGCCGCCGAACTTCTTGGCCGATGAGACAGCATGGTGGTAGGGGTGGGCCATTACAGGTCGAACTCCCGGGTGCTATCTCGGCTCTCGGTGTAGTTCTCCTGATGCTGGATCGTGACCTTGGCCGTCTGGGTGTCGATCGTGAGCGTGCCTTGGCCGCCGTCGTTGATCTCGAATCCGGACGGCAAGAACTCGTAGATGCACGTCTCTAGCTGCTCGACAAGCGGCTGCGCAATCGTCGTTCGGTCAACGCGCTCGCCGGCCTCGTCCCGGTACTGCACGCCGTCGATGGCCCCCGAGTCTCCGTAGCCCGAGTAGGCGGCCTCTACGGTGGCGACCCGGCGGTTTCGCAGGGCCGGGAGGACTTCCGCGCGAAGCTTGCCCTTGGCGCGCTCCAGCCGGGCCTGCTCGCTCTGGTGGTAGTGGGCGAGGAGCTGCCGGACGTTCTCGCTGACTTCTTCATCCGGGGTCTTTGAATCAGCCATAAATAACAAAATCCTGTCGGGGATGGGGTGTGGAAAACGGCAGGTCTCCACGGCGGCGCATTTCCATACGCCGCCGGGAGACGGCCGGAGCCGGTGCGTGGTCAGCTCCCCTGCTGGAGCCGCTCGCCGGACTGGGTTTGCGCGTAGAACTCCGGCAGCAGGGTTTCGCGACCAGATACGCCGAGGGCCCGTTCGAGGTCTCGGGTGGCGTCCCTGCACGAGCCGCCGGTAAAGCCTGTGGTCTTGATGCTCGTGGCGCCTTCCGGGCTGACGGTGATCTCGATGGTCTTGGTGGTGGGAGTGCTCATCAGGCGGCACCTCCCACGCAAATGGTGACCTTGATCGAGCCGTCCTGCAGGCTGGTCTCTGTGACCGTGTGGCCCTTCTTGCGGGCCTCGATTTTGGTCTTCTCGACGGCATACGCTTGCAGGAACGAGTTCAGCCGGGATTGCTCGCCCCAGTGGCCGCCGTAGTTGTCGTACTGGACTTGGCCGCTCTGAAGGTTGGCGACGACGGGGTATTGCCAGCCCGGAAGCTGGACGCACAACCCCGTGGCTGTCGCGTTGAACAGCCGGACGGTCTTGTGTTCGGGCGCAGCGAGTTGCAGACGAGTGCAGGCCGCCCGGACCGCCTGCTCGTCACGGATCTCAGTCTTGATTTCGACGATGTGGCTCAATGCCAGTTCTCCTGTGTGGTGATGGATGGGTCGGGGTGCTCTCACATCAGGCCGACGAGAGCCCCGAGGCCGACGATGGTTGCCCAGAGCGGCCACGTGAGATAGGCGACCCAGCGAGCCAGAAGCCAGCCGCCGAAGAACGTGAACTTGGCCAGCCAGAACAAGGCCGACAGAAGGGAAAGCGGAATTGCGATCAGGGTGCTCACGAGAGCCTCCTTGGAGGAATGTGGGGAAGTTGGGATCTGGAACACTGGCCTATCGACGCGGTCGACGGGTGCGCACGTACTTGGCCAGATACAGCGCGCCGGCAATCTCGGTGGCCAGCAGTGCGCAGACGAAGAGCCCAGTTGTCAGAACCATGGGGGACTCCTTGCGGGAGAGAAGTAAGCGGGTCAGTTGCGGCAGGAAAGCTCGGCCAAATCGATGGCCAGCCACCTGTTGCTTGCGAAGTCGAAAACCTCGACTTCACGGAACAGGGCAGTCGGGACGGGCGTGGGAGTGAAGCGCCACGTGTCCGGATCACTGCCAAGTTCGAGGCCGGCGACGAGCAGCCCGATGCAGACGCTGGGCTTGGTGCCAGCAATCAGAGGAAGTTGCGGGAAGGCATAAGGTGCGCAGGTCCCCGGCACTGTGATGCGCACCAGACCGCCTTGGGCCTTGGCTGTCTCAATCTGGCCCTGCATGCCGGGAATAGGGACCTTCGTGCAGGTCGGCTCCCAGTGGTCTTGGGTGCTGAACCACGCGACCGGCTTTTCGTGCGGCTCGATCTTGGCGGTCGTGGGCCTGATGCAGCCGGAGTTGATGATCTGTTTGAGTTTCAGACCCGTGGTGTAATGGAACACGTGCTCGGGAGGATCAGGGCTGGGAGGGGGCTTGTCGGTGCTGGAAATGGGGATCAGCGTGACGTGGATTTGCATGTGGGTGGGTTCCGTGTGCGCAGACGGGGAGCGCAGGCGAGGGACAGAAACCAAGGCGCCGGAGAGATCAGCAGCTACGCGAGTGAGAGCGCAGCCTGTTGATGGCGATTTTTGCGCTCACTGAATATGCCCGGAATGTGGCGGCGTTTTAGCCGAGCGGCACAGATCAGGCCGCCCAGTCCTTACAGAGCGTCTCGGCTTGCAGCAGTACGGTCTGAACGGCAGCGTCTTGCAGGTCTGGCGGGTAGCCGAACTTGCGCAGGATTTTCCGCACGGCTACTCGGATTGCCGCGCGTGCTGACTCCCGCATCGTCCAGTCAATGGTGACGCTGCTCCGCACTTTCGTGACCAACTCGGCGGCAATGACGCGGAGTTTTTGATCACCCATGGCCCGCACGGCGCTCTCGTTCGCAGCCAGAGCGTCATAGAACGCCAGTTCTTCTTCCGACAAGTTCATCTCTTCGCCACGCTTGGCGGCCGCGCTCAAGTCTCTTGCAAGTTCGCACAGCCGCGTAATCACATCCTGAGTCGCGATGGCCCGGTTGTGGTAGGCGTTGAGCGTCTTTTTGAGCATCTCGCTGAACTGTCGCCCCTGCACGACGTTACGGGCAGCCCGCGTGGCGATCTGACCCTGCAGCAGTTTCGCCAACAGTTCCGCAGCGACATTCTTCTGCTTGATGCCCCGGACCTCGTTCAGGAACTCATCGGAAAGAATAGAGATATCGGGCTTCTTGATCCCGGCTGCCGTGAAGACGTCGATTACTTCTCCGTCCGCCACGACAGCCCGCGAAACGAGTTGTTGGATCGCGTGGTCGAGGTTTTCAGCCGTTCCCTCCCGGTCGGCTGTCTTGAGCAGTGCGGACTGTGCGCACTGGTAGAAGGCGATCTCGTCCCGTAGCGCAATTGCTTCGTCTACAGTCGCGCACAGCGAGAACGCCTTGGACATGTCCGAGACGACCTTGCAGAACCGCTTCTTGCCGTCGTCCTGCTCCAGAATGTGTTCCTGCGCGGCTGGAATGATCTGGAGCCGCTGCGTGCCTGTCGCGGTGTACCACGTGGACCACTCAAAGGCGTGCATCATGCCCCGGGCAACTTCGACCTTTTCGTTCAGGACGGCCACGGCCTCGGCAGTGTCGATGCTGGGCTTCCCCTTGCCGCCGCTCTCCGTGTAGGTGGCGAGCGCCCGCTTCAGTTGGTCGGCCAATCCCAGATAGTCCACGACGAGGCCGCCCGGCTTGTCCCTGAAAACACGGTTGACGCGAGCGATGGCCTGCATGAGTCCATGGCCGCGCATTGGCTTGTCGGCGTACATGGTGTGCATGCACGGGGCGTCGAAGCCCGTCAGCCACATGTCCCGGACGATCACGAGCGAGAACGGATCCTTGGGGTCCTTGAACCGGTTGGCGAGATCGCGGCGCCGCTGCTTGTTTCGGATGTGCGGCTGCCAATCGGGACCGTCCATCGCTGACCCCGTCATGATGATCTTGGCGACGCAGGCTTTTTTGGCCTCGGCCTGCTCGTCGTCATTGGGTGCGCTCGCCCAGTCGGGCCGGAGTTTCAGGATCGCATGCAGCAGGTCCACGCAAATCCGGCGGCTCATACACACGACCATCGCCTTGCCGGACAGGGCCTCTCGCCGCTGCTCGAAATGCTCGACGAGGTCTTTCGCGATGAGGGCAATCCGCTTGGGATCACCGACGAGGGCTTCGAGCGCCGCCCACTTGGACTTGAGCCGCTCGCGGGTCTCTTCCTCCTCCCGCTCGGTCAGCTCCTCGAACTCCTCGTCGATCTTGGGGAGTTCCTTTTCCAAGAGGCCCAGTTTCGCAATCCGGCTCTCGTAATAGATCGGCACCGTGGCGCCGTCCGCGACCGCCTGCTGGATGTCGTAGACGCTGATGTAGTCGCCGAATACCGCCCGCGTGTTGGCGTCGTTCTGCTCGATCGGCGTCCCGGTGAAGCCGATGAAACTGGCATTGGGCAGGGCGTCCCGCATATTTCGGGCCAAGCCGTCGATGAGGTCGTACTGGCTGCGGTGGGCCTCGTCCGCGATCACCACGATATTCCGCCGGTCAGACAGCACGGGCATCTTGTCGCCCTTCTCGTCCGGCATGAACTTCTGGATCGTCGTGAAAACCACACCGCCGCTGGCTACCTGAAGCAATTCCCGCAGTTGTGCTCGGGACTCTGCCTGCTTGGGTTTCTGGTTGAGGATATCGCTACATCGGTCAAACTGACCGAAGAGCTGATCATCGAGATCGTTGCGGTCGGTCATCACGACGACCGTGGGGTTTTCCATCGCCGGTTCGCGGGAGATTCGCCCCGCGTAGAACACCATGGAGAAACTCTTGCCCGACCCTTGGGTGTGCCAGACGACACCTGCTCGCCTGTCTCCAGCCGCGCTGCTCGCCCGGACGGTTTCCTCGACGGCAGCCTTCACGGCATGAAACTGGTGATAGCCCGCGATGACTTTGGCGGTGCGGCCCTTGTCATCCTCGTCATAGGTGATGAAGTCCCGCAGCAGATCGAGCAGCCGGGATTTCTCGAAGACGCCGTGAATGAGCGTCTCCAGTTCGAGGGCTGAGCGGGGCGCGTCAGCTTGGCCGTCGGTCGTTCGCCAGACCTTGAACCACTCCTTGTTGGCCGTCAGCGAGCCGATCCGGGCCTGCAAGCCGTCGGAGATCACCAGCAGCTCGTTGAACCGAAAGAGGGCGGGGATCTCGTCCTTGTAGGTCTGCAGTTGCTTGTAAGCCGACCAGATGTCCGCCTGCTCTTGGGCTGCATTCTTGAGTTCCAGCACCGCGAGGGCCATGCCGTTGACGAACACCACAATGTCCGCGCGGCGAGTATGCGTCCCCTCCTGCACTGTGAACTGGTTGACGACGTGCCAGTCGTTGTTGTCCGGGTTCTCGAAGTCGACCAGCCGAACATGGTCGCCTGCGATGGTGCCGTCACCACGCGGATATTCGACATCCACGCCGGCTGCCAGCATCCGATGGAACAGTCGGTTAATCTGGACGAGGGATGGCCCCTCAACCCGCAGGACCTTCCGGAGGGCATCTTCCCGGGCGGCAGCGGGGATGTTGGGGTTCAGCCGGTCGATAGCGGCCGTGAGCCAACTCTTGAGAATCACGTCGCCATAAGAGTCGCGTTCGGCGCCGGGTTCACCGGGGGCGATGCTCGGCCCGGCCAAGTAGGCGTAGCCGAGTTCCTCGAACCACTCGATGGCGGCTTGTTCGACGGTGTCTTCGGTGACGCTCATGACGTTGTGGCGACTTGCGCCTAAATGAAAAACACGGAGTTTTCAGGGTATTTGTGTGGAATGGGGCGCGGCTCACCCCTCTGCGACAAAATGACTTTTAGGCCCAATGGGGGATGTATCGGCGGTACCTCAGGGATGTCTGGGTCGGGTCGGCAAGCTTGATGACTCCGGCCTCCAGCGTGTCGCGGATAGCTCGGGAAACGGCCTCGGCTTTCTTTTCGGTGAGCTGGAATCGCTCCCGCAGGCTTTGGTTCGTCATCTTCTCATTCATCACGAAACGCAGGCAGCAGTGCTGGTATGTAGCACGGATTCGATCGTCGCGGTCCATTTCCTCAAAGTCCTTGTGGCGAAACAACACCACCGAAGTCCTTCCCTGACCGACGCGAAAGTCAGGAGCCGGCAATTGATACACCTCCGCCGCGTGAACAACCTTGTCGATGCCGCTCCCCTTTTCCTCACAGATGCCCATCCGACGCATGAGGTCGGCGATCCGTTCATTTCGGGAACGGTATCCATCGATAAATCGCTCTGGTGGGATAAATGGCACCCCGGGGCTCGACACCTCCATGCGATCGTCATACAGCTCGATCATCACTGACGCTCCGGCCATCGTGAAGTCTTGGTGGATCAGGGCGTTCGCAACCACTTCCCGAACCGCGATCTCGGGAAACATGGTCACGGATGTACGAATCGCCTGCTCGATCACCTCGTTGGTGGGTACCAAGCCGTTGATGAAATCGACCAACCCCTGAAAGCCAACGGCATAGCCCTTCGAGCCCTGTCGGTCGAGCTTCGTAATGAGCTTGTTTGTGCCGTCGTACACAACCACTCGTGGCGCCTTCCTCGCGAGGAGATCAAACCGGCCAAGATCCTTGGCGAAGAGTACGGCACCGAGATTCGTGATGGCCCATCCATTTGCCACCGCTTCGATCACGCACTCATCGTTCAGTCTCGCCAAAACCGATTCGCGGGTGGCTGGATACGGCAACCTCAGCAGGTCAAAGAAGCCCTGCGTGTCGAGCAGATCGACGACGGTCTGGCCGTCGCACTCCGCCAGCGCCGGGAGGAGGCTCCACTCTTTCTCTCCCTCGGCGACAATCGCGCGGAGCCGATCGGGGGTCATGGGCACGAGGCTTTCGCCGGCCCGCATCAGATAGCGTCCGTCGTGATGAAGCGGTTGCCCCGCAGGGCGCGACGGCACATGAAACACCAGCACACGGCCATCTGGATGGATGACTTCATCGCAGATGCACTTGATATGAATGCGCTCGTGGATGCCCGAAACCGTTCGTTCCGGAACGGCAAACGCCTTGGTGCCGACGACGCGGCGGGGCGGCTTGTCGGTGATCCCCAACAGGATGCGGCCTCCCCCTTCGTTCGCGAGCGCCACGCAATAGTCCACGAGCGTGTCGAAGCTGAAGTCTTTCGACGCCGCCTTGAACTCCAAGTGTTCGTTCTCGGAACGAAGCACCAACAGGGCATCGATGTCTGCGGGCGTCATCGGCATGGTCAGGCTGTCGCCTCCGCTTCCTGAAGCTCCTTCAGCGTCCGACCGTCCTTGGTTTTCCACTCGATCCGGCCGTTGGCAGTTCGGCCGAGCAGCGCCGTGGCAGCTGTCGAGGGCGCCGTGAACAAGTAGTCCTGCGTGAACGTGAAGCCTTGGCCTTCCGGGGCCATCACGCCCTGTCGGATCAACTCGTCGCGCAGGTCTTTGACGTATGTGAATCGGTTCAGCACGGAAGGCACGATCTTGTCGTCGCCCACGGCCTTGGAACCCGCGAACACGACGAAGCCCGCCGCGGTCTCCTGCCCCCTTCCCTCAATGCCCTTCGCGGAGAGATACAGCGTGGTGTCGGCATCACGAGCGACGGCAGCGGCCCCGGTCTCGAATACGCTGTAGCCGAGAATCGGCAGGCAGAGGAGAACGTCGTCGAGGAACCCTTCGGCCATCGCCTCGTCGGCCTCTGATAGGGAAGGTGGCGCCGGAGCATTGCCATTGTCCAGCACGCACCGCTTTGCGCGGGTAGCCAGCTCCACCAGCCGGGATTCGAGCCGCTGGACGTGGGCCTTGTTGAGGTTCGTGTCCTTGCTCGTGAACACGACTGCGTGTGTCCAGAAGTCTTTTTTTGCGACGTGCTGCTCCAGTCGCGGCCGGACGGGATCGCCCTCGCCGACGTAGACGGTGGGGAGCGCGGATGTTTCACCGGGCCCAACGAGCATGTACACGCCAGTACGGGAAAGTTCCTCCCGGCTTTTGCTCTCGCCGAAGATCGCTTTTGGGATGACGAGGCCCCGGCCGCTCCAGTTTGACTTCTCGACGACCTTCAGCCCCTCGGGGTCGCCGGTGGGCAGGAAGACGTTCACGGAGAATCCACGGCGGGATGCGGGCTTGCTCATCGCACGGCCTCCTCGACGATACCCTCGGCCTCAGGGACGCGGACTTCACCGGAGAGCAGCTTTGGTAGGAGCGTGCCGCGGAGGGCGGCGAGGGTGCGGGATGCTCGCTCGCAGGCGACGACTCTGCGAAACAGCGAAAACGCTCGTTCGTGGAAGGCATCCATAACGGCTTGCGGCGGTTGCACGACTGAAATCGGGCGGAAGTTCGTCTTGCTGATCTCAAGAAATGTTGAGCCATTTGCCCGGCTAACAATCTCGTCGTGGGAGGCCCCTGTCCATCGCAGCAGAAACAGATTGGATACGCCTTCTTTCGGCTTCATCGCAATGAACCCTTGGTTGATTGCAACCGGGGTCTCTGCGACGGCGAGATACCCAATCGGTGCCCTTGAAGACAGCAGCACTGTGCCTACCGGCAAGACACCAGACGTGATCTGTGAGACTCCAGTGTCCGTGAGCTGTCTTTCCGTTTCGAGCAACACTGGCACCGATAGATCGGAGAGATCTTTCGGGGTGGCCCAACATTGGCTGCCGCCATCCCAAAACAACCGCTCTTTCGTGCTGGGAGTGCTGCCCCCCACAATCTCAGCAAGCTCACTGATCGGCTGCACTCGCCACCCATTCGGCACCTCCCCAACGTCCGAGTCCTCGAACGAGTCCGGGAACAACGCCGCCGTCCGGGCGTCCATTCCGACGGGCTGCTTGCCCGCTACCTTCTGCCTGACCGGATCGAAGTCCACAAACCACGACTTGAAGATCGCCCGCGAGATGCCCTCCAGCGTGGCGTTCATCCGGCGGTTGAGTTCGATCTTGTCGTCGAGCGCGCCGAGAAGGCGTCCAATCGCTCGCTGGTTTCTGATGGGAGGGAAAGTCAGCCGGAAGTTCTTCTGGTCGGTCATGCTCACATAATCAGCGACCATTGATCCGTGCGTCTTGACAGCATCGAGATTTGCTTGGAACTCCGCAGACGTGAGGAGGTAATAGAGAAACCGCGGGTCAACCACCTCCCAGTCGAGTGATCGCCAGTAGCACACTTGCGGGGCGAATACCCCTTCAGGCTGATTTGGGCGGACAAGGCCCACGCGCCCAACGGTGCCCTTGGTGATAAAGGCGACGTCGTACGGCCGCGTCAGTTTTGAGCGAACACGCTCGGTGTACTGTGGCCGAATTCGGTCTTCTACATCGAAGTTGATCGTGCCGTCGCCAATATCACCGCCGCGTACGAAAGGAATACCCTCCCGCCCCAGTTCGACGTTTCGCACCCGGTAGCCGTCGTTGATTGCCAGCGCACCGTTGGCCAGAAGGTCAGCTACCCTGACTTGATCCCAATTACTGGCCATACCCAAGCCCCCTCAAGTTGGCCTTGATCGCCGCTTCCAGCCGGGCTGACTCGGTAAACTGGTGGTTGAGTTCCGCGACGAGCCGCTTCATCTTCACATCAAAGGGCTCGCCATCGTCCTCGACCTCTTCGGCCCCGACATATCGGCCGGGCGTGAGGACATGTCCGTGGCTTCTGATCTCGTCGAGCGTCGCTGATTTGCAGAACCCGGCGACGTCCTCGTATTGGCCCGCCCCCTTGTCGCCACGCCAAGCGTGGTAGGCCGAGACGACCTTCTGGATGTCGTCATCGGTCAGTTCCCGATGCACCCGGTCCACCAGCACGCCGAGTTTTCGGGCGTCGACAAAGAGCGTCTGGCCACGTCGGTCTCGTCTCTTGCCGTCGTTCTTCCGCCGGGCGAGGAACCAGAGACAGACCGGAATCTGTGTCGAGTAGAAGAGCTGGCCGGGCAGAGCGACCATGCAGTCCACGAGATCGTCCTCGATGATCGCGCGCCGGATATCGCCTTCGCCTGACTGGTTCGACGACATGCTCCCGTTGGCCAGCACGAAACCTGCAAAACCGTTCGGGGCCAGATGGTGGACGAAATGCTGCACCCACGCGTAGTTGGCGTTGCCCTTGGGCGGCACTCCGTATTTCCAGCGCACGTCGGTTTCATCCCGCGCCCAGTCGGAGTCATTGAAGGGCGGGTTGGCGATGACGAAGTCGGCCTTGACGTCTTTGTGCAGGTCGCGGCGAAACGTGTCGGCGTTCTCGGGTCCGAAGTCAGCCTCGATGCCCCGGATGGCCAGATTCATCACGGCAAGTTTTCGAGTCGTGTGATTCGACTCTTGGCCGTAGATCGAGATGTCGCCGATCTTGCCGCCGTGGCTCTCGACGAACTTCTCGCTCTGCACGTACATGCCGCCTGAGCCGAATGCGGGATCGTAGACCCTTCCCTTGTAGGGCGCGAGCATTTCGACCAAGAGCCGCACCACACAAGACGGCGTGTAGAACTGGCCGCCGTTCTTGCCTTCGGCGCTTGCGAACTCCTTCAGGAAATACTCGTAGACACGGCCGAGGATGTCTTTGGATCGGTTGGCCTCGTCTCCAAGCCCGATCGTCCCGATGAGGTCGACCAATTCGCCGAGCCGCTGCTTGTCGAGGCCGGGCCGTGCGTAGTCTTTCGGCAACACGCCCTTGAGCCGGGGGTTGTCCTGTTCGATGGCGACCATGGCGTCGTCGATCTTCTTGCCGATCGTCGGCTGACGCGCAGCAGCCTGAAGAGTCGACCAGCGGGCGGACTTCGGAACCCAGAAAACGTTCTTGGCCCGGTACTCGTCGGGATCCTCCGGATTGGCGCCCTCGAAGTCGCCCTTGCCCTCGACCAACTTGGCGTGCATCTCCTCGAACGAGTCGGAGATGTACTTCAGAAAGATCAACCCGAGGACGACGTGCTTGTACTCCGCCGCGTCCATGTTGTTGCGGAGTTTGTCGGCGGCGGCCCAGAGCTTGGCCTCGAAGCCCACGTTGGCAGTGGACTGGGAGGCGGTCTCGTCTTGTGACTTACGGCTGGTGCGCTTGGCTCGGGCGGCTTTGGCCATGGGCGGCTTTCCCTGCTGAATCGGTCTCTCAAACAGCCTCTAACGTACGTCGGCACAGGCCCCCGGAGTAGGGGAACAGACGGGTCGCGGGTGCCAATGGCGTGGGGAGTTCTCGGGGCTGGCGGACTGAGTCGAACCCGTCATCTCAACAAAGCCGAGGGACAACCATGGTCCGCGGCGCCAAAGCCCATGAAATCGCGGCCAGAAGTCGATCACTGGCGTGGTCCCGGCGGGGCTGTGGTTCCGTGGTAGTGCCCGTCAGGTAGCCGGAGTCAACCATGCCCAAGAACATCTCACGCACCGGCAAACGGTTCCGGCCCCACGACGGCGGGCAAGGGTAGCAGTGAACGATCAATCACTCCTCCACGAGCCATTGTCTTGCGCGTTCGACCAGCAGCAGGTCGTTGGCCGATTCCCGAAGCTCCAGCCTCCGTGCGATCTCGGCTTCCTCGGGATCGTCGTAGTCCGATGGATCAAATCGCTCGGTCTGGCGTGCTGTCTCCAAGTAGGCGTCGAGTTGCCAACGCTCGAAGATTGTTCTGATCTCGGCCACGAACGCCGGTATCTCTGCCCGGAACCCCTCGTCGGTTTCCGCAGCACTGAGGAAGTTGATGAACTTCTCACCGATCAGGTAGGCGAGAGCCCTGTCGGTCCCGAACTCGTCCTCGATTTCCCTTGCCGCGTCGCACTGTTCAAGCCAGACACGGCAGGGATTCATGGGGCACTCGATTGCGCGATCAGGGCCCGGAACGCATCCCGCGGCTTGCCGTAATCCCGATCCTCCCCAGACACGGCCGCCGAGAGCAGGGTGTCATTGAGCCGAAATCCGAGGTCGAACGGGGATGTCTCCTCGTCGGCCAGAAAAACCTTGGCGTAGCCGATCAACTCGTTCATCGAGCCCGTCACCGAGCGACTGAACGCTGAAGCGAAGCGGATAAGTCCAGTCCGTGGCATGATGAAACGGTCATAGGCGAAGGCCATTCCATCGGCTTCCATGAACTCCCTGAGATGGTTCATGGCGCGGACGATGAAAACACTGTCGTTCGTGATCCCCTTGGCGAAGAGCACGGTCGAGTAGAGAGTCTTCGTGTTGCTGACGAGCATGTAGGGGGTGCGCTCGAAGAAGAACAGGTGGCTCGTCCAGTCCGCCACGGGAGCGTCGTCCATCGGCAACGGCTTCAGTGTGCCGGCCTTGAGCCGCGTGCCGAGTTTCTGGGAAAAGCGAAGAATCATCGGTCGTCCATGAGTGCTTGCTGAATCAACACCTCCCCTACACCGCCATTCGGGAGCGTACCTACGCCTACAGTGGCCTACACCACGCCCGACTGCACCGCCCACACTGCCGCCTGAGTCCTGTCGCTCACGGCCAACTTCCTGAGCAAGTTCTGGACGTGCTCTTTCACGGTCTCGACGCTGATTTGGAGCGACCGGGCGATCTCGTCGTTGGACAGCCCGAGGGCGACATGGGAGAGCACCTGCGATTCCCGGGGCGTCAGGCCGGAGTCACGCGCAGCCCGAGCATCGCGGGGCTGCATCGAGGCGGCGATCTTGGCGAACGGCGCTGACCCCGAGACCGGCTTTCCTGCGGCAGCGTTCTCGATGGCCGTGACGAGTTCCCGCTGGCTGAACCCCATGAGCAGGAAGTTCGCAGCCCCGACAGCACGTGCGCGGGCCATGTAGGTTGGATTGTCGATGGCCGAGAGCAGGATGAATCGGGTAGCGGGTATCGCCTTGGCGAGTTTCGTGACCAACTCGAAAGCGTCCCCTCCCGGAATAGCAGCGTCCAGAAGCACGACGGTGGGTTTGTGCTTCTTGGTGAGCGTGAGGGTGCTGGGGGCGTCCCCGGCTTCTCCGACGATCTTCACGGGGGAGCCAGCCAGCATCGCCCGTAGGCCCGCCCGAATGAGTTCCTTCGGGTGGGCGATGAGCAGGGGAATCGCGGTGGGCATGGTCAGGAAGCGGGGTGAGGGCGAGGATGTAAATAGGAATATCCCCGGCCGGTCAGCCTTTCGCCAGCAGCCGGTCTTTCCCGGCCCTGCGTAGCCTCTTGATAGCCACCTCCCCGCTGCTTTTACCGCTCCGGCTTCCGATCCTCCGGCCACTGCGCCTCGAACACGTTGCCGTTGATGACATGTGCCCGCCATTGGCCCTTCTCGACGCGGCAAAACAACTGGTACTCGCAAAGCTCGTACTCAGGTAGCAGCCCGGACCTGTGGCGGTACTCCGAATACTCGACGGTTTCGTCGTTGGGGACCGTCCACTGCTTGATGTCCACGGCCGCCCAGAGCCCCCGTGAGTCTTGCCAGCTCGTGATCCAGCGGCAATCCACGAGCCGGATGTAGACGTCCGTTTCTTCGAACATCTTCTTGCACTCTTTCTGGAAGTTCTCGCGGTCAGGGCAGTTCGAGGTCATGGTCGCCATCAGGGCTTTCAGGTCCTCGGCGGAACTGGCTTGGAAGTTCCGCTCCATCGTCTCCCGGATCGCCGCCGTAGCTGCCTCGACGTACGCGGGGTCATAGGTATCGACCGAGGCAGCAACGCGATCCCAGTTGATTTTCTTGGGGGCCTTGGGCGCAGCCTTTGCTCTTGGTGTGGCCTTGGGCTTGGCCGGTTCCTGAGCCATCGAAGGCATGCACAGGACGGCGAGGGTGACTGCGGCCAATGCGGCACGGAGTCGGTTCATGGTTCTCTCCTTGTGAATGATTGGTCGAATAGTCGTCCAGTAATCCATCAGCGTCGAACCCAGATGCGCGAATATCCACTGGCAGGTTGAAAAATCATCTGCTGCATGGTGTCTGTGCTGGTAACGGCGCTCGTGCAGATCTTCGAGCGGGCTTCGGCCAGCGTGCGTGGAGGGGTCTTGAGCCGCTTGGTCAGGCTCTTGGCCCGGTTGTGGGAGTCGCAATACCACTCCTGTCCCTCTTCGTCTTCCCATCGCTCGGGGCCGTTGTGCTCCTCCAAGTCGCGATGCCCGGCGAAGTGGTTTGTCTGAATCAGGGCAGCTTCCTTCATGCCGCGATGCCGGAAGCTGTCGCCGAGGCCCGTGATGACCGTGTGCTGCTTGGGCTTCGTGCCGATTACGTGCGCGAAGAAGGACGTCATGGTCTCGTAGTCCTGAAGGCCGGTCACGACATCGCGGTACGTCCCCATTTGGTCGCACACGTTCCGGAGCCGCTGCAGCACGGGCCACTGGAAATAGCTCGTGGTGGTGCCCTCGGTCGGTGCTTGGTTGATCGTCACGGCCCACTTCCCGGGAGAGAAAGCCGAGACCACGCCCACGCAGCCCAGCACGCTGACGCTCGTGTAGTAGTCCTTGCCGCAATGGAACCTGATGAGCCGAGAGTGTTTGCCGGTGCTGCGAGGCCAGACCCAGTCCATGTTGCGGACGAGCGTTGGGGCGCCGTCAATGTTGCACGAGTAGCTTGAGCAGCCGACCGCTCCGTAGATCTCGGCCATCTGGCAGCCGTCGTACATGAGGTTGCCGAGGACCACGTGGCTCAAGGGCTGGTCGGCGTGCTTGGCGATAGCTCTGATCTCGGCGACGTACTCCTCGCCAAAACAGCCGGCGATCATGTCCACGAGCCGGCCGCCAAGTCTCGCGATCCCCTTGCCGGCAGCGACCACGAGCGGCCGGATGTAGATGGGATAACGCTCGGCCTGTTCGACGCAGAGGTTCACGACGTCATCGAGCAAGCGGCCGATGTTCTTGGCTTCCTGTCGCGCGATGTGGTTCCAGCGGGTGTCGGGTGGGGCCTCCAGATCCACGTCGTAGGTCGGGAGGCCAGTTTCTTCGTAGGGTTTGAGTTTCATGGGTTTGGGTGGGGTTGGGCCGGGGCTGGGTTGGAGCCGACCGGGGAATGGGGTTTTGTTATGAATACCCGCTCCTATTGGGATATGGCGGGAGCGGGCGGGGAAAGGCGCAACAGGGACGGCGGTTGGCGGACGCCGTGGCCCGTGGGTTTCAACCGTCACGGCCGCTTTGGCAGACCTGTGAAGAGCGTCTGGAGGACGGCCAGCACCTCCGGCGGTAGGGCGGCGAGGCGTTGCGCCAGCTCCTCGACCGCGACAGGCAGTTGGTCCAATCCGTTCGGGAGCGACGGCTGCCCGGCCTCGGCTCCGTCGACCGCGGAGCTGCCGCTAGCCAGCGCACCCCGAGGGCTGGTACAACGGTTGGTACAACGCTTACGACGTCGTATCGGAAGTGTTGGGGCTACAGGACTTAGAACTACGCCATCGCGGCTTCCCAAGCTGGATGTCGAGGGTTCGAGTCCCTTCGCCCGCTTTTCTGTCTTGGCCGGAATCACGCCCGACGGGCGGTGTTTTCAGGGCTGGCCCTGGCTCCGATACTGCCACGGCGG
>Ga0068877_10001179_pt1 | contig 21973 bp, 20 predicted proteins | sample NOAtaG_FD_66437 | JGI IMG/M metagenome (GOLD analysis project Ga0068877, IMG submission 66437) | Freshwater lake microbial communities from Lake Erie, under a cyanobacterial bloom - NOAA_Erie_Diel6S_1000h metaG | ecosystem: Environmental > Aquatic > Freshwater > Lake | place: USA: Ohio, Lake... | reverse complement strand
GCATCCTGCCCTTCGCTCGCTCGGATGCCGCCTGCGCTTCGCCATCCTGGCTGCGCCGACCAATCCGCTAAAGCGGATCGGTGCCCGGGCATACGCCGGCTCCCGGGGCACGGGTCACCCAAAGCCTCCCCGGATGGCAGTTCATTGGAGGGAAGCTCGGACGCGACGACTCGTCACACCTCCGCGACAACGAGCTTGCCCGCCGCCTCGATCGCCAGCGACAAGACACGCTTGCTCACCCGCACACGCATCAGCCCCGCGCCGTCGGGATTCCGCTCCACCTCGCCGACGGCGCCGAGCACGAGCCCGGAGTCGGTGAGGTAGCGCAGAAATCCGGCCGATTGGTCGAGCACGCGGGTGAGGCGGAATGACGTGCCGGCGGCGCATTCGGCGAGCGAGCGGGCGGGCTCTTCCTTTGGCGGCTGGAGCGCTTCACCCTCGCCGCGCGGGATCGGATCGCCGTGGGGATCGACGTCGGGATGGCCGAGGAAGGCGTCGATCCGGTCCACGAGGAGGTCGCTCACGGCGTGCTCCATGTGCTCGGCTTCATCGTGCACCTCGTCCCAGCTCATGTCGAGCGTGCGCAGAAGAAAGAGCTCGATCAGGCGGTGGCGGCGGATCATGCGGAGCGCCAGCACGCGGCCGGCCCGCGTGAGCGCCACGCCTTCGTAGGGTCGGTGGGTCGCGAGCCGCGCGGCGTCGAGCGTCTTCAGCATGCTCGTGACCGTGCCAGGAGAGACGTCGAGCGCGGTCGCCAGTTGCCCGGTGGTCGCGGCACGGCCGTCCTGCGCCGACACGATCTGATAGATCGTCTTCACATAATTTTCGACGGTCAGGCTAGGCACGGTGGCACCGGGCTCGTGAAGGCGGAATGCTCTGCTGGTGGGGCGGCAGCCGCGGGGATTGCCGCCCTGCCGATTTCGACCCATTATGTGCTCCACCCGGGGTGCTCCGCCATGAATCTCAATCAATCAGCGCTCGGCATCGCCGAGCGGACGATCGCCGACGCCGCCCGCTTGGGGCTCGTCGTGCACACCACCGGCGGGGCGCGCGTGATCGACTGCGGCACAAAAGCCGCGGGCGGCGCCGAGGCGGGGCTGATGCTGGCCCGTGCGGCGATGGCGGGGCTTGGCCGCGTGTGGGTGGAGGAGCCCGGCGCGCATGGCGAGGCGTATGCGGCCGCATGGCCCGGGTGCGAGTGGCCGCTCGTCGCCGTCGAGAGCGACGAGCCGCTCGCCGCCTGCCTTGCCTCGCAGTATGCCGGCTGGAAGGTGTCGGCCGGAAAGTATTTCGCGATGGCGAGCGGCCCGATCCGCGCTGCCATCGGCCGCGAGGATCTGTTCGACGACATCGGCATGCGCGAGCGGGCGGCTGTGGCCGTCGGCCTCCTCGAGGCCTCGAAGCTCCCGCCGGAAGACGTCTGCCGACAGCTCGCCGCCGACGCCGGCATCGATCCCGCGGCGCTCGTGCTGCTCGTGGCCCGCACGGCAAGCCCCGCAGGAACGCTGCAGGTGATCGCGCGGTCGCTCGAGACGGCGCTCCACAAGCTGCACGATCTCCACTTCGACCTGCGGCGGATTCGGCGCGGCAGCGGCCGCGCGCCGCTCGCCCCCGTGCCGGGCGACGATCTCACGGCGATCGGCCGCACGAACGACGCGATCCTCTATGGCGGCCTGGTCACGCTCGAGATGACCGGCGACGACGAGAGCATCCGCGCAATCGGCCCGCGGATGGTCAGCCGGGCCTCCGCCGACTACGGCGCCCCCTTCTGCCAGCTCTTCGAACGGGCCGGCCACGATTTCTACGCGCTCGATCCGGCGCTCTTCGCGCCGGCGCTCGTCGAGATCGTCAATCTCGACACCGGCCTGCGGCACCGCTTCGGCGGCCTCGCGCCGGAGATCGTGCGGGCCTCGTTCGCAGCCCCTGCCGGATCGGTCGCCACGGGAGCCTGACGTGCTGCGGATGGCGCTCCTCGGCGAGCCGACGGGCTGGCATCTCGGCCGGCTCGCGGCCGCCATTCGTGGTCGCGGTCACGAGGCCTGCCCGGTCCGCTGGAACGAACTCGCGGCGGAAGTCGGCGGAAACGCTGCCGCCGGCGAACGCTTCCTGCCGGAGGCCGTCGGCCGGGCCGATTGCGTGGTCGTGCGCGGCATGCCCACCGGCGCCCTGGAGGATGTGATCTTTCGGATGGACGTCTTGGGCCGGCTCGCGCAGCGCGGCACGGCAATCGTGAATAGCCCGCGGTCGCTCGAGGTGGCGATCGACAAATATCTGTCGCTTGCCCGGATGCAGGAGGCGGGGATCGCCGTGCCCCGGACGATCGTCGCCCAGGATGCCGCGGGCATCGAGCAGGCCTGGCACGATCTCGGCCGGATCGCGGTCGTGAAACCGCTCTTCGGATCACGGGGCCGGGGGATCGAACGGCTGACCACCCCCGCCGACCTGGCCCCCTACCTCGATGCCGCCCGGCTTCGCGCGGGCAATCCGGCGCTGGATGGACCGCCGGCGGCCTGCTATCTCCAGGAATTCGTCCCGCACGACGGCTGGGATGCCCGCATCTTCCTGATCGGCGACGACGCCCTGGCGATGCGACGGGTGTCGAATGAAGACTGGCGGCTCAACGTCAGCCGGGGCGCGAGGGCGGAATCGTGGACGCCGCCCGACGAGTGGGTCGCGCTCGCCCGGCGGGCGGCCGATGCGGTCGGGGCCTCGATCGCCGGGGTGGACCTTCTGCCCGCCGCCGACGGGAGGCTCTTGGTGCTGGAGGTGAATGCCGTGCCCGGCTGGCGGGGCCTCGAGGGAGCGATCGGTCGGGATGTCACGGGACTCGTCGTTGACTACCTCGAAAAGGTCGCGGCCAGAACCTTCCCAGATTGACATCCACCGGCCCCTACAGGCCGGACATTTGGTAACTGCGACTCGCCCGACCTGCCTCCTTTTTGAGCAACTGACGGCGTGCCTCCCCTGCGGGCACCGCTGCACAAAAAGAAGTCGCCCTCTTGCCGCATGACGCAAGTCATTGATCCGCAAGCACTTGATGCTGTCGCTTGACCGCAGCGACATCATCGAGGCGTACGCGGGACCACCGGACGAGAAAGGACATACGTTGATGGCGACCAAAACTTCAGAATTGCTCGGGGCAGCTTCCCAGAAGACGAATGGAGCCACCCACGGCGCCAAGGCCGTTCTGCAGGTGGCCGAGCGGCTCCACTCCATGGATCCCGAATGGGTCGTCTTTTTCCGGGAGGTGCTCGGCGTGGACGGGGTCGTCCGCCGGACGTTTCAAGAGCCCGACGACCTGATCCGTTTCGAGTGCTCCCCTGAGTATGCCCGCATCCGGGAGCTGCTCGACGACCTCCGCAACCGCCAGCGGGAACGGCCGGCCGAGCGGGAGGCACAGCGGGTCGTCACCGTCCGGATGCCCAGATCCCTCCACGAAACCCTCAAAGCCGAGGCCGAGGAGATGCGGGTGAGCATCAACACCCTCTGCATCTCGAAACTCCTCAAGATGCTGGACGACGGGGGCCGCCGCGATCTGGCGTCGAACCGACCGGTCCAGGCGCTGTCCTGCGCAACAGGCCTTGAAGTGGACGACTGAAGCGGACCTGTAAGCCGGGTTCTGTGTCCCGCCGTTCCAAGGAACGGAGGACGGTGACCATTTCTCTAGGGCGGCGGTTGCCCGACGCCTCCAGCAGCCGACCCGGAAGCGGGTGCGAAACGGGCCGTTTCGCGCCGGTCCCGGAGGACCGAACTTCTTCCTGCTTGGCCTTGCTCCCGATGGGGTTTTCCGAGCCAGGCCGGTCACCCGGCCTGCTGGTGAGCTCTTACCTCACCGTTTCACCCTTACCGGCGGGTTGCCCCGCAGGCGGTTTGCTTTCTGTGGCACTATCCCTGGCCTCGCGGCCGGTGGGCGTTACCCACCATCGCGCCCTCTGGAGCCCGGACTTTCCTCCCGCCGACGGTTGCCCGCCGACCGGCGATCACCCGGTCCGCTTCAGTCGAACCAGTTCAGTTATACCCGGCGGGCGGGATGAATTCCCGGCGCGATTCGAGCGAGCAATGATTCATTGACTGTTTTGCAGCCTTGGCCTACTCTTGCGATTGTGAGGAAAGTGTGGGCGGGGCGGACGTCCCTCCACATCGTCCACGTCCGGACCGATCGTTTGTGACCTGCTTCGGAATGCCGAGGTGTGCCCATGTATGGTGAATTGCAGCCGGTCGGCGGCGGTGACCCGATCCCATTGCTCAAGACGAGCCTCGTCGTGGGGCGTCGAGAGAGTTCCGACATCGTCCTGCGGTTTCCCAATGTCTCGGGCAACCACTGCGAACTGTCGCTCGTGGATGGCTACTGGTTCGTGAAGGACCTCGGCAGCAGCAATGGCACGAAGGTGAACGGCTCGCGGGTCAGCGAGCAACGGATCGAACCCGGCGACAAGCTCTCGGTGGCCAAGCACGAATTTGAGCTCTCGTACGAGCCCGCCCAGCTCGGCGCGAAAGCGGCCGCCCCCGAGAAGACCGTGGCCCGAGACCCCTTCAGCCGCAGTCTGCTGGCCACCGCCGGGCTCGAGGCGCGGCAGGTCACTGAACCGCGGCAGCCACGGCAGCAGCCACGGCGCTGATACAATTCCGGCATGGCCAAACCCCGGAAGCTGCGCGTCGAGTTCCGCAAGAATCGAGGCGCTCGCCGCCGGCAGGTCGACCTGACGCGGACGGTGGAGGTCGATCTCGACCGGGCTGCCGACCTCGCCGCCACGGAGCGCATCTCAGGCAAGGGAGAGCTCACTCGCAAGCGGACGGTGGTGGCCCGCGATGGAATCGCTCCCGATGGTGATCGCCGCGCCGACGGGCTCGTCGTCGAGCCGGCATCGACCGGCACCTGGCGCGGTCAGGTGCTCAACGTCCACGGGCTCGAGAGCTTCGTCCGCGCGGCGGACGGCACGATCGTCCGCTGCACCACCCGCCGCCTCCTGCGCACGCTCTCCACCGAGCAGCGGCATCCGGTGGCCGCGGGGGATTGGGTGCACGTGCGGGGCGCGGGCCGCGAGGGCACGATCCAGTCGATCGAGCCGCGGCGGAATTCGCTCTGCCGCTCGAGCCGTGGCCGGCGGCACGTGATCGTCGCGAATATCGACCAGGCGTTGATCGTCTCGAGTGCGGCCATGCCGAACCTCAAGCCCGGGCTCGTCGATCGGCTCATCGTGGCGGCCGAGGCCAGCGGCATCCGACCGCTCATCTGCATCAACAAGATCGATCTCGTGCCGGCCGCGAGCCTCGTGCCGCTGGCCGGCGTCTACGCCCGCATGGGTTATCCCGTCATCCTCTGCTCCACCGTCACGGGCATGGGCGTCGCGCGGCTTGTCCGAGAGCTCGAAGGCCGCGTGACGGCCGTCGTCGGCCAAAGTGGCGTCGGCAAGTCGTCGATCCTCAATGCGATCGCCCCGGAGCTCGCGCTGCCGGTGGGAGACGTCAGTCGTGACAACGACAAGGGCCGGCATACGACGACCACCGCCCGGCTGATCCCACACGCCCGGGGCGGATCGTTCGTCGACACGCCCGGCGTGCGGCAGTTTCAACTCTGGGAGATCGTGCCGGCGGAGGTCCCGGCGGCCTTTCGCGACCTGCGGCCGTTCGCCAACCACTGCCGCTTCCCAGACTGCACCCACACCCACGAGGCCGACTGCGCCGTGAAGCATGCCGTCGCCGACGGCCTGCTCGACACCCGCCGCTGGGAGAGCTGCTGCCATCTCGCGGGCCACGAGACGGGAGCCGGCCGAGCGGCCGACGACGACTTCGCACTCGACGAGGAGGCGGATTGACGGAGCGCAAGAGAACCAACAGCGTGCGGAGCGAAAAGGCGGTGCTCGTCGGGGTGCTGCTCGAGCAGCCCGTGGATCCCGAGCATCCGCTCGACGAACTCGGCGGACTGGCCGAGACGGCCGGCGCACAGGTCGTCGCCGAACTCACGCAGCGGCGCGACAGCCCCGACCAGACGACCTACCTGGGCAAGGGAAAGGTGCAGGAACTCGCCGCCCTGATCGCCCACCACGACGCCGACGTCGTCATCTTCGACAACGACCTCTCGCCGGCGCAGACCCGCAACCTCGAGCGGGCCCTCGATACGAAGGTGCTCGACCGCTCGGAGGTGATCCTCGACATCTTCGCGGCGCGGGCCCGCACCTACGAGGCCCGCCTCGCCGTGGAGCTCGCCCAGCTCGAATACTCACTGCCACGACTCAAGCGAATGTGGACCCATCTCTCGCGGCTCAAGATGGGCATCGGCATGCGCGGCCCGGGCGAAAAGCAGCTCGAGGTCGATCGCCGGCTCGTGGAAAAGCGGATTCACGATCTCAAGCAGGAGCTCTTCGAGATTCACGGCCGCCGCGAGCGGCAGGTGGCGGCGCGGCACGACCACATGACCGTCTCGCTCGTCGGCTATACCAACGCCGGCAAGAGCACGCTCTTGAATTCGCTCACCGGCGCCGACGTGCTGGCGGAGGACAAACTCTTCGCCACGCTCGACACCCGAACCCGCCGTTGGCGGCTGCCGGGCTGGGGGCCGGTGCTGATCAGCGACACCGTCGGCTTCATCCGCGACCTCCCGCACCGCCTGATCGCCAGTTTCAAGGCCACGCTCGAGGAGACCCGTCAGGCCGACCTGCTCCTGCATGTGGCCGATGCCTCGAGCGGGCTCGTCGATGCGCAGATCGCCGCCGTGCGCGGCGTGCTCGCGGAGATCGGCGTCGCGGAGACCGACACGCTGCTCGTGCTCAACAAGGTCGACGCGATCGCCGACCCGGTCGTTCGCGACGCGCTCGTGGCCCGCTATCCCCAGGCGGTGACGATCTCCGCCCGCACCGGCGCCGGCCTGCCCGCGCTCGCGCAGTTCGTGAGCGACTGCCTCGGCCGCGGATTTCGCGATGTCGATGTCGAGACGAGCCCCGGCAATGGGCGGCTGCTCGCCTGGCTCGGCGCGCATGGCGAGGTGCTCTCACGGCATTTTGCCGATGATCGCATGACGATCCACTGCCGAATCCCCGCCGCGTTGCTTGGCCGCATCCCGCCTGACGAAGCGACCGTGCGGATGCACGGCCGCACCGAAGGAGAACCTCCCGAGCCCGAATCCTCCGCCGCCACCCCCCATGACGACGCCGTGGAATCCACCTCCGTCCGCACCTGACGCCCAGCGGCGCCGCGGCCAGCGGGCGCTCTCGGGATCGACGGCGCTCGTCACCGGCGGATCGTCCGGCGTCGGCCGCGCGATCGCCCTCGACCTGGCCCGCCGTGGCGTGCGGGTGCTGGCCACCGCCCGGCGTGCAGACCGGCTCGCGGCGCTCGCCGCCGAGCCCCTGCCGACGGGGACGCCCGGGATTCTCGTCAGTGCGGGAGACATCACGTCGCCCCACGACCGCCGCGCGATCCTCGATGAGGTGGCGCGGAGGCTCGGCGGGCTCGACATCGTCGTCGCGGCGGCCGGCAGTGGCGCGGTGGGGGAGTTTGCCGGCGGCGATCCCGACACGCTGCGGCGAATCATGGAGATCGATTTCTTCGCGCCGGCGGAATTGGTCCGTGAGTCGCTGCCGCTCTTGCTCCAGAGCCGCGATCCGGCCATCGTGCTCGTCGGCTCGATCCTCGGCCACCATCCGCTGCCGCTTCACGCCGAATACTGCGCGGCCAAGGCAGCGCTGCGATCACTCGCCGGCTCGCTGCGGCAGGAATTGGCCGCAGGCCGCGACGCCCCGCCGGTGGACGTCGTGCTCGCGAGCCTCGGACCGACGGAGTCGGAGTTTTGGGACAACCTCGTCGCGGGGGAGCGGCCCGCGTGGTCGCGTGGCACGCCATACTCCGCGGTGGCGACGGCCGCGGCCGTCGCCACCGCGCTCGAGCAACGACGCCCGGAAGTCCTCCCTGGCTGGTCGGCCAAGGGATTCGCGATCGCGGCGCGGTTTTTTCCCCGGCTCATCGACGCGATCGTGAGACGCCGGTTACGATCTCAGGCTTGAGCCCTGTACGAGGCAGATGATGACCACGCTGCCCATGTCCACGTTCGACCCGGCCAACGAGGAACCGTTGCTGGCAGTGGCCTGCCCGTGGTGCCGCGGCGCGCTCGCCGTGTCTGCAGCGCTTGCCGGCCAGGCCGCAGGCTGCCCGATCTGCACGGGAGGCTTTCTCGTGCCGCTGCCGCCTCCTCCGGAGCCACCGCGACCGCGGGGAGAACTCGAGTTCGCCGAGCCCGCCTCCAAGACGATCGAAGCCAGTGGCGGCGTGATCGAGTTGCGCCGACTCACGGCCAAAGAACAGGCCGCCCGCCGCGCCCGTCGCAACCTGCTCATGCTCTTCTCGGGCATCGGGATCCTGACGGCAATCGTCCTCGTCCTCGGCCGGAAGCGGCCGAAACGCTAGCCCGGAAGCGACCGAAACGCTAGCCCGCAAGCGGCCGAAACGGTGTCCCGGACAGAGGCGATCTAGAGTCGTTCCCCGATCGCGAGCAGTTCTTCGGCGTCGAGCACGGCGTCGTTCGACTCGAAAAGACGGGCGATCGCCGCCCGGTGAATCTTCATCTTCGTGCCGCCCACACCGAGGGCGCCATAGACGACCGCCGCACCGTCGGTCCGGGCCTTGTCGGCCGCCACGATCCCCTCGATACCGGCCGGGGGCACCGCGTTCACATCGATCAATACCCGCGCCTTCACGGCCGAGGATCGGCCGGCGGCGTCGAGCAGCGTCACTCCGGCGGCACCGGCCGCCACGATGAGATCGACTTCCTGGATCGCGGTTCGAAAGTCGCCGACGGCGGTCGCGGCGTCGGCGCTCGCCACGGCCTGGAGTCGCGCTCCCGGCACCTGGCCCGCGATCCGATCACAGGCCTCCTGCGCCCGCTCGACCGACCGTGAGGCGACGCTCACGGCGAGCCCCTTCCGCGCCAAGAGCCTTGCCACCCGCTGCCCCACGGGCCCGGTTCCACCGAGCACCAGCGCACGGTGCCGTGCGGCCGTCTGCGGATCACCAAGCGGCAGGTGCCGCGCGGCCGCCACCACGGCGGCGCTGGCGGTCGTGTTGGCGCCATTTGGGTCGAGCATCACGCCCACCCGCACCGGACCGAAGAATGTCTTGCGCACCCGCTCGAACACCGCTTCCGCGGCGCCGACATCAGAGCCGCCGACGAAAATTGCGGTCGCTGCGAGATCGGCCCCGCCGCGGGTGAACATCGCGCCGTGCACGAGCGGCACGACGTTGGCGGGCGTCACTCCGCCGTGCCGCAACAACACGTCGGACCCGGCATCGACGGCCACGACCGCGTCGAACGTGCTCGGCTGCGAGTCGCAATCGAGTTGGATGAGAATGCGCTTCGGCATGCAGTCCTCCATTCCTCTCGGCTCAAACGACGGTGCTACGAAAGCCGAGCGGGTCGGCGAAAGCTCGAGGCCTTGGGCAGCCGGGGGAACGCTGCCGTTCCCTCCGGCTGCCCAAGCGGCCCTGCAACCGTGAACTAGAAGCCCTTGAAGGGATGCGCGGCCTTGTCCTTGCCGGCGATCATCTCGTCGACGGAGGGCTTGCCCTTCATCGCGTTCGAGATGGCGTCCATCGTGGCCTTGTAGTTGTAGTCGTAAATCTTCTTGTCGTCGGCGGCGAGCCAGTGGATGAAGACACCGCAGACGATCACGAGGTTCTCGGCATCGCTCTTCGGGATCACGCCGGCGGCCACGCTGTCGGCCACGGCCTTGGCGACGGCGGCCTGCGCGGGGCCGAACATCTGCACCGCCTGCTTGGCGCCCTTGATCGTCACCTTCGTGATCATCACGGTGGCGGGCTTCACGGCGAGATTCGGGGTGAGCACGGCGAGGAGGTTCGAGTGGCCTTCACTCTGGCGGGCCAGCGCGTTGGCAAACGCCACGCCCACGGGGCCGTCCTTGCTGCCGATCAAGAGATCGATATGGGCGATTTCGTTTCCGTCGCCGGCCAGTGCCTCGCCAATGAACATCGACATATTCCCTGTCTCCTCAAAAAAGGTTGCCTCACCATATGGGCCGACGTGCGACGCACGCCGGGCGCCGACAGGATACCATGATCCCTCATGCCAGCAAGCAATTGCGATGCCCCCGCTGCGCCGCCCGTCGTGATGCTCGGAGCCAGCGTCCGGGCGTTTGCAGCCTCCGCGGTTCGGGCGGGATGGGCCGTGCATGCCGCCGACCTTTTCTGCGACGCCGATCTCGCGACCGTTGCCGCATCGTGCCGGCGAGTGAGCGACTATCCGGCGGGGCTTTTCGCTGCTGCGAACGATGTTCCCGCCGGCCCCTGGTGCTACACCGGCGCCATCGAAAATCATCCCGACCTGATCGAGCGGATCGCGACGACGAGACCGCTGGCCGGCAATGCGGCCGCCGTCGTCCGGCGGGTTCGCGACCCCGCGATGCTCCGCACCGCGCTTGCCGACGCCGGGCTGCGCTTTCCCGCGACCTTTCTCACGGCTGAGGACGTGCCCACCGACGGCTCATTCATCATGAAGCCGCGGTCGAGCGCCGGCGGCCACGGCATCGTACGCTGGACGCGCGGTTTGGCCGAGGACCGCGGTCCGGGCACGGCGACGCATCTCTGGCAGCGCTGGGTCGATGGCCTCCCGATGGCGGCCGCCTACTGCCTCGGGAAGGAAACCGCCACGCTGATGGGCACGAGCCGGCAACTTCTCGGCGCGGCATGGTGCCACGCCGCGCCCCACGCCTACTGTGGCTCCGTGGCCGTGCCGCTGGCGGATCTTGGCGACCGTGTGCGCGACGAACTCCACCGACTCGGCCACCTGCTCGGCGAGGCGTTCGGGCTCGTCGGTGCGGTGGGCGTCGACTTCATCCACGGCGCCGACGATCGGATCACCGTGATCGAGGTGAATCCGCGGCTCACGGCCTCGATGGAGCTCGTGGAGCGGGCCACCGGCTTATCGATCGCGGGGGCGCACTTCGCTGCCTGCGGATACCCGCCGCCGAAAGCGTCGTCGGCCGGCGCGGCGCCCGGCATCTGGTCGAAGGCAATCCTCTTCGCGCGCGAGAACCTCACGATCGATGCACCGCTGCTCGACCGGCTGCATCGGCTCGCCGTGCCATGGACGCAGCAAGACGGCTGGCCGGCCATCGCCGACATCCCGCAGCCCGGACAGACGCTCGCGCGCGGCCGGCCGGTCGTCACCATCTTCGCGCGGGGCGAGACGATCGAAGACTCTTCCGCTCGGCTCGTCGCACGCCTTGGGGCGTGCGAGTGACAGGCTGAAGCCTGCCCTCCTTACCCGGCGAGGCGGCGCGGGATCGCTTCTTCGGCGGCGGCAGCCGGCAGCACGAACTGCATCAGGTAGGCGTCTTCGGTCGTGTCTTGATAGAAGTCCTTGAGCACCGAGATCGCCCGATAGCCGAGCGTGCGAAAGAAGAGCTGGGCCGGGAGGTTGCGCTCGCGGACCTCGAGCACGATCCGATTGCGTCGTTCGGGCGCGAGCTTGCCGACCAGCTTTTCCATCATCTGCGCGCCGATCCCAAGGCGGCGGTGCGAGCGCCGCACGGCGAAGTTGAGCACGTGCAGCCGGGAGCGATGCAGCTCGTAGATCATGAAGGCGACGACAGAGTCGGCCATTTCCGCCACCATGCCGATGCAATTTCGCTGTCGCATGCACCGCGTGAAGTCTTCGTCGGACCAGGGAAATTCGAAGGCCTCCTGCTCGATCTCGAGGACCTCGGCCATGTCGCGGCGGATCATCCAGCGGACGTGAATCTGCAGACGTTCTTGTTCCGAGGTCGCCACGGTCGCATCACTCCCAAGAGGGCACGGTTTGAGGGCACGGCTTTTCCGTTCAGGGGCGGAACCGTAGCAGCCGCTCCGGTCGCCGCCAAGACGATTCGCGGGTGGTTTCCCCGGAGCTTTCGCCGGCGAAACAACCTTGACCCTCTGCGGTGCGGCACCTACTCTCCCGCCGCACTTTCGCCGCATTCCCTTCAGAGCGAAGCCGCCCGCGATGCGACCCACACGACACCCCACCACGCTCCTGTTCCTCGTGGCGCTCTCCGGCCTCACGGTCGGGTGCGCAGGACCGGCCATCCGCAGCCAGAGCCCGGAGGTCGAGGCGCTCATCAACCTCGAGAGTGACACCAAGCATGTCGGCGACTACGCCACGCCCTGGGGAACGGCGCCGCAGCGGATCGAGCGGGCGGCGCTCATCACCGGACTCCCGGGCACCGGCAGCGATCCGCCGCCGGGCCTGCAGCGGCAATCGCTGATGGCCGACATGCAGTCGCGCGGCGTCGTCGAGCCCAACAAGCTGCTCGCCTCCCCGTCGACGGCGCTCGTCTGGGTGCACGGCTACCTGCCTCCCGGCGTGCAGAAGGGGGATCGGTTCGACATCCACGTCGAAGTGCCGCCGGACAACGACACCACGAGCATCGCCAATGGCTGGCTGATGGAGACGCGGCTCGCCGAGATGGCGGTGCTGGGAAACCGTGTGCGCGACGGCCACGTGCTCGGCATGGCGGAGGGCCCGCTGCTCGTCGATCCCGTCTCGATGGGAACGCTCGACTCGAAGGCGAAGCTCCGCGCTCGCGTGCCGGGCGGCGGCGTCTCACTGACCTCGCGGTCGATCGGCCTGATCCTCGCCCCGGAACACCGGTCCGTGGCGCTCTCGAAGCGGCTGGGCGACACGATCAACAAGCGGTTCCATGCGGTGATCAAGGGGAGCAAGCGGGGCGTGGCCACGCCAAAGACCGATCGCTTCGTCGAGCTCGAGGTGCCGCCGGTCTACAAGCGGAATCTCGACCGCTACATCCGCGTGATCCGCGCCGTGGCCGTGGTGGAGCCACCCGCCGGACGGCATGCCCGGCTGGAACTGCTCGACCGCCAGTTGGCGGATCCGGTCACCGCGCCATCGGCCGCGCTGCGGCTCGAGGCGATCGGCAAGGAGGCGATTCCCACGCTGCGCAAGGCACTCGAGTCGAAGGATGCCGAGGTGCGGTTCGCCGCGGCCGAGGCGCTCGCGTATCTCGGCGAATCGGTGGCTGCGAGCCATCTGGCCGAAACCGCCGGCAGCCTGCGCAGCGCCCGCCCCGCGGCGATCGCCGCCCTCGGCGTGCTCGATGATGCCAACGGCATCGACGCCCTGCAGGGGCTGCTTTCGAGCGTGAGTGCCGAGACGCGGTACGGCGCCTTTCATGCCCTCTGGCAGATGGATTCGTCCGCACCGCTCATCCGTGGCGAAAAGCTCGGCGATGCCTGCTCGCTCCACCTGCTCGACGTGGAGGGGCCGCCGCTTGTCCACATCACGCGCAGCCGACGCCCCGAGATCGTGCTCTTCGGCGCCGAACACCCGCTCACCGACGGCCTCCGCGCCGAGGCCGGGCCGTCGATCGTCGTGGTGGTCGAGTCGGGTCGCGCCGCCATCAGCTGCTTCGTGGCGGGGCAGCCCGACCAGAAGCTCGACGTGCCCGCGCGTGTCGATGCGGTGGTCCGGGCGATCGTGCAGTTGGGCGGCACCTATCCCGACGCCGTGCAGTTTCTCCAGCAGGCGAGCTCCAGCCGCTGCCTCGACAGCCGGCTCGCCTTCGACGCCCTGCCGACCGCCGCCGACGGCCGCATGAGCGTCCACGACGAGGCGTCGCAGCGCGGCCGCGACATGCCCGCCGACAACGACACAGCCCGCGATGACGCCCCCAGGAGCGACCGCACGGGCGAGTCGTCATGACCAGGCTCAAAGCACTCGAACTGTTCGGCTTCAAAAGCTTCGCCGACCGGACGCGCTTCGAGTTTCCCGAGGGCATCACGGTCGTCGTCGGTCCGAACGGCTCCGGCAAATCCAACGTCGTCGATGCCATCAAGTGGGTGCTCGGCGAGCAGTCGATGCGCAGCCTTCGCGGCCGCGACGCGACCGACGTGATCTTCGCCGGTTCCGTGTCGCGCAAGCCGCTCAACGCGGCCGAGACGTCGCTCATTTTCGACAACTCCGCCCGCGCGCTGCCCGTCGAGCAGGACGAAGTGCAGATCACGCGGCGAGTCTATCGCAGCGGCGAGAGCGAATACCTCGTCAACGGCGAGATCTCGCGGCTGCGCGATATCCGCGAGCTCTTCTCGGGAACGGGCGCCGCGACCGAGGCCTACAGCGTCATCGAGCAGGGCCGCGTCGACGCGCTGCTCGTGGCGTCGGGCCGCGACCGCCGCGCCGTCTTCGAGGAGGCGGCTGGCATCACGAAATTCCGTGCCCGCCGCACCGAATCGCTGCGGCGGCTCGATCGCACCGAGCAAAACCGACAGCGGCTCGCCGACATCGTCGGGGAGGTATCGAGCCGGCTCGACACGGTGCGGCACCAGGCCGCGCGGGCGCGACGCTATCGGCTCATGACCGACCGGCTGCGCATGCTGCGGCTGACCGCCGCAGCGGAGGATCTGGCCGAGGTCGATGCGTCGGTGGCGGCCGTGGATGCGGCGCTCGCCGTACTGCGGCACGACTTCGCCGCGGCCGAGGCGGAAGCGACGCTGGCCGCCGGACGCACCGCGGAACTCGAGCGCATCGAACACGACCTCACCCCCCGTCTGGCCGACGCGCAAGACCGCGTGACGGCCGACAAGCAGCGGGCCGCCGCCGCCGAAGCCACGCTCGCCCTGCTGCGGCAGCGCCGCGCAGAGATCGAGGGAGACATCGCCCGGCACGAGACCGGCGTGCGCGAGGCGGCCCAGCGGCTGCGCGACGCGGTCGGCGCCGTGGAGGATGCTCGCGGGCAGGCCGAGACGATTCAAGCCGAACTCGCCCGCATCCACGCCGAACTGGCCTCCCACGAGCAGGCCGCCGCCGGCTCCCACCAGCACGTCGCCGACCTTCGCGGCCGGCTCGCCGAGCAGTCTGCCCACGGCGTCGAGCTCGAACGGCGGCGGCTCCGGCTCGAGGCCGATGCCGACCGCGCGGCCGCCGGCGTCGAAGAGGCACGGGGCAGGATCGACGCCTGTCGCGAGAAGATAGCAGCCGCCCGCCGGCAGCAGTCGCTGCTCGCCGAGTCGATCGCGACGCGGGAAGGCAACGTCGCCGCGCTCGCCGCGCGGCTCGCCGCGACCGATCGCGAGATGGAATCGCTCGAGGCCGAGCAGCGCGAGCGAACCACCTCGCTCGATCATGCCTGGCGGGATCTGGCCGGCTGGCAGGCAAAGCTCGAGGCATGCCTCGAGCGAAAGGGCATGCTCGAGGAACTGGTGGGCCGGCACGAGGGTCTCTCCGACGCGGCGAAGCGACTGGTGGGTTCCGAGGCGGGCCAGTCGCTGGTGCCGGGACTGCAGGGAGTGCTCGGCGACCTGATCGACGCGCCGGTGGGCTGGGCCCACCTCGTCGATCTCGCGCTGCGCGATCGCGCCCAGAGCCTCGTCGTCGATTCGCTCGACGATCTCGTCCGCTGGTTTTCCCACTGGGCCGATTCAGCCGAGGCGCAGGCCACGCTCGTCGCGGGCGGCCGCATCGGCTTCACGGCGCTGGAAGAGACGGACGAGACGACCAGCGACGTGTTCGATGCCTCGGGCCATCCCGGCGTGGTCGGCAGGCTCGACCGGCTCGTCGAGACGGAGCACGCGTCGGGCCGCCACCGGCAGATCGCCCGGCGATTGCTCGGCAGGGTGTGGGTGGTCGAGCGGCTCGACCATGCGCAGGCGCTGGTGCGAATGGCGCCGGCGGGAACCGTCGTCGTCACGCGTGGCGGCCATTGCCTCTCGACCGACGGCACGTTTGAAATCGGAACGCCAGCCGCGGCCAGCGGCATCGTCAGCCGCCGCAGCGAACTGCGGGCCGTCACCGTCCGCCACGAGGAACTCACCCGCACCGTTGCGGCCACCGCGGAATCGATCAGCGGCCTGCAGGGAGAGCTTGCCTCGCTGCAGCAATCGATCCGACGCCTCCATGCCCGCCGCCAGCAGGAGGCCGACACCATCGCCTCCTCCCGCGCTGAATTCGAGCGGCTCACCCGCGACCGGTCGACCGGTAGCCAGTCGCTCGCCGCCGCCGAGGCCGCCGCGATCGAAGCGGAGCGGGAAGCCGTCGCGCTCGCCCAGACCCGCGCGGCGGCCGACACCGCGCTCACCGAACACCTGTCGAACCTCGAGGCCACCCGGCGCGACATCGCCGCGACGCAGTCCGCGCTCGACGCCCTCGATCGCGATCGCGGCGAGGTGATCGACGCCATCCATCGGCTGCGGGTCGAGCAGGCCGCCAGCCAGGAGCGGCTCGCCCGCGGCCACGACGCCGTCTCCACCCGTCGCGGCGACCTCGACGCCCGCCGCGCCGATCTGGAAGCCGCCCGCGACCGCCGCGGCGTCGCCGAGCAGCGGCTCGACAACCTCGATTCGGAACTCCTCGCCGCGCAATCGGCGTTTGCCGAGGCGATGGCCGCCGCCGAACGATCGGGAAACGACCTCGCCGAACTCTCCGCCAGCCGCGATGCGCTCGTCACCGACAAGGCTGCCTCGAACGCCGCCGCGGAGGCCGGCCGCGCCGCGGCTGCCCGGCTTGGCGACGCGATCCACACGCAGGAACTCGACGCCGGCGAGGCCCGCCACCGCCGGGCCCGGATCATCGAACGCATCCGCGACGAATACGACCTCGACATCGAGGCGGAGATCAGGGCGCGGGCCGAGCGCGATGCCACCGCGTCGGCACCGCCGGCCGATGCCGATCCGCTCCCCGCCACGCGGCCGGAGCTTGACGCCGAGATCGAGGAACTGCGGCGCAAGCTCGCCGCGATGTCGTCGGTGAACCTCGAGGCACTGGCGGAGGCGGAGGCCCTCGCCGAACGGCTCGCCACGCTCGAGGCACAACTGACCGACGTGACGAACGCGAAGCAGTCGATCGAGCAGCTCATCGCGCGGATCGACGACGAGAGCCGCCGGCTCCTCGGCAAGACGATCGAGACGGTCCGCGGCCACTTCCGCGAACTCTTCGAGCGGGTCTTCGGCGGCGGACAGGCCGACATCGTCCTCGATCCCGAGATGGACCTGCTCGACACCACCGTCGAGATCGTGGCGCGCCCGCCCGGCAAGGAGCCGCGCAGCATCTCGCTCCTGTCGGGCGGCGAGAAGACGATGACCTGCGTCGCCCTGCTGCTGGCGATCTTCCGGTCGCGGCCCAGCCCCTTCTGCGTGCTCGACGAGGTCGATGCCGCCCTCGACGAGGCCAACGTGGACCGCTTCGTGGGTGTGCTGCGAGACTTTCTCTCTTCGACCCAGTTCATCATCGTCACCCATTCGAAAAAGACGATGGCGGCCGCCAACACCCTTTACGGCGTCACGATGGAGGAGTCGGGCGTCTCGAAGCGGGTGTCGGTCCGATTCGAGTCGACCGCCGCATCGGCCAGCCGGCCCGCAGCCAAGGCCGCGTGAATTGGCGGAAAATCCGGGGCTGAGGCCGTTGTAATCCGGCCCACGATCCTGTCCCCGACATGCGCACCACCCGGTGCCACCGTCCTTTTCGCGAAGAACGTCTCAAGTCTCACCACAGGATCTTTCGATCTACCCTCTCGGACGGTCATGCCGCGAACGTGTCCGGGTTGAACCCGAGCCCGTTTCCGCGGTGTGGATGCAGGGGGGGATACCTGCGAGTCGCCGCGTCCGGCGGGAGCATCCTTCGGGATGTCTTTCCGTCGTTCGCCTTCTCAGAGCCCCCTCTCTGCAGCCAGCCGGCCTGCATGGGGCGCGACGACGCGGTCGAACCCCAAGGCAAGCGATCCGCGTCAGGGGGGCTGTGTCCGAAACCCGAGAAGGGACGGGCTGGCCAAATCGGTTCCGGACACAAAAGATCGAAATGGAGTTGTTGCGATGAAGGTTTTCACGACAGGCCAGGTCGCCAAGATCTGTAAAGTTGCTCCCCGCACGGTGAGCAAGTGGTTCGACTCCGGTCGCCTGAAGGGCTACCGCATCCCCGGCTCGCAGGATCGCCGCATCCCGCGGGAATACCTGATCAAGTTCCTCAAAGAGCATGGCATGCCGCTGGGCGACCTCGAAGATGAGGCGATGGCGAAGGTGCTGCTCGTCGGCCAGGACCAGGTCCTGATCGAAAACCTCAAGAAGCACCTGCCGGTCGAGAAGTCGTTCAAGATCCAGGTTGCCGCGAGCGGCTTCGAGGCCGGCATCCAGGCGGAGAGCTTCCATCCGGACTGCATCGTGGTGGACTATGCGATCGGCCGGATCGACGCCCAGCAGATCTGCCAAAACCTCCGCCGCAACACGGAATACGCCGACACGATCGTGATCGCCCTGCTGCCGGACGACGGCTCGCAGATCACGGTCGATCGGGCCCACGTCAACGAAAGCTTCAAGAAGCCCTTCGACGTGGCCTTGCTCGCCGAGCGGCTCCGCACGCTGATCGGCGCCCGCAAAGAGCTGGTCTGATCGCCGTCCGGGCGGACTGACACCTCGATTTGCTTCGACTCCATTCCCGCGGGCCGGTGCGCACGACGCACCGGCCCGCGGCGTTTATACTCGTCCGCATGAGCGACACTTCCCACGGCATCCGCATGATCGACGTCGGCGAAAAGCCGGTCTCGTTGCGGACCGCGCGGGCCTCCGGCCGGCTCCGCGCCCGGCCCGAGACGATCCGCCGCATCCGCGCCGGCGAACTCGAGAAGGGCGACGCCGTCGCCACGGCGCGAATCGCGGGCATCATGGCCGCGAAGCGCACGAGCGAATTCATCCCGCTCTGCCACCCGCTGCCGCTCGACTCCGTGACGCTCGCGATCGGCTTCGAGGCCGACGCCGTCACGATCGAAGCCGTCGTGCGGGCCACCGCCCGGACGGGCGTCGAGATGGAGGCGCTCGTCGCCGTCACCGCCGCGGGACTGGCGATCTACGACATGGCGAAATCAATCGACCCGGCGATGAGCCTCGACGAGGTGCGCCTCGAGGAAAAGACCGGCGGAGTCCGCGGAGACTACTTCAGGGCAAAGTAGACCGCTTGCTCTGCAAGCGGATGCCCGGACGCTCACCCACCCCATACCGCAGGACGCACCGGCTCGCGGGCGGCAGAAGGTTCCTCGCGGTGGCCCTCGAAGACTCGGTCCAAATGCTCGTCACGCTTCCGCCGACCCGCGAGCCTTCCTCAATCCGTACGGGAGGCTTCGGGTGACCCGTGCCCCGAGAGCCGGCGTATGCTGACAAGCGCAGCCAGGATGGCGAAGCGATGTCAGCATCCGAGCGAGCGAAGGGCAGGATGCCCGTAGCGAGCGTCCGGCGACGGGGTACGGGTCACCCGAAGCCGGATTGGGCGCGTCGGGCGAGCGGAGAAGATTACGTCCGTTCCTGAAGGTTCGTCTCGGCGAGGATCGGCTCGAGCTCGTCGACGAAATCACGGACGTCCTTGAACTCGCGGTAGACGCTCGCGAAGCGGACGTAGGCCACCTGGTCGATCGTGCGCAACAGCTCCATCAGCCGCTCGCCGAGCACGCGGCTGGGCACTTCGCTCTCGTAGTTGCCGTAGAGCTCGGCTTCGAGCGACGTCACCGCGCCTTCGATGTCTTCCTCAGTGACGGGCCGCTTCCAGCAGGCCTTGGCGAGCCCGCGCTTGATCTTGTCGCGATCGAAGGGCTCGCGGACGCCCCCCTTCTTCACCACGGAAAGCAGCTGCCGCTCCACCCGCTCGTAGGTCGTGAACCGCCGCCGGCAAGCGACGCATTCACGGCGGCGACGGATCGAGGTGCCGTCGTCGCCGGCACGCGAATCGATCACACGGTCGTTGTCGGTGCGGCAGAAGGGGCAGCGCATGGTGGGCAGGTTCTCGGTGGAGGCCAGCATCCTACGAGCGGCCGCGGAAAACCGGCAAGTCGGCGCTACTCGGCCTGATCGGGCTCGGGCCGGGCCGGCTTCGCCTTGCTGGCGAGCTTCCAATCCCGGCGCTGGCGGGAACTCGGAATGTTCATCGCCTTGCGGTACTTCGTGACCGTGCGGCGGGCGACGGTGATCCCGCGCTTGCCCAGTTCCTCCACGAGGGCGTCGTCGCTGTAGGGGTCGTCCTTCGGCTCGGCGTCGATGATCTCCTGCAGCTTGATTCGCACGGCGTCCCAGGCCACCTCCTCGCCGTCAGCGCTCGTCGTGCCGCCGACGAAGAACCGGCGCAGCGGGTAGAGCCCACGCGGCGTCTGCAGCCACTTGTCGTCCACGGCCCGGCTCACCGTGGTGACGTGCATCCCGATCCGGTCGGCGATCTGCTGCATCTTCAGGGGCTCGATCGCCTCCGGGCCGTCGGCCAGGAACCTCGTCTGATGATCCACGATCGCCTGCGCCGTCTTCAGCAGCGTGCTTCGCCGCTGCTCGATCGACTCGATGAGCCACTGCGCCGAGTTGATCTTCCGCTTGATGTATTCCCGCGTGTTCGGATCCGTGTCCGGCGAGAGGAGCATTTGCCTGTAGATGGGGCTGATGCGGAGATTCGGCAGGTCCACCTCCTCCAGCCGCACCTTCCACGTTCCATCGGCCTGCTGCTCGACATAGACATCGGGCTTCACCCGTGGCACGACGGGCATGATGAACATCGCGCCGGGCTTCGGATGCAGCGAGTGCAACTGCTCCCGCAGCCGCTCGATCTCGGCGATCGAGAAGCCGGTCTTCTTTTCGATGAGCGGCAGGCGATTGCCGGCGAGGTCTTCGAGATGGTCGCTCACGAGCCGCCGCAAGTGCCGTGCACCGGGCATCTCGGGGCGGATCTGCAAGAGCAGGCATTCCTTCAGGTCGCGGGCGGCCACGCCGGCGGGCTCCATCCCCTGCACCACGGCCAGCGCCCTCTCGAGCACCGCCAGCTGATCCTTGGGGCCGTCCGGATCGACGAGCTCCTCGAGCGGCATCGGCAGGTAGCCGTTGGCGTCGAGATTGTGGATCACCTTGTCGGCCGCCTGCCGCTCGGCTTCGGTGAGGTCGTAGTTGGAAATCTGCTCGTGCAGGTGATGGAAGAGCGTCTCGGGCCGCTCCTGCATGTTGGCCATCGAGTCGAGGTAGCGATCGGAGGCCTCGTCGATCCGCGAGGCCGAAGGCCGGCTGCGGTCGTCGTCGGAATCGGGATATTCGCTGGCCCAGTCGTACGACCGCTCGAAATCGGCCTGGTTGGCATGCTCCTGATCCACCACGAGCGGCTTCTCGTCGAGCGTGCGTTCGACGGCCGTGGGGGCCGCCTCCGCCACCGGGCCGCCGGGCTCGCCGCCGGCCATCTCCCCGTCGGCCTCCTCCACCTCGAGCGTCTCGTTGTTTTGGATCTCCTGCTCGATCCGCTCCTCGAGGGCGAGCTGCGGCAGCTGCAGGATCTCCATCGACTGGATCATGCGCGGCGCAAGCATCTGCTTCTGCGCCATCCGCATGTCCTGTCCGAACGACATCCGCATCGCTGGGGTTCCTCCGCGCCCGTATCGGCTCCTGCCGCTCCTCGGGCACCCTCAAGGATACCGTGTCGTCGGGATTCCGTTCACAGCCGCTGCCGGCCGGCAAAGGCGTCGGCGAGCATCTCGCGGTTTGCCTGCTCCAGCGACGCGCCGACGGTGAGACCGCGGGCCAGCCTGGTGATCGTGACGGGCAGGCCCGACAGGCGCGACGAGACCTCGAGGGCCGTGGCATCCCCCTCGACATTCGGCGTCGTTCCCATGATCACCTCGCGGATCCCGCCCCCCTTCACGCGCTCGACGAGCTGTTGGAGCGCGAGCTTCTCGGGCCCCATGCCCTCGAGCGGCGAGATCCTGCCGCCGAGCACGTGGTAGAGGCCGCGGTAGTTGCCCGCCTGCTCGAGCGCCAAAAGGTCGCGCACCTGCTCGACCACGCAGAGGATCGAACGGTCGCGCCTGCGGTCGAGGCAGATGTCGCATTCGTCCTGCTCGGCGAGGTTGAAGCAGGTCTTGCAGGGATGGAGCTTTTCCTTGACGGCGCGGATCGCATCGGCGAAGGCAAGCGCCTCCTGGTTTGGCATCCGCAGCACGTGGTAGGCCAGCCGCTCGGCCGACTTGCGGCCGAT
>Ga0068877_10001176_pt1 | contig 22005 bp, 16 predicted proteins | sample NOAtaG_FD_66437 | JGI IMG/M metagenome (GOLD analysis project Ga0068877, IMG submission 66437) | Freshwater lake microbial communities from Lake Erie, under a cyanobacterial bloom - NOAA_Erie_Diel6S_1000h metaG | ecosystem: Environmental > Aquatic > Freshwater > Lake | place: USA: Ohio, Lake... | reverse complement strand
GACTGGCGCGGGATTCGCAGCCCTACATCCAGCAGATCTTCATCGAGCGGGCGGGGGGGATGGGCGAGGACGAGCTGGAGCGGCGGCTGTACACGATCCGGAAGCGGGCGGAAAACGAGATTGCGGCCTCGGAGATCCGGGACCGGGATTTCTTCTACATACCGTCGTTATCGTGCCGGACGATTATTTACAAGGGACTGTTGCTGGCGCCACAGATCGCGAATTTCTACAAGGAGCTGAAGGACGCGGCGGTGGCGAGCGCGCTGTGTCTGGTGCACCAGCGGTTTTCGACGAACACGTTTCCGACCTGGCAGCTGGCGCATCCGTTCCGCTACATGTGCCACAACGGGGAGATCAACACGGTGCGGGGGAACGTGAATTGGATGCATGCGCGGCAGGCGACGCTGGCGAGCAAAGCGTTCGGGGATGTGAAGAAGCTGTTGCCGATTGTGACGCCGCAGGGGAGCGACTCGAGTTCGCTCGACAATGTGGTTGAATTTTTGACGCTGGGGGGGCGGGAGTTGCCGCACGTGATGGCGATGTTGATGCCGGAGGCGTGGGACCATGACGCGGCGATGGAGGGGGACAAGAAAGCGTTTTATGAATACCATGCTTCGTTGATGGAACCGTGGGACGGGCCGGCGGCGGTGGCATTCACGGATGGGCGGCTGATTGGGGCGACGCTCGACCGCAACGGGTTGCGGCCGGCGCGCTATATGGTGACGCGGGACGGGCTATTGATCATGGCCTCGGAGACGGGCGTGTTGCCGGTGAAGCCGGAGGACATCGAAGAAAAGGGGCGGCTGCAGCCGGGCAAGATGCTGCTGGCGGATTTGACGGCGGGGCGCATCATTCCGGATGAGGAAGTGAAGCAGAAACTATCGTCGCGGCAGCCGTACCGGGAGTGGCTGGACAAGCAGCAGATTGCGCTCGACCGTTTACCGGCGCCGCCGCGGTGGCACCAGACGGACTATCATACGATTCTCGAGCGGCAGCGGGCTTTCGGGTACACGGAAGAAGATCTACGGATGATCATGCTGCCGATGGCGAACAACGGGGAAGAGCCGGTGGGGTCGATGGGAACGGACACGCCGCTGGCGTGTTTGAGCGACAAGCCGCAGCCCTTGTTCAACTACTTCAAGCAACTGTTCGCGCAGGTGACGAATCCGCCGATTGATCCGATTCGGGAAGAGCTGGTGATGTCGCTGACGAGCTATATCGGCACGGAGCGCAACATTCTCGAGGAGACGCCGGAGCACTGTCACACGTTGAAGCTGAAAGAGCCGATCCTGACAAATCACGACCTCGAGCAATTGCGGAACGTGCGGTGGGGCGAATTTTTAGCGACGACGCTGCCGACGCTGTTTGATGCCAGCGGGACCGAGGCGGAGCTCGAGGAAGCGCTCGAGCGGCTGTGCCGGCGGGCGTCGCAGGCGATTGAGAAAGGGTTCCGGCTGCTGATTTTGTCCGACCGTGGGGTGGACCACAACTCGGCGCCGATTCCGTCGCTGCTGGCGTTGACGGCGGTGCACAACCATTTGGTGCGGGAGGGGACGCGTTCGCAGGTGGCGCTGATTGTGGAATCGGGAGAGCCGCGGGAGATCATGCACTTTGCGTTGCTGATCGGCTATGGGGCGAGCGCGGTGAATCCGTATCTGGCGATTGAGACGCTGGAGTCGCTCGAGATGAAGGGGATGCTGGGGGCGGGGTTGAGTTTTGAGAAGGCGTTGAAGAATTACAAGAAAGCAGTGGGCAAGGGGCTGCTGAAGGTGTTCTCGAAGATGGGCATCTCGACGCTGCAATCCTACCGGGGGGCGCAGATCTTCGAGGCGATCGGGTTGAACCGGGCGTTTGTGAAGAAGTATTTCACGGGGACTTCGTCGCGGATCGAGGGAGTGGGGCTCGATGTGATCGCGCGGGAAGCGAAGATGAAGCACGAGTTTGGTTTTCGGCCGGGGAACAGTTTTGCGACGGGACTGGAGATGGGGGGGAATTATCACTTCCGTGTGCACGGGGAATTCCACTCGGTGAATCCGGATTCGGTGGCGAAGCTGCAGCACGCGGTGAAGCAGAACAGCTATGGGACGTATGAGGATTATGCGCGGACGATCGATGAGCAGAATGCGCAGTTGTGCACGCTGCGGGGGCTGATGGACTTCAAGTACGCGGCGCAGCCGATTGCGATTGAGGAAGTGGAGCCGGCGAGCGAAATCGTGAAGCGGTTCGCGACCGGGGCGATGAGTTTTGGGTCGATTTCGAAGGAAGCGCACGAGACGCTGGCGATCGCGATGAACCGGATGGGGGCGCGGTCGAATACGGGAGAGGGAGGGGAAGACGCGGCGCGGTATCAGCCGCTGGCCAACGGGGATTCCAAGCGGAGCGCGATCAAGCAGGTGGCGAGCGGGCGATTTGGCGTGACGACGGAGTATCTGGTGAACGCCGATGAGTTGCAGATCAAGGTGGCGCAAGGGGCCAAGCCGGGCGAAGGGGGGCAACTGCCTGGGCACAAGGTGGACGAGAACATTGCGCGGGTACGGTTCGCGGTGCCGGGGGTGAGTCTGATTTCGCCGCCGCCGCACCATGACATTTACTCGATCGAGGATTTGGCGCAGTTGATTTACGACTTGAAGAACGTGAATCCGGCGGCGCGGATCTCGGTGAAGCTGGTGAGCGAAGTGGGAGTGGGCACGGTGGCGGCGGGCGTGGCGAAGGCGCACGCGGATGTGATTCTGATTTCGGGGGATACGGGCGGGACGGGGGCGAGTCCGCTGACGAGCCTGAAGCATGCGGGATCGCCGTGGGAGCTTGGGCTGGCCGAGACGCAGCAGACGCTGGTGATGAATGATCTGCGCAGCCGGGTCCGCATACAGGTGGACGGGAAGATGCAGACGGGGCGGGATGTGGCGATCGGGGCGTTGCTGGGGGCCGAGGAGTTTGGCTTCTCGACGGCGCCGCTGATTGCGATGGGGTGCATCATGATGCGGAAGTGCCATCTGAATACGTGTCCGGTGGGGATTGCGACACAGAATCCGGAGTTGCGCAAGAAGTTTGAAGGCACGCCGGAGAATGTGATCAACTTCTTTTTCTTTGTGGCCGAGCAGTTGCGGCGGATCATGGCGAAGCTGGGAGTGAGGACGGTGCAGGAGATGGTGGGGCGTGTGGATTTGCTGGACACGCGGAAGGCGATTGGGCACTGGAAGGCGAGGAGCCTGAACCTGTCCAATATCTTTTACAATCCGCCGGTGCCGCAGCGGGTATCGCGGCATTGCACGACGGCGCAGGACCACGGGCTGAACGAGGCGCTGGATTATCAGTTGATCGACCATGCGCGGGAAGCGATCGATCATGGGAAGAAGGTCGAGTTCCGGCTGGGAATCCGCAATGTGCACCGGACGGTGGGGGCGATGCTATCGGGAGAAATTGCCAAGAAATATGGCAATGAGGGATTGCCGCCGGACACGATCCGATTTGAATTTAACGGTTCGGCGGGGCAGAGTTTTGGGGCGTTTCTGGCGCGTGGCGTGACGTTGCGGCTCGAAGGAGACGCCAACGACTATACGGGCAAGGGACTGTCGGGAGGGCGGATTGTGGTGTATCCGCCGCAGGGATCGAGTTTCCGGGCCGAGGACAACATCATTATCGGGAACACGGCGCTGTATGGAGCGACCTCGGGGGAGGCGTACTTCAACGGGCGTGCGGGGGAACGGTTTTGCGTGAGGAATTCGGGGGCGACGGCGGTGGTGGAAGGCGTGGGGGACCACGGCTGCGAGTACATGACGAAGGGGCTGGTGTTGTGTCTGGGCCCGACGGGGCGGAACTTCGCGGCGGGGATGTCGGGAGGGATCGCCTATGTGTACGATGAGAGCGGACAGTTCCGGGCGAACCTGTGCAACCGGTCGAGCGTGGATCTGGACGCGGTGGAAAGCGGGGAGGACATCAACACGATCAAGCAGTTGCTGGAGCGGCAAGTGGAATTGACGGGGAGTCCGAAGGCGCGGCTGGTGCTTGAGGAATTCGGGCAGCGGCTGGGGTATTTCGTGAAGGTATTTCCGCATGAATTCAAGCGGGTGTTGGGGGTGGCGCGTTCGGTGGTGAGCGCGGAGGCGCCGGCGGGGCCGGCGGGCAAGACAGCCAAGCGAGAGGTGATCCATGGGTAAGCACACGGGATTTTTGGAAATTGGGCGGGAGATCGCGCCGAAGCGTTCGGTGGCGGAGCGGGTGAATGATTGGTTTGAGGTGTATCAGCCGTTTCCGCCGCAGAAGGTGAGCGAGCAAGGGGCGCGGTGCATGGACTGTGGGGTGCCGTTTTGCCACACGGGGTGTCCGCTGAACAACCTGATTCCGGACTGGAACGATCTGGTGTACCAGAACCGGTGGGAGGATGCGATGCGGCAGTTGCATGCGACGAACAACTTTCCGGAGTTTACGGGGCGGTTGTGTCCGGCGCCGTGCGAGAGTGCGTGCGTGTTGGGGATCAATGAGCCGCCGGTGTCGATCAAGCAGATCGAGAAATCGATTGTGGACCGGGGGTTTGAGGAGGGCTGGATCGTGGCTGAGCCGCCGATCTTGCGGACGGGCAAGCGAGTGGCGATTATTGGGTCGGGGCCGGCGGGGCTGGCGGCGGCACAACAACTGAACCGGGCGGGGCATACGGTGACGGTGATTGAACGGGAGAACCGGCTGGGGGGATTGCTGCGGTACGGGATCCCGGACTTCAAGATGGAGAAGCACCATATTGACCGGCGGATCGAGCAACTGGAGGCCGAGGGGATTGAGTTCCGGCTGAATTGCCAGGTTGGGGTGGATGTGGAGTTTGGGGAGCTGAGGCGGCAGTTTGATGCGATTCTGCTGGCGATCGGGGCTGAGCAGCACCGGGATGTGAAGGTACCGGGGCGGAATCTGGAAGGGATTCATTATGCGATGGAATACCTGCCGCAGGCCAACCGGGTGGTGGCGGGGGATGAAGTGGCCGGGCAGATAACGGCGGCCGGCAAGCACGTGATCATTATCGGGGGAGGGGACACGGGGGCGGACTGTCTGGGGACGGCGACGCGGCAGGGAGCGAAGTCGATCCACCAGTTTATGATTCACCAGCGTCCGCCGGAGCAGCGGGCGGAGCACACGCCGTGGCCGCTGTGGCCGGTGATGTACCGGGAAGAGCCGGCGCATGAGGAGAATGGCAAGCGGGAATTCGCGGTGGCGACGACGGCGTTTTCCGGGGATGAAAGTGGGCATGTAAGGAAGCTGCACGGGGTGAGGGTGGGTCCGAGTCCGCGGTTTGAGCCGGAGGCGGGAAGCGAGTTTGAGTTGGACGCGGACCTGGTGCTGATTGCGATCGGATTCGCCGGGGTACACCGGGCGGGGCTGATGGAGCAGACCGGGGCGCGGCTGGATGCGCGCGGGAACATAGTGACGGGGGAGAACTATGCGAGCAGCGTGGAGGGGGTGTTCGCGGCTGGGGATGCGCGGCGCGGGGCGTCGTTGATTGTGTGGGCGATCGCGGAAGGGCGGCGGGCGGCGCGCAGCATCGATGAGTATCTGATGGGCTCGAGTCTGCTGCCGAACTAGCGGGGGTGGGCGGGTGTGCGCGACAATGGAGAACAGGACCGCAACTGAATGGCTTTGATCAAAGAGATTCTCAACAACGCTGCCGCGATCACGAAGGGCATGTCGGTGACCTTCCAGGAGATGCTGCAGCCGACTATCACGGAAGCCTATCCGGAGGGTCCGCCGGTGTTTCAGGAGCGGTACCGGGGCGTGCATGTGTTGCAGCGGGACGAGAACGGGCTGGAGAAGTGCGTGGCCTGTTTTCTGTGCGCGGCGGCGTGTCCGTCGAACTGCATCTACATTGAGGCGGCGGAGAATACGGAGCAGGGGCGGATCTCGGGCGGGGAGCGGTATGCGAGTGTGTACAACATCGACTACTCGCGTTGTATTTTTTGCGGGTATTGCGTGGAGGCGTGTCCGACGGATGCGATCACGCACGGGCACGATTTTGAGATTGCGTCGTATAACACGTCGACGCTGGTGTACCGGAAAGAGCAGATGTTGACGCCGCTGCCAGGGGACTTCAAACCGCTGGTGGTGGAGGAGCAGAGCGCGAGCGGCGGGCACTGAGATAGGGGAGAATGCGCGCTGATAGCCTGATCGAATCCCGCCGGTGCCGTGATTTCGGGCAATCGTCGCGGTTGGAGTGGCTGGACACGAACGGGTGTGGCGGGTACATGATGGGGACGGTGGCGGGGGTGAGGACGCGGCGGTATCATGCGTTGCTGAATGCGCCGGAGAGTGCGGGCCTGGGGATGCAGGTATGGCTGAGCGCGCTCGAGGATGCGGTGGAGTTGGAGGGGGAGCGCTATGAGCTGGCGACGCACTATTATCCGGGGACACTGTCGCCGCGGGGCTATGAGCGGTTGAGTGAGTTCCGGCTGGCGCCGTATCCGTGCTGGTTATACAGTTTTGGGGAGAGCACGCTGGCCAAGGAAGTAATGCTGATTGAGGACCGGGCGGCGGTGCTAGTGCGGTATTGCTGCAGCGAGGATGCGCGGCTGACGCTGCGGCCGTTTTTGGCGGGGAGGCCGCAGCACCAATTGCTGCGAGCCGAGAGCAGGGCGGGCTGGGAGACGCACAGCGAGAGGGGGTATCTGCGATTTACGCGGGGGACGTCACAACTGCATTTTCGCGGGGACTTCGGGAGCGTGGCGCTAGTGCCGGACTGGTATCGCAGCTTTCAATATCCGCTGGACTATCAGCGTGGTTTGGATTACGAGGAGGACTTGTGGACGCCGGGGGTGGCGGAGGTGGAATTGAGGGCGGACACGTGGGCGTATTTCGTGTGTTCGTTGGGGGAGGATCCGGGGGCGTTGGATCCGTTGGAGTTGATGGGGGCGATCGAGGCGAAGGAAAAGAGGTTTCCGCCGCCGCATTCGTTGGAGGAGCAATTGGCGAATGCGGCGGAGCACTTTATTTTTGAGCAAGGGGGGAGGAAGTCGGTGATTGCGGGGTATCCGTGGTTTACGGATTGGGGGCGGGACACGTTTATTTCGTTGCCGGGGCTGATGTTGGCGCGGGGGAGGCAGGAGGAGGCGGCGCGCACGATAGACAGCTTTGTGCGGTTGCGGCGGGGGGGATTGATACCGAACCGGATCACGGATGATGGGGCGACGGCGGAGTACAACTCGATTGACGGGACGTTGTGGCTGGTGATCGCGGTTTGGCAGTGGCTGGAGGAAGGCGGGGACCGGGAGCATTTTGAAGATGAGTTGTACGAACCGCTGCGGGAGATGATGGAGCGGCTGGTGGTGGGGACGGAATACGGGATTTATTGCGATGGGCGGGATGGGCTGCTTGTGGCGGGCTCGGCGGAGACGCAACTGACCTGGATGGATGCGCGGGTGAAGGGGAGGCCGGTGACGCCGCGGCACGGCAAGGCGGTGGAGATCAATGCGTTGTGGTACAACGCGCTGCGGCTGATGACGGATTGGGCGCGGTCGCGTGGGGATTATGAGGCGGAGGGGCGATTTGGGGGGCTGGCGAACCGGGCGATTGCGGGTTTTACGGGCTTGTTCTGGAATGAGGCGGCGAACTGTTTGTATGACGTGGTGCGGGAGGGGTACCGGGATGGGGCGATCCGGCCGAATCAGTTGTTTGCGTTGTCGCTGCCGTATCCGATGGTGATTCGGTCGAAGGGGGAAGCGATCCTGCGGACGGTGGAGGAGCATTTGTTGACGGCGAATGGGCTGAGGACGTTGTCGCCGGGGGATGCGGGGTTTGAGCCGCGATTTGAGGGGGGGCCGGAGCGGCGGGATGGGGCGTATCATCAGGGTACGGTGTGGCCGTGGTTGTTTGGGCCGTATGGGCGGGCGTGTTTGAAGGTGAGGGGGCAGAACCTGGGGGAGAAGCAGAGGCTGCGGGAGTTGCTGGAGGGATTTGCGGGGCGGGCGCTCGATTCGGGTTGTTTGGGGAAGATTGGGGAAGTGTATGACGGGAGGGAGCCGCAGCGGGAGGGGGGCACGCCGGCGCAGGCGTGGTCGGTGGCGGAGGTGTTGTGGTTGTTGTCGCGGGAGCTGGCGGGTTGACGGGAGCGAATCAGCGGGCGCTGGTGTTGGTTTACGCCACGATCTTTCTTGATGTGTTGGGGCTGGGGGTGTTGATTCCGATCCTGCCGTATTATGCGCAGCAGTTTCGGACGGATGCGTTCACGGTGGGTTTTTTGTCGGCGGCATTCTCGATTGCGCAATTCACGGCGAGCCCGTTTCTGGGGGCGTTGAGTGACCGGATCGGGCGGCGGCCGGTGATTCTGGTGAATATTCTGGGATCGGGTTTGGCTTACATTTTGTTTGGGTGGGCGGATACGCTGTGGCTGTTGATGTTGGCGCGGGTGCTGGAAGGGATAACGGGGGGGAGTGTGTCGACGGCGCAGGCGTATATCGCGGATGTGACGCCGCCGGAGGACCGGATGAAGCGGTTTGGGCTGATTGGGGCGGTGTTTGGATTGGGGTTTATTATTGGACCGGCGTTTGGGGGATTTTTGTCGAAGATTGCGCTGGCGGCGCCGGCGTATGCGGCGGGGAGTTTGTGCTTGCTGGCGGCGGCGTTTGGCTACTTTATGCTGCCGGAGAGTTTGCCGGAGGGGAGACGGTCGGGGGAGGGGATGCGGTTCCGGGACGCGAATCCGTTTGGGAGAATCAGCGATGCGATGCGGCGGGATGCGTTGCGGCCGATTCTGATCGCGATCTTCACGGTGAATGTGGCGTTTTCGGGGCTGCAGTCGAATTTCGCGGTGTATACGCTGAAGCGTTTTGGGATGGGGCCGCAGGATAATGCGTGGATCTTTGTTTATATCGGGGTGCTGTCGATCCTGATGCAGGGGCTGGTGGTGAGGCGGTTGCCGAAGACGCTGGACCCGGTGAAGGCGAGCATTGGGGGTTTGCTGGCGATGGGTGCGGGGTTGCTGGGGATCAGTTTCGCGCGGGCGGAATGGCATTTGTTTCCGGCGATCTTTGTGATGGCGGTGGGGAATGGAATTTCGGCGCCGATGTTGACGGGGCTGGTGTCGAGGCGGGTGGGGGAGCGGGAGCAGGGTGTGGTGTTGGGGTCGACGCAATCGATCTTGAGCGCGACGCGGATCGTGGGGCCGTTGTTCGGGGGTTTTTTGTTTGATGCGTTCGGGTCGGGGTCGCCGTATTGGACGGGGTCGTTGCTGGCGCTGGCGGCGGTGTTGATCGTGGCCCGGACGCCGCGGGCCTGATAAGTTAGCAGGGATGCTGCGACGAGAATTTCTGACTGCGAGTGCCGCTCCGTTGATGGAGGCGCAGGGGAAGCAACTGCCGAATATATTGTGGGTGACGTGTGAGGACATGAGCCCGAATCTGGGGTGCTATGGGGACCGGTATGCGAAGTCGCCGGCGATTGACCGGCTGGCGGAGCGGAGCCTGCGTTACCGGCATTGCTGGTCGAATGCGCCGGTGTGCGCGCCGGCGCGGACGACGATCATTTCGGGGATGTATCCGCCGTCGACGGGGGCCGAGCATATGCGGAGCATGACGAAGCTGGGGCCGGGGCAGAAGATGTTTCCGCAGCTATTGCGGGAGGCGGGGTATTACACGACGAACAACAACAAGGAAGACTACAATCTGGCGCATACGGGGAAGGTGTGGGATGAGTCTTCGACGAAGGCGCACTGGCGGGGCCGGGGGGAGAAGCAGCCGTTTTTCTCGGTGTTCAATTTTGTGATCACGCACGAGAGCCAAATCCGGAAGACGCCGCACCAGTTGCGGCATGATCCGCGGGAGTTGCGGGTGCCGGCGTATCATCCGGACAGCCCGGAGGTGAGGCATGACTGGGCGCAGTATTACGACAACATCGAGACGATGGATGGGATGGTGAACCGGACGCTGAAGGAATTGGAGGCGGACGGGCTGAACGATTCGACGATAGTGTTTTTCTATTCGGACCACGGGGCGGGGATGCCGCGGTCGAAGCGGTGGCCGTACAACTCGGGGTTGCAGGTGCCGCTGATGGTGCATATCCCGGAGCAGTTCCGGCATCTGGCGCCGAAGGATTACGGAGCGGGGAAGTGGACGGAGCGGCTGATTTCGTTTGTGGATCTGGCGCCGACGGTGCTGAGCCTGGCGGGGATGAAGAAGGCGGAGTATCACCAGGGGCAAGCGTTTTTGGGTGAGCATATCGGAGCGGAGCGGGATTATGTGTTTGGGTTCCGGGGGCGGATGGATGAGCGCATCGACATGGTGCGGTCGGTGCGGAACCAGCGCTATGTGTATATCCGGAACTACATGCCGCACCGGATATACGGGCAGCATGTGAATTACATGTTCGAGATGCCGACGACGCGGAAGTGGAAGGAGGTGTATGACAGCGGGAAGGCGAACGAGGCGCAGAGCCAGTTTTGGCGGACGAAGCCGGCCGAGGAGTTTTATGATTTGCAGACGGACCCGGATGAGGTGAAGAATCTGGCGTTGCGGCCGACGGCGGAGCAGCGCTCGGAGATGAACCGGATGAGGGCGGAGCAGACGTCGCTGGCGGTGCGGATACGGGATGTGGGTTTTTTGCCGGAGCATGAGATTCATGCGCGGGCGGGGGCGGATGCGCCGGTGACGATGGCGGCGGATGCCGGAAGGTATGCGGTGAACCGGGTCATCAATACGGCGGAGTTGGCGACGGGGCTGACGCTGACGCAGCCGGAGATCTTTCGCACGTATCTGAGTGATGGGGATGCGGCGGTGCGGTATTGGTGCGCGGTGGGGGTATTGCGGGGAGGGGCGTCGGCGGTTGAGGTGTGCGGGGAGGCACTGCGGGGGAGGCTGGCGGGGGACGAGTCGGCGAATGTGAGGATTCTGGCGGCGGAGGCGCTGGCGCGGTATGGGACGGCGGAGGATTTGAAGCCGGCGGTGGAGGAGTTGTTGAAGCTGTCGGATGCGGCGGTGAACGGGAATTATCTGGCGATTGCGGCGTTGAATTCGCTGACGGAGATTGGGGGAGAGAAGCTGAAGCCGTGGCGGGCGCGGATCGCGGCGCTGCCGAAGGAGGATCCGAAGGCGAGTGAGCGGATGAGGAGTTATGTGCCGCGGTTGGTGGAGTATTTGGTGGCGCTGAGCGGGTGAGACAGGGTGAGGAAAGTGTGATGAAATGCGTAGCAGCCCTATGTCGAAGAATTCTTCCCGACGGGACTTTATTACCCGGAGCGCGGCAACGGGGGCGAGTACGGCAGCAACGCTGACGGGCGCGCCCGCGGAAAACGCGAGCGCGGCGCACATTGCGCCGCTGAAGACGGCGAACACCACGAAATACACATCGATTTGTCCGTATTGCGCCGTTGGCTGCAGCGTGAATATACACACGCTGGGGGACAAGGCGCGGAACGTGCGGTCGGCGATCGTGCATATCGAGGGGGACCCGGAATCGCCGATCAACCGGGGGACCTTGTGTCCGAAGGGGGCGTCGCTCGAGGAGTTTGTGCAGAGCGACCGGCGGCTGACGAAGGTGCGCTACCGGGCGCCGGGGGCGCGCGAGTGGACGGACTTGAGCTGGGAAGAGGCTTTTGGGAAGATGGCGGCGCGGATCAAGGCATCGCGCGACGCGGGTTTTGAAGAAAAGGACGCGGAAGGGCGGACGGTAAACCGCCTGGAGAACGTGGCGATGATCGGCGGGTGTACGGACACCAACGAGATCAACTATTTATTGGGCAAATTCCGGTTTGGGTTGGGGATATTAGCCTACGAGAATCAAAGCCGGCTTTGACACGGCCCCACGGTGACCAGTTTGGCCGCCACATTCGGAAGGGGAGCGATGACGAACGGTTGGACGGATGTTGCCAACGCGGACGTCGTGCTGGTGATGGGGGGGAACCCGGCGGAGAATCATCCGGTGGGATTCCGGTTTGTGATGGAAGCCAAGCGGCAGCGCAAGGCGAAGATTGTTTGCGTGGACCCGCGGTTTACGCGGACGGCGGCGGTGAGCGATTGTTATGTGCCGATCCGGTCGGGGACGGACATTGCGTTTCTGGGTGGTCTGATCCATTACGCGGTGACGAACAACAAATACCAGCGCAAGTATGTAATCGAGCATACGAATGCGAGTTTTCTGATTGCCGAGGGGTTTGGCTTCGCGGACGGTCATTTCTCGGGCTGGGAAAAGGATCATTACGACAAGAGCAGCTGGCAGTATGAGCTGGACGGGAACGGGTACGCGAAGACGGACGCGACGCTCGAGCATCCGCGTTGTGTGTTTCAGCTGATGAAGGCGCATTATGCGCGCTACACGCCGGAGAAGGTGGCGGAGGTTTGCGGGTGTACGCCGGAGGAGTTTTTGAAAGCCGCGGAGATGATTACGGTGGCGGCGGCGGAGAACAAGTCAGGCACGGTGCTGTATGCGCTGGGCTGGACGCATCATTCGTTCGCGGTGCAGTTGATCCACGCGGCGGCGATGGTGCAATTGCTGATGGGCAATATCGGGATGCCGGGGGGCGGAGTGAACGCGCAGCGCGGGCATGCGAACATACAGGGCTCGACGGACATGGGCGCCTGGAACATGCTGCCGGGGTATCTGAAGATACCGCGAGCGAGCCAAACGACGCTAGCGGAATACCTGAAGGTGAACACGCCGAAGGCGTTGCAGGCCAAGAGTCTGAACTATTGGGGGAATACGCCGAAGTTCATGACGAGTCTGCTCAAGGCTTATTACGGGAAGAAGGCGCAGCGGGAGAACGATTATGGCTACGGCTGGCTGCCGAAGATCGAGGATAAAGGGGATCATTCCTGGGGCGCGTTTTTTGACGATATGCACCAGGGCAAGCTGGAGGGGCTGATCAGCTTTGGGATGAACCCGGTGGCGAACGGGCCGAATACGCACAAGATGCTGACGGCGCTGTCGAAGTTGAAGTGGATGATTGTGGCGGAGAACTTCGAGACGGAGACGGCGGCGTTTTGGAATGCGAAGACTTTGGCGGCGAAGGATTATCCGGAGGCGTTGAGCGCCGAGCAGATACAGACCGAGGTGTTTCTGTTACCGGCGGCGAATTTTGCCGAGAAAGATGGAGCGTTTGTCAATTCATCGCGGTGGTTGCAGTGGAAGGAAATCGCGACGGATCCGCCGGGGGAGGCGATGCGGGATCAGGAGATCATCGCGCGGCTGTTTCTCGAGATCCGGCGGCTGTATGAGAAGGACGGGGGCAAGGGGCGGGAGCCGCTGCTGAACATGAGCTGGGATTATGCGTTGCCGCACAAGCCTTTGCTGAGTGAGGTGGCCAAGGAAGTGAATGGGGTGGACCTGACGACGCTGAAGCAAGTGAACGGATTCGGAGAATTGAAGGACGATGGCACGACGGCGTGCGGCAACTGGGTGTATTCGGGTTGCTGGACGGAGGCGGGCAATCAGATGTCGCGGCGCGGGCAGGAGGATCCGACGGGACTGGGGCTGTATCCGAAGTGGTCGTGGTCATGGCCGGCGAACCGGCGCATTTTGTATAACCGCGCCTCGGCGGATGAGAATGGGCAGCCATGGGATAAGACGCGGGCGCCGCTGATTTGGGACGGAGAGAGGTGGCGGGGGGACACGCCCGACTATAAGGCGGACGCGGCGCCGGGGACCTTGCCGGCGTTTATCATGCTGCCGGAAGGGGTGGCGCGGCTGTTTGCGCCGGACCTGGTGGAAGGGCCGTTTCCGGAGCATTATGAGCCGGCCGAGAGCCCGGTGAGTAATCCGCTGCATCCGGATGTGAGTGCGAATCCACTGCTGAAGACGTATTCGAGCGAAGGGGCGAAGTTCGGGCAGGCGAAGGATTTTCCGTACGTGGCGATTACGTACCGGCTGACGGAGCACTTTCATTACTGGACGAAGCACACGTCGTCGTCGTCGGAATTGCAATCGAATTTCTTCGTGGAGGTGCCGGCGGAGCTGGCGGCGGAAAAAGGGATCGCCAACGGCGACCGGGTGAGGGTGTCCTCGGCCCGGGGCCAGTTGGAAGGCCCGGCGCTGGTGACCAAGCGGCTGCGCACGCTGAAGGTGAAGGGGCAGAAGACGTACCATGTGGGGCTGCCAATCCACTGGGGCTATGTCGGGAAAGTGACGGGTCCGCTGATCAACAATCTGACGCCGAGCGCGTATGACCCGAACTCGGGCACGCCGGAATACAAGGGCTTCTTAGTGAATCTGGAGAAGATCTCATGATCGTCGCCAAGCTGATCGATACAACGTTATGCATTGGCTGCAAAGCCTGCGAGGTAGCCTGCCAGGAGTGGAACGACCAGGAGTATACGCTGGGGACGTTCAACGGGTCGTATCAGACGATGCCGGATCTGGCGCACAATTTCTGGAACCTGATCCGGTTCAACGAAGTGGAGCGCAACGGGGCGCAGTCGTGGGTGATGTCGAAATACCAGTGCATGCACTGCGCGGAGGCGGGCTGCATCGCGGCGTGTCCGGCGCCGGGGGCGATCACGCAGATGGCGAACGGGACGGTGGACTTCGTGCATGAGAACTGCATTGGGTGCGGGTACTGCATCACGGGCTGTCCGTTTGATGTGCCGCGGCTGAGCCCGGCGACGAAGAAGGTGTACAAGTGTTCGCTGTGTTCGGACCGGACGGCGGTGGGACTGGAGCCGGCCTGTATCAAGACGTGTCCGACGAATTGCCTGACGTTTGGCGAGCGGGATGAGCTGCTGCGGTCGGCGGAGATCCGGACGCGGGAGTTGAAGGCCGACGGGCATGCGCAGGCGGGGATTTATAACCCGGCAGGGGTGGGCGGGACGAATGTGATTTATGTGCTGAACGACGCGACGCAGCCGGAGCAATACGGGTTGCCGAAGGACCCGGAGATCCCGTGGACGGTGAGGTTGTGGAAGGGCCCGCTGAAGGCGCTGGGGGCGATGGTGTTCATGGGGTCGATTCTGGGGGCGTTTTTCCACTATGTGATTTTTGGTCCGCAGGATCCGGAAAAGCATGGGCATCCGGAGGAGGAACCGACGCATGAAGCTTGATGAGATACGGATACCGCGGTTTGACGCCTATGAGCGGGTGATGCACTGGATGGCGGCGCTGAGTTTTGTTTACGCGGCGCTGACGGGGCTGGCGTTGTGGACGCCGGTGTTGTACTGGCTGGCTTCGCTGTCGGGTGGTGGCTTTGTGATCCGGGGGACGCATCCGTGGTCGGGAGTGCTGTTTTCGGTGGTGATCGGGTGGATGTACCGGCGGTGGGCGAAGACGATGTATCTGGACGCGGATGACCGGGTTTGGCTGACGCGGCTGGATAAGTACGCGACGCACCAGCATGGGGCGTTGCCGCCGTCGGGACGGTTTAACGCGGGGCAGAAGATGTTGTTCTGGAGCCAGGTGGCGACGGGGTTGTTGCTGCTGGTTTCGGGCGTGGTGTTGTGGTTTCCGGAGGAGATGCCGCGGGGGCTGCGATTGGCAGCGATCGCGGCGCATCCGCTGGCCGCGATCGGATCGATCGGCGGCATATTGGTTCACATCTACATGGGGACGGCGGCGGTGCCGCACTCCATGCGGGCCATCCTGCGGGGCTGGGTCAGCCCGGAGTGGGCCCGGTTTCATCATCCAAAGTGGTATAAGGTATGGCGCGACTCCGCCAATTTAAGATAGGATTTTCGAACATGAGACTCACGATTCTCGCTCTGTGGTGCGCTCTGGCTTTGTCAGCCCAGATGAAAGCTCCCACCGATGAGGCCAGCCTGCGCGAGGGCCTCAAGCTCTATCAATTTCATTGCTCCTTTTGCCACGGCAAGGGAGACGACGGCATGGCGGCGAATCTCGTCACGCCGAACCTGGTGCATGCCCCGACGGATGCGTCGCTGGTGAACATCATCCGCAACGGAATCGGGGGAACGGACATGCCGCCGGCGCTGGGGATGAGCGAGCAGGAGATGCTGATGGTGGCGGGGTATGTGCGGTCGTTGGGCCGGACGGCGCCGACCTCGATTGCCGGGGACGCGGCGAAGGGCAAGGCCTTGTACCTGGGCAAGGGGGGATGCGCGGGTTGTCACATGGTGGACGGAAAGGGTGGGCGGTCGGGCCCGGACCTGACGCTGATTGGGGCGATGCGAAGCCCGGGGAATCTGCGCACTTCGATCGTGGACCCGAACGCGTCGATGGTGGGGGGCTGGTCGATGGTGCACCTGACGCTGAAGTCGGGGCAGAAGGTATCGGGGATCCGGCTGAACGAAGACAATTTCCACGTGAGCCTGCGCGACGGCAAGGGCAAGATCCAGACGATTGCGAAAGCGGAAGCGGTGAAGATTGACCGCGACCTGACGCGATCCTCGATGCCGGCCTACGGCAAGGTGTTCAGCGAGGACGAAATGACGGACCTGATTGCGTATCTCTTCTCACTGCGGGGTGCTCTCTAATGAAGATTCTTCTTGCTCTTTCGACGGCGGCGCTATTGAGCGCGCAAGCGCCTTCGGGCGACTGGCTGCACTTTCAGGGCAATCCGCAAGGCCATCGCTTTTCGCCGCTGAAGCAGATCAACAAGACGAATGCGTCGCGGCTGAAGCTGGCCTGGGCGATGCAGATCGATAAGACGGATAAGTTTGAGGCGTCGCCGATTGCCGATAACGGCATACTGTATGTGTCGGAGCCGCCGAGCGATGTGTCGGCGATCGAGAGCCGGTCGGGCAAGGTGTTGTGGCGGTATAAGCGCGTGTTGCCGGACAGCGTGGCGTATTGCTGTGGAAGGGTGAACCGCGGGGTGGCGAAGCTGGGCGATCTGGTGTTTATCGGGACGCTCGATGCGCATCTGGTGGCGCTTGATGCGGCAACGGGGCATGTGGTGTGGGATGTGGAAATGGCGGACATCAAGAAGGGCTACAGCTCGACGGTGGCGCCGCTGATTGTGAAGGACAAGGTGATTATCGGCTCGGCGGGCGGTGAGTTTGGCGTGCGGGGCTATATCGCGGCCTATGAGGCGAAGACGGGCAAGCAGGCTTGGCGTTTGTACACGGTGCCGTCGGCGGGCGACAAGGCGACGGAGACGTGGCTGGGGGACAGCTACAAGTACGGGTCGGCGACGACCTGGGTAACGGGGAGCTATGACCCCTCGACGAACCTGATTTTCTGGGGCACGGGGAACCCGGGGCCAGACTGGAAGGGCGATAAGCGGCGGGGCGACAACCTGTATTCGGATTCGATACTGGCCATTGACGCGGACACGGGGAAGATGAAGTGGTACTTCCAGTTCACGCCGCATGATGTGCATGACTGGGACGCGACGCAGGTGCCGGTGCTGGTGGACGAGATGTGGAAGGGGAAGATGCGGAAGCTGGTGTTGTTTGCCAACCGGAATGCTTTCTACTATGTGTTTGACCGGGAGACGGGAGAGTATCTGCTGGGCAAGCAGTATGTGAGGCAGACGTGGGCGCAGCCGGAGTTGGACGCCAAGGGCCGGCCGGTGCGGTTGCCGAATACGGCGCCGACGCCGAACGGGACGGTGGTGTATCCGAATTCGCCGGGGGCGACGAACTTCCAGGCGCCGAGCTACAGCCCGCAAACGAAGCTGCATTATGTGATGACGCGGGATGAAGGCGGCGTGTTCTATTCGGGAGACGATACGTACAAGGAAGGCAGTTGGTATCTGGCGGGGCGGTTTGTCTCGAAGCCTGGGGAGGAAGCGACTGGGGCGATCAAGGCGATGGACTTCACGACGGGCAAGGCGAAGTGGGAATATGCGCTGAGCGGGGCGTCGTGGTCTGGGGTGTTGTCGACGGCGGGGGGGCTGGTATTTGCGGCCACCGGAGACGGCGACATGCTGGCCCTGGACGACACGACGGGCAAGCTGCTGTGGCGGTTCCCGATGGGGGGCAAGGCGTTTGCGAACCCGATTTCGTATCTGGCGGCGGATGGTAAGCAGCACGTGGCGATCGCGTGCGGGCATACGCTGTTTTCGTTTACGGTGGAGTAGGAAGCAGTCGTTTTTTTTGAAAAGGGCGGCGCCGGAAACGGCGCCGCTTTCTTATTTAGAGGATGCGGAAGAGGGGTTCGGATTTGGGGATGAAGAGGCTGCCTTCGGTGAGGCCTTGGGGGGCGGCGAGGCGGAGTTGGTGTTCGAGCCAGGCGGGGGATTGGAGGCCGTCGAGAGTTTGGCGGAAGGCAGCGGTGATGCGGGAGACGGCCGGGGCGTCTTCGTGGACGAATTCGAGGCGGAAGTGGCGGATGCCGACCTCGAGCCAGAGCGGGAGGTGGGAGGCGGCGTGCTGGGCTTCGGCGCCGAAGACGGTGTTGCGGCAGCCGGCGTCGGCGAGGACGGGGTGGTGGCGGCCTTGTTCGTCGGCGAGGGCCATTTCGTGTTTTTCGCAGGGGCGGCCGCAATCGAGATAGGAAGTTCCAGAGGAGAGGAAGCGGCAGAAGACGCAATGCTCGGTGTGGAAGACGGGGAGGTGCTGGTAGGCGATGGATTCGAGGCGGGTGGGGCTGGTTTGGCGGGCGAGGGCGGCGATTTGGGCGGCGTTGAGGTCGTGGGAGGGAGTGAGGCGATCGAGGCCGGAGTTGAGCAGGAGGGCCGTGGTGGTGGAGTTGGCGGCGTTGAGGCTGAAGTCGCCGGTGAGGTGGGGGAGGCCGCGTTGGCGGAGATTTTCGAGGAGACCGGCGGAGCGGATGAGGAGGGCGCAGTCGAGCTTGGCGAGGAAGTGGGCGATTTTATCTTCGCCGGGTTTGAGGATGCGGGGGCTGGCGACGCGGGCGGGGATGCCGCTGGCCTTGAGTTTTTCCAGAGAGGGCCATAAGCCGTAGAGGTCGAGGTAATCGAGGGTGATGCTGGCGGGGCGGGCGGCGATGGCGGCGTCGAGCTGGCGTGGGGCGCGGACGAGGAGATGGAGTTCGGGGGGGCCGGCGGGACCGGCGGCGGGAGGTGCGGGAGGGCGCCAGGGTGCGACGGGAAGGGGGCGGGGCGAGCCGGCGGCGGCATCGAGTTTTTCGACGGCGAGGCGGCGCAACTGATTGAGCAGAGAAAGGGGAACGAAGGGCTGGCCTTCGATGACGGCGGATAAGCTGGCGAGGGAGTAAGCGGTATTGCCGAGGCGGGAAAGCTGTTCGCGGAGGGTGTCGAGGGTCAAGCCCTGCTGGTGGGAGGGGGTGAGGGGTTGGCTGGATTCGACGGTAACGAGAAGGCCGGCGCGGCGCCATTCGAGAGAGAGGGGCTGGCCGGTGATGGCGCGGACAGTGATATCGACGGGGCGGCGGTGGAGAGGATGTGTGGCGTGGGTGAAGACGCGGGCGGCGCGGTCGAGATCGGGATCGCTAGAGCGCCAGAGGAGGTCGCCGGGGCGGATGCGGGAGAAGTCGATGTCGCGGTTGCCGAACTGGACAGCGAGGAGATTTTTGCCGAGAGGGGAGACGGCATAGACGCGGCCGCCTTCCTCTTTTTCCTGGGGGCTGCGCCAGGAGGCGGCATCGAAGACGACGCCGTCGCCGGGCTTGAGGGGGGCGATGGAATGATTTTCGTTGACTTTGATGAGGACGCGATCGGGCTCGAGGGAGGCGACGGAGCCGAGGAGGACACCGCGGTGGCGGGGGGCGCGGGCCTGGACGACTTGCTGGTGGTTGGTGCCGCTCAAGAAGAAGGGGGCGAGGCCGCGGGAGTAGACCTGTTCGAGGCGGAGGCGGTCTTCGGGGCTGATGGTGGAGAGGCCGTCGACGGCTTTACGGTAGGCGGCGGTGGTGAGGGCGACGTATTCGGCGTCCTTGTAGCGGCCTTCGATTTTTAGGGCGGAGAGGCCGAGGGCGGCGAGGCGGGGGACCCACTCGAGAGTGTAGAGGTCACCGGGGCTGAGCAGGTAGCGGGCATCGCCGAGGGGTTGGGGTTGGCCATCGACGATGAGGTCATAGGGGAGGCGGCAGGCCTGGGCGCATTGGCCGCGGTTGGCGCTGCGGCCGCCCCAGGCCTCGCTGCTGAAGCACTGGCCGCTGTAGGCAACGCAGAGGGCGCCGTGAACGAAGACTTCAAGTTCGCAATCGGATTGCTCGCGGATGCGGGCGATTTCGTCGAGGGAGAGTTCGCGGGCGAGATTGACGCGGGAGGCGCCGAGGCGCTGGGCGAGGCGGACGCCATCGGCATTGGTGATGGTCATCTGGGTGCTGGCGTGGATGGGGAGAGCGGGGGCGATTTGGCGGATCAGGGAGCAGGCGCCGAGGTCCTGGACGATGATGGCGTCGGCGCCGGCGGTGGCGATCGTTTCGACGGTCTGGATGGCGGCCTGCCATTCGCGGTCGAAGACGAGGGTATTGAAGGTGACGTAGCCCTTGACGCCGCGGCGATGGAGCAGGGCGAGGGCTTCGGGCAGCTCTTCGAGAGTAAAGCCGACCTTGGCGCGGGCGGAGAAGTGAGAGAGGCCGAAGTAGACACTGTCAGCACCGGCTTCGATGGCCGCCTTGAGTTGGGGCCAGTGCCCGGCGGGGCTCATGATTTCGGGTTTGTTAATCAACGATTCCTTCAAACAGGACACTGGTGAGGTATCGTTCGCCGGCATCGGGGAGGACGACGACGATGAGTTTGCCTTCGTTTTCGGGGAGCATGGCCATGCGGATGGCGCCGACGGCGGCGGCGCCGCAGGAGATGCCGCAGAGGATGCCTTCTTCGCGGGCGAGGCGGCGGGCCATGTCGACGGCTTCGTCATTGGTGACCTGTTCGACGTGGTCGACGACGGAGAGGTCGAGGGTGCCGGGGATGAAGCCGGCGCCGATACCCTGGATCTTATGGGGGCCGGGCTTGGGGGTTTCGCCGAGGCGGGTTTGGGAGATGACGGGGCTGTGGGCGGGTTCAACGGCGACGCTGCGGATGGGTTTGTTTTTCTCGTGCTTGATGTAGCGGCTGACGCCGGTGATGGTGCCGCCGGTGCCGACGCCGGCGACGAAGATGTCGATTTTGCCATCGGTGTCTTCCCAGATCTCGGGGCCGGTGGTTTTCATGTGGATAGCGGGGTTGGCGGGATTCTGGAATTGTTGCAAGAGCACGAATTTGCCGGGGTCCGAGGCGCGGATGCGCTCGGCCTCCTCGATGGCGCCGCGCATGCCGGAGGCGCCGGGAGTGAGAACGAGATTGGCGCCGAAGGCCTTGAGGACCTTGCGGCGTTCGATGGACATGGTCTCGGGCATGGTGAGGGTGACGGGGATGCCGCGGGCGGCGGCAACGAAGGCGAGAGCGATGCCGGTGTTGCCGGAGGTGGGTTCGACGATTTCCTTGCCGGGGCCGAGGAGGCCTTTCTGTTCGGCGTCCCAGATCATGGCGGCGCCGATGCGGCATTTAACGCTGTAGGCGGGGTTGCGGCCCTCGATTTTGGCGAGGACGGTGGCTTTGGCCCCAGCGGTGACGCGATTGAGGCGGACGAGGGGGGTGCGTCCGATGGAGAGGGAATTGTCTTCGAAGAAGTGCATGGCTTAAATCTCCCAGTTGGCGATGTATTGGGACTGCTTTGCTTTCCAGTTGTCGGCGAGTTGTTCAAAGGTGGTGTGGCCGAGGATGGAGTCGACGGCTTCGTCGACATTCTTCCACATGTCCTCGAAGCCCGCGGTGGAGGTGCGGCGTTCGCTGGGGCCGTCGAGGTGGCGGATGATGTCGGCGACGATGAGTTGGGAGGCGGGTTTGGCGAGCATGTAGCCGCCGTCGGCGCCACGGCGGGATTCGACGAAGCCGCCTTGTTTGAGATTGGAGAGGATGAGTTCGAGGAATTTTTGCGGTATGCCTTGGCGGCGGGCGATGTCAGCGATGCGGACGGCGGCGCCGCCGGGCTGAGTGGCGAGATCGAAAACGGCCTGTAGGGCATACTCGGCCTTAACCGAGATTTTCATGAGTTATGCATTCTCCCCTATGCCTATAGACTATCTCGTATGCGCCGCCGCGAACTAATTTCTCTTCTGGCTCTTGCCGCATCGCCTGTGAAGGTTCGGGCGATTCGGACACACAAGTACCGGATGGAGGGCCGGGAGTATTTGTTTGTGGAGGTGGAAACGGATGCGGGGATCACGGGGTTGGGGGAGGCG
>Ga0068877_10001172_pt1 | contig 22039 bp, 16 predicted proteins | sample NOAtaG_FD_66437 | JGI IMG/M metagenome (GOLD analysis project Ga0068877, IMG submission 66437) | Freshwater lake microbial communities from Lake Erie, under a cyanobacterial bloom - NOAA_Erie_Diel6S_1000h metaG | ecosystem: Environmental > Aquatic > Freshwater > Lake | place: USA: Ohio, Lake... | reverse complement strand
GCCCGGGGATTCGGCGCGGCCGGTGGGGGCCGAGGCCGGAGCGCGCACCACCAGGAGGCCCGTGGCCGTGGCCCGCTCGCGCCCGTAGCACGGGCTGTTGAGGATCCCGTCGCCGAGGATCAGCTCGGTGGAGCCGCCGCCGTCGAGGTTGATCGCCTCGTCGCAGCCCAGCTCGACGAGGAACTCCGACAACTCGGCGAGGGTCATCCCCACCGACAGGCCCGCCTGGCGGCCGTCGACCACCACCAGGAAACCGTGCCGCCCGTTCCAGCCGAAGGCCGACCTCGGGTGACGTTCGAACGCCTTGGCGGCCGACTTGCCGGTCACCCGGCCCAGGTGCACCAGGGCCGGTCCGCCGCCGATGGCCGAGACGGCCGTGGCGAGCGACGGTTCGGTGGCCGTCTCCAGGACCACGGTCGCCCCCTCGCGCAGGTGGGGCCGGAGCCCCGGTCCGGCATGCAGCAGCAGGGTGTCCGGGGCGATCTCCGGCCGGACCGTCCGGGCCGGCCCGCGCACCCGGCCGCGCAGCGTCCGGCCCGGGGACAGCGGCAGCCACGGGTGGGAGCCGTCGCGGGCCAGCACCCAGCCGGCGCCCGGATCCCATGGGTCCGGGGCCGGCGACGCGGCCCGGGTGAGCACCACCGGGCGCGCGCCGTCGAAGTCCTCGTTCAGGCCGAAGTCCACCGGGGTGGAGTCGCCGACCCGCACCGTGAACCGCGCGCGCACGGTGTCGACGTGGGGTGCGCCCGAGGTGTCGAACCACAGGCAGTCCCGCGCGATGGGGGCGCTGACCAGGGAGCCCCGCTGGAGGAACAGGCCGCGTGGATCGCCCGGCATCGGGTCGTTCTCGACGGCGTAGAAGTCGCCGTTGATGGCCGCCTCCACGGTGCCCAGCGCCTTGGGGAACAGGGCCACCTGCTCCGAGAGCGGGTTGAGGCCGATGCGGTCATGGAAGGCCAGCGACGGGAAGAACCCAAGGCCCGGGTGATGGCGATCGACGCGCACCACGTGCAGCGACCACGGCTCGTCGCGCACCACATGCGCCACGGACAGGCCCGGCCCGGCGTCCCGGAAGGCGATCGGCCCGGCGGTGACGGCGCCGCCGGCGGCCCAAAGCGCCAGCAGCCCGGCCAGCAGGATCCGAAGCGCCGGCCCCGGACCGGCCGGTCTGCCGTGCCGAGGCCGGCGAACCGGGACGGGGGGCGCCTCGGCCGGGACTCGGTTCGGGGATTCCGCGGGGCGTGGCATGGCGGCTCAGGCCAGACCTTTCCACCGGCGCAGGGACCATTCCAGCACCAACAGCCCCAGCAGGATCCCCAGGTGGAGCGGGCGGTCCCACAGGGACCTGCGCAGGAACTCGACCCTGGGAGGGGGAAGATCGCCCCACAGCGCCTCGAGGCCGCGGGGCTCGGCGTCCTCGACGCGGTGGAACCCGCCCTCGCCCGCCCGCGCGACGGCCTGCAGGACCGTCGGCCGGGCCTGGAGGTCGGCCATTTCCGGGTCCACCGACTCGACCCCCAGCAGTTGGCGGTCGATCCCCACGGGCTCACCCTGGCGGCGGGCCACGGCGGTGATGATGAAGCTTCCCGGGCGCTGCAGCGTGACCGGCGCCACGTAGGCCCGGCTTGCGGGATCGTACCGCGCCACGCCGACGGCGTTGCTCGAGGTGCCCGACCCGGCGTAGAGCGTGACCTCGGCATCGGTGAGCTCCTGCCGGCCCGCGTCCCTCACCTGCACGGAGGCCGACACGGTGGACCCCGGGGAAATGAGCGACCCGGACAGGTCGAGCTGCACCGGCGGGTTGGTGCGGCTGGACCGCCCGGCCGCCAGCCACCGGATGGCGTTGACCCAGAACCGGCGGTAGTAGCGCGAGTCGGAGTTGTCCTCCGTGAGCGGCCACTTCGGATTCCGGGGCTCGCCCCAGAGCGTCTCGAAGTCCGACCCCCACGACCGGGTGGTGTCGGAGGTGAAGGCCATGGTGCGTCCGCGGCCCACCTCCTGCACCGCCAGCAGCACGTCGCCCTCGAAGCCCGGTGGCGCGTTGTCGGCGTACGCCAGCACCTGCGCGCCCGGCTTGGCCCGTTCCATCCGGTTGATGCCATGCAGCACCGGGAACTTCTCGGTCCAGATCCGGCGCGTCTCATCGGCATCGGCACCGATGGCGACGATGGGGTGCGTCCATGCGGCCCGGGGCACCTTGGGCAGGAAGTCCTCGCGGGAGGAGTCGTAGGCCCCCTCCATCGCCACCGGGATGATGCGGTCGAGCAGGGTCTGGTGGTATCCGCCCCGGCCGAAGGCCGAGTTGCCGCCGATCATCAGGAAGCCGCCCCCGAATTCCTCGACCAGGCGGGCCATGTTGGTGAGCTGCAACGGGCTGAACGAGTCGCGCCGGATGTCGCTGTGGATCACCACGTCGTGGTCGAGCAGGCCCGCGAGGGTCCGCGGGAAGCCCTGGGTCGGGTGCTCGACCGGGTAGATGCGCTCGCCGGTCTCCGGGTCGGAGTCGACGGTGTTCAGGTACTGGCCGTTGTTGCCGAACTGCCGGTACAGCGTCGTCACCCGGATGCCCGGGTCGCTCTGCAGCGCGTCCTTGAGGTACTTCCACTCGGGCTGCGGGCTCTGGTTGTTCTGCGGGGTGCCCTCCATGTACAGGACCCGCAGCGTGGGATCGACGACCTCCAGGCCGAAGGGGCGCTGGTTGTTCGAGGCCAGCCATTCGCCGGGCAGGCCCGAGACGGCCACCTCGTAGACCTGGAAGCCCCGGGATCCCGGCGTGAATTCCAGCTCGATGCGTTGGTCCCCGCCGTCCAGGTCGATGGGTCGGGCGGCGAGGATGCGCCCCTCCTTGCGTATCTGGACGGTCACCCGCCTCCCGGCGAAGCCCGGCGACCGGAGGCCGACCGAGACGCGGGTGGGCGCCTTCTCGGCCACGGCCCGGCGCACCTCGACGCCGGTGATGCGCACGTCCTGCAGCTCGTTGGTGGTGCCGCTGAGCAGGGTGTGCACGCGCAGCCCGTGGCGGCGGAGCCGGCGGGCGGCGGCCTCGGGGTCCCGGCCGTCGGTCTCGATGCCGTCGGACACGAGCAGCACGCCGGCCAGCGGTTCCTCCGGGGGCAGCGACAACAGGCTCTCGAGCGCCCGGCCCAGGCCGCTGGAGGGTCCATCGGCCGCGCCGGCGACGCCGTTGGTCTCGGCCGTCACCGAGGCGCTGAAGCGCAGGCCGAGCACCTCGACGGTGTCAGGCTTGGCGGTGAGCACATGCCGGGCGATCCACGACCGCGCGGCCCCGAGGCGACCCTCCGGCACGTCGCCGGTGGCCATGCTGCGCGAGGTGTCCACCAGCACCGCCACCCGGGCCTTCCGGGGCTGGACGATCTTCTCCACCCACTGCGGGTCCAGCAGGCAGAGCACCAGGCCGGTGAAGGAGGTCATCCGCAGGAAGGCGCACACGCCCCGGACCCACGGCTGGGACCGGCCCCGGGCCAGCGCGTGGCTGACCGCGACCAGCACCGTGACGGCCAGGCCGCCGGCGATCAGCCAGCGGGGATCCGGCGTTTGCGAGAACTGCATCATGGCGACGGGGGTGGGGTCATCGGGGTCGGATTGTCCAGGTCCGGCGTCATTGGGCCCGGGTCAGCCGGCGGAAGTATTCGGCGATCTGCTCCTCGAACTGGGCCGGCGCCTCCTCGGCCGACACGTCGGTGCGCTCCGGGCCCGGGCGCAGGGCCCGCTCGAGGAGGTCCGCCGCCGACTGCACCCCGGCGGCCGCCAGGCTTCCGCTGGTTCCGGCGTCGTCGGAGCGGCCGTCACCCAGGGCCTCGGCGGCCTGGCTCATCTGGTCGGCCGCCGTCAGCACCCGCTGGCCGGCCGCCCGGGCCTCGGGCGACTCGCCGGTCTTCGGCTTGGCCAGCCGGTCCATCCGTTCGGCCAGGCGGCGGGCCCGTTCCTGCAACTGACGCTGGCGCTGTGCCATGGACGGATCCCCAGGACTCCCCGGCCCCGGTGGTTTTCCGCCCGGTTGCCCCGGTCCGGAACCTGGGCCCGGAGTCTGGCCCGGCCGTCCCCGTCCCTGTCCGCGCTGGCCCGGTTCACCCGGAGAGTCCCCCTGGCCTTCCTGACCCTTCTGGCCCTTCTGTCCGGCCTGCCCCTTGCCCTCCTTGCCCTCCTTGTCGCCCTTGTCGCCCTTGTCGCCCTTGTCGCCTTTCTGGTCCTTGCCGTCCTTGCCATCCATCTGGTCGGTCAGCTCCGACTGCGCCTGGGCGAGGGCCAAGGCCTCCTGGAGCGCCTCCTCGAGGGCTTTCTTTTCCTCCGCCGACTCGGCCGGGGTCTTGGGCTTCTTCTCGATGGCCTCGAGGACGATTTGCGGCGGAGGCGGTTCGGCCGACGGGTCTGGGGGCTGCAGGGCCAGGTCCGGGTTGGTCGGCAGGTTCTTGAGCTGCGGCATGGCCTTGATGGCCCGGTAGAGCGCCGCCAGCGCCTTCTCCTCGGCCGGGATGGCCGATGGCGCCGACCGTTGGTCGAGGGCCTTGGCGGCGTCGTCCATGCCCTCCAGCGCCTCGTCGAGGGCGAATTGTGCGCCCTTCGGGGCGTTCATGGCCTCGAGCCGCTCCTGGTAGCGGGCGGTGAGCGCCCGGGCCTCGCGCTGGCGGCCCGCCAGGTCGCCGAAGGCCTTCGGGGCGGCGTTGGTGGCCAGGCCCGTGGTGTCCGCCAGGAGGCCCTTCTGGATCGCGATCAGGTTGAGGCGCTGCTGCGGCGGACCCTGGCTTTTGCGTTGGGTGGGCGGTGGCCCGGAGCGGTCGGTGAGTTCGATGAAGTAGGTCGGCGACCGTCCGATGCCGGGGCCGTCGAGCGTGTTGTTGTCGCGGGCCTCCGCATGGTAGGCCACCACGTCGTAGGGTTTGACCCCCAGGCTCTCGAGGCGAAGCACCACCGCGCCCAGGGTCTGGCCGTCCTTCGTGTGCCGGTCGCGCACCTCCAGCCGTTGCTCGGGTCCACCGAGCACATGGTACACCAGCGTGATCGATTCCAGGCCGAAGTCGTCCGAGGCGGCCACCTTGAGGGGGAGGACCTCGTCGGGATCGGCCCGGATGTCCTCGCCGGGCTCGGTGACATCCACCTTCGGCGGCAGGTCCGGCAGCGCGCGGATCGGGTGGCGCACCGCGTTCGCCGGGCCGGGCCGGCCCCGGACGTCGGCCAGCACGATGGAGTACTCGGTGTCCACCGCGACGGTCAGCTCGCCCCGCCAGAGGTTCGAGGCGCCCGGCGCCAGCACGACCACCGGGCCGTTGGTGAGCCGAAGCTCGGCCCGGCCCAGCGGCACGTTCGCCGCGAGCTCGACGAGGGCGCGGGTGCCCCGCAGCGCGGTGATGGCCGGCGAGGTCTGGCGCAGTTCCGGCAACCCGGAATAGGCCGGCGGCACCAGCCGCACCGTGAGGGCAGACACCTCGGGCGGGACGTACGCGACGAGCGGGAATTCCGCCGACAGGTGGTCGCCGGCGCGGATGCGGAAGGTTCCCGAGGTGGATACCAGGAGGTTGTGGAAGGCCACCGGGAGGTTCGAGGCCACGCCCACGGTCTCGGTGCGCCAGCCCGGCTGGCCCTCCTGCCGCCACTGGAACTCGACCGAGCGCGGGATCCGTCCCGACAGGCGGTTGGTCAGGGTGAGCCGGTGGCCCACGGGGAACTCCCCGCCCGCCGGCTCCACCGACAGCCCGGTGAAGTGAGCCCCGGACCAGGGCGCCACGGCGCGCCGCAGCGCGATTCCCGACTGCGGTGCCACCACCAGGAACCCCAGCAGGCCCGCCAGCACGCCGCCGCCGAAGAGCAGCCCGGGAAGGCCGAGGCGACGACGGTACGCCACCGCGTCCTGGTCCGACGCCACGCGCGCCGCCCGGAGGCTCAGGGCCTCGGCCAGTTCCGACTCGTGGGGATCCCCGGGGGTGCGGCGGCCCGAGAGGTATTCGGAGGCCGTCGACACCTCGCACCCGAGGCCGGGCCGGGCCGATTCGAGGTCCAGCGCCGCCTCCTTGAGCGAGGTCCGGTGCCGCCGCGCCGCCCGCCACCGGCGCCACCCGGCCGCCAGCGCGGCCAGCAGCAGGCCCCCGGTGGCGACCCGGACCCCGGTCGGCAGCCCGAGGCCGTAGTCCAGGAGCATCACCAGCAGCAGGCCCAGCAGCAGGCCGGCGGCGGTGGCGGCGGCGAGGCCGAGCCGGCGTGCGGCATCCTTGCGGGCGGCGTTCCGGGCGAGTCGATCGCGGGCCTGGTCGGCGGGGAGGTTCATGGGGTGGATCGGTTGGCGACGACGGTCTCGATGAGCAGGACGGCCAGCGCGGCGCCCATCAGCAGGCGCCACCACTCGCGGCGGCCCGGCTCGTTGCCGAACCAGCCGGGCGGCAGGTCGGACTCGGCGTCGGTGCGCCGGGCCAGCAGGCCGGCCGCGGCGGAAGCATCGAGCGCGGCCAGGTCGGACTCGACCGGGGGCGGGTTGGCCGCCCGTCGCCAGCGTTCGGTGCCGGCCGGGTCGGCCAGGCGGTAGATCCCGGCATGGGGCACCTCGAAGACGGCCGTGCCATCGGCCCTCAGGGAGACCTCCGGCACGGGGCCTTCCGGCGTCGGGGAAACGCTCAGGACGGGCTGCAGCCCCGGGTCGCCGTCGCCGGCCGGGGCGATCGCCGCCCCGGTCCCGGTCATCAGCGGTTCCGGTGCATGCGGCCGGCGCTCGGCGCCCCCATCGGCCAGCCATGACACCGAGGCGTGGACCCAGGGCACGAAGCTCTTGTGCTTGGGCCAGTCGGTCCAGGCCGTGTCGGCCGAGGTGTTGGCGAAGAGCACCCGGCCTGCGCCCGCCGACCGTGCCAGCAGGAAGGGCCGGGTGTCGTCGAAGCGGGCCAGCACGGTTGCTCCCGGCACCGCCTCGAGCGCGTGCCGCCGCGTGAACTCGGCCACGGAGGGCCCGCCGGCCCGGGCCCGGCCGAACGGCCGGAAGACCGGGCTGTCGCGGTCGAAGGCGCCGATCCGCCAGGGCACCTCGGCCGCGGAGGCCACCGGGGCACCCGGCCGGGCCGGCGTGAGCCCGCCGAACTCCGCGTTGAAGCGCGAGGGCTCGAGGTCCTCGCCGCCGAAGAGCAGCAGCCCACCGCCCTGTTCCACCCACGCGCCGAGCGCGGCGACCGCCGGTGCGGGCAGCGCCCGCTGGGCGGGCAGCAGCACCACCCGGGGCGCCGGGAGCCCGCCGTTCCGCCCGAGCACCCCGGCCAGCGCCTCCGGCCGGAGCACCTCCACGATGAAGCCGTTCCGCCCGGCGTTGGTGCCGCCGAGGAAGGGGTCGAGCGCGGCGGCCAGGAAGAAGCCCTGCTCCTCGAAGGACCGCACGCCGCTCCGGTTCTCCACGACGGCGACCCGGACGGGCTCGGGGACCTGCAGCGTCAGCCGGCGGACGTCGTCGTCGGCCAGCGCGTCGGGTGCGGTCAGCCGGACCTCGATCTCGTGCCATCCGGGGGTCGGCCGGGGCGGCCTCCACTCGACCGTGGCCGACTGGCCGGCCGCTCGGCTGAAGGGGATCTCGGCCACGGCCTTCCCGTCGACGAGGCACCGGGCGATGCGGTCGTTGACCGGCGTGTCGCCGAGGTTGGCGAGCGTGATCGACAGCGCGCCCGGGTCGCCGGCGGAGGGCCGCAGGTCGGTGACGGCCACATTGGGGGGCACCGCGGCCGACCCGACCCGCGTCCAGCCGACGGGCAGCCAGCGCGGCAGGGGCACGGTGGCCAGACCATCGGCCCCCGACCGCTGGAGGTCGCCGATCACCTCGACCGAGGCCGAGCCCGGCGCCTCGAGGCCGCCGACCAGGTCGAGCGCCTCGCGGAATCCCCCGGCCAGGTCGCCCCGTCCGGCCCCGGGAGCCAGTCCCTGCAGCAGCCCGCGCACCCGGTCCGGCGGCGCGAAGCCCGAGATCACCTCGGCCCGCTCGCCGACGGAGACGAGCGCCGCCCGGTCACCCTCGGCCAGCCCGTCGAGGATCCGGTTGGCCGCGGCCAGCGCGGAGGTCCAACGGGGTGTCGCGCCCTCGCGGGCCCGCAGGCTCAGCGAGCGGTCGAGCAGGATCACCACGTCGCGCCGCGGCCGGCGGGGGGTGCCATTCCATCCGTCGGGCAGGTAGGGCCGGGCGAAGGCCAGCACGATCAGGGCGAACACCACCAGCCGCAGCAGCAGCAACCAGAGGTTGCGCAGCCGTCGGCGGGCGCTGCTCCGGGTGTCCTGGACCTCGAAGAAGCGCAGGGTGCTGAAGCGCTTGCGGGGATTGCGCTGGCGCAGGAGCAGGTGCAGCAGCACGGGGATGCCCAGGCCCGCGAGGGCCGACAGCAGGAAGGCTTGGGTGAAGAGGAAGGGCATGCCGGGCGGGGATTCAGCCGGGGCTTGTCGGCCGTGGTGTCACCGAGGGTGTCGGCCAGGCTGCCAGCCGGGGACGGTGGTTCACAGGCGGGTCCTCCGTTCGAGGTAGGCCCGGAGCGCCTGGTCCAGCGGCTGGTCCGTGGCCAGCCGCACGTAATCGAATTCCTGGGCCTCGCACTCGGAGCGGACCCGCGTGCAGAAAGCCTCGAGACGTTCCCGGTATCCCCGGCGCGCCACGTCGAGGTCGATCAGCCGCTCCTCGCCCGTCTCGGCGTCCTCGAGCAGCCACTGGCCGTCCTCGGGCAGCTCAAGCTCCTCGGGGCACAGCACCTGGAACACCACGGTCTCCTGGCGGTGCGCGTGGAGCTGGCGCAGCAGCTCGAAGCCCGAGTCGTCGGCCGTGAAGAAGTCGGAGATGACCACCGCCAGGCCGCGCCGGGACACCGCCTGGACGATCCCCAGCAGGTCGGGCCCGACCGTCGTTTGGCCCCCGGGCCGCGCGCGGGCCAGCTCGGCGAAGAACTCCAGCACGTGGTCTCGGGTGGCCGCGCAGGGCAGGGCGCATCGTCCCTCCGGACCGAAGAGCACCAGGCCGGGGGCATCGCGCTGCAGCATCATCAGATGGGCCAGCGCCGCGGCCAGCAGCCGCGCATGGGTGAACTTGTGGGTGGACCCCGCGCCGAAATCCATCGAGGCCGAGGTGTCGAGGTAGATCCGGGCCCGATGGTTCGTGTCGTCCTCGAACTGGCGCACGTACAGCGCATCGCTGCGCGCCCAGACCTTCCAGTCGACGTGCCTCAGGTTGTCGCCCTGGACGTACTGACGGTGGCTGGCGAACTCGGTCGAGTAGCCGAGGAACGGGCTGCGGTGCAGCCCGTCGAGGAACCCCTCCACGATCGAGCGTGCCAGGAGCGGCAGGTCCTCCACCGTGGCCAGCAGTCCGGGATCGATGTCGAGGGATGGGTTCATGGTCCTGCGGGTCCCCGGTTCCAGGCGCCTATCGGACGGGCACGTCCTTGAGCAGCCGGTCGATGAGGCCCTCCACCCCGACCTTCTGGGCGCGGGCGTTGAAGTTGGGGCTGATGCGGTGGCGCAGCACCTGCCGGGCGACGTGGCGGATCCCCTCGTCGTCGGCACAGAGGCGGCCGGTGGTCGCCGCGCGCGCCTTGGCCCCGAGCACCAGGAACTGCGAGGCCCGCGGGCTGGCGCCCCAGCGAACGAACTCGCGGATGTAGGCGGGCGCCTCGGGGGTCTCGGGCCGCGTGCGCGACACCAGGCGCACCGCGTAGGCGATCACCTCGTCGCTCACCGGCACGCTGCGCACCAGGGCCTGGGCCTCGATCAGCTCGGGCCCGGTGATCACCGGGCGGATCTCCGGCCGGGCCGTGCCGGTCGTCTCGCGCACCACCCGCTCCTCGTCGGCGGGGGATGGGTAGGTGGTGTTGAGGCAGAACATGAAGCGGTCGGCCTGCGCCTCGGGCAGCACGTAGGTGCCTTCCTGCTCGATGGGGTTCTGCGTGGCGAACACGTGGAACGGCCTCGGCAGGGGGTAGGTGCGCCCGCCGACGGTGACCTGCCGCTCCTGCATGGTCTCGAGCATGGCGGCCTGCGTCTTGGGCGGGGTGCGGTTGATCTCGTCGGCGAGGACCAGGTTCGCGAAGACGGGCCCGGGCAGGAACACCTGACGGCGTCGGCCCGACTCGGGGTCCTCCTCGAGCACGTCGGTGCCGGTGATGTCGCCCGGCATCAGGTCGGGGGTGAACTGGATGCGGTTGAACTGCAGGTCCACCGCCTGGCTGAGCGAGCGGATCAGCAGCGTCTTGGCCAGGCCCGGCACGCCGGTGATGAGCGCATGGCCGCCGGCGAAGAGCGTCAGCAGCGTGTTCTCGACGATCTCCCGCTGCCCGATGACGGCCTTGCCCAGCTCCCCCACCAGCGCCTGGTGGCGCGCGGTGAGCTGTTCGATCGCGGCGACGGTGACGGCGGTGGGTTCGGTGGGGTTCATCGTTGGGACGGGGGCGGTGCCTGAGGTGAGGACATCCGGAAGCGGCCATGGTTTCAATGGCCAACGGGGGGCCGCGCCTTCGGCCGGACCGCCGGGAGGATCGTCCCCGGGGGAAGGAACGCGGTTGCCCATTTGCGATTCCGGCCCTATCTGGTCGGGGTCCTTCATGGCCACACCCTACACGATGATCGGCGCGGATGGGCGCGAATATTCCGGCTCGCTGGAGGAATTGCGCCAATGGGCCCAGGAGGGTCGGCTCGGCCCGGCGACCCTTGTCTGGAACGACGGGGACGAGCGCTGGATCGAGGCCTCCGGCCGGCATGAGCTGGTCTGGGACCTGCCTTCCCCGCCCCCGCCGGCCGTCCTCTCGGCGACGCCCGATGCGGTGGCTTCGCCGGCCCGCCCCCTGGCGGGACTGTCCGACGCCGGCTTCGTGCCCCGGCTCCTTGCCTGCTTGGCCGATTGGACGATCATCCTCTTCCTGGTCGACCTGGTCCTCCTGCCCTGGCAGGAGCAGCTCCAAGCCCTCCTCCAGCAGGTCCGGGCGCAGTTGGATTCCCCGGGCGGGGCGCTTCCGGACCTCGGGTTGCTGCTCCGGTTCCAGGCGATGTTCGCCACCCTGTGCGCCGGGGTGAGCCTGACCTACCTGGTCGGATTCCACGGCCGCTGGGGTACGACCCCGGGCAAGCGGATGATCGGATTGTCGGTGGTCACCCTCGAGGGCGACTTCCCCGGCTATGCCGGCGCCTTCCGTCGCTACCTGGCGGGCATGCTCACCCTGCTGTCCCTCGGGCTGGGTTATCTGCTGATCCTCGGGCCCACCCGCCGGGCCCTGCATGACCTGGTGGCCGGGACCCGGGTCGTGTACACGCCGCGGGACTGAAAGCGTGGGGCCCCCATCAGGGGTGGGGCGTCATCGCCGAGGCCGGAGGACCGGCCGCGAAACCCGGCGTTGCCGAAGGTCGGATTTGGCCCATGATCCGCCGGCGACGGCCTGCGGTCCGGCGATCGTCGTCTGGGGTCACCCGGGGCCAGATCGACCGTCGATGAACCTCCGGAAAATGCGGTCCCGCATGCAGTTTCCAAGCCTTCCATTCCCGCCGCGATCGGGCAGGATCCGCCGATGATCGCCGCATCCATGGACGCAGACGGTCGCCCACGGCACCCGCTCCGATCGGAGCTCTACCGTTCCTGTCTGCCTCAAACGGCAGAGGACACCGGGCGGCGGGTCGTCTGGATGAACACCGTCTGCACCCTCTTCCTTGCGGGCGGGCTGCTGGGCATCGCCCATCCTCCCGGGCTGGTTCTCCGGAAGCTCGCCGTCGAGCCGGTCCTCCAGCCCGTTGAGGTCAAGGTGCTCAAGACCGATCCCGAGGATCGTCCCCCCCCGGCGAAGGACGAGGTCATGTCTGAGGAGCCGACACCGGTCGAGGAGGTGTCGGTACCCCCGGTGATCGTCGCCCCGCCCGACGCCAATGTGCCATTCCCGGTGGTGCCGCCGGGGCCGGTCATCCTCTCCAAGGATCCCAACTTCGCGGCGCCTCCGCCTCGGGAGGCCCGACGCGGTGCCCCGTCGGCGCCTCAGGCTCCCTCGGGTCCGCGGCGCTTCGAGAGGGGTGGCTCGGGGACCGGAGAGGGACGCATCACGCCCGATGCCCAATATCCCAAAGACGCCTTGAGAGATCGTCTGACCGGCTCCGGCGAATTCCTCGTCACCATCGATGCCACCGGCAGGATCACCGAGACCAAACTGCTGTCCTCCTCGGGGCACTTCATTCTCGACAACGCATTCCGGCAGCATGTCCGGAGTCGATGGCGTTTCCTTCCCGAGGACGCCGGTCAGTTGATCATCCCCTTCGAGTATCGCCTCCGTTGAGAAGACCCGCAGCCAACCGCCCGAATCCCTCCCAAACCCGTTTTCCGAACCAACCACCCGACCGACGCTGCAATGCTCGCCAACACCCTCGCCGAATACTTCACCAAGGGCGGACCGATCATGTATCCGATCGCCCTCGTCGCCATCCTCCAGTTCGCCGTCGTCGCCGAGCGGGGCGTCTTCTGGATCCTGCTCGGGCGCCGTCGTGACATGGCCCAGTTGGAGAACACCCTCGGCGCCATGGAGAACGGCGACTTCAAGGATGCCGTCGCCCGGACCCGCGAGTCGACCGACCCGATCCTGCGCATGATCTTCCACGGGCTCACCCATGTGCACGGTTCGCTTCAGGGAGCCCTGCAGGTCGCCGCAGGCCAGGAGATCAAGCGCGCCGGCCGGTTCATGGTCCTCATCGACACCTGCATCACGTTGGCACCGCTGCTGGGACTCCTGGGCACGGTGACCGGCATCATGGGATCGTTCCAGAAGATGGGCGAATCGAGCATCGCCGGCGCGATGACCGAGATCCAGGGCGGCATCGGCGAGGCGCTCATCGCCACGGCTGCGGGACTGGGCCTGGCCATCCTCGGCGTGTTCTTCCTGAACATCTACAACGAGATGCTCGAGAAGCTGAAGTTCGACCTGGAGACCGCCGCGACCAACGTCGAGGTCATGGTCACCCAGGCCAGGCAGGAGGGCTTCGACACGGCCGCCTTCCGCCGCGACGTCTCAGCCAAGAACGCCTGACCTATGGCTGGCGGAGGTGGCGGCCGCAGTGCCGCGGCGAACAGCGGGAGGAAGGGGAAGTTCTCCTCGCCCATCCCGATCAAGAAGGCGCGCATCGAGATCGTGCCGCTCATCGATGTGATGTTCTTCCTCCTGGCCGCCTTCATGATGGTGTCCCTGAGCCTCCAGCAGTCCAAGACACGCCCCATGGAGTTGATCGACGCCAAGAAGGCCAGTGACGACTTCAAGCCCGACGTCCTCAACATCGGGGTCGAGAAGGACGGCACGGTGGCCATCGGCACCAATGTGGTCGACACCGCCGGACTCGCCCGGGAATTGAACGCGCGCTACAAGGCCAATCCCAAGACGCCGGTCTTCATCACCGGCGACAGGTCCGCCCCCTACCGGGCCGTCGGCGGCGTGCTGCAACAGGTGCGTTTGGCCCGGTTCACCCGGGTGTCGTTCGTCACCAGGGAATCCGAGCGCGCCCGCGACTGACCCGACCCCGCCATGCACCTGGGATCCCCCACCTCCGTCAAGAAGGCCCGCGTCGAGATCATCCCCCTCATCGACGTGATGTTCTTCCTCCTGGCCGCCTTCATGATGGTCACGCTCACCATGAACCGCCTCCGCACGCTGCAGATGGACCTCCCCTCGGCCGTGGCGCCCAAGTCGAGCGAGAAGCCCGACATGATGGAGATCGTCATCGAGCGCGAGGGCGACCTGAAGGTGGAGGGCAAGCGGTTGCCCTTCTCCGAGCTGGGGGCCCGGGTCGGGGCCAAGGTGGCCTCCAACACCAACTATCCCTTCTACCTCAAGCCCGACCTCCAGGCATCCCATGGCGACGTCCTGCGCGTGCTCGATGCGATCAAGGCGGCCGGCGGCAACAAGATCTCCATGGCCATCGACGTGGGCGGTTCCGACAAGGAATAGTCCGCCGGCGGCCCGATCCGCCGCCCGTCGACAAGGCCGGCACCGCCGGGTTTGATCCGTCCTGTCCCTGTCCTTCCCATCCGCCCCCGCCATGATCCCGCGCTCCGCCCGACTGGGTCTCCTCCTGCTCGTCGTCGCCTTCGCCGCGACGGCAAGCCCCGCCATGCCCGTGGTCACCTCCGGACCCGCCGGTGCCGACTGGCCCCAGTTCCTGGGGCCCGGCCGCGATGGCCAGGCCCCACCGACCGCCCTGGACGCGGTGCCTTCCGAGGGGTGGCCGCAGCGTTGGAAACGCCCCGTGGGCGAGGGATTCAGCGGACCGGTCGTCGTGGGCGACCGGGTGTACCTCTTCCACCGGACGGGCGACCGGGAGATCCTCGACTGTTTCTCGGTGTCCGACGGCAAGCCGCGCTGGACCCACTCGATGCCGGCGACGTACTCCGCGCAGTTCGGCGGTGGCGACGGTCCCTCGGCGACCCCGGCTGCCGACGCGGGGCGGGTCTTCGCCCTGGGAGCCTCGGGCACGCTGCGGGCCGTTTCATCGGCCGACGGGAAGCTGCTCTGGGAGGTGGACTGCGTCCGGGCCTTCGGCGCGGAGACCGGGTTCTTCGGGTTCGGCAGCTCGCCGTTGCTCCTCGGCGACCGGCTCATCGTCCAGGTGGGTGGGCCTCAGGCCGGCGTGGTGGCCTTCGCCGCGGCCGACGGCCGTGTGCTCTGGAAGGCCGGCACGGACGAGGCCGGCTATGGATCGCCGGTGCCCTGGGTCCGGTCCGGGAGTCGCGACGTCCTGTGTTTCAACCGGGCCGGGTTGCTCGTCCTCGACCTCGACAGCGGGCGGGAGCGCGACCGGTTCCCGTGGCGGGCGCGGATGCATGCGAGCGTCAATGCGGCCTCGCCGGTGGTGGTCGGCGGTGCCGTGTTCATCACGGCCAGCTACGCGACCGGGGCGGCGTTGCTCAAGGCCTCGGACGACGGCGGACTCAAGCCCGCATGGTCCGGGGACGAATCGCTCTCGGCGCACTTCGCCACGCCGGTCGCCGTCGGCGGGTTCCTCTATGGGTTCCACGGGCGCCAGGAATCGGGGCCTGACTTCCGATGCGTGGAAGCCTCCGGAGGCAAGGTCCGATGGTCGCAGGACAGGGCCGGCTCCGGCTCGGTGCTCGCGGCCGGGAAGCGGCTCCTGCTGCTGATGGAGAGCGGCGAGGCGAGGATCCTGGAGGCCGACCCGGCCAAGGCGGTCGAGGTGGCGCGCTTCCAGGCCTCCGGCTCCGGCGCCCGAGCGCTGCCGGCGCTGGCCGGCGGGAGGCTGTTCCTCAGGGACCGTTCCCACCTGGTCTGCGTGGGTCCGGGCCGCTGAGTCCGGCCTTTGCCGGCCATCGGCGGCTCGGGTTCCGTCCTGCGGGATCCGCGCCTTGGCTGGTTTTCGATTTGCCTGCAGAGGCTCCAGCGGTTAGTTCACCGCCCGTCCATCGTCCGGTAATCCCATCGACACCATTGTTATGCCCAACGCCTACCACGCTTCGATCGAAGGCGCCCAGCACGGCGCCAAGACCCTCGAGCAGTTCCTTGACTACGCCAAGGCCGCCGGCGCCGCCGGCGCTCAGCCGAGCAACTACATGCTCGGGGACGGCAAGGGCGGGTTCCGCAAGGCCAAGGACATCAAGGCCGCCTTCAGCGGTCGCGGCATGCGCCTGGACGGCATCTCCGCCCACTGCCCGTTCTGGGTGCACACCAGCGCCTGGACCGGCACCAAGTCGGGCAATCCCTTCATCGCGCCCGAGGTGGCCAAGCTTTCGCCCGACAAGATCGAGGCCTGGCACGAGAAGTACCTGCTCAAGCTCATGGATCTCGCGGCCGAGCTGGGCGTGAAGTCCGTGCCGATGTTCTGGGGCGTGGCCTTCGGTTGGGAACTGGCCAGTGGTTATCCGTGGGGTTTCTGGAGCGGCGGCGGCTTCGACCTCGTCAAGGAGGGCCAGGAGCGCTTCGTCAAGAAGACGGCCAGGTTGCGCAAGCACGCCAACAGCCTGGGGCTGAAGCTGTGCCACGAGATCCACCCGGGCACCGCCGCCATGACGGCCGACGACTTCCTGATGCTCGTGGACATCTGCGACAACGACCCCTGCCTGGCGGTCAACGCCGATCCGTCGCACTGCTGGGAGGGCGAGTCCTGGGAAAGCCGATTCCTCAAGGTCGGCAAGTACATCTACGCCGCCCACGTGAAGAACTTTGTCATCCGCCCGGGCTTCCCGCTGCGGACCATGGAACCGAACTGGACCCGCCGGGCCATGCAGTTCACCGACCTCGGCAGCGGCGACCTCAACATGCAGCGCTATGTCGAGCTGCTGCTGGCCGTGGGCTACCAGGACCGCTACTGCAAGCTGCACGGCTGCGAGTCGGCCCCGCTGGTGGTCGAGGCCGAGAGCGCCCACAAGGCCCTCGACTACTGCTCGGCCGACGGCATCGCCTACACCGCGAAGAACCTCTGCTTCCCGCAGGCCGCGGGCAGCTTCGAGGACGGCATGGGAGCCTGATCCCGATCGGGCGTCTCCGGATCCCGGCCGGGCGACTGCGTCCGGCCCCGACCAAGGCGGCGGGTCTCCCGCCGCCTTTTCGCGTCCCTCGGTTCCGGAGGATCGCCCCCGCGGCCCCGGACCGGACCGGCCGCGCCCCCGTGGCGGGGCCCGCGGTTGATCTCCGGGCGTTTCCTGTGGCACAAACCGCGGCGATGCATTCGTTTCGCTATGTCGGTCGGGAGCTCTTCTGCGAGGACGTCGCCCTTTCCAGCCTCGTCAAGAAGCACGGCACCCCGCTCTACGTCTATTCGCAGGCGACCCTCGCCGACCACTACTCCAAGCTCGATGGAGCCTTGGCGCCGCTCGATCACCTGATCTGCTTCGCCATGAAGTCGAACTCCAACCTCGCCGTGATCCGCACCTTCGCGGACCTCGGGGGCGGGTTCGACACCGTCAGCGCCGGCGAGATCCAGCGGGTCATCGCCGCCGGCGGCGACCCCGGCAAGTGCGTCTTCGCCGGGGTCGGCAAGACCGAGGAGGAGATCGCCTTCGCCCTCCGGCAGGGCATCTACAGCTTCAACGTGGAGTCCGAGGCCGAGCTGGCGCGCATCAGCAAGGTGGCGGTGAAGCTCAGGAAGATCGCCCCGGTGGCCGTCCGCGTGAATCCCAACGTCGACGCCCACACCCACGCCAAGATCACCACCGGCACCTACGAGAACAAGTTCGGCATCCAGTTCGAGTCCATCGAGGCCGTCTACGCGCGCGCCGCCAGGCTCCCCAACCTCCGGCTGCGCGGCCTGCAGATGCACATCGGTTCGCAGCTCACCGACGTCGAGCCATTCCGCAAGGCCGTCGAGAAGGTCGCGCCGCTGGTGGCCCGGCTCAACGCCCGGCACGGCTTCGACTTCTTCAGCATCGGGGGCGGCATCGGCATCGTGTACCAGGACGCCCTCGCGTCGGGCGACGCCTCCTGGTGGAAGACCCCGGCCGGTCGCAAGATCCTGACCCCGGGCCTGTATGCCAAGACCCTCGTGCCCCTCCTGAAGCCCCTGGGTTTGAAGATCCTGCTCGAGCCCGGCCGGTTCATGAGCGGCAACGCCGGGGTGCTCGTCACCCGGGTCGAATACATCAAGAAGACCGGCAAGAAGAACTTCGTCATCGTGGATGCCGCGATGAACGACCTCATCCGCCCGGCCTTCTACGACAGCTTCCACCAGATCGTGCCGCTGACGAAGAAGGCCGGGGCCCTGGTGTCCTCCGACGTGGTCGGGCCGGTCTGCGAGAGCGGCGACTACTTCGCCAAGGACCGTCCGCTGCCGAAGGTCGGCGAGGGCGACACGCTGGCGCTGCTCAGCGCCGGCGCCTACGGCTCGGTCATGGGATCCAACTACAACAGCCGCCCGCTGCCGGCCGAGATCCTCGTCCGGGGCTCCAAGGCCTCGGTCGTGCGCCGCCGCCAGGCGGTCGCCGACATCTGGGCCGGCGAGTCGACTGCCGCCTGGCAGAAAGCCCGCTGAAGGCACCCAGACCCGGCCGAGGGTATCGCCGCCATTCCGTTGTCGCGCCGCCGTCGGGCCCGGGTCCATGATCCGCGGGTCTGAACACCGCATGAAGGCCATCCAACTCGAGAAGCCCGGTTCCTTCCGCCTCATCGACCTCGACGAACCGCCGGCGCCCGGTCCGGGCGAGGCGCTGGTCCGGGTCCACCAGGTGGGCATCTGCGGCACCGATCTCGGGGGCTACCTGGGCAAGATGCCCTTCTTCTCGTACCCCCGGATCCCGGGCCATGAGCTCGGGGTCGAGGTGGTCGCCGTGGGCGAGGGGGTCACCGGGCTGCGCTCGGGCGACCGGTGCAGCGTCGAGCCCTACCTCAACTGCCAGCGCTGCCACGCCTGCCTCCGCGGACACACCAACTGCTGCCACCACAACCAGACCCTCGGCGTCCATTGCGACGGCGGGCTGCGCCGCTTCTACACCGTGCCGGCCCGCAAGCTCCACCCCGGGCCGGCCCTCGATTTCGAGCAGCTTGCGCTGGTCGAGACCCTCGCCATCGGCAGCCATGCGGTGTTCCGGGCCTCGCCCCAACCCCGGGAGACGGTGCTGGTCGTCGGCGCCGGCCCGATCGGCCTGAGCGTCCTCGAGTTCGCCAAGCTCAGCGGGGCCCGGCCCATCGTCCTGGACATGAACCCGCAGCGGCTGGCCTTCGTGCGTGAGGTCATGGGCGTGGCCGACACCGTGCTGGCCCGGGGCGACGGCTCGGAGGTCGCGGAGATCGAGGCGCTGACGGGCGGCAACGGCGCCGAGTCCGTGATCGACGCCACCGGGTCGCACCAGTCCATGAGCAAGGCCCTGGCCTATTGCGCCTTCGCCGGTCGCCTGGTGTACGTCGGGATCACCCAGGCCGAGCTGACCTTCCCCCACGCCCCGATCCTGCACCGGCGCGAGCTTTCCATCCTGGCCAGCCGCAACGCCCTGCCGGAGGATTTCCGGAGCATCATCGCCCACATCGAGGCGGGACGGATCGACACGCGCCCGTGGATCACCCACCGGGCGGCCTTCACCGACATGATCGCGCAGTTCCCATCATGGCTGAAGCCCGAGACCGGGGTGCTCAAGGCCATGGTGGCCGTCGAGTGACCGAGGGGCCGGCCCTGAGCGCCATGAAGCCCTCCCCGTCTCCCGGACCGCCATCGTCGCCGGGGAGCCGGCCTCCCCCGCTGGAACACCACGCCACCCGGGTGCTCATCGCCCTCAACGTCGCCTTTTTCCTCTACGAGGTCTGGCTGCTGCGGGTCGACCCGGGCCGCCGCCGATGGTTCGAGCTGAACCATGCCCTCAGCCTCGAGGGCCTGCGCCACGGGGCCTGGTGGCAGTGCCTGAGCTTCCAGTTCCTGCACGGGGGGTGGGTGCACCTGACGCTGAATCTCCTCTTCCTGCACTCCCTGGGCCCGATCCTGGAGACGACGATGGGGCGGTTCCGGTTCCTGGCCCTGTACCTGGTCAGCGGCACCGTCGGAGGGATGCTCCACGTCGCGGGGGCCTGGCTCATGCCCGATGCCTTCGGCCGGCCTGTGGTGGGGGCCTCGGCCGGGCTCTGCGGCCTGCTGGCGGCGCTGGGCGCCTATCATGCCGAGGAGCGCCTGCGGGTCCTGGTGCTGCTGGTGTTCCCCATGGAGGTCCGCGCCAAGTTCATCCTGCTGGGGGGCATCCTCACCAGTGCGCTGGGGGCGGTCTTCATCCCGGGATCCATCGCCCACCTGGCCCATCTCGGCGGCTTCGTGGGGGGGCTTGGCATGGTCCTGTGGTTCAAGACCCGGGATGTCGGGTACGGGCACCCGGATGGAGATGGCCCCGCCGGCGACCCGCCGGGCGGTACCGGCCGCTGAAGGGTGCTCTCGGCGGGATGGTCCGATCGGCATTGGAAAAACGCTCCCGGGCGTTCTACAGTCCGCGTCCGATGATCTCGGATCGGGACTACATGCGCGACGATGACGGCTTCCGGGGCCTCTCCTGGACGGTCTGGCTGTTGGTCGCGCTGGTGGCCGTCTTCGCCCTCGGGGAGGTGTCCCAGGCGTATCTGGGAACCTCGCTGCAGTCTTACGGGGCCCTCTCCGAGCGCGCGTGGCGTTCCGGCTTCGTGTGGCAGCTCGTGACCTTCCAGTTCCTGCATGGCAGCTTCCCCCATCTCTTCTTCAACGGCCTGGGACTCTGGATGTTTGGCCGCCCCATCGAGGCGGCCTTCGGGGGCCGGCGCATGCTCGTGCTCTGGCTGGCCGGTGGCCTCGTCGGCGGGCTTCTCCAACTGGGCGTGAGCGCGGCCTTTCCGCTGCACTTCTCGTCGAACGTGGTGGGTGCCTCGGCCGGGCTCATGACCTTCCTGGCGATTTTCTGCCGCCTGGAACCCGATGCCCGGATCCTCCTGGCCCTCATCGTCCCGGTGCCCGCCCGCTTCCTGTTCTACCTGTCGCTGGGGGTGGCCCTGTTCTTCACGGTGGTGCCGTCGCGCGATGGGGTCGCCCATGCCGCCCATCTCGGAGGCCTGCTCTACGGCTGGCTCTGGGTGGCGACCGGCGGCCATCGGGGCGAGGGTCTCTGGCGGCAATGGATCGACCGCTGGCAGTCTTGGCGTGAGGAACGCCGCCGCGTCCGCACCCGGCCGGCCCGGGCCACCCAAGCGTCTCCAAGGTCTGCCGGGGGCTCCGTGCTCAAGCCGTCGTTCGGGGCCAAGGCCGCGCCCCCACGGCCTGAGGAGCCCTCCGACGCCGATTTCATCGCCCGGGAGGTGGATCCCATTCTCGACAAGATCGCCCGCGAAGGCATCGCCAGCCTGACCCCGGCCGAGCGCCAGACCCTGGAAGCCGCCCGCGCGAAGGTCGCCCGCCGCTGAGCCGGCCGGTCCGCGGGACGCCCCGGACGGGCTCAATCGGCCAGGATCGCCTCGGCCGCCCGCTCGGCCGCCCCCGGGGGACCCAGTCGCCCGCGGACCTCCCGCAGCGCCGCCTGGGCTGCCGCCCTGGCCGAGGGCGATCCCAGCAAGCCGAGCACCGCCGCCGACAGGGCCTCGGGCGTCGCGGCGTCCTGGATGAACTCGGGCATCACTTCCCGGCCTGCCAGCAGGTTGGGCATCGCCAGATGCGGCACCTGGACAATGCGCCGGCCGATCTCGTAGGTGCTCCGCGAGGTCTTGTAGAGGGCCACGGTGGGCACGGCGAACCAGGCGCACTCGAGGGTCACCGTGCCGGTCGAGGCGATGGCCACGTCGGCATCGGCGAGCGCCTCGGCCAGGCCCCCGACCTGCACCACCAGGGCCTCGGGGACGGCCGGGCTGGCACCTTCCGCCGGCAACTCCGGCAGCGCCGACCGGGCGGCCTCGTGCGGCAGCACCAGCGTGCAGCGCGCCCCGGTCGCCGCGACCACCCGCCGTGCCGCCGGGGCCACCACCGGCCAGTGGCGCCGCAGTTCCCCGGCGCGGCTGCCCGGCAGCAGCACGAGGTGGGGCCGGTGCCCGGGGGCCGGTGCCCGGGGCTCCGGGGGCGGCCCGTGGCGGTCCACCAGCGGATGGCCCACGAAGTCCACGCGCACGCCGGGGGCATGGCGGGCGTACCAGTCCTTCTCGAAGGGCAGGATCGACAGCAGGCGGTCGAGGATCCCGGGCATCCGGAGGGCCCGGCCCGGCCGGGATGCCCAGACCTGCGGCGACACGAACTGCACCCGCCGCGGCCGCCAGTTGTGGAATCGGCCGGCCCGCCCGTGGGCCATGGCCGTCACCGCCGCGAGGAAGCGCAGGTTGAACGCGCCGAAATCCACCCCGACCACGACGTCGGGCGTCCGTTCGCGCGCGGCCCGTGACAGCTCTGCGAAGGCGCGGCGGAAGCGGCCCAGCTGCCGCAGCGCATCGGCCGGCCCGATGGCCGAGTGGGCCGTCAGGTCGCAGAGGATCTCCACCCCTGCCGCCGCCATGGCCGGACCGCCCGCCCCGAAGAAGCGGGGCTCCAGCGGCCCGGCCCGGCGCCGCAGCGCACGGACCAGCTCCGCGGCGAGCTGGTCGCCGCTGGGCTCCCCGGCGATGAGCAGGATGGACGAGGGCTTCACCGTGTGGCC
>Ga0068877_10001168_pt1 | contig 22072 bp, 28 predicted proteins | sample NOAtaG_FD_66437 | JGI IMG/M metagenome (GOLD analysis project Ga0068877, IMG submission 66437) | Freshwater lake microbial communities from Lake Erie, under a cyanobacterial bloom - NOAA_Erie_Diel6S_1000h metaG | ecosystem: Environmental > Aquatic > Freshwater > Lake | place: USA: Ohio, Lake... | reverse complement strand
CCGCAAGACGTCGCTGCGCCGCCTCGGCGCGCTTGCGCAGCCAGTCGAGCATCGCCGCCGTCAGCGCTTGCGCAGTCCGGCCGTCGCTGCCAGCGCGACCAGGTCGCCGACGTAGCGCTCGACGAAGTCCTGCGGATACCCCGCCCCGACGAGAGCTTCCTTCACGATGCCGCCCAGCTTGGCCTTCTTGTAGAGGTTGAGCCCGCCCGCCTCGGCCAGCGCCGACAGGCGGCGTGCGACCTGCAGCTCATGGGCGGCGAGGCGTTCGTCGCCCTTGCCGGTGCGCCTTCCGAGGCGCTCCGGCGGCAGTTCTCGCCGCAACCCATCGACGACGAAGGTCGCGAGGCTCTCGATCTCGCTGGTGTCCAAGAGACGGCGGAACATGCTTGGCGGCCTGGAAGTGGCACCGGCACTCGACACGCCGGCTCTCCCTGATGCTAGAGCATCGGCAACGGACCGGTCGGCGGAGCCGCGCATGCGCGGCCGCCCCGGTCGGGCTGGTCCGGCTTGATGCCCGCGCGCAGCACGATGTCCTTCCAGATCTCCTGCTGCCCGATGAAGGCGGCGACCTCCCACGGCGGGCCGCCGTCGCCGACGGCACCGTCGCTGGCGAAGGGCTCGGTGACCGCGTTGCTCTTCAGCGCCTTCAGCGACTCCTCCTGCAGTCTGCCGACGATGTCGCGCGGCGTGCCGGCCGGGGCCAGGGTGCCGTACCACTGCGAGGTCTCGAAGTCCTTGTAGCCGTGCTCGGCCAACCTGGGCACCTCGGGCAGTTGCGGCAGGTGCTGCGCGGTGTCCACCGCGATCGGGCGCAGCTTGCCACTGCGGATGTGGCCGATCAGCGCGGGCAGGCTGGCACTGGCGGCCTGGGTGCGGCCGGCCAGCAGATCGGTGGGCATCGGGCCGGTGGCGCGGTAGGGGATCTGGGTGATGAACATCCCGGTCACCACCTTCAGGTACTCCATGCTCAGGCGGGCTGCGCTGGCTTTGCCAGCGCAGCAGCGGCCAGCAGGGTTCGGCGTTGCGGAGTCATGGGGTGCCTCCTCCTGCCGGTTCGGGGCCGGCCGCCCGTCGCGCCCGGCAACGGGCACGGGAACCGATAGAGGCGCAGCCCGCCATCGACCGGGATCACGGCGCAGGTGATGCAGCCGGCCAGCGGGCTGGCCAGGAAACACACCAGGTCCGCGATGTGCTCCGGCTCGCCATAGCGGCCCGTCGGGATCTGGTGCCCGACCTGCCACCGGCGATAGCCGGGCGTGTGGTTGCGCAGGATCTGCTCGCTGTGGATGCGCCCGGGGGAGTGCAGTGCACCGTGACGCCGTGCGGCCCCCATCCGGCTCAGCCCCTTGGCGCAGCCGTGCAGCGCGGCCTGGGCGCAGAACGCGCCGTTGACGCGCTCGGGCTCGCTCTTGCCGGTGATGTTGACGACGCGGCTCCAGCGCTGCACGACCACGCCGTCGATCAGCGCATTACCGAGCTGGCGCGCGCGGTGGAAGTTGAGCGTGATCGCCTCCTGCCACGCGGCCTCGGGCACGTGAAGCTCCTTGAAGCTGCGCGAGCCGCCCGCGTTGTTGACCGGGATGTCGACGACGTCCAGGCCGGTCAGCACGGCGGCCGGCAGGTCGACGGCCCATGCGTGGGAGATGAGGCGTGGGTCGACCGTGCAACGTAGCGGCGCCGCAGGGCGGACCCGCTGCCCGGACCCGCTGCCCGGGCCCGCTGCCTTCAGAATGCGGGCCTTCCCTGATCCCCCGGACCGTCCCCCATGATCGACACCCTGTTCCCGCTCGGCTGGCAGCACTACCTCGGCGGCGGGTTGCTGATCGGCTGCGGCGTGGCGCTGCTCTGGATCGGCACCGGCCGCATGGCCGGCATGAGCTCGGTCTTCAGCAGCACCTGGAGCTTCGTCTCGCGCCGCCCCTATTTCCGCCAGCCGCGCTGGCTGCAGAGCCGCGCCTGGCGACTGCAGATGGCGCTGGGCCTGGTGCTGGGCGCGGGCCTGTGGTGGCTGCTGTTCGGGCCGCAACAGCCGCTGGCCACCGACGTGCCGGCGTGGCGACTCGCGCTCGGCGGCCTGTTCGTCGGCTTCGGCGCCCGGATGGCCGGCGGCTGCACCTCGGGTCACGGCATCTGCGGGCTGGCGGCGCTCAGGCCCGCGTCGCTGCTGGCGGTGCTGACCTTCATGGGCACCGGCTTCGTCACCGCGCAGGCGCTGGCGGTGTGGGGCGCGCGATGACGGCCGCGATCGTCGTGCTGGCCGGGGCGCTGTTCGGCTTCGGGCTGGCACTGTCGGGAATGGTGCGGCCCGAGGTGGTGCTGTCGTTCCTGCAGTTCCGCGACTGGGGCCTGATGCTGGTGATGGGCGGCGCGCTGGCGGTGGCGCTGGTGGCCTACCAGCTGGTGCCCCGCGTGCAGGCCGCGCCGCTGCTGGGCGGCAGCTTCGACACCCACACCGCGCGCATGCACCGCGACACCTTCATCGGCTCGGCGCTGTTCGGCGTCGGCTGGGGGCTGTCGGGCGTGTGCCCGGGCCCGGCGATCGCGGGCCTGGGCACCGGCAACGTCGAGCTGCTGTGGGTCATCGGCGGCGCGCTGGCGGGCGCCTGGCTGCAGGGCGTGTGGGCCGACCGCGGCACTGCGGCGCCGCTGACGCAGGACGGCTGAGCGCTCCGCGGCGCGCGGGTGGCGCGGGCGGGATCGCGGTGCGACCGCGGTGCGTCAGCGTGCCGGGGATGCCGGTGGCGCGAGCACGGCCTCGGCGCGCATCGCCAACGCGCCGGCATCGTCGCAAGCCCACAGCACGACCCTGCCCGCGACCCCGCCGTCGTCCTGCGGCCGGCCGTGCACCGCGAGCGGCCTGCCGTCGAAGCAGGGCCGCAGCGCGTCGAAGCGGAACGAGGCCAGCAGGGCTTGCGGCCGCTGCGACTGCAACAGCTCCAGCAGCAGCGTCGCGATCAGCGGTCCGTGCACGACCAGCCCGGGGTAGCCCTCGACCTCGGTGACGTAGCGGCGGTCGTAGTGGATCCGGTGGCCGTTGAAGGTGAGCGCGCTGTAGCGGAACAGCATCACGTCGTCCGGGTGCCAGGTGCGCGACCACGCCGCCTCGGCGGGCGCGGGCAGCGGCGCAGGCGCCGCCGCGCCCGGGCGCGGCGGCTCGCGGTAGACGATGTCGTGCCACTCGGTCAGCGCCGGCAGCGCGTCGCCCGCGCGCAGGAACTCGTGGCGCACGGTGACGAACACGAGTTCGCCGCTGCGTCCCTGCTTGGCCTCGACGCGCTCCACCGTCGACCGGCGCTCGACGCGGTCGCCGATGGCCAGCGCCGCGCGGTACTGCAGGCGCCCGCCTGCCCACATCCGGCGCGGCAGCGGCACCGGCGGCAGGAAGCCGCCCCGGCGCGCGTGGCCGTCGGGGCCGATGTCGCGGGCCCGGGTCAGCGGCAGGAAGTAGAGCCAGTGCCAGAGTGCAGGCAGCGGCGTGCCGGGGCCGAAGCCTGATCCAGAGCCGGGCACGGGGCCGGACTCATCGCGGTCGAGCGTGGCGGCCAGCGCCCGCGCGGGTGTCGCCCCGATCGTGTCGGCACGCGCCTCGGTGCGTCCGACCCACGACTGCAGCGACCCCGGTGCCTCGCTCATCGCGTCAGTATGCCCGCGCGGCCGCGGCGGCGGCCGCGTCGCTTATCGTCTCGCGGTCCGATGCCCCCGGAGTCCCCCATGCTGACCCTGCGCCGCGGCCACGAGCGCGGCTTCGCCGACCACGGCTGGCTGCAGTCGTACCACTCGTTCTCGTTCGCCGGCTACCACGACCCGGCGCACATGGGCTTCGGCCCGCTGCGCGTGATCAACGAGGACCGGATCGCGCCCGGGCAGGGCTTCGGCACGCACGGCCACCGCGACATGGAGATCATCAGCTACGTGCTCGACGGCGAGCTCGCGCATCGCGACAGCATGGGCAACGGCTCGGTGATCCGCCCCGGCGACGTGCAACGGATGAGCGCCGGCAGCGGCGTGCAGCACTCGGAGTTCAACCACTCGGCCTCGCGGACCACGCACTTCCTGCAGGTCTGGATCGAGCCCGACACGCGCGGCGGGCCGCCGGGCTACGAGGAGAGGCACTTCGACGAAGCCGGCAAGCGCGGCCGGCTTCGGCTCGTGGCCTCGCCCGACGGCGCGGACGGCTCGGTGACGATCCGCCAGGATGCGCGGCTGTACGTCGGCCTGCTCGACGGCGCCGAGGCGGCCTCGCTCGCGCTCGGCCCCGGCCGGCGTGCCTACGTGCACGTGGCGCGCGGGTCGGTGCACCTCGACGGCGAGCGGCTCGGCACGGGCGACGCAGCGAAGCTGGCGGGCGCCGCCCTGCTGCGGCTCGACCGCGGCGAGGCGGCCGAGGTGCTGGTGTTCGACCTGCCCTGACACCCATGGGAGCGACGACGATGAGACCGACGGCAACCGACTTCGCGGCACTGGCCGGCCGCCTCCTGCTGGCGCTGATGTTCGTGCTGGCCGGCTTCTCCAAGCTCGGCAACTTCGACGGCACCGCGGCCTACGTCGCCTCGGGGGGCCTGCCGCTGCCGGCGCTGCTGGCAGCCGGCACGATCGCCCTGGAGATCGGCGCCGGGCTGGCCCTGGCGGTCGGCTACCGGGCGCGCTGGGCGGCGCTGGCCCTGGCCGCGTTCACGCTGCTCGCCTCGGTGCTGTTCCACGCCTACTGGGCCGCGCCGCCGGAGCGGCAGACCACCGAGATGCTGATGTTCATGAAGAACCTGGCGGTCGCCGGCGGCATGCTGATGGTGTTCGCCCTCGGCCCCGGCGGCTTCAGCGTGGACGCGCGCCGCGCGCGCTGAGCGCCGCCCGGCGCGTGGGCGTGCCGGAACCCCGAGGTCGGCGACACTCCACACCCATGACAACGGCCACGTCGCTCGCCAGCCTGCTGCCTTCCCTCGTGATCGTGCCGCTCACGCTGCTGCCGATCATCAACCCACTGTCGGGAGCGCCGGTCTTCATGGCCACCGCCGGCCGGGACCCGCAGACCATCGCGAAGCTGGCCCGCCAGGTGGCCATCAACTGCTGGTTCATCCTCGTGGGCTCGATGCTGGTGGGCACCTACGTGCTCGACTTCTTCGGCATCTCGCTGCCGATCGTCCGCGTGGCCGGCGGGCTGCTGGTCGCGGCCTCGGCCTGGCGCATGCTGATGAGCCAGGCGGACGACGAGGTGCGCTCGGCGGTGGTGCGGGCGCAGCCGGCCACGCTGACCGAGGCTCAGATCGTCGAGCGCAGCTTCTTCCCGATCACCTTCCCGCTGACCGCCGGGCCGGGCACGATCGCCGCGTCGATCGCGCTTGGCGCCAAGCTGCCCTCCACGCCGGCGCTGTACGTGGCCGGCGCCGTCATCGCCGTCGCGGGCGCCACGCTGACCGTGCTGGTGATCTACCTGGTGTACCGGCACGCGGCGCGGCTGCTCGACCGCCTCGGCGAGGTCGGCATGCTGGTGCTGATGCGCATCATGGCCTTCGTGCTGCTGTGCATCGGCATCGAGATCATCTGGACCGGCTGGGCCGAGCTGCAGCGGCAGGCGCCCTGAGCGCGGACCGGTGCAGCCCCGCCGCGGCGGCGAGGCCCCACGTCTGTCAGCCGATGAAGTCGGCGAGGATGCGGTTGAACTTGCCCGGGTTCTCGACGAACATGAAGTGCTGGCCGCCCTCGGCCTCCTCGAAGATCTCGAGCCGCGCGCCCGGCGTGGCCGAGGCGGACCACGCCACGCCCTTCCAGGGCACCAGGCTCACCCGCCCGCCGATGTAGAGCGCGGGCCGGTCGATGCGCGGCATCACGTCGCGCCAGTCCTGGTGGCAGTGGTTGTAGATCAGAGCGGCGGCGTGGGCGCGCGGGAACTTCAGGTTGCAGCCGATCATCCACTCGAGCTGTTCGGCGGGCATCGCCGAGGTCACCATGCCGCCGACGAAACCCTTGGACGTGGCCACGCCGTCGGGGCCGGCCAGCGCGTTGGCCGTCCCGGTGACGGCGTCGGGAGCGAAGATCGCGCCGGCCTGCGCCAGCTCCTCCTCGCTCCACGCCGGGTTCGACGTCAGGAACGGAGGCTCGTCGCAGAACACGAACTTGCCGATGCGCTCGGCGCCGAACAGGTCGAAGTAGCACCACAGCACCGAGCAGCCCATGCTGTGGCCGAGGATGGTCACGTCCCGCAGGTCCAGCGCGCGCAGCGCGTCCCAGACGTCCTTGGCCAGGCGCTGGATCCGGTAGCCGTGCGCGGGCTTGTCGGAGTCGCCGTGGCCGCGCATGTCGATGGCGATCACGCGGTAGCGGTCGGACAGGCCCTCGATCTGGAACCGGAACTGCTCGGCCGCCTGCGACCAGCCGGGGATCAGCACGAGCGCGGGGCCGGACCCGGCCTCGAGCACGTTCAGGCCGACGCCGTCGCTGGTGATGACGCGGTGCTGCTTCATGGGTGTCTCCTTGGGGTCTGCAGGGTCGGCGAGCGCGCGCCGCGGCCGGGCGCTCTGGCGGCCGCAGCGCTGCGCGCACCGCGGCGGCGGCGCGCACCGGGATCCTACCCGCGGCGGCCTTCAGCCCGCCGCGAGCGTGAATCCCACGCGCGTGCGCCCTTGCGCCGACTCCGCCAGGGTCGACCCGGCGTGCATGCGAGCGATCGCCGCCACGATGGCCAGGCCGAGTCCGTGGTGGCTCTGCCCGTCGCAGCAGGCGCGCGACTCGTCGGCGCGGAAGAAGCGGTCGAACACGCGGGGCAGCGCCTGCGGATCGATCGAGGGGCCGGCGTTCTCGACCATCACCCGCACACGGTCGGCAGCAGCAGCATCGATCTGGACGACGACGGTGGAGCCGCGCTCGGCAAAGCGCGCGGCATTGCCCAGCAGGTTGGACAGCGCACGCTTGAGCAGCGGCTCGTCGACGGCCACCCGGGCATCGCCCTCGATGCGCACGCGGACGCCTGCGTCCTCGAACGGCGCCTCGTGGAATTCCAGCACCTGCGCGGCCAGCTCGGCCAGGCTGGCCGGAGGGCCGCGGCGCGCCACGGCACCACGGTCGGCCTGCGACAGGAACAGCATGTCGTTGACCAGCGCCGACAGCCGGTGCATCTCCTCGAGGTTGGAGGCCAGCGTCTCGCGCAGCGCGGCCGCCGGCCGCTCGCGCGCGAGCGCGACCTCGGTCTCGCCGATCAGGCTGGCGAGCGGGGTGCGCAGCTCGTGCGCGACGTCGGCGTTGAACGCCTCGAGCTGCGTGTAGGCGCGCTCCAGCCGCTCCATCAGCGCGTTGAACTGCTCGATCCACGGCAGCAGCTCCGAGGCTGGGTCGGCCAGGGCCAGCCGCTGGTCGAGCCTGCTGGCGGAGATCGCCCGCGTCTGCGCCGCGAGCGACTCCAGCGGGCGCAGCTGGCGCCGGACATGCCAGGATGCACCCGCCGCCACCAGCGCGCCGGCCACCAGCGTCACCAGCGTCAGCACCCAGGCCCAGCGCGTGCCCATCTCGGCGTCGGGCGTGTAGTCGATGGTGTAGCGCGCCCGCAGCCGTCCGCCCGGGACTTCCGGCACGTCGATGTCGAAGTCCAGGCTGCGCAGGTACTCGGCGTCGGCCATCCGCGGCGGGACCGGGTCGGCGTGCAGCAGGCTGCCGTCGGCAGCCCGGACCTCGAGGCGCGAGTCGCCGCGCATCGACTGGTCGCTGCGCAGGCGCTGCCGGACGGCCTGTTCGCCGCCGCTGCGCGCTTCCAGCCTAAGCGTCGACCCGATGAGCTCGGCGCGCCGCACCAGGTCATCGGCATTGCGCTGCACGATCAGCATGTAGACCGACACCCATGACGCGATCGACAGCGCGCCGAGCACCAGCACGGTCAGCAGCGCCAGCTTCCTCGACAGCCTTCTGCTGATGGAGTGGCTGCAGACGGTCATTCGGCACGCTCCTCGAGCACGTAGCCCATGCCGCGCACGGTGTGCAGCAGCTTGCGCTCGAAGGGATCGTCGAGCTTGGCCCGCAGCCGGCGCACGGCGACCTCGACCACGTTGGTGTCGGAGTCGAAGTTCATGTCCCAGACCTGCTCGGCCAGCGTCGTGCGCGACAGGATCTGCCCGCGCCGCCGCAGCAGCAGCGTCAGCAGCTTGAATTCCTTGGCCGTCAGGTCCAGCCGCTGGCCGGCCCGTCGGGCCTTGCGCGCAATCAGGTCGAGCTCCAGGTCGCCCAGGCGCAGCTCTGTGATCGCCTGCGACTGGCCGCCGTGGCCGCGCCGCAGCAGCGCTGCCACCCGGGCCAGCAGCTCGCTGAAGGCGAACGGCTTGACCAGGTAGTCGTCGGCGCCCTGCTCCAGGCCACGGACGCGATCCTCGACCTTGTCGCGGGCGGTCAGCATCAACACCGGCAGCTGGCGGCTGCGCTCGCGGATGGCGGCGAGCACGCCGAAGCCGTCGACGCCGGGCAGCATCAGGTCGAGCAGCACCAGGTCGTAATCGCCGCCGGTGGCCAGACGCCGGCCTTCGATGCCGTCGTGCGCCACGTCGACGACATGGCCGTTCTCGCTCAGCCCCTTGTGCAGGTACTGCGCGAGCTTGGGCTCGTCCTCGATGACCAGCAGTCTCATGTTGGCTCTCCTGACGGAATCGTCGCACGACCGGTCGCCCCGCCGGATTACGAAATTGTCATCGCCACGTTCGTTGTCGCTCGGCCCGGCGGCACACCATTCGTTCCCACGGCCTGCGGAACAAACCCGAGCGTGCAGGCCGCCAACCCAACCCAGCCGTCAAGGAGCCCGTCATGACCTACTTCTCCACCCGCGCCGCCGTCCTCGTCGCCATCCTCGCCGGCCTGTCCGGCGCCGCCGCCGCGCAAGAAGCCAGCTACGAGTACCCGCAGGCCGTCGCGTCGACGCTGACGCGGGCCGATGTCCAGACGCAGCTGATGCAGGCGCGCGCCGCCGGCACGCTGCTGGTGAGCGAGTTCGACCGCCAGGCCAACGACGCCTTCGTCCCTGCGCGCAGCCGCGCGGACGTGCGCGCCGAGACGCTGGCCGCCTCGGCACGCGGCGAGCTGCGCCGCGGCACGGCCGAAGACTACGGTCAGGAAGCGGCTCCGGGGCACGCCGCCCCGGTCGCCCGCATCGTGGCCGTCGCGCGCTGACCAGCGACTGCGCAGGCCGCGGCCCGCACCGCGGCCTGCACGTCGGCAGGGTCACCCGGCCGCGCCGCACGGCCTTGCCCCCACGGCTGCGACCGCCGGCTTCAGAATCTCCGCCACGCGACGCCTCCCGCATCGCGCCGCCACACCCTGGCGGTCGATGATGGGGGGCGCCTCCGCGCCGGGTGGAGACGATGCACTTCTGGTGGCCTCACAACCTGTGGTGGATGCTGGCGCTGCCGCTGCTGGTGCTGCTGTACCGGTGGCTCCTGCGCCGCCGCACGAGGACACCGCTCGCGCTGCCGCGGCTGGACGTTGCGCGCGCCGCGGCCGGCCGGGCCTGGCGGCGTCACGTGCCGCCGCTGCTGTTGCTGCTGGCGTTCGGGCTGCTGCTGCTGGCGCTCGCACGGCCGGTGGCGCCGGTCGCCCTGCCCTGGTCGCGCTCGACCGTCCTGCTGGCGATGGACACGTCGCGCAGCATGCGCGTCACGGACGTGCAGCCCACGCGCATGGCGGCCGCCCAGGGAGCGGCCAAGGCGTTCCTGGCCGAGGTGCCCGGGCACGTCGAGGTCGGGCTGGTCACCTTCGCGGGCACGGCCCAGGTCGCCCAGCAGGCCACGCTCGACCGCGCCGCGCTGGCCGCGGCGATCGACGCGATCCAGATGCAGTTCGGCACGGCCATCGGCAACGCGATCGTGCTGTGCCTGGCCGAGCTGTTCCCGGACCACGGGCTCGACCTCGGCGCGATGACCTTCGGCCCGCGGCAGGACTCTGGCCGCGTCCTGGGCCAGCCACCCAAGTCGCCCCAGGCCAAGGCCTTCACCCCCGTCGCGCCCGGCTCCCACGGCTCGGCGGCGATCATCCTTCTGAGCGATGGTCGGCGCACGATGGGCGTCGACACCCTCGAGGCCGCGAAGATGGCCGCCGACCGCGGTGTGCGCATCCACGTGGTCGGCCTCGGCACGCCCGACGGCCACCTGGCTGCGGGCGAGGGCATGGCGATCTACCTCCAGCTCGACGAGCCCACGCTGCGCCGCGTGGCCGAGATGACCGGCGGCGAGTACCACCACGCCGCCAGTGCCGAGGCGCTGCGCCGCGTCTATCTCGGGCTCGGGTCGCGGCTGCAGGTCAGCCGACGCGACACCGAGATCACCGCGCTGCTGGCCGGGGCCGCCGCGGTGCTGCTCGCCGCTGGGGCCACGCTGTCGGTGCGGTGGTTCGGCCGCGTGGCCTGAGCGCCTCTCACCCCCTCAGCGGTCGGCAGTCGCCGCCTCGACGACCTCGGCTGCATGCCGGAAGGCGTCCACCGCGGCCGGGAAGCCACAGTAGACGCTGGCATGCAGGAGGATCTCCTGCAACTCCCCGACCGTGACGCCGTTGTTCAGCGCACCGCGCACGTGGATCTTCAGCTCGTGCATCCGGCCCAGCGCCACCAGCATCGACACCGTGACGATGCTGCGGGTGCGCAGGTCGATGCCGGGACGCTGCCAGGTGTTGCCCCAGGCGTGGCGCGTCACCAGTTCCTGCAGCGGCGCCGTGAACGGGGACGCCGCCGCCAGCGCGGCATCGACGTAGGCATCGCCCAGCACCGCCCGGCGCGTGGCCAGGCCCTTGTCGTCGAGGTTCATCGGCGGCTCCTTGAAGGGTTCGCCGCAGCATAGCGGCCGGCGCCGCCTGGCGCGCGTGGTCGGCCGACGCTTGACACTCGGCGCCATCTTGGTAACAGTGTTGCCTCATGGAAGCTCCCGCGATCGTCTTCGACTACCAGGCCGCCCGGCGCGAGGGCGACGCGGCAGCGCGACGCGGGCTGCTCGACCTGGCGCACCGGCTGCTCGCCGAGGAGGGGCCGCAGGCCCTGACGCTGCGCACGCTGGCGCAGCGGGCCAACTGCTCGACCAAGGTGGTCTACACCCTGTTCGGCGGCAAGAACGGCTTGAGCGAGGGGCTGAAGGTCGAGGGCTTCGCGCTGCTGCGCTTCACGGTCGAGCGCGAGCGGCGCCGGCACCGCGACCCGCTGCGCGCGCTGCTGCCGGTGATGCTGTCGTACCGCACGTTCGCGCTCGGCAACCGGGCCCTGTTCGGTGTGATGTTCGGCAACGCGCTGCCGGACCACGTGCCCAGCGACTTCTCGCGCCAGCAGGCGCGGCTCGCGCTCGGCGCGCTGGTGGAGGCCGTGGCCCAGGCCCTGGCCGCGCGCGGCGCCGGGCCGGCCGATGCCTACGAGGCGGCGCTGCGCCTGTGGGCCTCGATCCACGGGCCGGTGTGCCTCGAACTCGAGGGCATCACCCCCTTCGACCGCGACGGCGAGCGCCTGGCACGCCTGGCCGTGACCGACGTGCTGGCGGGCCTCGGCCTGGCGCCGCCGACGGCCTGAGCGCCCGCCGTCCTGCCGCGCACCGCTCGACCCATCCATCCATCCGCCCGTCCATCCGGACACCCCACCCACCCACCGGCCCCGGCCGACCCACCCAAGGACCCGACCATGAAGCGACACCCCGACACCCTGCGCCCCGCCGCGCTGGCGCTCCACCGCCAGGCCGCTGCAGGCCTGGCCCTCTTCACCGCCGGCATGCCGCTCGCGCTGCTCGCGCCGCCGGCCACGGCCGACGGCGGCCCGCAGCTCCGGCTGGAGGTCTCGTCGTTCCGCAACGCCAAGGGCGCGCTCAGCTGCCGCCTCTTCACCGACGCGGCCAGCTTCCCCGACGGCGATGGCGCGCGCACCGTGCGCGCCCCGATCGAGGGCGCGCAGGCGTCGTGCGCGTTCCCGAACCTGCCGCCGGGCACCTATGCGGTGGCGGTCGTGCACGACGAGAACGGCAACGGCCGCCTCGACAAGAACCTCCTCGGCGTGCCCAGAGAGGGCTACGGGGTGTCGAACAACAGGACCTATGCGATGTCGAGCCCGAAGTGGGACGAGTCCAACTTCACCGTCGGCGCCGGCGAGCCCGTGGTCCTGCGCGTCAACCTGAGGTACTGATGCACGCCACCGGCTCCGCACCCAGCCCGATCGCCCGGAGCGAGCAAGGTCTCTTCTTCGGTCATTGGGCAACAATGTTTCTGGAGGCTACGATGTTTTCCTCGAGGACCCGTCCATGAACCCACCCACCACCCTTGTCACCGGCGCCACCAGCGGCATCGGCCTGGAAATGGCGCGCCTGCTGGCCGCCCGCGGACACCGGCTCGTGCTGGCGAGCCGTGGAGCGCACAGGCTGCACGAAGTGGCCGCAGCGCTGCGGCACGACCACGGCGTCGAGGTGCACACCACCCCGATCGACCTGTCGGAGGCCGGCGCCGCCCAGCGGCTGTACGACCTCACCCGCAGGGCGGGGCTGCAGGTCGACATGCTCGTCAACAACGCAGGCTTCGGCATGCTCGAGGAGCACGTGGCCATCGATGCGGAGCGGCTGCAGCGCATGCTGCAGCTCAACGTCGTCACCCTGGCCGAGCTGTGCCACCGCTTCGGGGCCGACATGAAACGCCGGCGCTCCGGCCGCATCCTGAACGTGGCTTCGTCCGCCGCCTACCAGCCCACGCCCTACTTCGGCGCCTATGGCGCGTCGAAGGCCTTCGTGCTCAACTTCTCCGAGGCCCTGGCCAAGGAGCTCGAGGACTTCGGCGTCAGCGTCAGCTGCCTGTCGCCCGGACCGACGGACACGGCGTTCTTCGACGCGGTCGAACCTGGGCGCCTGGGCGGCGGACACCACCTCGGCAAGTCCGGTCGGGCCGACCCGCGCGCGGTGGCGCAGGCCGGCGTGGACCTGATGCTCTCCGGCGGCCTGTCGCGGGTGGTCGGCGCCGGCAACCGCGCGATGGTCTTCTCCAACCGTTTCGCCCCGCGCGCCATGGTGGCTTCGATCTCCAAGAGACTGTTGCGCCCGCTCGACCCGACGCAGCAGGCTTCGTGACCGGATCCGCAGACCCCGCTGCGCATCCGCTGTCGTGACGCCTCCGACCCCGCCACCGCCCCGTTGCAACCGAGGAGTTCCTCCATGCGCTCGCCCCACCGCCTGCTCCGCAACCTGCACCTCGCGTCTACGCCGCTGATCGGTGCCTACGTCTACTCCGGCGCGCTGCGCGAGATGCCGGCGTTCGCCGCGGCCGTGCAGTGGGTCGCCTTCCCGCTGGCGGCCGGCGTCGGCCTCCTGCTTTGGCTCGGACCGCGCCTGGCGCGCCGCGCCGCGGCCCGCGGGATGGCGCAGTGACCAGCCGTCGCGCCCGGCGCCCGCCCGCGCCGAGGTCCGCGGCGGAACGGGCGCAGGCGCGAACGCAACCTCGCACGCTGGCGCTGGCGCTGGCGCTGGCCCTGGCGCTGTCCGGATGCGCCACCGTCAACCCGTACCACGACGCCAGCCGGCCGCACCACCGGCCGGACGGCTTCAACAACCTGCACCTGGACAACTGGCGCGCCGACGCGCCGAGCTTCTGGAAATGGCAGTGGGAGCGGCTGGGCGCCGACCGCGCGGCCGACGATCCGCAGCGCATCGGCCGCGTGATGCCGGACCTGGCGCGCCTTCACGCCAACCGCGCCGACGTCACGGTGACCTGGATCGCGCACTCGACGGTGCTGTGGCAGGCCAACGGCCTGAACATCCTGACCGATCCGCACTTCGGCCCGCGCGCCTCGCCCGTGCCCTTCGCCGGACCGCGGCGCCTGGTGCCCCTGCCGACGGCGCTGTCGTCGCTGCCGCGGATCGACGTCGTGCTGCTCAGCCACAACCACTACGACCACCTGGACCACGGCACGGTGCAGGCGCTGAACGCGCAGCCCGGGGGGCCGCCGCTGTTCGTCGTGCCGCTCGGCGTCGACCTGTGGATGCGGGAGCGCGGCATCACCCGCGTGCAGCGCATGGACTGGTGGGACCGCCTCGCCCTGCCCGCCCCGGGCGGCGAGCTCGCCGTGCACTTCGTGCCGGTGCAGCACTGGTCGAGCCGCACACCCTGGGACCGCAATGCCACGCTGTGGGGTGGCTTCGTCGTCGAGGCCACCGTCGGCGGCCAGCCCTACCGCCTGCTGTTCACGGGGGACACCGGCTACTCCCCCGACTTCAAGACGCTCGGCGAGCGCTTCGGCGGCTTCGACTTCGCGCTGATCCCGGTCGGCTGCTACGAGCCGCGCTGGTTCCACGGCAGCATGCATGTCGACGAGGAGGAGGCCGTGCGCATCCACGTCGACGTGCGCAGCCGCCTGTCGATGGGCGTCCACTGGGGAACGTTCCGTCTCTGCGACGAGCCGATCCACGCCCCGCTGGACCGGCTGCCCGCCGCCCGCGCGCGTCACGGTGTGGCCGACGACGCGTTCGTGCTGTCGCGGATGGGCGAGACGCGCGTGCTGAAGGCGGCGCGCCCGTGAGCGGGCCCGGCGGCCGGCCGCGGCGGCGCGCAGTGGCTGCTGCAGCCGCAACTGCTGCAACTGCCATAGCGGCCACGGCGGCCACAGCGGCCACAGCGGCCACGGGGTCGCTGCCGGGCGCCGCGCAGCGACTCGCCGGCCCGACGCCAGCCTTCGTGACGATTGCCATGACGGTGGCGACCCCCACGCCATCCCGGGCCGCCCCGGGGGCGGGCGAGCAGCGCCGGATCGACGCGCTGCTCGATGCGGTGGCGGCCGACCGGCACTCGCGCTTCGTGCGCTCGGGCGTCGAGTACTCCGGCGCGGACGCCGCGCGCTTCCTGCGCGCCAAGCTGCAGGCGCAGGGTGCGTCGGTGCAGACCGCGGAGGACTTCATCGAACGCATCGCCAGCCGCTCCAGCACCACCGGCCGGCCCTACCGTGTGTGCCGAGCCGAGGGCGCCTGCGTCGATGCCGGCGAGCACCTGCGCGCGGTGCTGTCCCGCGTCGCCGGTCGCCCCTGAGCACGCGCCGGCCTTGAGCGTGCTCAACCCACCCCGCGCCCACCGCGCTACGCTTCATTCGCCACCGCACCAGAGGCGTCGTCCGCTGAAGCGGCAAGGGCGCGAGTGGGGGCCGCGAGAGCGGCCCGACAACCGCCGGCTGTAAGGCCGGCGTCGCAGCCCGCAGTGCAGGCGGACCTGCCCCGGCAGGACCCGAGGTGCGGTGGTTCGGCTGTCGTCCGCGGCCGGCGCGGCGCGGTCAGAACGTCTCGGTGTCGACCTCGCGCGAGCTCTGCTCGGAGTAGCGCTCGCCCGACACCGTGCGCTCGTTGACGAGCGCGTCGATGCGCGCCACCAGGCCGGGGTCCAGCCGCACTGCGGCGGCGCCCAGGTTCTCGTGCAGGTGCGCCAGGCTCGTCGTGCCCGGCAGCGACACCACGTGCTCGCCGCGCGCCAGCCCCCAGGCCAGCACCAGCTGCACCAGCGTCAGTCCGGCCTCGCCGGCCAGCGTGGCCAGCGCCGCGCGCAGCGTCAGGTTGGACGTCCAGTGCGCAGCGCCGAAGCGCGGCATCGTCAGGCGGATGTCCTTCGGGTCGAACCGCGACGGGTCGGGCGGCGCATCGGTGAACAGGCCGCGCCCGGTCGGGCTGAAGGCGACGAAGGCTGCGCCGATCGTGCGGCAGGCGTCGAGCACCGCGATCTCGGGGTTGCGCGTCCAGGGCGAGTATTCGCTCTGCACCGCCGCGATCGGGTGCACGGCATGCGCGCGCCGCAGCGTGGCCGCCGACACTTCCGACAGGCCGAGCGCGCGCACCTTGCCCGCGCGCACCAGGTCGACCATCGCGCCGACGCTGTCCTCGATGGGCACGGCCTTGTCCCAGCGGTGCAGGTACCAGAGGTCGATGACGTCGGTGCCCAGCCGCGCGAGGCTTTCGTCGCAGTGGCGGCGGATCGTCGCCGGGCGGCCGTCGATGACGCGCTGCAGCGCGCCGCCCGGGCCCACGGGCTCGCCGGCCATGCCGCCCTTCGTGCACAGCACGATGCGGTCCCGGTGCGGCTTCAGCACGCGGCCGACGAGCTTCTCGTTGGCACCGAAGCCGTACAGCGCCGCGGTGTCGAACACGGTGACGCCGGCGTCGAGCGCCGCCAGCAGCAGCCGCTCGGCGTCGGCCGCGGGCGGCGGCGCGCCGTAGGCGTGGCTCAGGTTCATGCACCCGAGCGCGACCGGCGGCACGCTCCAGGGGCCGAGGCGGCGGGGGGCGGGCTTCATCGCGGCCGTGTCGCCCATGCTCAGGCGGCCAGCTGGCGCTCGAGGTCGTGCAGCACCTCGTAGCAGGGCAGCACCTGTGCCACGCTCGCATTCGGCTCGCGCCGTTCGCGGATGGCGGCGAAGAACTCGCGGTCCTGCAGCTCGATGCCGTTGAGCGAGACGTCGACACCGCTGACGTCGATCTTCTCGTCCTTGCCGGTGAAGAGATCGTCGTAGCGCGCGATGTAGGTGCCGGTGGTGCCGATGTAGCGGAAGAAGGTGCCCAGGGGTCCGTCGTTGTTGAAGCTGAGCGACAGCGTGCAGATCGCGCCGCTGGCCGCCTTGAGCTGGATGCTCATGTCCATCGCGATGCCGAGCTCGGGGTGGATCGGGCCCTGCACCGCGTGGCCCCTCACGACCGGGCTGCCGCACTGGTAGGCGAACAGGTCCACCGTGTGCGCGGCGTGGTGCCACAGCAGGTGGTCGGTCCAGCTGCGCGGCTGGCCGAGCGCGTTCATGTTCGTGCGGCGGAAGAAGTAGGTCTGCACGTCCATCTGCTGGATCGCGAACTCGCCCGCGGTGATGCGCCGCCGCACCCACTGGTGGCTGGGATTGAAGCGGCGCGTGTGGCCGCACATCGCCACCCGCCCGGAGGTCTTCTGCGCCTCGACCACGCGGTAGGCATCGCGCAGGCTGTCGGCCAGCGGGATCTCGACCTGCACGTGCTTGCCCGCCTGCAGGCAGGCGATGGCCTGCTCGGCGTGCATCTGCGTGGGCGTGCAGAGGATCACCGCATCCACCTCCTTCAGCGCCAGGCTCCCGGCGAGGTCGGTGGCGACGTGCGGGATCCCGTACTTCGACGCCACCTCCTCGGTCTTGCCGCGCTCGCGGCCGACCAGCGACACCACCTTCACGTCCGCGATCCGGGCGATGGCGTCGAGGTGCTTGATGCCGAAGGCACCGGCCCCGGCCAGGGCGACTTGGATGGTCATGCGCTCTCCAGGATCAGGTGGCCCACGGCCGTGTTGCTGGCCGGCACATGGTAGAAGCGGTGCACCACGCGCGGAGCACGCGCCTGGGTGCCGGTGGCGCCGCCGGCGGCGGACAGGGCCACGTCGCTCATCGCGCCGCGCGCGATCAGCCACATCACGAGCTCGATGCCCTCGCTGCCGGCCTCGCGCACGTACTCGATGTGCGGCGTCGCGGCCAGCGCGGCGGGCTCGGCCACGAGGCGGTCGAGGAAGCGGTTGTCCCACGCGGCGTTGATCAGGCCGGCGCGCGGGCCCTGCAGCTGGTGGCTCATGCCGCCGGTGCCCCAGACCTGCACGTTCAGCGGCTGGTCGTAGTTCTCCACGGCCTTGCGGATGGCGCGGCCGAGCTCGAAGCAGCGGCGGCCGCTCGGCACCGGGTACTGCACGACGTTGACCGCGAACGGGATCACCGGGCACGGCCAGGCGTCCCGCGCCGGGTCGAGCCGGCCGCACATCAGGCTCAGCGGCACGGTCAGGCCGTGGTCGACGTCCATGCGGTTGACGATCGTGAGGTCGAAGTCGTCCTGGATCACGCTGTGCGCGATGTGGCTCGCCAGCTCCGGGTGGCCCTTCACCTCCGGCACCGGGCGCGGCCCCCAACCCTCGTCGGCGATCGCGTACGCGGCCGCCGTGCCGATGGCGAAGGTCGGGATCAGTTCCAGCGAGAACGCGTTGGCGTGGTCGTTGTAGACGAGGAAGATCACGTCGGGCTTCGACGCCTTCAGCCACTGCCTGCTGAACTCGTAGCCGGCGAACACCTTCTGCCAGTACGGCTCGTGGTCCTTGCCGAGGTCGAGCGCGGCACCGATGGCCGGGACGTGGCTCGTGTAGACGGATGCCGTGATGCGGGCCATCAGCACTCTCCTCGCGCGGCGCGTGCGGCCCGTCCCTGCGGCTGGCGGTGCGGCTGCGCGTCGCCGTCCTCGCCCAGGCGCCGATTGCCCTCCACCGAGCGCCCGCCGGAGATCATCATGTCGCGGTACTCGGCTTCGGTCATGCCGGTCATGCTGCCCGCCATCTGCTGGAAGCTCCGGCCATCGGTTGCGCCGATCTTGGCCAGAAAGTAAATGTTGCCGCCGGCGGCGATGCAGCGGTTGAGGTCGCGCGCCAGCACGGCCTGCTTCTGCTCCTCGGTCATCGGCCACCCGTCGAGGTAGGCACGCTCGTCGGCCTTGAAGCGCTCGCGGTTGGCAGCCTTCATCAGGCTCATGCAGAACTGGTTCAGCCAGTAGCCCTTGCGGCTCTGCTCGGCGTCGAAGATGGTCGTGCCGGGGATGTCGAGATAGGGTCTGTCGAGCGGCATGCTTCTTCCTCAGGGCGCGCCGCCGCCGGGCCGTCGCAAGGCGGCGCGAGCCCCCGCGGGGGGTGGCGAAGGCGCCAGGCGTCGGGCCCGGGGGCTCATTCTTCCGGCCAGTACAGGCGCATCGGGTTGGTGACGAGCAGCTTGGTCTGCAGCTCGGGCGTCACCGCGATGTGCGGGATGAAGTCCACCAGCAGCCCGTCGTCGGGCATGTGGTGCTTGAGGTTCGGGTGCGGCCAGTCGGTACCCCAGAGCACGCGGTCGGGGAAGGTCTCGACGACGCGGCGCGCGAAGGGCACGACGTCGCGGTACGCGGCGGTCTCGCCGGCGAGCGCCGGTGGGCCCGCCACGCTGAGCCGCTCGGGACAGCTGACCTTGCTCCAGACGTTGCCGTGCTCGGCCATCAGCCGCAGGAACAGCGCGAACTGCGGCCCGTCGACCGGCTGCGTCACGTCGGGACGTCCCATGTGGTCGACCACCACCGTCGTGGGCAGCGCGGTGAAGAAGTCCCACAGTTCCGGGAGGTCCTGCGCCTCGAAGTAGACGACGACGTGCCAGCCGAGCTGCGCGACGCGCCCGGCGATCTCCAGCAATTCGTCCTTGGGCGTGAAGTCGACCAGCCGCTTGACGAAGTTGAAGCGCACGCCGCGCACGCCGGCCCCGTGCAGGTCCTCCAGCTCGCGGTCGGTGACGCTGCGCCGCACGGTGGCCACGCCACGGGCCCGGCCGCCGCTCGCGCGACAGGCGTCTGCCATCGCGCGGTTGTCGGCGCCGTGGCAGGTGGCCTGCACGATCACGTTGCGCGCGAAGCCGAGGTGGTCGCGCAGCGCGAACAGCTGCGCCTTGCCGGCGTCGCACGGGGTGTACTTGCGCTCGGGCGCGTACGGGAACTCGGCGCCGGGCCCGAACACGTGGCAGTGCGCGTCGACGCTTCCCGCGGGCGGCGCGAAGCGCGGCCGGCTCGGGCCGGCGTACCAGTCGAGCCAGCCGGGGGTCTTTTCGAAGGAGGTCATCGCGATGGATTCGGGGCAGGTTCAGTCGGCGGCCTCGAAGGGCAGCCCGGCGTACTGCTCGGCCAGCGCCGCCTGCGCGTAGGCCGAGGACTTCAGGTAGTCGAGCTCCACCTCCTGGGCCTTCTGGTCGAACTCGCTGAAGTGCGGGAAGCGGTGCAGCAGGTTGGTCAGATACCACGAGGTGCGCACGCTGCTCCACACGCGCCGCAGCGCCATGGCGCTGTAGCCGTCGAGCTGCGAGGCGTCGCGCCGCCCGTACCAGCGCGCCAGCGCCCGGCCGAGGTAGAACACGTCGCTGGCCGCCAGGTTCAGCCCCTTGGCGCCGGTGGGCGGCACGATGTGCGCGGCGTCTCCGCACAGGAACAGCGCGCCGTGGCGCATCGGCTCGCTGACGAAGCTGCGCAGCGGCGCGACGCTCTTCTCGATGCTCGGCCCCTCGGTGATGGCCGCCGCCAGGTCGGCCGGGAAGCGCGCCTTCAGCTCGGGCCAGAAGCGCTCGTCGGGCCAGTCCTCCACCTTGTGCTCCAGCGGCACCTGGATGTAGAAGCGCGACAGCACCTGGCTGCGGTAGCTGGCGAGCGCGAATCCGCGCGGGTGGTTCGCATACGTCACGTCGGGCAGCGGCCTGACCCGCGCCATCACGCCCAGCCAGCCGAAGGGGTAGACCTTCTCGTACTCGCGCCGCACGCCCTCGGGGATCGAGCGCCGCGACACGCCGTGGAAGCCGTCGCAGCCGGCGATGAACTCGCAGTCGACGCGCTGGCTGCGGCCGTCGCGCACGAAGGTGACGTGGGGGCGGGCGCCCGGGCCGCCGTCGAAGCCGTGCAGCACCACGTCCTCGCAGCGGTCGAGCACGGGCTGCCCGCGGCGGTCGGCGGCGGCGTAGAGGTCCTCCTGGATCGAGGTCTGGCCGTAGACGACGAAGCGGCGGCCGAGCGCCTTGTGGGTGTCGACGAAGAAGGTGTCGCGGCCGGCCCAGGCGATGCGCACGCCGTCGTGCGCGTGGCCCTCGCGGTCCATGCGCTCGGCCACGCCGATCTGCCGCAGCACGTCCACCGTGGTGCTCTCGAGGACGCCGGCGCGGATGCGCGACAGCACGTGTTCGCGCGTCTGCCGCTCGAGCACGACGCTGTCGATGCCGTGCGTGTGCAGCAGCTGCGACAGCATCAGCCCGGCCGGCCCGCTGCCGACGATGACGACCTGCGTCTTCATGCCTTCTCCTGGTTCGATGCGGCGAGGATGCGGTCGGCCTCCAGCCGCCAGTCGCCGCTGCGGGCGAATCCGGGCGCGCCGCGCGGTCCGAACACGCCGCGGTCGGCCAGGTCAGCCATCCAGGCCTGGCGCTCGGCGGTGCCGGCGGCGCTCCAGGGCTCGAGGCCGGCCTCGCGCACGGTGACGGCCACCTCGCTCACCTCCTCGGCGCGCCGGCGGCCGTGCTCGATGACGCGCTGGAAGAAGTAGGCGGCCTGCCGCTCCCAGTCGATGCCCGGGAAGGTCTCGCGCAGCGAGGCGATCACCGCGTCCTCCACGCCATGGGCGCGGGCGGCCGTGAAGCTCTCGATGACCATGGCCTCCAGGCCCTTGATCATCACGCTGCGGCACATCTTGGTGGCGCTGGCCACGCCGAGCCGGTCGCTCGCCACGCGGGGCTCGAAGCCGAGCGCCTCGAGGCGCGGGCGCAGCGCCTCGGCGTGCGGGCCGCCCAGCAGCAGCGGCACGCGGATGCGGTAGGGCGGCACCGACGTCATCACCGCGCCCTCGACGTAGCGGCCGCCGGCACCGTCGACGAGGGCGCCGGCCTGCTGCTTGGCGCCGGGCGAGGCCGAGTTGAGGTCGAGGAAGAAGGCGCCGTGGCCGAGTCCCGGGCGCACCGCGTCGGCCACGGCCACCGCCTGGCTGGCGGTGACGGCGCTGACGACGAGCTCCGCGCCGCGCACGGCCTGCGCGTGGTCGCCGGTCAGCGTCACGCCGTGCCGCTGCGCGTGCTCGCGCATCGGGCCGGCGGCCGTGCCGCGCAGCGCCAGGTCGAAGGCCCGCACCGCCGCGCCAACGGCGCGCAGGTCCTCGGCGAGGATCCGGCCGACCTCGCCGTACCCGATCAGCGCGACCTCGGCGGCTGCCGCCACGGCCGTCAGTCCACGTAGCGCAGACCGGCCTTCTCGAGGGGCCCGCGCATGTCGTACATGTCCAGGCCCAGCACGCCGCTGGCCAGCCGGGCCCGCTTCTCGCCCTCTTTGGCCTCGCGCGCGGTCGCCGCCCCGAGCGCGGCGGCCGCCATCGCCCGCGGGACGCAGACGACGCCGTCGTCGTCGGCCACGATCACGTCGCCGGGCGTGACGAGCTGGCCCGCGCACACCACCGGCACGTTGACGCTGCCGAGCGTGGCCTTGATCGTGCCCTTGGCGCTGACGGCCCTGCTCCAGACCGGGAAGCGCATCTCGGTGAGCGTCTTTACGTCGCGCACGCCGGCGTCGATGACGAGCGCGCGCGCGCCGCGGGCCTGGAAGCTGGT
>Ga0068877_10001166_pt1 | contig 22075 bp, 19 predicted proteins | sample NOAtaG_FD_66437 | JGI IMG/M metagenome (GOLD analysis project Ga0068877, IMG submission 66437) | Freshwater lake microbial communities from Lake Erie, under a cyanobacterial bloom - NOAA_Erie_Diel6S_1000h metaG | ecosystem: Environmental > Aquatic > Freshwater > Lake | place: USA: Ohio, Lake... | reverse complement strand
GCCCGCCCAGGGCGTGATCTCTTTATCGGTAAACTCGATTGTATAGTCCATAGACTTTGTCAGAAAATCTGACCGAATTTATGGACTCTTTGCACAACTTAAAATGTTGATTATCAAATCCTTTTCACATGTTTTCTCTAATGGCCGCCAGTAGAACTTTTTCCTAATGACAATTCCGGGTTTATTTTACGATCTACGCGCACGCTTGTGCCGGGGCGGAGATTCGCTTTACTTCTTCAGCACGCTCAACACCTCATTTAATTTCAACAGCGCCTCTACTGGGCTGATGGTGTTGATGTCGATCTTGCTGAGCAAGTCGTGCACGGCTTTCATTTTCGGGTCGGCTTCGAAGAGGCTCATCTGAAACTGTGGCTTGGGCAGCTCGGCCAGTTTTTGTTTGTTTTTGGCGTGGTGTTTTTCGCGCTCGAGCAGGTGTAGGATGTCGTTGGCGCGCAGCACCACGGGGTTGGGCATGCCGGCCAGTTGGGCCACGTGGATGCCAAAGCTGTGTTCGCTGCCGCCCTCTTTCAGTTTGCGCATGAAGATGATTTTGTCACCCACCTCTTTTACGCTCACGTTGAAATTTTTCACCCGCGGCAGATCTTCGGCCAGCTGATTCAGCTCGTGGTAGTGGGTGGCAAAGAGCGTCTTGGGGCGCACGTCTTTGCGGTTGTGCAGGTATTCTACAATGGCCCAGGCAATCGAAACGCCATCGTAGGTGGACGTTCCGCGCCCGATTTCATCCATTAAAATCAGGCTGCGGTTGCTCAGGTTGTTCAGGATGCTGGCCGTCTCCGTCATCTCCACCATAAATGTGGATTCGCCCCGCGAGAGGTTATCGCTGGCACCCACGCGGGTGAACACTTTGTCCACCAGGCCCACCACGGCACTTTCGGCCGGCACAAAGCTGCCCATCTGGGCCATGAGTACGATGAGGGCGGTTTGCCGCAGCAGCGCAGATTTGCCGGCCATGTTGGGCCCGGTGATGATCAGGATCTGTTGTGTTTCGGTGTCGAGGTAAATGTCGTTGGGCACGTAGCTTTCGCCTGCGGGCAGTTGCTTTTCGATGACGGGGTGGCGGCCCGCCTTGATGGCCAGGCGGGTGGAATCGCTGATCTCGGGTTTGGCATAGTGGTGGCTGCGGGCGGTGAGGGCAAACGACAGCAGGCAATCGAGCACGGCCACGGTGCGCGCGTTCTGCTGGATCTGGGCCATAAACTCGCTGGTGTGGCGCACCAACTCGGCAAACAGCCGCTGTTCAATGACGCTGAGTTTTTCTTCTGCATGCAGGATTTTTTCTTCGTACACCTTCAGTTCTTCGGTGATGTAGCGTTCGGCATTGACGAGTGTCTGCTTGCGAATCCAGTCGGGCGGCACTTTGTCTTTGTTGGCGTTGCTCACTTCGAGGTAGTAGCCGAAAATTTTGTTGTACGAAATCTTTAGCGAGTTGATGGCGGTGCGTTCGATCTCGCGTTTTTGTATTTCGAGCAGGTAATCTTTTCCGGAAAAGGCCAGTTGGCGCAATTCGTCCAGTTCGGCATGCACCCCTTCTTTGATTACCCCGCCCTGGTGCAGCAGCATGGGGGCATCGTCTTTGAGTTCGCGTTCGATTTTCTCGAGCAGAAACTCGCAGCGGTGCAACTGGTCGCTGAGTTTTTTCAGGCCGGCACCCGACTGGGCGGCCAGCAGATCTTTTACCGGCAGGATGGCCTGCAGCGAGCGCTTGAGTTGAAGCATCTCGCGGGGGTTAACGCGGGCTACGGCTACCTTGGAGATCAGGCGCTCGAGGTCGGCCACCTGTTTCAGTTGATGGGTGATTGCTTCGGTTACCTCCGGATGCCGGTAGAGGTGTTCCACCATGTCGAGGCGCTCGTCAATGGCTTCTTTTTCTTTCAGCGGCAGCACCATCCAGCGCCTGAGCTGGCGCGAGCCCATGGGGGTAACGGTTTGGTCGAGCACCTGCAGGAGGGGTACGCCTCCCTCATGCTGGGCGGTGACCAGCTCGAGGTTGCGGATGGTGAACTTGTCAAGCCACACGTAGTGCTCTTCATCCAGGCGGGCGATGCTGGCGATGTGGTGTGTGTCGTTGTGTTCGGTGGCTTCGAGGTAGTGCAGAATGGCTCCGGCCGCGATGATGGCCTCGTTCATGCCATCGATGCCAAACCCTTTGAGCGTAGCGGTTTTGAAATGGCGGATGAGTTTGTCGTGCGCGTAGTCGAAGGCATACACCCATTCGTCCAGCGCAAAGGTGGCGTAATCATTGCCCAGCGCCAGTTCGAGTTTGGGGCGGTGTGCTTTGCTGAAGATGACCTCCGCGGGGGCGAGACTTTGGATGAGTTTGAACACGTAGTTCTCGGTGCCCTGCGCGCAGTAGAACTCTCCGGTGCTGATGTCGAGGAAGGCTACGCCACAGGAGGCGCCCGCGCAGAGGGAGCAGAGGAAATTATTGCGCTTGCGCTCGAGTACGTGGTCGTTGTACGACACGCCCGGAGTGACCAATTCGGTTACCCCGCGCTTGACGATGCCTTTGACAAACCGCGGGTCTTCGAGTTGGTCGCAGATGGCTACGCGATGCCCGGCCCGCACAAGTTTGGGCAGGTACGAATCGAGGGCATGGTGGGGGAAGCCGGCCAGTTCGATTTCGGAGGCGGAGCCATTGCCGCGTTTGGTGAGCGTGATGTCGAGCACACGGCTTGCCTGCACGGCATCTTGTCCGAAGGTTTCGTAAAAATCGCCCACGCGGAACAGCAGCAGCGCGCCCGGGTACTTCGCCTTGATGGCGTTGTATTGTTTCATTAGGGGAGTATCCATTGCACTGCTAGCCGCCATAGCCGGCAAAGATAGGGTTTATCGAAATGCGGGAAAGGAAGTGCAGACATCGGGATGGTTTTGCGGCAAGGATTGCAGCGGAAAGCCCACAGGGTGCGTTTCGCGCCCGAGGACTTGCAGCGGAAATCCCGCTCGTGCGGGATGGCCCGAGCAGGGGGGCAAGTGCGCGGTGGCGAGGGAGCCGCCCAAAAAGTCAGCGGAGGCAAATAAACCTGTCCGCCTTGCTATTGTCTGACCCCGGACTATGCGTACTTGATTGTCCTGAGCCTCATTTGTGTTGCCTGCGCGGATGCCTATGAGCCGGCACCTGCATCACTGTATTTTCTGCCCGATTAAAGCGTTTTCTCCTGCGCACACTTCACAGCCAGATACCTTGCAGGATGAGCATGAGCTCATCGCTGCGCAACTCGCCTGCCGGTGTTTCCGGAATTTCATACGTGCCCTTCTCCAGCCGTTTGTGATAGGTGGAGAAACCATCGCCCATGCAAACCAGCAGCTTTACCTGGCTGCGCCTCCGGTTGAAAAAGATAAACCCGGAATTGTCATTAGGAAAAAGTTCTAATGGCGGCCATTAGAAAAATCCAGATTTAAAATGCAAATAATCAACCTACTAAAGTGTATTAAACAGACCAAAATATGGTAGAATTTCGTACAGTATTCATGTTGTTGAAATTTTCTTTCAACTCAATGAAAAGCAATTCAAGTATACCTCGGTATTAGATTCTAGTGGCAATTCCGGGATAAACACGTCTCCGCTCAGCGGGTCTTTCAAAAGACCCTCCCGGACCAGACCGCTCAACCCATCGAATCCTTTGCGCATGTCGGCCTGGTGGCGATACAAAAAATACCGGCACGATGAGGGGAGTGCAAGCATCTTTAGGCGAGTAGGCTGCGAAGAAAACCAACTTCTACGGGCTGATTAAAGACCAGCCTGCGGCCGTCCGGAAAAATCAGTTCCATGCATCCTGCCTTTGCAGGCTGTGCAGGAACATGGATGCGGGCAAACAAACCCGACTGCGGCCCAGCATTTTTGCGGCTATATTTGCCAAGCCAATAGTGGAATGTGTGGTAGGCGATCTGTTTCTCCCTACAAAACTCAACCTGCGTTGTGCCGCTCACCCTGACCTTGGATTGAATTGGGCGTTCAATTAAAATGATTTATAATGCATTTGAAAGTCTCATTACGTCTATGAATCCAATTCTTACCGATGCATCCCTGGATGTTCCGGCCATTCGGGCCAGCTTAGCCTATCTTGAAAAGCAATTCGCCATAGTTTTGTCAGAAAATGGCAGTGAGGACCTTGCCGGTTTTTTCCGTCTTGGGGTAGGTAGTGAGCACCCCCAGTTGCCAAAAGTGTATTCACTTTTTTTTCAGCTCCTGAATGTGGCAGAGGAGATGGTGGTAATTCAGCATCGGCAAAAACTCGAAGAGACGGAAGGAAATGGCCGCGTGTCCGGCTTATGGGGCCAAACTTTGAGAGCATGGAAAGATGCCGGTGTAACGGACGAACAAGCCCTGCAGCGGCTGCGAGAAACCTCAATTGAGCCTGTGTTTACTGCGCATCCCACGGAGTCAAAGAGAAACACCGTGCTTGAGCAGTTGAACTCACTTTTTGAGGCGCTAACATTGTTTCAACGGTCAGGTACGGAGTCTGAGAGACAACAGGCCGAACGCCTCATCCAGGCGGTGCTTCACCGGTTGTGGCTCACCGGGGAGGTCTTTCTGTCCAAACCGTTGGTTGCAGATGAGTTGCGCAATGTCATTCATTATTTGGCGGGCACCTTGCAGCAAGCACTTGAGTTGGTTGACCAACGGTTGTTGGATGCGTGGAAATCATCTGGCTGGCAAACAGACTTGTCCGGTTCCTGGCGGCAATGGCCACGCATAACGTTTGGCAACTGGGTGGGAGGTGATCGCGATGGACATCCGTTTGTAACAGATTCAGTGACTACGGAAACTCTTTTAAGGCTAAGGGTGACGGCACTTAGCCTAACCCGCAGACGGCTGGTGCAACTGGCCAAACGGTTGAGTTTTTCTGAAACCATGGTGCCTCCTTCAATCGGTTTTGTTCAGGCCATCCGGGCGCGAGCGGAAAAGATAGGTGAAGCTGGCCAGCGTTCCATTCACCGAAACGAGCTGGAGCCCTGGCGCCAGTGGGTGAACCTATTGGTAGAACAGCTGCCCATTCGCGAAAATGGAGACCTGGTGTCGGGGCCGAACTACTATAGTAAGGCTGACGAACTTGTGGCCGACCTCTCGTACCTGATGGATGAACTTTGTGCCGCGCGCGTCAGCACGTTGGCGCACAGCGAGCTACTGCCGGTGATCCGAATGGCGCAAACTTTTGGATTTCATTTGGCGCACCTGGATGTGCGGCAGAACAGTCGTTTCCACGATCTCGCGCTCAGCCAATTGATGCAAGCGGCTCATATTCGCAATGCCGATACGTTCTCTACCTGGGGTGAAATTGACCGAATGCGTTTTCTGGAGGAAGAACTTCGCTCGCCCCGGCCTTTCACGGCCGATGTTTCGCGGCTTGGTGATGAAGCAAAACAGGCCGTGTACACCTTACGGGCGTTGCAGCAGTACCGATTGACCTACGGCAGCGAAGGTCTCGGCTCGTTGATTGTCAGCATGACACGTCAAACGTCAGATTTGCTCGTTGTTTATCTGCTGGCCCGTGAGGCCGGGCTGATTGAGGTTACACAAAATGGATGGTTTTGCCCGATCTCGGTAGTACCGCTTTTCGAAACGATTGGCGACTTGCATCGTAGTGAAGAAATCCTGGATGCGTTTCTATCCAACCCGGTCACGGCTCGTGCGCTGCAAGCCGCTCAAATGCGTCAGCACGCAACCTCTCGCACACAACAAGTGATGATCGGTTACAGCGACAGCAACAAAGATGGTGGTATATTCAGTAGCCTTTGGTCGCTGCAACAAGCCCAGCGCAAGCTGGTGGCCGTGGGGTATAAGCATGACGTATCCATTTTATTTTTTCATGGGCGAGGCGGCTCTATTAGCCGGGGTGCTGGGCCCACACACCGGTTCATTGCGGCTTGTCCACCAGCAGCGTTAAAGGCAGGATTCCGCCAGACGGAACAGGGAGAAGTTATTGCACAGAAGTATGCGCGTGTCCCTACTGCGGTATACAACCTCGAGGCTCAACTCGCTTGTGTAGCGGGCCAGACCACCCGACCCGAACAGGTCGATCGCTTGTTTGATGAGGCGATGGAATGGTTATCTGAAAAGAGCCGGGAAGCCTACGAGAATCTATTGACCACCCCTGGGTTTATTCAATTCTTTGCCGAGGCCACCCCGTTAGACGTTATTGAGCAAAGTGGGATAGGTTCGCGCCCTGCTCGAAGAACAGGCCAGCGCACGCTGGCTGATCTGCGGGCTATTCCTTGGGTATTTAGTTGGAGCCAGTCGAGGTTTTTTTTGCCGGCCTGGTATGGTGTAGGCTCAGCACTGGGCAACTTACGGCAGGCACGACCTGCAGATTTTGACCACCTACGATCAACTATGCCTGATCGACCGGGCTTACACTACATCATAACGAATGTTTCATCGGCTTTAATGTTAGCCGCTCCGGACGTCATGCAAAAGTACGCAAGCCTGGTAAACGATGAAGGCTTGCGCCACACATTCTTGGACATGATAGCTCTGGAATACAAGCGTACGCGCGAAGCGGTGGAAGCGGTTTTAGGCGCAACTCCCGAACAGCGCAGGCCGGGGATGCAGGCATTGATTGAAATGAGGAACGAAAAGCTTCGTGTCCTGCATGACATGCAGATCCGGCAGTTAGCTGTATGGCGCGAAAAAAAGCAGGAAAATAAACTGGAAGAGGCGCAGGCGCTATTGCCGCAGTTGCTACAAACGGTAAATGCCATTGCCAGCGGTCTTCGGGCAACGGGCTAGGTATTACTCGCTATCAAACTTCACGCTTTCAGCCAGCGTGCGTTCGTCATATCTCAAGCCATATTGGTCGAGCACATCTTGGGGCACGCCATCCCACTGGTTGGCTCGATTACCCTCGTACCCCAAGTCTTTGATACCGATTTCGCTGGTGTAGAACCCGGTGGCGGTGAGGTCGCGTAGTAGATTAAAGAACGCCAACCCTTGCCGTACCTCGGGCTTGGCGCGTTCCGGAAAGGCGATGGCATCCACCATCTCAATCTGTTGTGCTTCCGTGCAGCTTACAAAGGGATTGCTGAACTTTTTCATGCATTGTAAATCAAGCCACTTCAATCCGCCACGCATCGGCAGTTGGTGGCGTGGCATATCTTTTACAATAAACTCCAGGAAAGCCGGCACACCCGCATCGGTGGCGCTGCCGGATTTTTCGTCCCGCGGAATAATGATATCCACCAAAACGGTAAGCGTAGCCATTTCATGATCATCGAAGAATTTTTCTCCGGTTATCTTTTTGAAGTGTTCCACTTCGTTGGGCTGGCGATCGTGTCCGCCCTGCGCTTTGACCGGATCCGGTGGGGGTGGCGGGGGCGGAGCGGTTTCTGTTTTACAAGATTCGAGCAACACACCTGTGGAAATGGTTCCAACAGCCAGTGTTTTCAGGTATTTTCTTCGATCCATGCTTTTTTATGCTTACTTCTTACTTCTTACTTCTAAATATTCTGCTTCTTCATTTCTTCTATGATGTACTCACTGGCGCGCATAGCTAGCGCCAATATGGTCCAGGTAGGATTTTTGTCTGCCTGCGAAACGAATGGACCGCCATCGACCACGAACAAATTCCGGCAGTCGTGCGCCTGGTTGTAGGGGTTGAGTACGGATTTTTTCGGATCGTTGCCCATGCGGGTGGTACCGACTTCATGAATGATTCGGCCAGGTGTTTCTAATCCGTAGTTGTCTTCCGGCCCGGACTTACCCCAGGTAACAACGCCACCCATTTTTTGAATGATTTCTTCGAAAGTGGCTTTCATATGACGAGCCTGCTTCACCTCAAACTCGCTCCACTTGTAGTGGAAGCGAAGTACAGGTATACCATACTTGTCAACCGTGTTCGGATCAATCTCGCAGTAATTGTCTTCCCGTGCTACTGCTTCTCCGCGCCCAGCCATTCCAAACGTAGCACCGTAGAAATACCGATAGTCATCTTTGAGCGAGGCACCATATCCACCGGCTGGTTTCATCTGCCCATCGCGCCCGGGATACTTGCCGTTTAGATTTTGCATTCCGAAACCAAACCCATAGCCGGGCATGCCCATGCCACCCCAGTACTCAATATGGTACCCACGGGGGAAATCAAGCTTTTTGTTGTCCAGCCACCAGGGGGTGTACACGTGCATGCCGCCTACGCCATCCTCGTTGTAACGCTTGCGGCCGATTAGTTTGGGTAAGATTCCACCCATGGATGCTCCAGTAGAGTCGTGCAGGTATTTGCCCACTACGTTGCTGGAATTAGCCAGCCCGTTGGGGTGACTGACTGATCTTGAATTTAACAGGAGCCGCGCGGACTCACATGCACTGGCCGCCAATACAATTACGCGTCCGTTGACCTGATACTCTTGCAGGTCCGTCTTGTCCACATAGGAGATGCCCACCGGCTTGCCGGTTTCGTCCGTGACCACTTCGCGCACCATGGCGTTAGCAATAACGTCTACGTGGCCTGAATTCAGAGCGGGTTTCACCAATACGGATGACGATGAAAAGTCGCCATACACCGTGCAGCCCCGGTTACATTGCGAACAGTAGAAGCAAGCGCCACGATCTTTGTTAATAGGCTTGGTGAGGATAGACAGGCGCGAGGGAATTACCGGAATTCCGATTGACGTGGCGGCATCTTTAATCATCAACTCATGTAAACGCGGCTTGGGGGGTGGAAGAAAGATACTGTCGGGATCATTGGGTAGATTTTCTCTTGATCCGAAAACTCCAATCAGCTGATCGACTTTGTCATAGTACGGGGCCACATCTTCGTAGCTGATCGGCCAGTCATCACCTAAACCATCAATACTCTTGCGTTTGAAATCTTTGGGTCCGAAGCGCAACGAAATTCGGCCCCAGTGGTTGGTTCGTCCGCCCAACATCCGCGAACGAAACCAGTCGAAGCGCGTGCCGTCTTTTTGGGTGTAGGGTTCGCCCTCGATTTCCCAGCCACCGTAGGCGGCATCGAAATCTCCGAAGGGGCGGAATGTGGTGCTGGCGCCCCTTCTGGGGGATTCCCACGGCCATTTCATTTGGGTAACATTCTTGGCCGGATCGTACATCGGTCCCGCTTCGAGCAACAACGTCTTGACACCGGCCTGCGCCATCATGTAGGCGGTCATACCGCCACCCGCTCCTGAACCCACGACAATTACGTCATAGACTTTTGATGACTTCTTGATTTGAAAATCAGCCATGAAAAACAGATAAGATTTTTTTAAAAGTAGGTTATGCAGTGAAAAAAAGAAAGCACAAACGGTGGCGTGGCGCCAATTATTTTGTCAATGGCCTAAACAGCAGAAGTTTGTTCGACTTAAACAGCCGATAAGTCGTACTCAATTGCCGAACTTGCGTTTGTTTTTAACGTTCTAATGACATCTACTTTTTTAACTGGGTATGAAACTTCGTGTTGTTTTGGATTTGGACCGCGGTATTGTGAATTTTTTCAATGGCACGCGCCTGATTGGCTCGGGGGTGCATGTGTTTTCGGGTGATGACTGGCAAACCGTTGACTGCGGTAAACTTAAGATCAGCAGTAACCTCTGGCAGCGCGATGGCCAGTGGGTGATTTCGGCCTATCCGCTTGACCCCAGGACGGGGTATATCAAACTGAATCGCCCATATTCGATTGATCTTTCCTACTCGCGATCACTCGACAGTGTGGCCGCTTGATTTTTTCGGCACCGGATCATAGCCGCTGGTACCCCACGGGTGGCAGCGTGAAATCCGCTTCGCACCCAAAACAATTCCTTTCCATACGCCCCATTCCTGAATGGCCTCAATCGTATACTGGGAACATGAAGGCGTATGCCGGCAGTGCGCACCCAGGAGAGGCGATAATGTGACCTGGTACAGACGGATGGGGAGTATGAAAATTCTTTTCAGCATGCTACGGCAATAGTTTTATGATTCAGGATACTGGATACTCGATAGCGGTTGCTTATTTCCAGAATCATGCAAACTAGCTCCTGTATCCTGTATCCTGTATCCTGTATCCTGTATCCTGTATCCTGTATCCTGTATCCTGTATCCTGTATCCTGTATCACTCAACCGAGTACGTAATTTCTCCGTCTTTTCCATCTTTCAACTGAACGCCAATGGCCTTGAGGTCGTCCCTTATTTTGTCGGACAACGCAAAATTCTTGTCGGCCCGCGCTTTTTTGCGAAGCGAAATCAACACCTGAATGGTTCCATCCAGCAAGTTGTTATCCTGAACCGATTCCTCCTCCAGACCCAGCACTTTTTCCATGAAGTCAATGTAGGCCGATTTGAATGTTTCAAACACCCCGGCACTCACCGACTTGAGCGGAAGGTTTCCGGACTTCATATCATTGATTCGGGACGACATTTCGAACAAAACGGCCAAGGTCTTCGCGGTATTGAAGTCATCGCTCATGTTGGAATAACATTCGTCTACGAGTGAGATTAACGCCTTGTCAATTTCGGTGTCGCCCGTTTCTCCTCCCGCAGAGCTCAGGGCTTTGATCGTGCGCAGCGAGGCATTGAGTTTTTTGTACCCCTTCTCGGCTGCCTGAAGCGCTTCATTCGAAAAATCCAACGTGCTGCTGTAGTGCGACTGCAGCATAAAAAAGCGAACGGTCATGGGGCTGTAACCCTTGTCCAGCAGTTTATGACTGCCGGTAAACAGCTCGGAGGGAAGAAAAGAATTGCCCAGCGACTTGCTCATCTTCTGCCCATTCACCGTCAGCATGTTGGAATGAATCCAGTAGCGAACCGGGGGTTTGCCGTTGGCACCGGTGGCCTGGGCGATTTCGCATTCGTGATGCGGAAACTTCAGGTCCATGCCGCCACCATGGATGTCGAACGTTTCACCCAGGTATTTTGTGCTCATCACCGTGCACTCGATGTGCCACCCCGGAAAGCCTTCGCCCCAGGGCGATGGCCAGCGCATGATGTGCTGAGGTGCTGCCTTTTTCCAAAGTGCAAAATCGCGTCTGTCGCGCTTTTCTTCCTGGCTATCGAGGTCACGGCCGCTCTCCATCAACTCTTCAATATTGCGACCGGAAAGAATGCCATACGAATTGTTGTGCGTGGCATTGTACTTTTTAACATCGAAATAGACCGAACCATTTACATCATACGCGAGTCCCTTATTGATCAACTCCTGGGTGATCCGAATCTGCTCCACGATATGACCGGTTGCCGTGGGCTCGATGCTGGGCGGTAAAATGTTAAACACGCGCATCACGTTGTGGAAGTCCTCCGTGTAGCGCTTCACGATTTCCATCGGCTCGAGTTGTTCGAGTCGGGCTTTCTTTGCGATTTTGTCCTCGCCTTCGTCTGCATCACTTTCCAGATGACCCACATCGGTGATGTTTCGGACGTACCGAACACGGTAACCCAAAAAACGAAGGTAACGCGATACCGTGTCGAATGTCAGGAAGGTGCGTGCGTTACCCAGGTGCACGAAGTTATACACGGTGGGTCCGCACACGTACATGCCCACAAAGCCGGGGGTTAGTGGTTCAAACCGTTCCTTTTTTCCCGAGAGGGAGTTGGTAATCGTCAGGGGATACTTTTCGTACAACGTCATGCTCTAAATTACCGCGCGAAGCTACAAAAAAGCCCTCAGGGATTATTTGTGCATGGGTTGAAATAAAAAAGGCGATCCGCTCCTAAAAATTGAGTACGCACCCGAGGAATACCGTTCGCTGGGCAAACCGCTCTTCGGTGCGCGTGGTGTAATCAAAATTATAGTTGTAGTCGCGTACGTTTGGGTTATTAGTCAAATTATCGGCACTGGCGAAAAATACCATCATCAACGTATCCGACAGCGAAATAAGTTTGCTCACGTTCATGCTCATGTTAAAGTAGGCAGGCAATCGTTGCTGCCCGGTGACGGGCACGAACCGGGGTTCGTATACCATCCACTGCCGGTTGAATTGGGCCCCCGCCACCGGGCGAAAGAAGGAACCTTGGCGGAAGAGCGAGAACGCAGAAACTACCCAGTTACCACCAAACTTGTATTGCAGATTAGCTCGCCCGAAGTAGGAAAGATCAAAAGGCGAAGCAAAGCTGATTTCATTTTGTCGGATGGTCGATTGAAGCGAGCTAACCGAAACCTGGGCAAGCCATTTGCGCGATTGATATTTGATAAATGCTTCGGCTCCCACGGTTTCGATAAGCCGATGGTCTTGGCGGCTATATTTCCCAAAGACAGAACCGATGACTTCCCATCGTAACGTTTTATAAGTGGCATCCAGGGAGAGTTGATCCGTTTCGAAAAAGAGAGTTGCGTTTCCTGCTCCTCTCGAAAAATCAGTGCGGTGGTATTTGCCAACACCCAAAAGCACGGAGAATTTCTCCGTCATTTGCCCTTTGACGTTGGCCTGCAAGCTGTTATACAAAGGTTGCGCTCGGGTTGGTATGTTCTGTCGCACACCCGCGCCAATCATGATCTTTTCACTAAACCGGTATTTACCGTATCCAAATACTTCGGTGATGGCAATACGGATGGTGCTGCTGACGTTAACGAAAGGATGGATAGGTGCAATGGCGAAATCAATCTCTGGAAGAGTTCCATTGAATTTTTCCAGTCGGTTGTCATGTGAGATGCCCGATTTAAAGTCAAACCGTTTGCCGGTGTACAAATAGTTGAAGGATGTGAAGAAGTTTGTGTTGCGGAGTTTAATGTCCGACACACTGTAACTAAACCGGGATTCTGAAAAACTAGCACCCTGGTTGATGCTGAATTCCCCTTTGCCCACCCGCTTTTGCAGCGAAAGCGTACTGAAGTTGCGCTTACCCTGTGCATTGAAGTCACCATGGAAAGAAGGCTGTCGGAAGTCAAAGGTAAACTGCTCACGTAGGGAGTAATTGAAAAACTTAAGTGAAGTGGTGGGGGAGAAGCGATAAAAGTAGTGTAAGCCTAAATCCTGTGAGCCAAAGTTCTTGATCCGCTCCAGCGAACGCGGGTTGAACCCACGCAATAGCCCGGAGAACTGGTGATTGCCAAACACACTAACGGAGCTTTTCTGCTTCACGGGTATTTGTGTGCTGAACCCCACACTTGCCATGTTAAGGGAAAGTTGTGTCTCGGTTTTCTTTGGGATTATGGCATCCGTTTGAAGCGCGATTAATCCGGACGAGGTGTTGCCATACTCCAACGGTGGATTACCGGGAAACACCTGTACATTGTTAATGATAGCTGTGTTGAATATGCTAAATGTACCGATGCCGTTGAGTTGTCCGTAACGAATGCCGTCATAAATAGGTACGTTGTTAAGAAAGATGCCCGTTTCCTGTGCCGTGCTTCCGCGCAGACTGATATTAGCCGACTCATCCAGTGTTGTGGCTGCCGGCATGGTGTTGACTGCCAGCAGTGGGTCCGCCTTTGCGGTGGGATTCGCGTAGATATCAAGCTTATCGGCTTTCATGGTGCGGAACTCCTCGGCAAATAAGCGCTCGGCTTGTACGACAACTTCGCCAGTCAGTTGGGCGTAGGGTTCTAGTAAGATGACGATTTCGCACTCGCGAATGATAAATGCGCTCTCTTTATAGCCTATAAAACTGGCCACCAGCGTGTCGCCAGCCTGTGCTTTGATGGTAAAGTGGCCAAGGGAGTCAGTGCTGGTTCCGGTGCGCCAGTCGGCCTGCAAACGGATATTGGCACCGGGTAGCCGCTCGCGCGTTTCGGCATCGGTAATTGTGCCGCGCACGTAAGTGCACGGCTGCGCCACGCCCATCAAAGTCATGAAAAAGATGACGATGAATACAATTGCTGCTTTCATACTGAACCTCTTTTGTATTTCGTGCGCGTAAGGAATTGACGTGGTGAGCCTGCCACGAAATTGGCCCGTGTGGTAGTTTTGATTTGAAGCGGAAGTCCCTGCTAAGCTTTGGAACGTCTCGAACATGTTTTCAACGAACAACTCCGATGGCAATCTCGCCACCCGCTCCTCATTCAAGGAGAAGGGGGCGAGTTTGTCCAGAAGTTAATCTCAGTGACACCGAAAAACTATTTGCTGGCCATGTTCCTCTGAGCTGCCGGCAGCAACGTTTTCTTCACCCACAAAAAGTTGGGTTCCACCGTTAACCCTTTTTCGTACATGCGAATGGCATCTGCCGTACGCCCGGTTTCTTTGTATACCTGGCCGAGGAAGGCCATCGTATCAATGTACATCCAATTGTTCTTGACTTGCTCTGGCTTAGCTTCGAAAGCTGCGAGACATTTTTCATAAGCTTGAATCGCCTCGTTGATATCGCCACCGAATGCTTTGGGTGTATAGTATTTGCTGTTGGCATAGACACGCCAAACCAGAGGAGAATGGGGTTCGAGCGTAATACCTTTTTCGGCCAAACTGTTGCTCTTGCTTCCCAGCGTCATACCTTTCATCGGGCTGTACCCCATCTCGTTGCCATACATGCTGCTCAGAATGGCGGCCGCCTCACCCGATTGGGGATTTTTTTCAACGAGTTTTTTTACATGCTTTTTCGCATCGCTTAGGTACTCGTCAAAAAAGTCCTCATCATTCAAAGCCATGCTGCCGTTGAGTAACGAAGAATAGGCGTAAGCCAGCTTGAGTTGTGCTTTAAAATCGGTGGGCGATTTTGCGGCTTCGGCCTTCTGAATGTCCAAGGCTTTCACCCACAGTGATTTTGATAGCTGTAAGTAGGCCTGATACATGATTTCGTTTGGCTCTTGGGCGCGAACAGTGATGGCCAGCACAAGCGAGAAGAAGATTACGAGCGTTTTCATATTGGTTTTGGATTTTGAGTTATTGTAAACTGGTTTATAATGTAAACTACGTGGATAAATTTTTTTAGAGTTTAGTCAGCGTCATGTCAATAAATTTCATCCAAGTGATACCATCGCGGGAGTAATCGCCTGATTCGTGCCACGTTTTTTTGGTGGGGTCGATGGTGATGATGTAGCGGGTTTTGCCTCCGGTGGCAATGTCAAATCCCCATTCAAATTTGAAAGGTTCTAAAATTTTGAAGTATGCATCGGTGCTGAAGCCTTCTTTCACATACGACTTGAATTTGAATTGCTGCTGCGTGGCATCATAGTTCACGAGCGCCAAGGCGTGAAACGAGTCGGTGTCTTTTCCGGCTTCGCGGCCGATGCCTTCGATGGAAAGCAGCATGTTGTTCATTTTCCATTCGATATGTTCCGTTTGCTGTACGGTAACGGTACCTGCCGGTGTCGTCACTCTGGCTTCACCCTTCCAATCACCAACAAGGCACGCAAGTTTTTGCATTTCTTTTTTACACGTCTCGGAAAAATCCGGACGCTGGCAATTACCCCGTACGGTTGTGAGCAAGCCGCTCAAGACGACCAATTGGATTAAGAATTTTTTTTTCATAAGCATATTCGTTTTAATTGTTGATATAGCCTTTCAGGTTGTTCACATAGTCTTCAAATGCCTTGATTCCTTTCTTAGTAATCTTACACGTGGTCAAAGGCTTTTTTCCGTTGAATGATTTTTCGACTTCGATGTAACCGGCTTCCGAAAGCTTATCAAGTTGTACGCTCAGGTTCCCAGCTGTTGAATTTGTCTTTTCTTTCAACCAGGTAAACTCCGCAGAATCAACCCCCAGCAGGAGCGACATTACGCCAAGGCGCAGTTGTGAATGAAGCAACGGATCGAGGTCTTTGAGCATAGCCTACCTCTGATTTTTAAGTATATAGCCTGGCACCAGATAACCTGCCACGATAGCCGTGGCTGCCAACAACGACTGGTATTGGCTCTGGAAAAAGAAACTGGCAAGGCCAATAACAAAAATCAACACCCCACCCGCGCGCAAAGGCCAGAATCTCAAAATAATGCCCGAAACAAAGGTGGCCATGCTGCCGGTGATGAGTATGACGGGGTTGTTCTGATAGTTGATAAATCCACCAAAGAAGGGGATAGCCATGGCCAACACACCGAAACAAATCCACAGCGAAATATTGACACGCTCCAGATGCGTGGTGGTGCCATGTTTCTTTTGGGCTTGCTGGCGGCCGTACACAAACGATACGATCCAAGCCGGAATGACCGATAACCACACGATGTGCGGGTAATCAAATTCAATGATATGGAGCGCATAGCTACCTAAATGAGTAGCCACCAACACCCAGCCCCAAAGAAGGTAGTAAAAGGAGTTGTCGCGCACGTTGCCCTTGGCCTGATTGATCATGGATTGGATCAACTCCAGGCTCTGCTGTGGGCTCAGCTTGTCGTTTTCGGTATTCATATCCGTATTAACGACACAAACATAAAGTAGTTTATAATATAAACCAAAATTTCCCTGGATTTTTTAGAATCATGGAAATTTCGCTTGAAACGGCCATTTCAATCCCTATCTTTCCATCCACCAAACCCAAACCTATACTCGTATGAAGAATCTCCTGGCCTGTTTATTCCTGCTGATCGGTTCGGCAGCGGTTGCCCAGCCGGAAATTAACCGATTGGAAAAACTCAAAGCCGAAGCAGCCGCGGAGGTGGAGAAAAATGCCGTGCTCGGTCAGCAAATCAACGACATGTTATTTAGCTTTTCCGAACTCGGATTTCAGGAGTGGGAGACGTTTAACTACCTCACCAACCTATTGGAGAAACAAGGCTTTAAAGTCGAAAGGGGTGTAGCGGGCGTGCCTACGGCATGGATTGCCCGCTGGAGTTATGGTTCGGGCAAACCAGTGATTGCGCTGGGCTCTGATGTGGATTGTATCCCCAAGGCCTCGCAGAAGCCGGGCGTGGCGTATCACGACCCGATTGTGGAAGGGGCACCCGGACATGGTGAAGGCCATAACTCCGGGCAGGCACTGAACATCATCTCCGCGCTCGCAATCAAAAAAATCATGGAGCGGGAGAAAATCTCGGGGACCCTCATGCTGTGGCCCGGTATTGCCGAGGAATTGGTGGGAACAAAAGCATTCTATATTCGGGCCGGGTACTTTAAAGATGTAGATGCGTGCATCTTCACTCACGTGGCAAATAACCTTGGCGTTGGCTATGGCGATGCCGGTTACAATGGATTGGTATCCGTGCGTTTCAATTTCGAAGGTTCCGCTGCGCATGCTGCGGGCGCTCCGTGGCGTGGCCGCAGTGCGCTGGATGCCGTGGAGTTGATGAACATCGGCTGGAACTTCAGACGCGAGCATTTGGAACTCACGCAACGCTCGCACTACGTTATTCCCGATGGGGGCGATCAACCCAACGTGGTGCCATCGAAGGCCGCGGTGTGGTATTACTTCCGCGAGCGCACTTACCCGGATATCAAAAAGTTGTTCGATACCGGTTTGAAGATTGCAGAGGGTGCTGCGCTGATGACGGACACGAAGTTTAAATACGAAATCCTGGGTTCGGCCTGGCCAGGACATTTCAATAAGCCCATTGCGGAAGCCATGTATGCCAACATCCAGAAGGTAGGCATGCCCACCTGGAGTGCCGATGATCAGTTGCTGGCCAAGGCGACACAAATTGAATTGAAAGCTCCGAAGATTGAAGGACTCGCCACCAAACTGGACACCATCGGTTTGCCGGCTCCCACCGGCTCGGTGAATGTGATGGGCCGTCAATTGATGTCGATGGGCGGGGGCTCTGACGATATTGCCGACATCAGTTGGTCGCTGCCCACGGTGGTGTTGCGCTATCCGTCCAACATTCCCGGATTGCCGGGCCACCACTGGAGCAATGCCATCTCAATGGCCACTCCGATTGCCCATAAAGGAATTGTGTATGGCGCCAAAGCGGAAGTCATGACCTTGCTGGACATGATGCTGAAGCCGGAGATCATTGCCAATGCGTGGACGTACTACCGCGAAGAGCAAACAAAAGATCAGAAATACATTCCGCTGATTGGCGAAAAGGATAACCCCGCCATCTATTTGAACAAGAAGATCAGCGATGAGTTTACACCCAGGCTGAAACCCCTCTATTACAATCCCGCCAAATACAAAACTTATTTAGACCAACTCGGTATTGTTTACCCAACTCTTAAGCCTGAGCAGCGCGAGGCCATTCAGAAACTAGATTAGAAATCAAAAAAATAGAGGAAGATAGCGCCATGTTCACCGGCATTATTGAAGCAATGGGAGTGATTCAAAGCATCACCCCCGAAGGCACAAACAGACATTTTGAGATTGAGAGTCCGGTGAGTCATGAACTACGCGTAGATCAAAGCCTGGCCCACGATGGTGTGTGCCTGACCGTGACACGCGTAGCACACGGCCGGCATTGGGTTACAGCAGTGGACGAGACGCTCAAAAAATCCACGCTGGGGAGTTGGACGATGGGCGGCCGGGTAAACCTGGAGCGAAGCATGGCCGCGAGCGGGCGATTTGACGGGCACATCGTGCAGGGGCATGTGGACCAGGTAGGCCGTTGCACCGGCCGTGAGGATCATCAGGGCAGTTGGCTATTTCGTTTTGAATTTGATCCTACGCTGGGCAATCTTACCGTAGAAAAGGGATCCATTTGTGTGAATGGCGTTAGTTTAACCTGTTTTCATTCCTCACCCGGGAAGTTTGAGGTAGCGATTATTCCCTACACTTTTGAGCATACCAATTTTTTTCAATTAGTGCCTGGGCACGCAGTTAACCTGGAGTTCGATATCATCGGCAAATACGTAAAAACGCTGTTGAACCGATAGAACACCGGGGTGGTTATATTGTGTACATCTGACTACTACTAAACCCCTTGTCTATGAAAGATCAACTTACCCGGCTTGTCGAGGCGAATGCCGGAAAGGCCATCGTTCAAAATGATGCCATTGCCAATCAATTCAACAACGCAGCCATTCAGGAAGTGGCAGGCGGAATTTTTAATGCCATGAAAGGACAAGTGTCACAAGGCAACATGCAACAAGTGGTGGCGATGTTTCAGGGTGGTAACAAGAATGCCTTGGCCAACAACCCCATGGTGAATCAGATTATTTCATCGGTGGCACAGAGTCTGGCATCCAAGTTTGGCGTATCTCCGCAAGCGGCCAGCAGCGTGGTGTCCAGCCTTATCCCCACCGTGATGAATCAGTTGGTACAAAAAACAAATGATCCGAAGGACTCATCGTTTGACCTCACGGACATGATGCGCAACATGAGCGGAAACAACAACCGTGATCTCCGCAGCCTTCTGGGTCAGGTAGCCGGTGGTAGTGGCAAGCAAAATCCCCTGAACAGTATTGGCGGTGTGCTGGGCGGAATTTTTGCCAAGAAGCGATAGACCCCGTTCGATTTAATCGTTCAGGGCTCAGGATGTAGGGTCAGAGTTGTCGACCGTTAGATCTTGAGCCCTGAGTTTTTTCCGTAGCGCCTGGTGAAGTTGCCAGCCGATTGCCCCGGAACCAATACCCACCAGCGCGCCCACTATCACATCTCCGGGGTAGTGCACACCCAGGTATACCCGCGTGTAGGTCATCAGGGTGCACCAGACAAACATCAGCCCTATCCAGCGATAACGGGTTCCGAACAGCTTCCAAATAAACCAGGCGGTGCCAAAGGTATTGGCGGCATGACTTGAAGGAAAGCCGTACCGGCCACCGGCATAGCCGTCAACCAGATGAACCAGCCCCGCCAGCGAAGGCTCATGCGATGGTCTTAGCCGGGCGAAGAATGGCTTCATCAGCGCTGAGGTAATTTGGTCAGCCAGCAGGATGGTCACCACCACTCCGGCCAGTACAAACCACCCTTCGGTTCCGTAGTTTTTGAAGATCAGGTAAATCAGAAACAGATAAAGCGGCACCCAGAACTGCGTTTGCGTGAATAGCATCATAAGCGGATCGAGCCACTCGGTGTGCAGACCGTTGAGGAACAGAAACAGCTCGCGGTCCATGTCCAGAATCGAATCCATTTCGTAATCTTTGCCTTTAAAGGTACGTGTTTTGATCCCAATGCTTAGCCGACAAACGCCCCACCAGTTGTTGATGATTCGCCCGGGCGGATTTGCCTTTAACGCGCAAACGGTAGCGAGCAATTCGTTTCAAAAGATTGCCGATCCTGATGCTCCTGGCCGCGCGCTGTCGGAATTCGACCGCGTGATCGAGAAGCTTGGCCGGCATGATGTTGCTGTGCACGTGTTTGAAGACACCGTGGGCACTCCGGATGCCTTGTTCCTCAATAATTGGTTTTCCACTCACGCCTCGGGCGAGGTTGTGTTGTACCCCATGCTCGCAGACAACCGAAGAGTGGAACGGAGGAGTGATCTGGTCGCCTGGCTGGAAGCCAACTACCAGGTGTCGCGCGTGGTGGATTTTTCAGGGTATGAACAGCAAGGGTCTTTTTTAGAAGGTACGGGCAGTCTGGTACTCGACCATGTTAATAAGGTTGCCTATGCCAACCGCTCACCGCGCACCTCACCGGAGCTGGTTGAGGCGTGGTGCCGGCACTTGAACTTTACGCCTTGCCTTTTTTCTGCACTGGATGCACACCGTCAACCCATATACCATACCAACGTGGTGATGTGGATCGGTGAGCGTGTTGCGGTTGTTTGTCTAGACGCCATTCCCGAGCACGACCATGAACAGGTAATCAGTACCCTGGGCGCCCATCATCGGCTGGTGTCCATCAGTTTCGAGCAGATGGCAGCCTTTGCCGGAAACGTATTGGAGATCACCAGCCGCAAGGGCGACAGGTATTTCCTGATGTCGGAGACGGCCCTGCAATCTTTGGTGCCGGGCCAGGTTAATGAACTGACCAAACATGCAGATTTGCTGACGGTGAACATACCAACCATCGAGCAGGTGGGGGGAGGGGGAATCCGATGCATGGTGGCAGGTAACCACCTGCCGGGAAGAATTTAAGTTAGCCGGAAACCTCCATTTGCTATCTTGCCCGCGCAGCCTTTAATCTTATGAACAAGTACGATCTGGTGGTTATCGGAGCTGGCCCGGCTGGGTATGCCGCGGCCATGCGTGCCGTGGACTTTAAGAAGAAAACCCTACTGATTGAACGCAACCGGCTGGGCGGAGCTGGGATTACCAACGGAGCGCTGTCGTCCAAGACCTGGTGGGAGTTGTCTCGCGAGACGGCTTCATTTCGCAAAAGTCTGAACCGGTATAATATTCATGCCCCGCAGGTTGCCTATGCCGATGTGCAGGGCGAGGTATGCAGAGACGTAAACGAGCGCAAGGCGATGCTTGAGGAGCACATCCACCAGTTGCAGCGCAGTCGCAATGATCAACTGTTGGATCTCAAGTACGGCCAGGCCAAACTGCGTACCCCCAACCGGATTGAAATTCTCGCGGGAGAACAAAAATAGATTGTTGAAACCGATTACGTGATTCTGGCCACCGGTAGCTGCCCCCGTTACCTTCCCGAATTACCCATTGACGAGAAGGTGGTGATGACTAGTGAGGCAATTGAAAATATGTTGGATTTCCCCGAGAGCATGGTGATTGTGGGGGCAGGGGTTATCGGTTGCGAGTACGCCACCATATTTTCGGGTTTTGCAAAGACCAAGGTAAACCTGATTGACAAGGGAGATCGCATTCTGCCGTTCGAGGATGAGGACGTGGTGCGCATCATTGAGCGAAACATGGAAAACAACGGGGTGTTGATTCACCGCAATTCCCGGTTGATCCGAATGGAGATAAAAAACGGTCGGGTAGAGTATGAGCTGGAGTATAACGATCACTCGCGCGAAGTCTTCCATGTGGAGAAGGCGTTGGTCTCGGTTGGGCGCGTACCCAACATCGAAAACCTGTGGGAGGATGCCGTGGGGATCAACATCACCAAGCGAGGTATTGAAGACAATGACACGCAAACCAATGTGCCGAACATCTATGCCGTGGGCGACCTCACGGCTGATATCTCGCTGGTGAACGTGGGTGAGTTGGAAGGCCGTTATGCCGTGGAGAAGATCTTTGGCAAACCCGAGCGCAGGCTGGTGTATGAAAACATCAGCACGATTATGTTCCTGAGCCCCGAGGTAGCCGGTGTGGGTCTAAACGAAATACAAGCGCGCGAAAAAGGCCTTGACTACAAAGTCGTAACACTTGACTACAGTACCATACCCCGGGCGGTTGCTAAGCGCAATACGCAAGGGCTCATCAAGTTGTTGGTCACTAATGATGCTGACATGAAGATACTGGGGATGAAGGTAATTGGGCTTCATGCTTCCAGTGCCATACGGGCG
>Ga0068877_10001159_pt1 | contig 22127 bp, 20 predicted proteins | sample NOAtaG_FD_66437 | JGI IMG/M metagenome (GOLD analysis project Ga0068877, IMG submission 66437) | Freshwater lake microbial communities from Lake Erie, under a cyanobacterial bloom - NOAA_Erie_Diel6S_1000h metaG | ecosystem: Environmental > Aquatic > Freshwater > Lake | place: USA: Ohio, Lake... | reverse complement strand
TCGAAGATCGCATTGGCGATAGCCATTGCTAACGCAGTATCGGTTCCGACTCGAATCTGCCAGTGTTCGTCTGCAAAGCGCGAAGTCTCATTGCGGAACGGATCGATATGAAGAATATGCGCACCGCGGTGCCTGGCTTCCTTTAGGAACGGCGCGATATGAGAGTTGCTTCTCAGTGCATTGATGCCCCAAAGAACTATGTAACGTGCGTGGATTAGATCCTCTGGGTCCGTACCTAGTTTGTTCGGCCCATAGTTCATCTCCCAAGCCGCCCCGCCGGTTGATGCGCAGATGGTCTGGTCCAATTCGAGAGCACCGAGTTGACGAAAGAATGCGAGTGGGCGATTGCTCTCGAGAACGCCCATCGTGCCGCCGTAATGGAAAGGCAAAATCGATTGCGGACCATGCGATTCTACGATCGACTTGGTGCGTTGCGCAATTTCATCAATGGCAACATCCCATGATATTCGTTCAAATTGTCCTGCACCTTTGGGGCCGACGCGTCGCATGGGATATAGCAAGCGGTCCGATTGCTCTTGGCGTTCCGGATAACGAGCCATCTTCACACAAGCGAACCCTTGGGTGATCGGATGATCGGGATCCCCTTTCAGTTTTGTAACTTTGCCATCTTCAACAGTGATATGAAGCGAGCACGCATCCGGACAATCTAACGCACAGATAGTGGGCAAAATTTGAAGTGCCATGAGATCTCGCTTTTTTCCTTTATCGCATTCAATAGGATCAGTTCACTACGATCTATTCAGTTCAATTCCGTTGTTCTTAAGCTCGTTCCGCCGCAAAGGAGACGACCTCTCGCAAGTTTGTTGCATTGCATGCCAGCATTACCACGCGATCAAGTCCTAGTGCGCAACCGCAGGATGCTGGAATACCATTTCTCATCGCTTCGAGTAACTTATTGCAAGTGGGCAATGCTGATTTGCCATCCAACACCCGCTGCTGATTGGCTATCCGATCTCGATCTGCAAGGACGTTCGCATCCAGCAATTCGTGATAGCCATTGGCTAGCTCCACGCCATGATAGAAAATCTCGAAACGTTCCGCAGTCCTCGGGTCGTTTTCGCTGACGACTGCTAATGCCGCTTGTGACGCGGGGAAATCTTTGACGATCGTTGGCCGGTGCCAACCCAACATCCCTTGGACTCGTTCAGAGAATAGCAGGTTCACCCAATCATCCCAATCGGATGACCATTTCTCCGTATCAACGATTTCGTTTTCAACAGCCCAGCGGCCGAAATCTGCGGGTGACGACTCGAAGAGTGGTAGGCCGATGGCTGTTTTGAACGCCTGTTCGAAGCTGACACTTTCTGCAGGTTCGCAATCGAGCAGACGCACGAGCAGATCCGAGAGAAGTTGTTGGCCGCGTTCGTAGTCTGCACCCACATCATACCATTCTGCCATGGTAAATTCTGGGTTGTGAAGTCGCCCGAGTTCTCCATCTCGGAAAACAGGTCCGACTTGATAAATACTTCCGATTCCGGAGGCTAGCAATCGCTTCATCGATTGTTCTGGAGACGTTTGCAAATACCATTGGGCCGACGATTTTCCTGGCAGCTTCAATGGGACAGCGATTGGATCGAGATGTCGATCGATCACCGTCTCACTACAAAGGACAGGCGTTTGAACTTCGGTGAAACCACGCTCATCAAAAAAACGTCGAAGTCGACCCAATAGCTCTGCGCGTTTGCGAAGGTTCGTTGCGGTCGATTGAGTCTGATACGGATGGTTCATGAATAAGTGCTAGTCAGCTTTGTTCTGCGCTTTTAATCTGCGTTGATTGGTGAGTTCCACCGCGGTCAACAGTGCTTTCGCTTTATTGACCGTCTCTTGATACTCGCTGGTTGGGTCGCTATCGGCGACGAGTCCAGCGCCTGCTTGGATGTAGACTTTCCCATTGCAAATGACCATCGTTCGAAGGGTGATGCACGTGTCCATGTTGCCTCGATAATCAAAGTATCCGACGGCACCCGCGTAAGGGCCACGACGGGTCGGTTCGAGTTCATCAATGATCTCCATTGCTCGCACTTTCGGAGCGCCACTCACGGTGCCGGCAGGCAAGCAAGATTTGAAGGCATCCATCGCGTCCATATCTTCACGCAGTTCACCATTCACGTTGGATGAAATGTGCATCACGTGCGAGTAGTGTTCAACGACCATCAGGTCGCTCAGACGCACTGAGCCGAACTTGGCAACTCGACCGATATCGTTCCGACCAAGGTCGACAAGCATTACGTGCTCCGCTCGTTCCTTGGGATCGTTGAGCAATTCTAGAGCGAGTCGTTCGTCTTCTTCGATTGTTTTGCCGCGAGGACGAGTTCCTGCGAGAGGCCGGACGGTAACGATGCGATCGTAGACTCGCGACATGACTTCAGGGCTACTACCGACCAGAGTGCATGAGGGGGTTCGGACGAAAAACATAAATGGGCTTGGGTTCACCACTCGCAATGTGCGATAAATCTCCAAAGGGTCCGATTCCGTTTCTACTTCGAAACGTTGACTGAGGACGACTTGGAAGATATCGCCAGCCAAAATGTACTCGCGGCATTTGCGAACCGCATTCTCGAAGCCTTCTTGGGTGAAGTTCGACTTTGGCACAACGTCGAGTCGCTTCCCTAGTTCTATTTCTTCTACGGCTGTTTGAGGCAGCGGGCTTCGAAGCTTTGCGATGGTCGCGTCGATGTCGCGGGTTGCATGCTCGTAAGCTTGCCGAACTTCGTCAGGGTTCTTGGTGGAAGGAACAGCCACAAGCCGGACGACGAGGACCGTTTTGTTGACATTGTCGAAAACGACCAGTAAATCATAAAAGCCGAAATCGAGGTCTGGCAATTGACGATCGTCGGGGGGAGCATTGGGCAAGCGTTCAACGTACCGGATAACATCGTAACCCGCGAATCCGATGGCCCCCCCAACAAAGGGAGGGAGTCCAGGCATGGTTGCGACCTTGTAGCCAATCATTCGGTCTCGAAGAAACTGTAGTGGATCGGCCGTTTGATGTTTTTCGACCTGACCATTCTCGTGCCATTCGACCTGGTCTCGGGTTGCGACGATACGGCAGCGAGGTCCGATGGCGATAAAGCTATAACGCCCGATCCGCTCGCCGCCGATAACGCTTTCGAACAAGCAGGCAGAACTATGCCCATCGTCCAGTTGCCGAAAGGCTGTCACGGGAGTCAAATGATCGCTTAAGAGCCGTTGGCTGATAGGGATCAGATCGTAATCAGGTGCGAGTACCTGAAATTGGTCAATAGGTGGAAAAGTGCTCATCCAGAAAAGTTTGCTTTCAAAATGCGACGGAATCACTTGCTTAATCGCATCGCCCGATTGGCAAGGGATGTCTATACTACCAACAAAGACTTTCTCGCGAACCGTCTGCTAAAGAATTCCTATGAAGTGTAATCGCTGCGAAAAACCTGCAACCTTTCATATAACCGAACTAACCGAGCCCGAAGGACCAAAAGTCCTCCATTTGTGCGAGGAACACGCCCGGGAGTTTCTGGCCACAGATTCGGTCTCTCCGAGTTCTGCCATCTCCAGTGTCTTGGCAAAGCAACTGAAAATGGAAAAAGTTGCGGAAGAAATCGAGGCATCCGACAAGAAGACATGTCCGGTTTGCGGAATTACCTTCGCCGAGTTTCGCAAAGGGGGACGTCTCGGCTGTGCATACGACTACGTGGCCTTTGAAGACGACCTGGAACCGCTATTAGTCAATATTCACAGCGCGTTGGGGCATTCGGGCAAAGTCCCAAAGAATCTTCGCGGGTCACCGGAGCGCCAAAGGCAACTCGCTCAGTTGAGAGAGCAGATGAAGTTGGCGGTAAAGAAGGAAGAGTACGAGAAAGCCAGTAGCCTACGCGATCAGATCGCCGCCATCGAAGCTGGCCAGTTGAGCGAAGAGGAAACTACAGACGAGGAATTGCCGCCCTCCGATAGCTTTCAATCCAACCCACATGACGAGCAATGACCACTTAACTACAATCTCTTTCTGCCTACAATCCAAGAGGTAGAAGAGACGCTACAATCAGTGAGAAGATGAATCGCCACTGAGGCACCATCGGTCTACGTAGTTTGAAACGCAACCGGCAAGCAGCAAGCACAGTGAAATTAGAAGACTTAGCACAACAAAGCGGCGAATGGATGAGCGGTCACGGTCCGGAGTCGGATATTGTGATCAGTAGCCGAATTAGGCTTGCTCGGAATTTGGCCGATTTTCCTTTTATCCGCAAGTGCAGTCCCAAAGATAGGGCGGACATTGCGACCGAGGTCCACCGCGCTCTGGATTCGTTACCTCTTTCGGCGGACACAGAGTATGTGGACGTCGCAAAATTGGGTGATTTGGATCGACAATTCTTGATGGAGCGACAACTTATCAGCCATGAGTTGAGCGAAGCGCAAGGTGCCAGGGCCGTGATTCTCGATCCTTCCGAACGCTTCAGCATCATGGTAAATGAAGAAGACCACCTCCGATTGCAAGTCATGCAAAGTGGGCTCGACCTCGAGTCGGCGTGGGAACGTATCGACAAGTTGGACGATTTACTAGAGAGTAAGCTGACTTACTCCTTCACGAAAAAGCTAGGTTACCTTACAGCATGCCCTACCAATGTTGGAACGGGGCTTCGCGTCAGCGTCATGCTTCATTTGCCGGCCTTGGTGGCAACCAAGCAGATCGATAAAGTCTTTCGAGCGCTGAACAAGATCAATGTGGCAGTACGTGGCCTCTTTGGCGAAGGCTCCCAATTCATGGGGGATTTTTACCAAGTGAGCAACCAGACTACCTTAGGCAGGAACGAAGTTGCATTAATGAGCAAAGTGAAAGAAGTCGTTCCTCGGTTGATCGAATACGAACGGCGTGCCCGAGAGTTCCTCATCGAGGAAAGCAAACAAGATTTGCATGACAACGTTAGCCGCGCATTAGGCATTTTGTGCACGGCAAAGAAGATCAGTAGCGAAGAGACCATGCATTACTTGAGCAAAGTTCGCATGGGAGTGAATCTCGGTTTAATCGGTGATATCCAGATCCCGACCTTGAACAAACTATTCATTCACACACAGCCAGCTCATTTGCAAAAGCTTCGGGGGAATAAACTCAGCGTCACCGATCGCAACATCGAGCGAGCGATTTATCTACAGCGTCATTTGAGTAAGCCAACAATAAACGAGAACAACTGATCTATGGCAGTTCTAGGAGATGTTGCGTTATCTAGAACGCTTTAGCTATTTTGCGGGCGCAGCGTTGTACTGACCCAATCTATCTTTGGCAGGAAGATGCTGCTTCAAGGCTGCTTCGCTCGACGAATACGCAGTTGATTACTCTGGCCTGAAACGATACTCGGTAGAAGTTCCAAATTTTTCTTCCCATCGAGACTGAAGACTTTGTGTTAATCGCTCTTCAAAGCGTTTTGGCATTTCGTAGGGATAACCATCTCGGTAAAGCGTGATTGTCTGACGAATATTGTCAACGACCACTTGGCATGGGTTACAACCAGCCAAATGTTGTGCAAATTCCTCGCAAATCTCGGCAAGTTCTGCGCCATCGACGTAGTCGTTGAGTGCTTTTAAGAGTTCTTCGCAGGTCATTTGGATAATCCTCGCAATCGTACGGGTAAAGCAATCGATCCAAGAAAGCGGGAAAGGTTACAAGAAAATTAGGAATGATTGTGATCAGGAATCATTACCTGCATCGCATCGCCAAACTTCTTGGTCAAGCGTTCGCGAAGTGCTAATCGAGCGCGGAGCAACCGAACTTTGACAGTCGATTCGGTTAAATCGAGTGCCTCTGCCGTTTCTCGAACAGACAGCTCTTCGATGTCTCGCAGGACGAAAACCAAACGATACTTGTCGTCTAGTTCGCGAAGGGCTTCATCTAGTTCTGCTCGAAACTCCGATCGTGCTACAATAACCTCTGCGGTCTGGCTCCAGGGAGCGATAAATTCCGGGTGCGGTACGTCGCTGTAATTATCTTCACCAGTCATATCTGTCATGGATACCATCGTCACAGTGCGTCGTTTGCGCAGGATTTTGAGTGCGTGGTTGGTTGCAATCTTGAGGGCCCATGTGGCGACTGATGATTCTTCGCGAAAGCTCGCAAGATGTTCGATCAGTGACATAAACGTTTGCTGGGTTACATCTTCAGCATCCTGAGATTGATGAAGAATTCGAAAGGCCAAACCATAGACGCGGGGTTGCAGTCCGGAGATTAGGCTTTGAAATGCGTGAAAATCCCCGTTTTTGGCACGATGAAGCAGTTCGATTTCAGTCGACTCCCTGGGGCGCTGACTTCCCAATTCTGCCTTTCCAGTCATGCTCACCTTTCCGTCCATCGCAGCTAATCGATGGGGCCTCGCGGATTTTCATTTTCACGTTGACTTCATTGTAACCTTTTCCGTTTCCGTGGCTCTACCCTGTCATCCGTGAAACAAAGAGTGGATGGAGAAACGTTACCTTGACGCACGCATGCTTGCGTCTTTCTAGCATCTTTTCAAGCAAACCCAAAATCAGAAGGAATCAAGCGATGACCAAGAGCATTAGTGCAAAAGAGCTCACAAAGTTAGTCTCTGCGGGCAAAAAGATCGACCTCATTGATGTTCGAACGCCGATTGAGTTTCGGGAAGTCCACGTGACAATTGCGAGAAACGAACCGCTCGATCAATTGGATCCTCAGGCCGTTCAGGCTGCTCGCAATGGCAGTTCGCAGGAACCACTGTATGTCATCTGTCGCTCTGGATCTCGGGGCAAGCAAGCGTGCGAGAAGTTTGTCGCAAAGGGGATTTCGAATGTCATCAATGTCGAAGGTGGAACGATGGCGTGTGTCGACGCAGGTATCGATGTCGTGCGAGGCAAGAAGGCGATATCGCTAGAACGTCAAGTTCGCATCGCAGCGGGTTCTTTCGTCTTTATCGGTGCAGCGTTGGGATTCTTCGTTCATCCGTATTGGATTGGGCTTTCCGCTTTCGTCGGTGCGGGATTGGTTTTCGCGGGAGTAACCGACACCTGCGGGATGGGTATGATGCTTGCCAAGATGCCGTGGAACAAAGTCAAAGGGACATCAAGCTCCTGTTCTATCGCTCCTGGCTCATGAAATAGTACGCTTCGTTTATGGTTGGATGCTACCGTTCGGGCGACGACGCTAGTAGGCGATAGTGTCTTCCCTAAACAACAAAGCGAGCGCCAAGAATCAGTATTTATCCCCAAAGAGGCCGACTGGATTCAAGACTCTGTGGCTGCCCCCCACCAATGCTGAATTGTGTGGTGACTAAAAAGGGACGACGTATCACTTATGGTTACTTAGTAATCGCTCTAGGTATCCAACTCGATTGGAACAAGATTCCTGGGTTAGCCGAAGGTGTCGGAACGCAGCAGATCTGCAGCAACTACTCGTAGCCGCAAGTTTATGACACCTGGGAATGTGTGCGGCAATTCAAAGGGGGAACGACTCTATTCACGATGCCTAATACGCCGTGAAGTGTGGTCTTCGCAACAGATTATGTACTTAGCCGATGACGATTTTCGCAAGTCGGGTGTGCGCGAAAAATCCAGAAAACTAGCCAACGCTGCAGGTTGGGTAGACGCTGACAAGTACACGCTACCGTTTCTACTGAAGTAGTCGCGACTCCTTCGAAGAAAGCTCTCATCGAAGAGAAATGCACGCGTTGCCAACATTCACTTTGCTACGGGGCGCAAGCTACTTGAAGGATAATCGATTGTTACCATTAGGCTGGAATTCAAGCCATGCCGATGGCCCAGCAACTCAGCCTTTTGGTATTCAAGGCGATTCTGATTTCTTAGGTGGGAGTGATTCGATCGTCTACGAAACAACTATCCCCAAGACCGGCACCTACACAATATCTGCGAAGCTCCTTTTTCAAGTGATCGCGCCGCGCCATGCGAATGAACTTTTCCTTGCAAAGACAGCAGAAGTGGAGACATTTCAAAAGATGTTTCAAAAGGCGGATCGCAGGCCGGAAGAACTGGCAACTGCAACGATATCCGTGAGCAAAAGCGAATGACGCGAATAAAGGCAAGCTCGCGTATGCTTTACTTGCGGCGATAGATTGCAAAATTGAATTGCTGATCGACTAACTCGAAGCCGACCGATTGAGCCTCGGTCGCGATTCGCTTGGACTCGTCCGTGGATTGCTGAAAATCTTCTTGGTAGTCGATCAGTAGGAAATCGTATCTTAAAAGAGGAGATTTCAGTTCGGGATCCAACTTGGCTAAACTCTCTCGCCTTTGCCAAAACTGTCCGACCGTTTCGATGTCGGCAATGCCAACGCAATGAGCAGCAATCCTTCCAGTCGCCAAAACACGAACTTCAGCGCTAGAGCGATTGCCGAGAACGGATCGGATCTTTTTGGTTACCCATTCGTTGTCTGCCGCTCCAGAGAGCCTTTGCAGTTCGGAATCGAAGCCGTAGGTCTTTCCCAACACGTCTGTCAACGTCGCTTGGCTCCATGGGAATTGCCCCACATAAATGGTGAGGATCCAAACTGCCACAAGGGGCGCCACGGGTTTACACAAATGCATGGCACCGGATAAATCATTTGCTTTTGTTGTTGCACAAGGTCCGCTTGCCATACTCGCCAATGAAAGAATTGGAAGCAGACAAGCGGTGTACTGGAATGCAATCGATTGTGCTGGCATATGCTCCCACACCAATAATACTCCAAACGGAAACGCAACCGCTCCCAAGTACCAAACAGATCGTATGTTGCAGGAAACGAAAGCAGGCAAAAAGAAGATTGCAAGAAACACTGCGTTCCTGCTTCGAAACAGCAAGCCCCAGAAATCGCCAGGGCGCAGAAGTGGCGAAAGAATCACCTCAACGAGGTTGTTGCCAAGCTTCGCAAAACGCCCTGCCTGGAAAGGTGCAAGACCGCTGAAGGAGTAAACCAAAAGAAAGAGGATAACACACGCCAGCCACATGATGCCCCAGGTTGTTGTTGATAGCTGGATGCCAAATGCATCTGTACGTTGCTGGGTCCACAAGGCACGATTCGACATCGCTAATGCGAAACAACCAACGACGACGATCACTCCTTCTTCAAAAGACATCGCAATTAGGATAGAGAGTAGCGCCCAAAAATTCTTGTCGCTCATGAGAAGCCGGAAGCCCAGCAACAAAAAGGGCAACGACATGGTGATCGGGTGCCAGCCATAGGTATAGGAGAGATTCATCTGACCAATACTGGGATACAGCAACCATATACATCCCCATGCCAATGAGTGTTTCGATGTCTCCCCCTTCTTGAAGGCGATGGAGTAAAGTAACCAAGCGGGTAAAGTTAGCGAAACGGCCTGAACCAAGAATATTATGTGGACACTGGGCCAAAGTTTCCAAAGCGGAACCAATAAGAGAAGACCGGGATTAAAATGATCCCAGAAGGTTGGCAAGACAGGGGTCTCAAGAAGAAAGCCACGACCGTTGGAAGTGTTTGCGACTCTTTGGGAGAAATGAGCGAAGTCGTTGAAGCCTAATCGAAAAGACTGATAGTAATCCAGTGATTGGCTGAACCACCAGGCCGCTGTAAGCACACAAATAACGATCATGACCGATGAATGTCGTTTTGAATTTGTGGGTGTCGCAATCACTGGATCGCGACGCGGTCGCAAGCTGGAGAAGTATATGGCTAAAAAGAATGCAGCACGGCTCGATGCAAACGCAAACCAGATAACCTCCCAAACGGTTGGCTGAATAATCGCATCGGGGACAACTGACCTCGCGATGCAAAGCCAAACAGGCAAAGTACTCAATACGCCCCACAAGATCACCGATGCGATGGACGACTCTATTGTTTTTCCTTCGTTGACGGTTTCTCTATGCATGCTACGTGCTGCATGTTTGTCGTCGCGTTTGAATGGAAGACGTCGGATCAGCAGGGTGGCTATAGCTACCAAGCATGTGACTGTCAGCACTGTCAAGACCGAGTTCGGTGCACCGAATGGTTCCAGAGACGGAGGAAGAGTCGGAATCGTATCGTAAAGGAAGACGTTTTGAAGTCGACTACCCAGGATGACACCGGCCACAAGCCAAATGATGGCTATGCAGACCGCTAGTTCGGTGGAGTATCGAGCTACAATTGATTTTGAAGAATTCAGAAGCCGTGACATCAAGAATGGTGCTTCAAATTAGTTTCGACCGGAACACCTTTCTTCAAGGTTTGGTAGATCACGCAATAACGCTCTGTGAGAGAAACAAGTTTTTCGATGGACTCTTCGGTTGCGTTGGAATCGATAGCGAATTGCAATTGTATGTCGATTAAGCCGACGGCGGCCGTTCGGTCGACACCGAGCGTTCCCCGAAAATCCATCCTCCCAATTGCTTCGATTTCACATCTGCGGATCTCAATGGACATATTCGTAGCGACAGCGCCCAGTGTGACCCCAGCGCAGGCCACCAGCGACTCCAGTAGCATTTCCGCACTACAGGCATCTCGATCAGAACCACCCGCAGCGGGGTGCAAACCAGCTCGTACCTCACCTGCGAAGGAGGTGACTATGCATTGCTGTTCGTTGGGAACAACGATGCCTTTAGATCGGAGCGTGACCAGAGCCGATTGGGCATCGATTCTATACTGTTCCTTGATCGGCGTTTGAGTCGCCTTCAGCGTTTCTATGTCCATGTTTATCTCTTACCGGTTCGTCCTCGTGTGGATTCTCGAGTCGGCAGATGATAGTCTTTTCTACAAATTAGTTTAGAGGGATGAGATTTGGCGCGGCATCATGAAGACACGAATACAGTCATTGGTTATTCATGTACGTGGTTATGCGGGTGCGGCCGGGGCGAAAATCTGTTTTCTCGATAGCGTGAGCCAGAATGTTGGTGGCTTCAAGGCAACCATGCGAACGGAGTGGAACTCCGTGAGAATAGAGACACCGGCATTGCGAACGACGAACAATGGTTCCATCAACGATGACAAGAATGAGATCGTGGCGACTTGGTAACAATTGCGGCCTATCCAACTGATTTTTTTCTAAAGTCGATACGCTGGCTGATTCGTCATTGAAGAAAGCGAACTGACCCCAGACACATCGGAGATTGGATCTTTTCCTTAGATCGTTAGCCTTTGGACGAGCAGCGCGGGATCCACTTAGCCAAAAAACATTAAATTTTTCTAATCGATCATTCCGCAGGAACGGCACGTAAGTGGCGTCGAAATGCCGCTAGTGGCAGAAAATCAAACCCTTGAACGATTTCCTCCCTTGAAGCAGCCTTAGGGGGACATCGTAAAACTATTGCTAAAGGTGGACGTTCTCCCCTACACTCCGGTTTTACAGTGTAATTCCTGATTTTTGGATTGATTTGTGAGACTTTTGTTCAATTCGCTTGAGGATGTCGTTCAAGCTTGCTGTCATGATCAGACATTAATTCCGTGGTTGTTTTCTAGCCAGGAGTCGGCTCATGTTTTCTTCATCCTTGACCCTTCCTTAACCGTTGCTCACGTAGGTAATTCATTTTTCGCCTTGAGCGGGTTTTCAGCGAGCGATGTCGTTCAGCAACCCATTCAGAACATTTGCTCACCGTCGCCTGCCAACACACTCTTCCTGAAAAATGTTGTTCGGGAACGTTGTTCTGACGAGACGGAGACTTTGGTGTGCGATCTACGATCGGCCCATGGTGGGACGGTCTCGGTTTCCCTCAGCGTTCAAACTATCTGTTCCGAAATCGAAGTTCTTGGATACAGTTGTTTGGGTACCCTGCTTGGACGCTATAAGGGCAGTTCCATGGCAGCCCCGTATCTGTTGCGAGAGAATGAAGATCCTCAACAAATTCTGGATCGATGGAATAGCCTAGCCACATGCGAGCGAGAATTGATCATGCTTATCGTTCATGGAGTACAGAACAAAGTCGCGGCATCGCGGATGGGAGTTGCGATTCGAACGATTGAAAGCAGACGTTCGTCTTCGATGAAAAAATTGGGGGTTCGTTCCTTGGCAGACCTAGTTCGCATCTATTTGGCGATCCATCTAGTCTAATTAGCGACAATTTCCGAATGCTCAGCAGGAGTGCATCTAGGGGTGAGCAGGGGTGTTATCGGACCTAGTGAACTTCGTTTGCTTCCTTCGAGAGTCTGCTTAACATGGATTCCAGTTGCTCTCGCAAAAGCTTCATGACAGGGTCCTCTTCCCCGCGTGGGGCTTTTTCGGCTGGGACTTCGATGGATTTTCCGATCTCAATGATTGCTTCTAATGGTCCATGTACACCTGCTCGGTCGGTAAGGTCTTCTTCGAGTCGCTCAATAGTCTCGAGGATCCGAGTGTCTGTAGTGGGTGGCACCAAATACTCCGCAGGATAGGAAGCGATCTGTTGCGAAAGATAAATACGAGAGAGGTGGCCCCAGCGGCGTTCGCGTTCGGACTCCGTTAGTTCTCCGGTCGTAAGCTCAGGCACGATCTTCATTCGAAGCGCTTTGATGCGGGGAACAAGGTTGTCATCAGGGAACGATTTTCCGAGCCATTCCAATTCGAGCGGATTCAGCAAATGGTTAATGAGCCTTTCCTGCCGTTCGACAATCGTACCAGATTGTGCAGAGCCCAAGTATTCAATTTCTTTCAGGCTCAACATGGCAAGAGTGATGCGATGGATCCTCTGTAGTGTTGTTGTTTCAGCCAATTTAAGCCATGTGAGTCGCTTCTCCAAGGCATCGAGGGTTGGGTCGACAGCTTTTTCTAAATCTCCGTGAAACACATACTTGATCGCTACTGGATGAATGACAACTTTTCCAGTACCACCGTCTTTGGCTCGCCTCTTGGCTGCTGTTCTCGCCATAAAAGCAACGCCATCCAAAAGTGGCTGCAGTCGATCATTGGTTCGGAAAACGGTACCTTCGGGGAAGACCACGAGCGGTCGTTTCGGATTCGAGAGGATATCGACAGCCAAATCGAGCGATTGGCGGTCTAGTCCTTCGCGATAGACACTAAAGGCCCCCATTGTCGAGATCGCCCAGCGTTGGAATCGGCTCTGATGGAATAAATGCCAGCTAGCCATAGCGTAGAACAAGACTTTTGCTTCGTTCGCGACGTAGCTCATGACCAAGGGGTCTGCGTATCGGCAATGATTTGGTGCGAGCAATACACCATGGCCGAGACGCATGGATTCTTTAAGGTTGTCAATGCCGTGCAATTGGCACGACATCACCCCTTCAGCTTTACGAAGATGTCGCCGAACTAACCCAGACTTCAAAATGAGCCACGGGAGCAGACTCCCTCGATGCGGAGGAATGAACGTATACGGCTTTTCAACGATGATGTCTTGCATCGAGATGTTCTAGAATAAGAGTCTTTGTGTAGCTATTGCAAAAACACTATCGATACAGTTTCCCGCGAACGACTGTCGGGATGTAATCGTGGTCTCTTTTGTTGAGTACCTTGGCGCTAATGATAAAGTCGGGAGGTGTTTTGTTCTCTTTACGTTCCTCTTCCTTTGCCAAGTTCAACCGCCTGAGGAACCCCAGGCTTTCCATTCCTTCGACAACACGCCCGAAAACGGCATAGTCTGCATCCAAATGGTTAAGCGGTAGGCAGGCAATGTAAAACTGCGAACTGCCGCTGTCAGGGTCCGCAACTCCGTTGATACTTCCCAAGGCAATACCGCAACTACCTCGAAAATGTTTCCGTTTGTTTGCAAGCTCCCGAAATGTATAGCCTGCATCTCCCGTCCCGTCCCCCTTTTCACATCCAGTCTGAATCACGCTATGTTGCTCAACTCGAAAAAAAGACTTTCGATTGTAAAAACCTTTTTCTACAAGGTACACAATGTTTTTAGTTGCTTCGGGAGCATCGTCTTCGAATAGCTCAATCACGAACCGACCTTTGGAGGTGATGAACTCCACTTTTGGGTTTGAGCGCGTTAGGTCCGATTCTCGAAACTCTTTTTCCTTTTCCCAACTTTCCTGCAACAACGATAACTGCCCCAGATAGGATTGCTGCTGCTCCGGCAGTATACCTTGTTTGATCAACCCCTCGACATACGCCTGGGCTACTGCATATTCGTTGTTCGCGACGCAAGTCATTGCTAGGGCGATTGCGAAAACATCGTCCACAATAGGAAGGTCGACTGAGGCTAATTTCGGTGCTGCATCACGCCACCCGTCGAAGCGATCGCGTTCGGCATCAAATAGCAGCATCTCCCTGAGCGATTTGCCAATGAGTCCATACTTTTCTGGGTCCGAAACGTAAATGGCAGTTGCCTTGCTAACCCAATTAGCCTTGGCTTTGTTGCAATTGGCAACGACAGAAAGCCAATGGGCCTGCATCCCATCGAGTTCTTTGTCTGTTTTAAGGTCAGAAACGGCAAATTTCTGAATCGTAACTACCAACTCTTTGGTTGCATTCCGAAATGCCGCGAAGGCAGACGAGAACTCTTTCGCGAGCTCCGACGTGTCGCCGTCTGGCAGCTTGGCAAAGTAAGCGTCGCGAGCTAACGCTTCTTCACGTTCAACAATCGCGCGTTGGCGATCATACTCTTTCCGTTGCTCTGGAGTCATCGACGCCTTTCGTCGTTTATCCTCCGGTGTGTCGACTAACGAGACGCTGCTGATGTCAACTGTGTTATGACGGTGACCGTCCATTCCATGGTCATGTTGATGTCCCGGTAACTTTCCATCATTCCATACAACGAATGGGGTGGAAGAAATGTTCGGGTTCTTTCCGGGTGGCTCCTGCCCCAAAACACGATTGCTGGATGGCGTTGCGATAGCAAACCACAAGCCGGCTAGCCAAGTTGCTATGCAATATCTAAACAAAATGTTTGAAGGAATTCTTCGATGCATCGGGAAGACTCTAGTCAAGGAATAGGTTTGAGTTAGGATCATATTCTAGCCAAACGATCGATTCTGTCTCGCGAGCATGGTAACCTTGGAAAAAACTTCTTTACGGATCATTGGCGGCGAGTATCGTTCACGAAAAATCCAGTTCGCGGTGGATCCACGTACTCGTCCTATGAAGGATCGGACACGAGAAGCAGTCATGAACTTGCTGGGGGGTACGCTTCCCGAGTCGATTGCGTTCGATCTTTTTGGCGGAACTGGCATACTAGCGTTCGAATCGATCTCGCGTGGCTCGACATCCGCGGTCGTCTTTGAGATCCTTAAAATGGCCGTAAAAGAGATTCAGGCAAACGCGAAAAGTCTCGCGATGTCGGACAGTCTCATCGTTTTGCAGACGGATGTTCTAAAGTGGAGTGAGTCCCTTTCGGACAATCTAAAGTTTTTGAGACTTCCTGAATTGCCGTGGATTGTCTACTGCTGCCCTCCGTATTCCCTTTGGACTTCTGACGAACAAGGAATGCGTGATTTGCTCGTTCGTTGGTACGAAGCGGCTCCCGCCGGCTCCATGTTTGCCGTGGAGCTAGAGTTCGAAACCTCAATCGACTTTTTACCCACTCCTCTAGAATGGGACATTCGAACATACAAACCTGCGAAGATGGCTATCGCGGAGAAGTCCGCGTAATCGCATTCGCTATGGGAGAACGATTGTGAAAGAGCAATTCTTAGTAAATCGATTCCTTTTTGTTGCTTTCACTGCCTTTGGGTTTGTTAACGCCGGACTGAACGGCCTAACGCAGTCGCCGGAACTAACAGTTGAGCAACCATCCGTTGTTCAAAGACTTGAGGAGCTTGTGATTGTTCGCGAAGGTGAGTTACCAATTCTGATTTCTGCACCGCATGGTGGAACACATTCGATCGTTGGTGTCGAACCGAGGGAAGGCAAAGGAATGGAAACCGGTCCGAAAGGTTTCTTTACTGGTCGAGACGGTGGCACACAAGAATTGGCCGAAGAGGTTGTGGTCGCAATTGGAAAAAAGTTTGGCAAGAAACCGTTTGCCGTAATCTCAGCGACCCATCGCAAATATTTGGATCCTAATCGACCACCATCTATCGCTTATGAAGATGTGGATGCCAAGCCGGTTTACGATCGCTACCATGAAGCGATGTCACGCTTTGCCAAACAAATCATGAATGAAAAGAAACACGGACTTCTTCTCGATATCCATGGGCAAGGGACTAGCCGCGAGACGGCATACCGTGGAACCAACAACGGAAAAACCGTCGAGAGATTGAAACAGCGATTTGGTGATCAAGCCCACATTGGGGAACAAAGTCTTTTCGGTCTGTTGAAAAAGCAGGGCTGGAAAGTCTATCCCGACCCTTTCGATGAACGAGAGAAATCTGGCTTTACTGGTGGATTCATTGTCCAAACATACGGCAGCCACAACGCTATCGGCATCGATGCTGTTCAACTGGAGCTGGGTGCTGAGTACCGCACAACAGGATCGCGGGAGAAAATCGCGAGCCAAATCGCCGAAGCGGTTTTTGAATACAGCCAACTCTATCTTTTGCCAGACAAGTCTAGTAACTAAGCCTAGTGAGGATGAGAATGGTAATGCTGACGCAGTAGATCTTTGCCATAATCATTGCCGTTCGGCGTTCGAATAACCGTATGAATATGGTCGCGAGCTGGTTCGGTTGTTCGAAACGGCGCCACTCTTCGTTGATGATCGAACTCGATCAAGATCACTGGGCTGTGAATGCGATAGTAGTAAACACTTTCCTCGGTCGTTCCACCGATCCATGCGAAGTACGTTTTGTCCAACTGTTCTTCGACCTCTGACATACGGATCCTGGCGTGAGGTTCACGCATATTGCCAACATACTCTTGGATCAACACGAGCAACGATTGCCTCTGTGCCGCGTCCAACTTGGATGCGGGAATACCCGCATAATCGAGAACAACGTTGTCCTTGTAGGCCTCCGTCAAATTGTTGTTGCCATCTTTCTTGTTCATCACAATCGCTTGTGACTGTTGCTCAGGAGTCAACATCTTGATCAGCGCAAGTCCTTTGTTTTGTTCGTCCTGCATCACGATGGTACCCTTGAACTTGCCCTGCTTGGCTTCAATCGGTTCTGAACCCATGAACACTGGGCTCATAACGACTTGGTCCCCCAAAACGAAGTAATTGATCACTGCATGATGGCCATCGAGCTGCCATCCCCATGGCTCTTTTTCAGACGGCGTACCCATCACGGTAATCCAATAGAGCCATTCGCCGTACTCTTTGAAGTTGTTGGCGAGCTCTGCCAAAGTGCCATTGAGCTTCATGATATCCTGTGTCTTCTTGAGCCCTTTTGCACTTAAGCTTTGTTGAAGCATCGCAAACGCGAGTGCACGCTGTGATTCCGACATCTCATGGAATCCGACTCCTTGTCGTTTTGGCGAGTGTCGATTGTCCCATTTGCGCCATTCCAGATCATCCACAGGGAAAACCGTTCGGCCACGCTGCTCGTCCGTCAGCCCTTCAAGAAAGGCCTTCGCTGCAGTTCGAACTGGCTCTGTCGAAACTCCGGTCGATTTGATTTTGAAGAGGTCCTTTTCTGTACCTTTTGACGTGGCGATACCAACGAATGGCTCCTCGATGCTCGGAGCGCTATTTCGACCTCCTCCAGGTGGCTGGGAAAACAAATAAACAGTCGTTCCGAGGGAACAGGCCAGAGATACTGCAACAACGCGGACTGTGGCGGATGGGGATATCACAATAAAACTCACGATTTAAAAATTAAGTGCAGGGGAACGCTATTCAGAGAATTCTCGCGTCTAGATCTTCCACTCTGCACGCGGTTCGCGGGAGCAATGCTTGTTGGCCTCTGCATCATCCTTGAACTGCTCCGCGATTGGATCCCAACGAAGAGGGCGACCAAGCCGGTAACCGATGTTGCCAAGATGGCAAACCGTGGCGCTTCGATGACCAATCTCTGCAGGGCAAATGCACTCCGAATTCGACTTGATGGCGTCGATCCAGTTCTGATGATGGTTATTCGATGCCATCACGCGTTGATCTTTGTCAGTCAACGGTTGTTCGAGAATACTGCTGGGGCGTGTTGAGATGCCATTGCGGCTCACGAGTAGCATTCCCTCGGTTCCTTCAAAGACACAATCAGCCTTGATTCCGTCCTCAAAGACATTGTGGATCATTTCGATTCCGTTCTCATACAAAAACCGCAGACCGCTTGTCGCCTTTCTGTCCTCCGGCGGAATAATTTGAACTGGCCCGAGCTTGTCCATCTTGATTGCCCACTGCGCAATATCAAAGTGGTGGGCTCCCATATCCGCGAGGCCGCCACCAGCGTACTCATCGTACATTCTCCACTGAGGGAAGTGGTTGTGGACTCCTTCAGGGCAGAGCAACTTATTATAGCCCCGCATAGGTGCAGGTCCTGTCCACAGGTCCCAATCGGTTCCTGCAGGAATCTCTTCGGTTGGCAAATCGCATGGTATCGATGGATTTCCTACACCGATCCGAATTCGCTTGACTTGGCCGATCCTACCGCTCCAAATGGTCTCCACGGCACGTCGGAAATGCCCGCCGAACTCACTTCGCTGTTGACTGCCGGTTTGAAAGATGATCTTTGCTTTATTGACTTCATTCACCAACACGCGGCCTTCGGCAATGTTGTGCGTCAACGGTTTCTCACAGTAGATATGTTTGCCAGCTCTGGCAGCCAAAATGCAGGGAATAGCGTGCCAATGGTCCGGTGTTCCGATCACAACCGCATCAAGCCCGTCTAGAGCGATCAATTGTCGAAAATCTTTAAATTGTTTCAGGCCTTTGTATCCTCCACTCTTGCTTCGATCGGCATATCGAGTTGCAACCATCTCGCTGGCTTTATCCATTCGAGCTTGAACAACATCACAAACCGCAACCACTTCGACGTTCGTGTTTCCCAGAAATTTGTTGAGATGTCCTAAACTCTGCTTACCAACCCCAATGAACCCCAATGTGATTTTCTCGGAAGGCTTCACCGAATGGAACGCGAACCCTTTCGCAACCGTAGGTAAGCAAAGGGACGCAGTAGCTACGGTAGAGGTTGCGATTAAAATGTCTCGACGACGGATCATACTATTCATCCTTTGCGGAAGAGGAATCGAAAAAGACCTCCGCATTGTATCATATCCGGATCTGCCTATCTGGCCGGCGATTCATCCTGTGGTAGCCAAAGAGTCTTTATGGTAAGACCAAAATTCTGCAATTTTGGCAGAACGGCTTGATTGATCATTTCTCTTTCAGAATCCGTCATCAGCCAATTGGTGCGCACGCTCACGATCGACAAAATCAAGAATAGCCCGCAGGTGACATAGACACCGAACAAAAGACTCATTGGCAACAGGCAAACGATCCATGTCTTGAGCTGTATACTACATCCTTCTCGGTCGAGTCTCCAACATACCAAACCACAAAGCGCCGCATTCGAAGTAGCCGTTGCGATGGCGGCTCCATAGAGCCCTAACCAATGAATCAAAGGCCAATTGAGTGCGATATTCAAGACGAGGCAAACCGCGAGTAGCGCTGCGTTCTGTCGTCCTTTCTCCGCGCAAAGCAAGTAATTGGCAGCGATCATCGCGAGGCCTGACCAAATCGCTTGCATCATTCCGAGTGGTAGGATCTGCAGTGCAGGGTCAAACCGGCTTCCGAGTACCTCATGAAATAGAATCGGAGCCGCCGCCAATGCTGCGAGAGATAAGCCGGTGAACACAATGCTCAAGTTGATCAAGATGCCGTTCATTGATTGCACAATCTTATCAAATTGCTTTCGCTCCCAATCCGCACTTAAATAGGGAAGTACGATTCCGCTGAACATCATCGCCAAACTCAACAACAGGGTTGGCAGTATTCGACCGCAGTAGTACTGACCTACGAGCACTTGCCCAGCTTCCTCGCTAATGTTGCCAACGTGGAGCAACATGTATCGATCACAAAGCTCAAAGGTATTGGACAACAGGTTCGTCAACCATATGGCTGCCGCAAATGGGACGATTCGACGCCACATGCCAATTGCATGCAAAGGTTGCGTTTGCTCAAAATCTTGGCGTGTCTTTTTCATGCCATAAAAGCCTGGCAACATCGCCAATAAACAGGCGAATGCATAACACGGCAGCAAGATCACCCATGACTTGGTCAAGTATATCCCAACCACCCCGAGTAAACAAAAAACAGTACTGTTCACAAACTGCATAATCGAAGCCAAGCGAATTAATCGCATGGACAAAACGACTTCGTACACAAAGTTGTGAACCGTCAGAATGGCGAGCGTGATGACGGTCCAAAGGATGATGTGATACGACTGCTCTTGTCCGTAAAGTGATGTCGCAACTTGCTCCGGAAAAGCTAACATCAAACCGGCCATCCCTATCAAGCCAACCAGGCAAACCTTTGCCACTCGAACCAGATAAGTTTGCAATTGACCTTGTTGGCGATAGTGCTCAACAAACTTCCCGAACGATCCTGGTAATCCAAGGACGATGAACGGCGGGGCAATCACAAAAAAGGAATTGGCCAACGCCCAAAGCCCGAGCTGGTCATCGGGCAGAAACATGCTGAATCCCAGGTTGCGGAACAACCCGACGAATCGTTGGACGACGTTGATGATCAACATTGCGGCAACTCCGGCTACAAATGTGTCCGCAGTTTCGCTTCTCATGGTAGTACAACGAGTCGCGAATGTAGGGTTTGTAGCGATTGGCGCAGTCATAGAGTTTCCGATAAACACGTGTGAGTAGAGAACCCTAGGTTGCCAAGCCAGCAGTGTCCAACTCGCTCCGTAACTTTGCAATCGAGCCACAGAAAGCCGATGGAAGAATCGTTACTTTCGGAGGTTATTCGTTCGACCGCCCCAACGACTGCATCACGATGGAAGGGAAAAGTGATGGGCTTTCATATTTCGTCGCAGGTTTTATTCCCAAAAGCGAATCGAAAACTGCTACAATTCTGGTCCTTTGCCGCAGCCCGCCTCCCGTCCACTTCGACGACTGCCATAACGACCAATGGCTTCCTTGCTAATCGCACTTCACATCAATAATTGCATTTCAAAGGTCCCGCAAATGGATCGCTGGCCAATCAATCCCTGGATACTACTCTGCTTACTCTCGATCTCCGTAACCATCGTTGCAACAACGGCACGCGCGGAGGATGACTCCGATTTTTTCGAACGCAAGATCCGTCCGGTTCTAGTGGAGCGATGCTACAGTTGTCACTCGATCGAAGCCGGAAAGTCGAAAGGTGGTTTGCGTGTCGATACCAAGGAGAGCTTGCGTAAAGGTGGTGATTCAGGCCCGGGGGTCGTCGAGCGAGATGTTGAAAAGAGTCTTGTCGTGGCTGCCCTCCGATACGATTCTTTTGAAATGCCACCTGATGGCAAGTTATCTGAATCGATTATCGCAGACTTTGAACATTGGATCCAATCAGGTGCGTTTGATCCTCGATTGGAATCCGAACTCGGGACTCACGAAGAGTTCACCTCGGATATCGATTACGAAGCCGGGAAAGATTTCTGGGCCTTTAGACCAATCGAAGTGCGCAACGTTCCCAAAGCCATCGACCATTGGGGAAGTGGTCGCATCGACCGTTGGATCGCCAACCAATTAAAGGAATCAAACTTAACCGCGAGCGGGCCAGCAACGCGAGAGGTTTTGCTGCGCCGACTTTCGTTTGACCTCGTAGGGCTTCCTCCTACCCCCGAGCAATCGGAAACATACTTGGCCGATGCTGCCGAGGACGCGTATGAACTTTTGGTAGATCAATTGCTCAATGAGCCAGGGTTCGGTGAACGCTGGGCTAGGCCGTGGTTGGATTTGGCTCGCTTTGGAGAAGACCAAGCACACATTGTTGGCGATGATCGATCGCTCTGTTATCCGAACGCTTACCTCTATCGCGATTGGCTGATTCGTTCGTTGAACGAAGATATTTCTTACGATGAGTTCGTTCGATTGCAGATCGCCGCTGATCTCATCGAGCCGGACAACGATAAACACCTGCCAGCTCTTGGCTTTATGGGACTCGGGCCGAAATACTATCGACGCAACGCTCCCGAGGTTATGGCGGAAGAATGGGAGGACCGTGTCGACGTGCTTTCTCGCGGGCTTCTGGGGCTCACGATCGCTTGTGCGCGTTGTCACGATCATAAATTCGATCCCATCGGCACCGAAGATTACTATGCGCTAGCCGGTGTTTTCGCGAGTACCGAGATGTACAACCGTCCCGTTAAGCCAGACACTGAGCTGGGAAAGAATGGTCATGCCAAGAACCCAACGGACTCACTGCATATCGTCCGTGAGTCGACTCC
>Ga0068877_10001157_pt1 | contig 22140 bp, 22 predicted proteins | sample NOAtaG_FD_66437 | JGI IMG/M metagenome (GOLD analysis project Ga0068877, IMG submission 66437) | Freshwater lake microbial communities from Lake Erie, under a cyanobacterial bloom - NOAA_Erie_Diel6S_1000h metaG | ecosystem: Environmental > Aquatic > Freshwater > Lake | place: USA: Ohio, Lake... | reverse complement strand
ATGATCAAGGCCAATCCCAAAATCAAAGCCGCACTGATCAAAGCTGTCGCTACGTTGTTGCGACGAATTTCTTCCCACTCATTGACATGCGTCAATTGAAACAACACCAAAATTCCACCGGCCACTACCATCATCGAAAACAATACCCCGATGATTAAAAATAAAATCACGTAGCCCAAACTTGAACTGACCGTTGATACACTCACCACCGTCTGATTGATAAAGCGAATGGCATTCATGCCCGGACCGATAATGGAGCTCACCAACAAAGCTGTAGCCAAAATAATCCCTAGCTGCAGCGTGGCATAGGCCGTATTCACTTCTTCTATTTGAAACGTTCTTTTCATATACAAATTCATCACTTTGTAGACCAAAAAAAGCGAAGCAATACCCATGCTAAAGGCTATTATTGCTTGTAATACAATCATCATATTCATCTTATTCTTGTTTTAATACATTACTACATTCCAATTATCCATGTCGGTATGCTCCGGTGCTATCATCCCTATTTTAAAACCCTTTGCCGTAAGCTCCACTCCAAAATGCCTTGCTCCATCAACCTTTTTATAATGAGGAGAATTCACGGGAACTGCAACCCCCAAAATAGAGTGACCATATACATTGCTCACCCAAACGCTAGAGGCAATGCCCAATCGACTAAGCAAAGTGAATCCCAATAAACTTCGGGTATCACAATCTCCCTTTAAATTGTGCACAAACTCGTACGGCGACTGCACTCCTGCGACAACGTCAGGCAAACAGGGGCGCCCTTCTTGATGGTACTGTTGCACAAACCCTCCTTGTGATGAAGCCTCTTCACAACTTCCATCATGCACCAGGTAATAGGGAATTTCCTGAATAAAGGTAGTCACCATCTCCGCTGTTTGCACGACATCCAGATGCTGCTGTTTTCTTTGGTTGTCAAAAAACACAACCAAGCTATCCAACTTCACTTTGTCATTGCTATAAAAATCATCATATACATCATGCCAGTAATCCATCTCATTGCTCACATTGGGTTGCACCCAGTGGCTGTGCAATCGCTGAGATTCGGCAAATGAATGCGTTGAAGTAGTATATCGCGCTGTGAAATCTCTAGGTAAAAAGTCGCTCCATTCTATTTCATGATCCACCAAATAATTCCATGGCTGCGGAGCCAAGGTATCTTGCTGTGGATCCAATCGCCGATCTTCCACTTTGATATTTCCCTTTTTGGTTTGCAAAGGATTCTCCACATTGTTCTTCAACCAAGCTCCAACCACCTGTAACAATCCCAAAAGCACTCCGATCAAAAACAACCAACGAAGGCCAGACAACAACTTACCTAAACAACCCAAAGGCATCATACAACCTTTCTGAAGACATCCACCTTTTCCTGTCGCTGGGGAAGATGATCCTGAAACCAAATTGGGAATGATGTTCGATGCAACCTCAGGACCAGCCGCTCCTTCCAACACACTTTCTTGTGTAGGCACTGCGACGGAAGCAGGAGGCACAACAGGCTTAGGTTTCTCTAGAGAGGGAATGGAAAAATACACCACGCCTTCCACTATACCTCCTTGGTTCAGCGGTCGCATATTGCCCCAACCTCGCACCGCCTCATCCTGATTTTTGGAAGGACCCGCATGGCCACGAAAAACCACTTGTTCAATGGTCTCACTATAGGTTTTGCCGTCTGGCATTTCAATTTGCAAATCAACACCACGGCGCAAGAAACCTTTGGGAGTAATCTTTTCTTCAAAAATAAAATCACCCACTTTTTCCTTTTCCGCTTGACGATCCGACAACTTCTGTACCTCCCAGATCTCAATGGCTTGCCATTGCACTTGTGAAAATGCATGCGCATGGGCGGCTTGATCAAAACGCTTGGAAAAAACGCCTCTGTATCTACCTGTAAAATGATGATATCGTTGGGCCATTACAAGGTAGAGGATTTCGTTTCACTGGTTTCTGTATTCCTGAGCTTCACCTCCACTCTTCTATTCAAAGCCCTGCCTTCTGTGGTTTCATTGGAGGCTCGCGGTTGCGACTCGCCTCTTCCCATTGCACTTACCCGCTCTTGGGCCACTCCAAATGACAAAAGGACCTCACGCACCGTCTTTGCTCTGGCCTCTGACAAAGTCAAATTGGCCTGCGCATCCCCTGCCGCATCTGTATGCCCGATGATGGTAGCCTCTATTTTAGGATGCTCATTCATATAAGACGCCAACTGTTGAATGCTTTCAATGGAATAGGGCAACAACTTGGCGCTACCTGTGTAAAATTGAACATTGGGCAATTCTATCGCCTCTGTTTTGGAAATAGTGGTCGTATCTAAAAATTTCTTGATAATGTCTTCCTTGGATTTCTCATCGACATACACAGTGTCATGAATCACGCGCGGACCACGATCGCTCTCCAATCGATGCGAGCATCCTTTGAGCAAATACAAAAGCAACAACAATAGCAAAAGCAGTCCCAACAAACCGCAACCGATTTTACCACATCCCCCTCCCAAACAACCTCCTGACAGACATCCACCTGAGAGACAACCTCCACCGCCCATGGGCAATCCCAAAGAAGCGCACCCTCCCCTGCTGGCCATACCCAAGGGCATGAAAGCCGTAAGCGGATTGCGCAAAGCACCTCCCGGACCGCAACCCTTTCTATTTTTCAAATCACGGGCGAGAATTTCTCGCGCCTTTTCTTCCTTTTCCTTCTCCGTCAATACTGGAATGCGACAATAGCCATATCCCTTCAGCTTTCCATGCCATGCGCCATCTTTCTCCGCGATAAAATCAAATCCGTCATACGCGGTACCCAATTGGCTGGGTTGAAACTCGACATAGGTCTCAGAAGCTAACTCCCGGACTTGTCGATCATCAGAAAAAATCAACTCAATAAAATGGTTGTCTTCAATGACAACATGAGGTTCCATCACCACAGGCTTTGGCTCTGAAAAATGGCGAGCTTGGGTATGCTCCTGCAAGGAGCTTGTCACCCCGCTATTGCGCTGGTACAAAGCCTTCTCATATTCCTCTCGACTGATTTCCTTTTCTACTCGCAATCGAAACCTTTCCCTCGGAATCACTCTCCCTGTACGGTACGTGCCGTGATGTTGCTGTACTTTTTCTACTTCAAACTGAGAAGAAAAAGCGCCTTGATAATATCGAAACAATGGTTCGCTCATGCTCCTTCTACCCTCCATTTTTTCCATTCTGCTTTTGAACCTTCCCATCTTTCCCTTTTGTTCTTCAACTCCGTATTGAAAGGTGCATCTGCATAGGGTTCCATCTCCACAATGTCGCGCTGAAAGAAAGGATAATGTTCCTTCAACCACCACTGACTTTTATCCATGGTTTCTTGATAATCAATCCGAATCAATTCCCTCAATTTTTCCGAAGCCAGTTGAGTATAGACGTACTGATCCCTCCACTTCAGATAATTCAGAATACCCAGAGGCATTAACATCGTAAAGGAAAACAAAAACACCAATAATAAAAATCCCTTGGAATTACTTAACTGCTCCAACACATAAAAAGGATAACGCGCCTCCAGTATTTCCATTCGATCAGCCGCCGACCACTTGGCCAATGCAATGCCCTCTGATTGAAGCTCCGTCAAAACATCGCTGCCACGTTGCTGTTGTATTTCCTCACAACGCCCATGCTGCAACAAGGCAGCAGCAGGAAAAGCTACTGTGATGGCTACGCCGATCACAAATATCCACCTCAACCAAAAAGCACCATTCATCAAGAAATCTATTTTTCCCATCCATTGTTGCACTCTGTTGGCACCCACATTATCTGCTTTCTTCTCTACCACAGGAAATGATATCAGCGTGATGGTAGCCATGCGCAACACCGCAATATGTATATAGCCCATCAGTACCATCATCAATGCCACTCCTATCCCATTCCCCATCATCATCCAACCAAAGTAGCCATCTCCCAGCAAACACAAAGAAAAAGAAAACGCTAATAACCATGCGGCCATGCGGTACAAGGATCTCTCCTGTGCCGGAGCTTGATTCATCCACTCTTCTTCTATGCCCAAAAGACGCATCATGCCTCGGGCGTCTCGTTGGTAGTATCCTCGGTATAGAAGCGATCAGGATGGTTTTGCAACTCCGTCATCTTCTTCTGGGTCCACACCCCGATCACCTTTTTGCTCAACTCTTCCTGTGCTTTGAGTTTCTCCACTTTTTCCTTGCGATCATTCTCCACCTCCAAGAAGTGTGTCTTCTCCATCAAGATCATTCCATTCTTCCCCTCAAACACTTGATCTTCCTTCACAATGCCATTCTTGACATACATACGGTAATTGAAATTTTCCACCATATAATCGTAAGGACCTTTGTTCATCATCATCTTGAAAAAGATGGGCCCCATTTCTATCGACAAGAAAATAAAAGTCAAAGCAATTCCCAACCAAAAACCAATATCATGGGCAATGCTGATGCGCTCCAAAAGTCCATCCAGATTCTCTGCATTCTTTTTGTTGACCACAGACAACTCATTATCTTGCGCGGCCAACTTCTCTTCTCGTTGTTTTTTAAGACTACTCAATTCTGAAGCATGTTTGGCATCGTAATCATCCACTTCCTTCTGTTTTTCATTTTTTAAGACCTCCAATTGCTTGGCTCTTGGACCATAGCCAATCTGACCATAAACACCATTCATCTGATCAGTGTAAATCTGCTCAGCCTCCTTTTGTCTTTGCACCAAAACATTGCGATCATCCTCCAGTTTTTTGATATCCCTATCGATGATGGCAATTTGTTCTTTGAATTTAGCGTAAGTATTTTTATTGAACTCATCCAATTTCTCTTGTTGTTTTTTGCGCAACTCCACATTGATCTCGGTTTCAATGATTTTTAATTCCAAAGGTTTGGAGATGGTGATTCCTAGGATCAATGCAATGAGCAAGCGCGGAATGGCTTGACCAAATTCCTTTCGGGTAATATTGTCTGTACCATCACCCTTTCCGGTGCTAGAGACGATAAAACGATCCAAGTTAAAAATCAAGGCACCCCAACAAAGTCCAAACACGGCAGAGCCAATGAGCCAACCTGTGGAAGACACATCGTCCCCCGCCATCCCTTTCGGACCGAAGGCTGTGTTGAAGGCAAAACCGCCAGCGAAAGTAGCGAGTATGCCGGTGGAGAACACAATACCGCCGATTCCGGCATATTTGACACGGTCTTGCAGTGGCGATTTCATTAAAAAATAACGATCGGCGCCGGCGCACCACCAAAGGAAACGCGTGAAAAAATTCACTTTCTGTGTAGGATATTCTGATGCTATATTCATATCATTAGGTATGGGTTAACTTGATTAATTTTTGTAAAGCTTCGTCTTCGGGCATAGCGGCATTGCCGTCCATCCAATCTTGTACATTCCAGGAACATTCATGCGTCGGCTGCCACGTTACCTCCTTCAAAAGCGGTTGCGGCGTGGTCCAAAGAAGCTCTTGATGCCGCATATTCAGCGCAGTGGAAGACAGTTGGATGTTCTGATGGGATGTTTGTGCAACAACGGGCTTGTAGGCGGGCACATGCTCATGCAACTGATAAGCGGAAGGAGCCACATCGAGGTGAGTAACGGTCCATTGTTTCACCACTTTCTTCGGCCATGAAAGAAAAGAGGAGAAGAAGAACATCACCACTTGGGGAGATTGAAAATTGGCCAAATTTTGAAACTGGTCGTTTCCCTTTTTGACAAACCATCTTTTAAACCGATATCCTCTGCCGGGTCGTTTGTACCAAGGTTTGGATTGACCGTTGCGGTAATAGATCAACACCCACCTGGCATCGGAGGTCCAAGACAAAGTGAAGAGTTTGTCGTGGAAGCAATGAGAGGGAGCGTTGATTGCATTGATCATCCCTTCAAAGAAACACTTTCCTTATGAAAAAAACAATTAAAATTATAAACACCTTCAATAACGAATTTTCCCTAAAGCAAACATTGCCCAATCCTTAATTAGAAATTACAAGGTAAAAAATGAATGCGTAAAATTCAACGACCTCATAGCACTCCCCTCTTCCGCTTCCTTCCCTGATGATAGGCCACCACCGCCTCTGCAGTGGTGAGCCAGTTGCGACCTTCTTTGTAACCTGCAATTTTTCCTTGTCGAATCAGCAAACTCAAATACTCCTGACCATATGGCAAGGAAACTTCCTCTACAATGTGAGAGATGGGAAGAAAAGCATCGTGGGTATTGTTCAAATGTCCCAAATAAATATCCAATGATCTTTCCAAGGCCTGCAATACAATCAACAACAACTTCTCATAATTGCCATTATTGGCTTTGTTCAAAGCGTCATAATACTTCTTGCGATCTTGCTGCAAAATAATAGCAGGCGGATAACCCGCACTCATCAATAGCAGATTAAACATCAATCGCACCGTGCGACCATTGCCATCAAAAAAGGGATGGATCCAAACCATGCGATGATGAAAAATGGTAGCCTTGACAATGACGGACATGGATTGCTTTTGATTGACCCACGCAATCAACTCTTCCATCAGATCATCTACCCGCAAAGCATTGGGTGGTGTAAAATTAGCACCGGTGATGCGCACCCCCGAATTGCGATACCTGCCTGCAAACTCTGCTTCAATGCGCTGCAAGACCAACCCATGAATATGCAGTATATCCGCAGCTCGCAAGCGATAGCCCTCCTTCACCATTCCTTGCAAAACAGAAATGGCTTCATGGTGATTCAAAGTCTCAAAATGCTCTCTGAGCGTTTTCCCTCCCACTGTAATCCCATCTTCTAAAACCACTTTGGTCTCCTGTAATGTCAAGGTGCTCCCTTCAATCGCATTGGAATGATATGTCCATTCCAACATCAAACTCTCCCTGAGCTTCTCCATCGCCACCGCCGGAATCGGGCGCAGCGCGTCCAAGCGGGCTTTCTTCTGCACCACACGCTCCAGCATCGTTTGCCATTTTTCCTGACCCCAAGGGTATGCCTTCCATTCCACACCACAAATATCGGTTAATTATTTTAAATTCCTATCCGATATTTAATCCTTTAACATTTTTCATATCGCTGATCCATCATTTTAAATGATACCCAACGCTCAAATGGGAAAGGTTGAATTATCAGAAACAGAAACAGAAACAGAATGAAAAATCACAACGGATGAATAAACAGAGATGGAAATTGAAATTGAAATAGGAATAGATTTAGATTGAGAAACAGAAACAAAATCAGAATGGAAAAAGGCAAAGGATGCATTATTAGAAACAGAAACAGAAACAGAAACAGAAACAAAATAAAAAATCACAAAGAATGAATAAATAGAGATGAAAATTGAAACAGGAATAGAATTAGATTAAGAAACAGAAACTAAATCAGAATGAAAAATAATCGAAACCGTGTATGGTTCCTTTTATGATCTTACCACTTGAAACCGCTGGAAAGAATCACCACATTTAAGAAAATAAATCCCTTCCGTCAAATGCTCGATGTTAATGCTTGTATTCTTAGAAACGACACTCCCTCGCATCACCACTTCGCCCAACGCATTGAATATTTCAAATTGTCTTACCTGATGAAAGTCATTGCACTTGAAAGCAATATGGGATGAGGCTGGATTGGGAAAAAGCTGAAAGTTGGAAAGCGATACCTCCTCTAGGTTTTGAGAAAGCAAATTCAACACATTGGAACGAGAGAAAACCAATGCCCGATCTGGATTACAACTCACCCCCGCCACTTCTACCATGTAATTCCATTCATCCGCGGGGGGATTGATATCCGTATAGGAAAGGACATTACTAGCAACCATTGCAATGAGATTCATGCTACCCAAATTGTTTCCACGATAAATACTATAACTCGGAAAATCTATCCCTTCATAAGCACTCCAATTGAGATTGATGTTGTTATTCAATCCTGTCGAGGTGGTCAAATGGATCGTTTTGTGGACAGCACCCGATGGCTCATACACGAATCCGCAACTGTCTTTCAAACCAATCTTGTATCGATTGGCTTGAACTTGCGGGTTCGAGTTGATGTCCTCAAAAGCCCCGGAAAGAGTAAAGTCAACTTGACCTATCTCCTCAAAAACATTAAAAAAATTGGTCTCTTTGAAAACCACCACCTGTTTCACTATACCATTGGCCAACGGCTCCCAAATGATGTGGTTGTATCCTGAAGCAACATCAACCGTGACCAAACAAATGGGGATGTTTGGCGGAGACATTGGATCAATGCATCCTGCTCCGCAAGCCAAACATTCATTCCAACACACAACAGGAATGTTGTAATCCTCATTACCGATTGTAACTAATCGATTCCCATTCAACCAATCTGCACAAAACACATCAGCAGAGAAAAATTCTGGATTAGTCCAATCATTGCCATTGACAAATTTATACTCGTACATTCCAGCCACCAGTTCTATGGTCACTGACCAAATGCCACTTCCACCATTCAAAAGGGCTATACCGCCTGGATTCCAGTTGGGCAGATCATTGTCTATAATCCCATCTCCATTTACATCGGTAAAACTACCTGCTAAATGAACACCATTGGGACTCACAATCTGCGACGACATGTCTACTTGAAAAGTAACCTGAACCGCACTGGACATAAAATACATCACAGCGCAACACACACACAATCCTATTTTTTTCAGCATTAAATTCATCATTTGTTGGGCAATGTACACCTTCAAAAGACTAAACAATAAACTTCTTCACTTGAAATTGTCGACCTTCGTCCATTTTAAGAATGAAGAGCCCTACTCTGCTCCACGCGCTCCAGCATCGTTTGCCATTTTTCTTGACCCCAAGGGTATGCCTTCTATTCCACACCATAAACATCGGTTAATTATTTTAAATATTTATCCGATATTTAATCCTTTAACATCTTTCCCCTCTGCGCCACCTCTAGCTCCAAAGATTTCACACCCTTTCCATGCCTTATTAAAAAATTCCAACGATGCATCGCCGCCATCAAATGATCCTGCTCAAAGCGCGTTGTACCAAAATGCAACCAATAACCACATTGATCCTGCTCACTCCATGCATCTAATTCTTGACCTGACCATTGCGCCTCCAATTGCAAAGTATCTACTGGAAACAACGATCGCAATTTTTCCAAAACCTTTCGACGACCTTCGGTCATCTTGGATGCATTCATTGGTACTCCATTCTCACAACGCGATCTCAGTATATTTAAGACGCCAGTGGCCAAAGTTTTATTTTGTGGATAGTGCCTACACCACTCCACCCATGCATACCAAAGTCCAGTGCCCCAATTGCCGCGCTTTTCCCTTAACCACTGTTCATACGTTGCACTCTCCTCGGCAGGAAGAGAGCAAAAGACATGAATCTCCCGCTGCGCTCGTGTGATCAAAACATTCAGCAACCGATAACCCGCTTGCGTTCCCAGTTTTCCAAATTGTCGAGTCAATACTCCATTTTCATTTAAACCAAAAGTGGTAGAGATCACAATGCACTCCCGCTCGTCGCCTTGAATGTTCTCGAGATTTCTGACAAACAAACCCGCCTCCTCCAACTTTTGAAAATGGTCTTGCGCAAAGGCAGAGTCTCTTTTTGCTTTTAAGATCCATTTGAGTATCAAATCCCGCTGCTTCAAATTCAATGTCACCACTCCAATACTCGGATATCGGCTCTCTGCATCTGGCTGAATCGCCAATAACCAATCCACAATGGCCCCTACCTCTTGCTCATTGGTCTGTTGATGATACACGCCCATCACATCATGGAAGTGAATGGGGCAAGTCACACCCGCTTCTGTCATCGGTTTCAAATGTCCGTAAAAGGCAGCATTAGAAAATGCAATCAAATCAGGATGTGCTGATCGGTAATGGTAAGATAAATAAGCATCAGAAAAAGAGGGATGATGGATCGCATAATCTAAAATGCTCTCCGAAAACAATGACGCTTGCTCCAATTCCAGCGCTACATCTTGAAGATCATCCGCTTTGGCTTCTTTAGCAATAGGCGACTCGAACCAATTGCTCGGCGGCATTTGATGTTGGTCTCCTGCAATCACCACCGAGCGGCCCTTGAACATGGCAGCATACACATCCTCCACCTTCAATTGACTGGCCTCATCCATTATCACAAAATCAAATATTCCTTCCGCTCCTTGAAACAAAATGGAAGCTGTCTCAGGGGTGCAGAGCGTCACGGGAAATAGCGATAGATACAAGGAAAGGTCAGTCGCCACAATCTGTTTCAAGCTGTTTCTCCTCTGCCCTTTGCCCCCTCTCATATTGTACAAACGTTTCATACCGTAATCATGATCCGCTTTTAATAGTGCCTCCATCACTTGCCGCTGGTACAATTGGTGAATGCGCTCTTTACCCAATTTCTCCCAACCCTGATATTGCTCTAATGCCTGGAACATATCCCCATCATGGAAATGCTCCATGAGTTCTTCTCTCTTTTTCCTTTCGCAAAAACTCCACCACGATGCCATGAAAACCGCGAAGGGATTCTCCTCCTTCGCCACTGCCATTAGATCCGTTTTGAAACGAAACCAACCTTTTTCTAACAAAAACGTCCATGCTGTGGCACATGCATGACCGGTGGCGGAATCCAACAGCCAACCTTGTAATCGTTGAAGCGCATGGCTTTGCTCCGTCAATGCCCTTTTCACTTTGTTGCATTCAAAATTAAAACCACTGATCTCCGCTGCTTGGGGATGCCATCGAGACAATTGCTGAATCAAATAATGGTGTCGCCGTCTTTCTTTTAAAAACAATCTTTTATACCACCTTACCCAAGATGTTTCGACGCAATACTGATCATGCATCACCTGAAAATCCAACAATTGAGTCAAGATCGCTTGCTGCTTTTGAAGGGCATATATCCTGGACTCTGCTTCCTCGATTCGCGCATGAAGGGCTGCATCAAACAAAGTAAAATCAGACATGATTTCTTTTGACCATTGCAAATGATCAGACGCATCACAGTACTTCTGTAACTCATCCACTGCATAGTGTTCCAAGAATTGCTGAATATCCGGAAGCGATTGCGCAACACTGAAGTCGCTATACCACGCCTCTTCTGATAAGTGTACATTTTTTGTTGAGCCTGCAATTTGCGCCCATTCTGCTAAAAGTGTTTCGTAATCCATCCCCATGGGAAGAGGTCGCTTCAAAGCTTCACAGAATTGCGCATAGCGGCTTTGGAGTCGCTCCCACACTTCTCTTTCGCCCTCCATCGATTTCACCTTGTGTGGTTTCCAATCTTTGGAAACTTCATAGATTCTCCTCGCCTTGCTTACCACTTGCATTCGATCCTCGGTGGGGTGACTCAACTTGACGATGGGCCAATCGATGCCCATCCCGGCTAACTTTTCTTCAATCACATTCAACGCCGTTCGCTTCTCACTGATCATCAAAACGCGTTGACCATTGGCCAATGCTCCAGCAATCAAATTGGTCAACAGTGTTGACTTCCCTGTCCCCGGCGGTCCATGCACCACCATGGGCGCACCACCTTGTATCGCCAGAAAAGCTGCATGCTGTGTGGGATCCAGTGGCACAATGGGAAAAGGAAAATCCGGCTGCGTCAAGCACTTGGTACTTTCCCACTTCAGCAATGACCCTTGCATTGCATAGGCCTTTAGATCTTGGATGATGCCCTCCTTACTTGATTGAAAATAGCCCAAGACAGCGGATAAATGAAACTCAAATCCCAATCGATGACCATCATGATTCATCGACGATAAGCTGCGATAAGGGAAAGGATTGGGTCCTAAAGTATCCACTAAAAAATAATCCTTGCGCCAGTCTCCCGGAATATTGAATGCGGCGGCCATATTCACCAAATACGCTTCGAGCTCTGCATAGGAAATGGATCCGGACTCTAAACTTTCTTCAGATGGCTCATGGGGCAATTTCATTTGCTGCTGTATCAACCAATGCCTTAAAACCGTGTTGAGGCGAATTTCACCTTGATGGGTTTTCTGAATTCGCCATTCATCATGACTTTTGTTGGGCTCTATGGTCACTGGCCAAAACATGAGAGGAGCAAAAAAACTTTTGGTGCTGTCTAATGGATCAAAATAACTCAGCATGGGAAAGCCCACATACAAAGTGGAATGTCCCACTTCTCTTATCTCCTCCAATCCTTTGGTGTAAAGCCCTCTCAAAGCCTCATCCATTTGCTCAGAGGCCTGTGCAAATTGAAGTTGATCCATGATATGCTCGCCAATTTGCTCTTCAAACAGCGGAATGGCGACAGGGCGAAAGGTCCCTTTGGACAATAACATTCGCAAAATATCCCGTGCAATAAAAGGTTGCAATGCATTGAGTAGTGTCAAATCGATTCTCTGAAAACTCGAGTGTCCTTGAAGACAATTCAAAAAGGGCGAACGCCGCGAGGCCTGCTCTAACTTGCTCGTCAAAATGGGTATCAGTGCGTTTTGATTCATTTCGTTTTGGATTTTGGTGGTAAAATATTCTTCTTTTTTGAAGATGCCGATTTGACCTCTTCTATTTGCTCAATTTTACCTTTGACCACTTTGATTCTCCATTCCCTTGCATATTTGGAGGCATAGGGCATGTGGACGTATCGCAACAAAGCGCCGAAAGGCAAAATGAGCGTGCCTGTGTACCAAAGAGCTTGGACAGGATCCCTTGTGTCCATCACTTGAGCCATCCGATAATATCTAGGTTTTCCTTGATCTTGCCATACCCACCCCGATATGGCAGTGAGCCATAAATAATCATCCTTGATCTCCCAACGGGCGCGATAACCTCTCCAATTGGCCGTGGTGGTATGCATGAAGGCAAACTGCCGTCGCTTACCAGGGTACTGTTTTTGATATTGAAAAAAAGGCTCGACATACAATGAATAACGCTTGCCTTTCCAAATCAATTGATCACAAATCTGTGCGGTCATAATGATTACTATTAATTGTGATAAAAAATCCATTCTCTGGATTGCGTCTGGCCACCCACCAAATGAATCGCAATATTTCTATTGCGACAAAACACCTGAAAAAAGGGAGGTACTGGGACTACTCCATTGGCTTGTAAATAAATCTCATCCACCCGATGCTCTCGGATATAGCCCTTGAGAAAAATCAAAAAACGCTCAACCGATTGATAGATGCCCTCCTTTTCTCGGATGCGCAGGGTTCGAATAATCATCACCCGATGATCCTCTCTATTGCGCAAAATGCGGAAGTTCCCTAGCAAGCAACTGCCCGGATAATGTCCATATCCTTTCTTTTTGAAATCTTCGGCCACGCCGTCCATTAAATCGTAGTGAAACATATATGTGGTATTTATTGGTTACTTGTTGATGGACTGAATCCATTCATCCTTCACACTCTATCTAACTTGATTCAAAAAGGGCCGTTTTACACCAACCCCCTCAAAATAGATAGGTATAGCATTCCGATGATAAATCAATTCTTTAAAAGGTTCAATTTTGCGCGCATCACGATGAGATCAACACAAGCGAGCTCGCCATACTCACCAATATAATCAAAACTTCGCGAAACCTTGCACAACGCGTTATTTTTTTTTAAAAACAAATGCTTTTTTCTAGGTAATAAAAATTTAACATTACGCTACAACGCCTATCATTATTGAAAAAAATACACATTATGAAAAAAATACCACAGGGGGTAGGAAAAAAAATGAGGAGTTCTGACATATATTTGCAGAGCTAAATTTTTTACCTGACTAAGCGACCATTTTCCACCTCATTTCAACTCAAAATTAAAACATCCGAAAGGCCTCAACCGCCTCCTTCGATTGATATATTTATACAAATAGTAAACAAACAGCTGCTTCTATATATGCCACAAAATCGATCATTGATTTTTTTTCTCACGGTGATGAATTGGATTGGACTCATCACTTTCCTTTACCCGGGCTTCCTATTTTGGAAAAAGAACTTGCACGAGCGTGCACTCCATTCAATGAACGAATTCCCATTTAGTGCATTATCGAAAGAAAAATACCGACCGATTTTTCAGCAACGGCTGGAAATCCGAACGGGTTGGCAATAGCAAGCACCGCCTTATTTCACGGGACCTTGCTAATGCCAAGTGTTGAAATATTCAACTTCTGAAATTGTATTTTAGTGCAACCAAAATTTTTATTTTAAAAAAAATTGCATAAAAACTTGACAAACGAAATTTCAAATATTATATTTGTTTACATGGTGATATCCTTCACAATTTTAGTCTTCTAATTCTTGTTTCCCCTTCAATGCCTCGCCCACTTTACGTGGCCTGGAATTGATTTGCCCCAAAATTTCACTTTCGATTTTTCGGAATCGGACCTGCCTATCCCAAAAAAACTGTAACGTAACTAAATAATTCATCATATGTTAAAAACAAGACAAAACAACATCGTGCTACCCGCCGCAAAAGACAATGCTACTTTCAGAGTGAGATTTGATGAGTGCCTGTTTCAGATTCCAGACGGACCTGGACAATGTGTGATCATCGCTTACAAAGGAGGAGATTCCAAAGTGATTGATGTGGTAAGATGTAGCCCTCGCTTGCGCAAAGACGTAAGATCCGGTAATAAGAAGTGGGACGACGCCATCATCACCCGTTACCTGTGGTTGCGCAAAAAGATGCGCCAAGAAGGGTATGACCAAATAACCTTTCAGATCGTAGATCAATGGTAAAGCAAGTCTCACCACAACAAATAACAAATAGCAATTAATGAAGTAAATACATAAAACAAGAAAAAATGAAAAACACACCCTTAACATTGGACATCGTACCCGCAAACGCAGACGTTGTCTTGGTTGGACTGAACCCCACAAAAGAGGCCATTGAGCAAAAAGCAGTTTTCTGCAACAGCGATGCCTTTTGGAATGTACTGGTTAAATCTGGCATTCTCCATAACAGCATTCTGAAAGTGGTTAATAATGAAAGAGCCGTTGAAGCCTTTGAAGCGCAAGCGCATTCCGATTGGAAAGTAGGTTTTGCCGATTTGCTCCCTTTGGAGGATGAGACCGATTCGAGTAAAGTGAAGATCCCCGTGGGCGCAGCTCGCCACTTTACTCACCATACGCAAAACATTAGAACAGCCAAAAAATTGGTGTTAATGGGGCAAAAGGTGGTGGACACTTTCGCGAAGGAATATGAATTGACGAGATGGGAAAATCTGCCCATCGTGGATGGGGTGAAACAATATGGGTCCATCGGAAGTGTCGTCATAGACGGTCATGAGATCGAAATGATTGCTGTGCCCTTCCCCGTCAATAACAGCATTGCGGACAAGCACACAATCTATAAGGCCGCCGTCGGACTGAAAAACTGAAATAATTATAACAACACATAAAAAAATCCAAATGAAAAAAATCCATCAGTTTTCCTTTCGCAAATGGAGCATCGTCAAATTGAGCGGTGCCTATTATGTCAATTTTTTTGTTGAGAAGAGTGTCTTCATTGTGATCGATGGTGTACGACACTACAAAGTCAAAAAGGCCGTTTTGCGTCGCCTCGGGGTACGTTTCGCGCCCCGCCCTGTTCCGCGTCCTGCAGAGCAGATGCTCCCCTTAGCCGCATAGTACGGGCTCCCCTTTGGGGAGCTCTTTTTTTTCAAAAACAATTCAGCCCATAAAAAAAGCAGCGCCTTCTGTAAGCGCTGCCCTTTTTTCGTCGTTACCATTGGACTTAAAAATTACAGATGATAAAAATCCCAATGCCGCGTCCGTCTGACTTCTCTTTGGCGATCCACTCCTTGGGATAGCCTGGTTCGTTGGATTTGTAGGTTCCGTAATCCGTATGGCGCACCATCTCATATTCAGGTGCAGGAATCAATCGCACTCCCGTTCCAAACTCTGCCCCCGCACGATCCATGATGGCCTTGTGCTTGGGAGATTTAATAAAAGTATCGAGTGCTGATTGAGCCAACTCCTTAGCCGAAGTGGTGATGGCTCCGTGGCGATCCCTTTGAAGTGAGCTCCAAAAAAGAATCTCTGACTTAATATAGTTCTTTCTCGGTTCAGATAGCGCCTCATCTGGCAACGAATCCAATTTGTAATACTGCCAATGACTGCGATAATGCCACAAATTGTAGGTAGCAGAATCCTTTCGCTTGTACTCCGTCACCTCCACCAAGTATCTGGCTTGATCATCTGAAATATACTCCTTGAAAGAATCAGGACGTGCCTCGTACAAAAGTTTCTTGTGCTCAGGGCCTAAAATTTCCGGATGGTAGGTCTTCTTCCAACTGGTAAAAAACCAAAAACCTCGTTTCTTCCATTCCACATGTTCGTGCTGAATGATATCGATTTTCCAATGACCATTGTTCTCATCGATGTACTTTTTGATCAATCGATCAAATTCTAGTTTCACCGAATCGACATAGGCCTGATCACTCCATGTTTGCGCGGCCATCCAAAAAGGAAGGCATACCCACATCACTTTCAAAAAAAGTCTCTTTTTCATGGCAAAGTTTTTTAAAGGGTTAGTATTCGATAACAACAGGCTGCGCTACTCGGGCATCTTTTCTCAGAAAATAGAAGCTAAAATGAGGAGAGGAGACCTGCTTTGAAAATATAACTCAAAATTGCGCAATAAAAAAATAAAAATGGACTTTTATGACAATCTCAAAAAGATCATACGTCTATCTCTACAAAATTCAATGAGCTCGCCTTGACGAATTCAATCGACCGATCAAGTAGTGAATATTTCCTTTTTAAGATTTGTCCATTTTCGAACACTTGTAGATCTACAATTGGCATCGCGCCCAATATCTCCTAATTACATTTTGCACCTATACCAATATTTGGTATTTTTACAAAAAAAAGAAAACATGAGTAAAAACACATCGATAACCCTAGGTAGTTATTTTGATCAATTTATTCAAAGCACATTGCGGGAAGGGCGATATAAAAACGCTAGTGAAGTGGTGCGTGCAGGATTGAGATTGCTTGAAGAAGAAGAACAAAAAGTAATTGCCTTACGTCATGCAATTGACCAAGGTATCAATAGCGGGCAATCAGAAAACTTTGATCCAGAAAAGCATTTAAAAGCACTAAAGGCGAGCAGAAAATAAATGGCGCAGTTTAAATTCACCAACATCGCCGTTAAAGATCTATCAGATATTTGGAACTACACTTTCGATTCCTGGTCAGAAAGTCAAGCTGATAAATATTTCAAGTTGATTCTCAATGCATGTGCTGCGATCGCGAGGAAGCCTCAGCGAGGTATAGCGTATGAAGAAATTCACCCTGGTTTAAAGGGCAAAAAAGCCTCAAAACATATCATTTTCTATCGGATACTTGAAGATAAATCCATTGAAATTACTAGAATCCTACATGAGCGAATGGACTTAAAGACTAAATTGGAATAACCATCCCCGATCAAATGCACACAAGTGCGTGTAAATAGGAGTGCCTCTTTACCCACCTATTTTTCACTTCCCATTTTCCAAATACATTCTGCCCATTGTTTTTTTTTGATTTCTATGCAAGGTTTTACATACTTCTGACTTATATTTGTGACAATGGTGAACATGATAGCTCTTATCGTTTTCTAATCTGAATCTTTCTGAGTAAAATAAACAATCTGCGGATTTTCGCGGGCTGTCTGTACTGTGTCTATTTTTTCTATAAACTTTAAAACCAAACAAATGAAAAAAATCAAAAAAACCCAGTTCCGTCGCCTCCAGATCATTAAGTTGAGCGGGGCGTACTATGTCAACTCTTTTGTGGAGAAGAGTATTTTCATCACAGTGGAAGGCGTGAAGTTCTTCAAAGTCTCAAAATCTAAACTCCGTGCGATGGGGGTGATCTTCGCCGAGGATCGCGCCGCTCCTTCCCAACCTCCTTCCGACACCCCTGAGCTACCTGCTTTGGATTTCCCTCACGCTGCTTGATCCGGTCATCGCCCACAGCGGCGACCACCATCATGGGTTATTTGACTCACCGTCATCCAAAAAATTTCTTTACTTTTTAAATAATAAAAACTAAAAACAAAAAACCATGTACAAGACCAGCATCAACCATTACATCTTAAAACCCTCTTCCAACAACGCCGTTTTCAGAAAACGCTTTGATGTCTGGATTTCCGACATCACCGATGGCGCTGGAAGTTGTGTCATCATCGCCTACAAAAAAGGGGAATCCAAAATCATCGACTTGGTGAAAGCACCTGAAAAACTGCGCAAGCAAGTACGCATGGGCCTCAAGACGTGGGAGAATGAATCCATGAGTCGCTACCTTTGGCTACAACGCCAACTCCAGCACTTCGAGTATGACTATCTCGTGATTCAAATGATCAACAATGAGAAATGAACTGTTCAATTTCAACCATTCCAAATGATAAAAATGCGCACTCAAAGTAGATTTTTTTACTTTTGCTTTAATTAGATGTTATGGGAACAGAATCAGAAATCAACTTCTTCTTTAGCATGAGCCCAGACATGTGCTGTCTGGTGTCCAATGACGGTGAACTTCTTAAAGTGAATGAGGTGTGGGAACAAAAAATGGGCTATCCAATGGACCACTTCGTTGGTAAAAAATTTACACAGTTCATGACTCCAGAAGATGCCCTCTTGGTGATGGAGCGTTTTCAAAAGAGAATCCATGGCGGCCCTAGCAATGGATCCACCTGTCAACACATCCATGCCGACGGAACTCCCTTTTGGGTAGAATGGAGAGCGTCTTTCTCCTCGCAATTCAACCGCATGTATGCCATCGGTAGAGATGTGAGTATTCAAAAAAAATTAACGGAGCAAATCGCCGAACAAGAAAAAACCATCCGCTCCATCATCGAAAATTCTGAGGACACGTTTTTACGATTCGATCCCCAATTGCGCCACACTTTTGCCAGTCCTCAGGTAGAAAAATATTTAGGAAAAAAACCAGAAGAACTATTAGGGAAAAATCATCCCGAAGCAGGTTTTCCAGAGGAGCTTTATGCTTTTTGGCAAAAAGAAATTCGGGAAGTGCTCGATACTGGTGTAGCTAAAAAACAAATCGCCACCTTGGACAATGGCTCCCACTTCTTTGATTGGCATCTCCTTCCAGAGAAAGACGAACACGGCATGGTGGAAAGTGTGCTCAGTGTAAGCCGTGAAATCACGGAATTGGTGAAATACAAAAACCAATTGGAATCGCTCACAGAAGAACTTAAAAACTCTAACGAAACCAAAGATAAGTTTTTTGGTATCGTAGCACATGACCTCAAAAGTCCCATTGCCTCTTTTATTCAGCTTACCGCCATGATGATGGACGCTGAATATGATTTGAGCAAAGAGCAGTTGCTCAGTTACTCCAAAATGCTCCATGATTCATCTAAAAATTTACATGAACTCTTATTGAATTTGCTCAATTGGTCGATGATCCAACGAGAGCTGATCAAAATGGAAAAGCAAGAAGTGGTGATGGAGTCCGTGATAGAAAAAATAAAATTGCCCCTACAACAGGCCGCAGATAACAAGCACATTGCCCTCACTTTTAGCGTTGAGCCGCAATTGACTTTGGAAGGCGACAAAGAAATGATCAGTAGCATCCTCCGCAATTTAATTTCCAATGCCATCAAATTCACGCCCAGCAATGGAAACGTGGTAGTGGAAATCAAAAGAAAGGATGGCCATGTGTCCATCACCGTGCAAGATGCCGGTATTGGCATGAGTGAAAGCATGATCAGTAAACTATTCCAAGTGGGTCAAAAAATCAATCGGAAGGGAACTGCAGGTGAATCAAGCTCTGGATTGGGCTTGGTGATTACCCATGAATTTGTGAAACTACACTCCGGAAAAATAACGGTAACCAGTGAAGAAGGCAAAGGAACCCACTTTGAGGTGGTGATCTGATGAAAATTTTATTGACAATCCAAAGAAATGTCCTATCTTTGCACTCCTTAAAAGGAAATTACATAACAATTACTAAAAAGTATTAGCATGTACCTTACAACACAAAAGAAACAAGAAATTTTTGCCAAGCACGGCAAATCTGCCACAGACACGGGCACCTCAGAAGGTCAAATCGCGTTATTCTCTTTTCGCATTAGCCACTTAACTGAACACTTAAAGAAGAACAAAAAAGATTACAACACGCAGCGTGCATTGATCAAATTGGTAGGTAAGCGCAGAAGTCTTTTGGACTATTTGTACAAAACCGATATCAATCGCTACCGTGCGATTGTAAAGGAGCTAGACTTACGTAAGTAAGCCGGCACCTTTCCATATCACCATTGGCAAAGGGCAATTTTCAATTGCCTTTTGTCGTTTTTTGAAGAATAATAAATAAGAAGAAAAATAAGATGAAAGTAGAAGCAATCACTACGACCATTGACCACGGAAACGGTCGCCCCATTACCATCGAAACGGGTAAATTGGCGAAACAAGCCCACGGTTCAGTAGTCGTTAGACAAGGAGATACGATGCTCCTTGCCACCGTCGTATCCAACCACGACGCCAAAGAGGGAATGGACTTCCTTCCATTAACGGTTGAATACCGTGAGAAATATGCTGCCGCAGGAAGGTTCCCCGGTGGTTATTTCAAACGTGAAGCCCGCCCTTACGATGATGAGATCTTGGTATCTCGCCTTATCGACCGCGCTTTGCGTCCGATGTTCCCTGAAGATTATCACAGCGACACACAAGTGGTGGTCAATTTGATTTCTGTTGACAAAGAAAACATGTCCGACAGCTTAGCCGGCCTTGCCGCCTCTGCTGCATTGGCCGTTTCCGATATCCCTTTCAATGGCCCCATTTCCGAAGTACGCGTGGCGCGTATCAACGGTGAATTGGTGATCAATCCTACTCGCTCTGCTATGGAACATGCCGATATCGATTTGATCGTAGCCGGAAGTGCGGATAGCATTGTGATGGTGGAAGGTGAAATGAAAGAAGTAAGCGAAGCCGAAATGGTGGCCGCCATTGAATTGGCTCATCAAGCCATCAAAATGCAATGTGCTGCTCAACTAGAATTAGCAAGCAAAGTGGGAAAAACCTCTCCCAAGCGCGAGTACTGCCATGAGCCCAAAGATGATGAGTTGAAAGCTCGGGTTTGGAGTGAGTGTTATCAAAAGTTTTATGATGCCGCTAAGAAGCCATCTGAAAAACACGAGCGCTCAGAAACTTTCCATCAGATTGAAACCGATTTTATCAATCAATTCAGTGATGAGGAGAAGAAAGAAAAAGCATTCTTGCTAAAAAAATATACCCATGATTGCTTGAAAGACGCGATGCGTAACATGATCTTGAATGATGGTGTTCGTTTGGACGGTCGTGATACCCGCACCATTCGTCCTATCTGGTGTGAAGTAGATTACTTGCCTGGCACCCATGGTTCATCGATTTTCACCCGTGGGGAGACACAGTCCTTGACCACATTGACTTTGGGAACCAAACTCGATGAGCAATTGATTGATGGCGTATCTGAAGTGCGTTACGACAAATTTTTGTTACACTACAATTTTCCTCCGTTCTCTACGGGTGAGGCTCGCCCCATTCGCAGCACAGGAAGAAGAGAAATTGGTCATGGTAATTTGGCATTGCGCGCATTAAAGCCCGTGCTTCCCAAAACCGAAGTTTGCCCCTACTCTATCCGTATCGTTTCCGATATTTTGGAATCCAATGGTTCTTCATCGATGGCCACCGTTTGCGCGGGTACACTGGCATTGATGGATGGTGGTGTTCCGATTACCGCTCCGGTTTCGGGTATTGCCATGGGATTGATCACAGATGAAAGCACTGGAAAATATGCAGTGTTGAGCGATATTTTAGGAGATGAGGATCACTTGGGAGACATGGACTTCAAGGTAACCGGTACTTCCAAAGGAATTACCGCTTGTCAAATGGACATCAAGATCAAAGGATTGTCTATGCAAGTATTGACCGAGGCCTTGGATCAAGCCAAAGAAGGGCGTTTACACATCTTGAGCGAAATCACCAAGACCCTCGATCAACCACGTGAAGATTACAAGCCACATGCTCCACGCATCGTGAGCTTTGAGATTCCTTCTGATATGATCGGTCCAGTGATTGGTCCTGGCGGAAAGGTGATTCAAGAAATCCAAAAAACTACGGGTGCTACCATCTCTATCGACGAGAAAGATGGCAAAGGCGTTGTTGAAATTGCTTCCGCTGATAAGGCGAGCTTGGATGCGGCCGTGGGTCGTGTGAAAAGCATCGTTTGGCCTCCTCAAGTGGAGATCGGAGAAGTGTATGAAGGTCCCGT
>Ga0068877_10001155_pt1 | contig 22154 bp, 18 predicted proteins | sample NOAtaG_FD_66437 | JGI IMG/M metagenome (GOLD analysis project Ga0068877, IMG submission 66437) | Freshwater lake microbial communities from Lake Erie, under a cyanobacterial bloom - NOAA_Erie_Diel6S_1000h metaG | ecosystem: Environmental > Aquatic > Freshwater > Lake | place: USA: Ohio, Lake... | reverse complement strand
TCGATGAGCCGGCGCGGCAACTGCCACGACAACGCCGTCGCCGAGAGCTTCTTCAACCTGCTCAAGCGCGAGCGCGTCCGACGCAAGGTTTACCGCACGCGGGACGAGGCGCGAGCCGACGTGCTCGATTACATCGAGATGTTCTACAATCCGATCCGCAAGCACGCACAGAACGGAATGCTGTCGCCCCTCGAGTTCGAACGAAAGCACAAAGTCAAAGCCGAGGGCGTCTAGAAAACTCGGGGCGGTTCACATCCAGGCGAGCGTGCGCAGAAATTCCGGGCTGGGCGAAATGCAGAGATTCCGAAAGGTTTCAAGAAACCGCAGCCAGCTTTTTTCAAGCCGAATAGTGTAGTAAAATCAAATTGATAAGGCCGAGCGTTTTCCGCTTTGGCATCTCCTTGGGACCCCAAAACAGCACCACAATCTGGTCCAGCTCAAGCGCGGCAGTTTAAGCCTCACCTTGCAGTTTATTAGATGGAACGCCACGAATCGTCTCCACTCTGGTCAAATACGGAGGGGGCGAAAGGTGGCCAACGACCGCTTCAAGGGTGGGTTGCACACGGTAGAAAAGGTTACAGCCCTCGCTGAATATCTCAAGGCTTATGCAACGGCGCTGAGAGAGCAGGGTTTTGCTCTGACCTGCATGGATGCTTTCTCTGGATCAGGAGGCTATTCGCTGGCTAATCGGCAGGACGCCTCTCTTCAGCAATCTATGCTGGGTGAAGACGGCAAGATCTCGATCCCCGGTTCCGCTGCCGCCGACGAGAACTGCGTTGCGCTGGCTGGCGATGAAGGCGCCGGAGGCGAGGTCGCGCACCAAGCCCTCATTGATGGGCGTGCCGGCGAAGGCGAACTCGGCCAGGTCCCTGGCCAGCGGCAGGCGGGCGGCGGTCATCTGGTACTTGATCGAGCGCGCCTGCAGCCCATCCCGTGCATCCATCGATCGAGAGATCAATGGCATGGGGCGCCACGAAACCTCTTGCGGGCTCGCTCTAACTTCCCGTCGCGACGATACCCTCATCAATCGCTCTGGCTATCTCTTCCTCCCGGAAGCCTGCCCGACGCAAGATCGCCAACGTGTCGCAGCCTGCAGGACCCGTTTCATCGCCAAGCCGGGTGTCCGTAGCCGAGAAGCGCGGCGCAGGTCGTGGCAGTCGCCCGTCGCGTGTCGATACGAATGTACCTCGGGCAATGTTGTGGGGGTGGTCGAACGCTTCACGGGGACTCAGGACGGGTGCGAAACAGGCATCACTGCCCTCAAGAAGGCGACACCAGGCATCCCTCGACCGCTCGCGGAACTTGGTCTCGAGCGCTTCGCGCAGGGCCGGCCACATCGACCGGTTCCATTGGTCATCGAAGCGCGGGTCGGAGAGGTCAAGGAGGCTCAGAAGAGACCTGTAGAACTGTGGTTCCATGGCCCCAACGGAAACGAACCCCCCGTCGGAGCATGCATAGGTCGTGTAGAATGGCGCCGCGCCATCGATGAAGTTGGCTTCGCGTTCAACCTTCCAGCTGTTCTGGGCCATCATGCCGAAGATCATGGTGCCGAGGGTCGCGGCGCCGTCGGTCATGGCCGCATCGACGATCTGTCCCTTGCCGGTCGTTCTGGCGTGCAGAATGGCTGCGAGCAGCCCCAGAGCCAGCATCATGCCTCCCCCTCCAAAATCGCCAACGAGGTTCAACGGTGGCGGAGGAGGGCGGTCAGCATTGCCGATCGGCCACAGCATGCCTGACAGAGCGAGATAGTTGATGTCGTGGCCGGGGGCCTGCGCCAGCGGGCCGGTCTGTCCCCAACCTGTCATGCGTCCGTAAGCAAGCCTCGGATTGACCGCAAGACATTCTTCGGGGCCTAGCCCCAGGCGTTCGGCCACGCCTGGCCGAAACCCTTCGATGAAGGCATCAGCGTCCGCAACGAGGCGCAGAACAATCGCCGCCGCTCCCGGTTTCTTGAGATCGACCGCGATCGATTTGCGCCCGCGCCCGAGGATGTCGCCGATTCCCCAAGGCGCCTCTCCTGCGCGGTCAATGCGGATGATCTCGGCGCCCAGATCGCCGAGCATCATTCCGCAGAAGGGGGCAGGCCCAAGTCCGGCCAGCTCGATGACCTGAATGCCCGCCAAAGGTCCATTGCCGGCCATTTGTTTCAGTTCCCTGCCTGGCATCCCGCAGGAGGCAGGTCGTCATTCGACGCCCGAAAGGCCTCCCGGCATTCCACCAGAATGAGCCATTGTGACCAATCGGTCAACAAGGTGACTTGACGATCACCTAGATGATGCTACGGTTACTCGGGTGAACGGCAGGTCAGGCGTGACCTGAGGTGCAGGCGGAGCAAGGCCATGTCTCGCTGGGCAAATGCCCTTCCAAACCGCGAAGACCAGCTCGAGACCAAGCGCCGTGCCATCATTCGGGAAGCGGCCAAAGTCTTCAGCCGGCGCGGAGTGCACGGAACCTCGTTGGAGGACGTGGCCGAGCGCCTCGGTGTCTCGAAAGCAGCGCTTTATCGTTACGTGCCGAGCAAGCAGGACCTTCTCTATGCCTGCCACAAGGAGGCGATGGTCATCGCCGATGACAGCCTCGGCGCCGCGGAGGCTGAGGGCCAGACCGGTCTTGAGAAGATCCGCCGAGGAATGGCGCGCTACATGCGCGAGATGATCGGCACCATGGGTGTGCCTGTTCTGATCCTTGAGGAGAACGCGCTGGCCGGTGCGCAAGCCGCTGAGATCATGAGATTGCGCGATGCGTTCGAGCACCGGATGCGGCGCTTGGTCGAAGAGGGCATCGCAGACGGCAGCATCGTGAAGATCAATCCGAAGCTCGCTGTTTTCACGCTCCTCGGTGCCGTTCATTGGGTGACGAAGTGGTACTCGCCGGACGGCGCTTGGAGTGCCGACGATGTCTCCGAGGCTCTCATCGAGGTTGCGACGCGCGGCTTTGCTGCGAACCCGGAATCTAAGCTGAAGGCCAGCCTCAAAGGATAACCGATCGACCGCGCAGAGGGCGCCAAGCAAGACAAGACGGTCCGTCAAGGGTCGCATTCATCAGGGAGATCAACTGTGAATTTCGATTTGACGCCGGACCAGAGGGCGCTGCAGGAGCGTGTGCGCGAATTCGCTCAGGCGGAAGTGGCGCCTCGAGCAGAGCAGCTTGATCGCGACGCGGTTTTTCCGACCGACCTTTATCGGAAGCTGGGCGAGCTTGGGGTCATGTCGATCCCGTTTCCTGAGGCCTATGGAGGCATGGGGCTGGGTATCTTTGATGCAGTCCTTGCGATCGAAGAGGTTGCCCGAGCCGATCAGTCTCTCGCCGTGTCTGCAATGGTGTCGATGGCAACGGCACTGACCGTCGCAAGGTTTGGCACCGAGGAGCAGAAGCGCACCTACCTGCCGGACGTCATTGCAGGCAAAAAGGTCTGCTCGATTGCTGGCACCGAGCCTGACGCAGGCAGCGACACGGCAGGGTTCAAGACACGCGCCACCCAGGTCGGCAATGGGTTGTGGTCGTTGAGCGGCGAAAAGGCCTACATCACCAACCCTGGCACCGATATCTCCTCCTTTGCGATCATCCTGGCGGTGTCGAGCCCGCGCGACGAGCAGGAGAAAAAATTCACGCTCTTCTTGGTGCCGCACGGGACCAAGGGTTACACCCAGGGCGAAAAATACCGGAAAATGGGGTGGCGCTCCTCTGACACTCGTCCGCTCCATCTGGACGATTGCGTGGTGCCGGAAACGAATGTCGTCGGGAAGGTGAACGGTGGCCGTTGGGTCCTCCACAAGGGTTACCAGGCTGCCCGGGTCTTTCTCGCCGCCTGTTCACTGGGGCTTGCGCAGGCAAGCTTCGACCACGCGTTGAAGTATGCCAAGGAGCGCCAGGCGTTTGGTGCCTCGCTCGGCCGGCTTCAGATGGTCCAGGAAATGATCGCCAAGATGGCACTGAAGGTCGACAGCGCTCGCCTCGTGACCTACCGCGCGGCCTGGGGCATCGACGCGGGCAAGGACGACATGATGGCGCTTTCGATGGCGAAACTCCACGCTACCGAGACAGGATCGGAGGTCGCCAATATGGCCATCCAGATTCATGGCGGCTGGGGCTTCATGGATGACTGTCCGCCCTCCCGCTATCTGCGGGATAACCGCATCTGCACGATCGGTGATGGCAGCTCTCAGATCCAGACTTTGCTGATCGCGCGGGAGTGCGGTCTCGACGTGACGTTTCGTTAGCCCGAACGGACAGTCTAGCGCGGCGACCCTTTTTTTAGGGTCGCCCATGGACGCGAAGGCCAGGGGCCAGTTCGGCGCCTGGGAATGACCAAAAGCAAGAACAGTGGTGAGAGCCTTCGCCGCCGCAAGGGGGAAGCCATGTCCATCGAGGCCGTGTCCAACGGCAGGCAAACGATATTGGAGGCGGAGGCACTTTGCCTGCGCTTTGGCGCCGTCGAGACCCTGAAATCGGTTTCGCTATCGGTCATGGAGAGCGAGATCCACGCCGTCATCGGTCCGAATGGCGCAGGAAAGTCGAGCCTTCTGAACTGCTTTTCCGGCTTCTATCGGCCCCAATCGGGAGCTGTTCGCTTCAAGGGGATCGACATCTCCGACCTGCCGCCCCACCGACGGGCGGAACTCGGCATGAGCCGGACATTTCAAGGCATCCAGACCTATCCCTCCCTCACGGCGCGGGAGAACATCCTCACGGGCTTCCATATGCGCATGAAGACCGGGCCCTTCTCGGCGCTGATCTGGTGGGGCGCGACCCGTCGGGAAGAGGAGCTTTACACCGCCCGCGCGGAAAAGATCATCGAATTTCTGGAGCTGGAAGAACAGCGCCATACCCATGTGGGCGACATGTCTTACGGCATGCGCAAGCGCGTTGACCTTGGCCGCGCCATCGCCCTCGAGCCCGCCATCCTCATCATGGACGAGCCCATGGCGGGGATGAGCAACGAGGAGAAGGAGGACCTGGCTCGCTTCATCCTCGACATTCGTGAAGGCCTGGGAATTCCGGTTGTCCTGGTCGAGCATGACATGGAAGTGGTCATGTCCATTTCAGACCGGGTGACGGTGCTCGATTTCGGTCAGGTCATCGCTTGCGGGACACCTGACGAGATTCGTGCCCATCCTGCCGTCATCGACGCTTATCTCGGAGATGCGGCGTGAGCGAACCGCACATCTTCCGAGCGGACCCCGCAGCGCAAGGCTTGCGTCGATCGGATGGGCGCACGCTCCCTCAGTTGCTGCGAGACAATGCCGTCGAGTTTGCAGACGTGCCCGCCCTCAAGTTCAAGGAGGCGGGGATCTGGAAGCGCCGGACGTGGCGACAGGTGCGCGACGAGGTCAGCATCGTTGCCCGTGGCCTGGCGAGCATTGGGCTAAAGCGCGGTGAGGTCGTTGCCCTCATCTCGGAAAATACGGCCGAGCAGTTCATCACCGAGCTCGCGGTCCAGTCTTTGGGAGGCATAACGGTCTGCGTTTATCCCGATGCCCCGGCGGATGAACTTCACTACGCACTCGATCATTCGGGCGCGGTCGTCGCGCTAGGGCATGATCAGGAGCAGGTCGACAAGATCCTCGCTTGCCTCCTCGCCATTCCCCGGATCCGCAGGATCATTTTTGTCGAAGAGCGAGGCCTTTGGTCCTACGCCGAGCCGCGCCTCATCTCCTTTGCGAAACTGACTGCGGCCGGCCTTGGCTTCGAGGATGCAGCATGGGTCGATCACAGGATCGATGAGGGATCGGCTGACGAGCCGGCAGCCTATTGCTTCACGTCAGGCACGACCTCGCGACCAAAAGCTGCAGTACTGTCGCACGCCTTCATCCTGGACAATGCCCATCGCCTGATGGGCTCGCTGAATGTCCGGCCTGGCGGCAACTACCTGTCCTACATATCGCCTGCCTGGGCGGCCGAGCAGTTTTTCGGCATCGCTCTGCCGTTGCTCGCCCCGATGGTCCTGCATTTCGCGGAGAAGCCGGACACCATCCAGCATGATCTCAGGGAGATCGGTCCGGAGTTCCTGATGTTCACCCCGCGCCAGTGGGAGATGCAGGCGTCGGGAATTGAAGCACGCATGATGGCCGCCGGTCGGTGGCGTCAGGCTCTCTACCGGTGGGGACTGGAGCAAGGCCTCAAAAGGGTTCGTGGCGAAAGCGAGAATGCGCTGGAAAGCCTCCGGTGGCGGCTCGCTGACATGCTCGTTCTGAAGGGGGTGCGCGAGCTTCTCGGCCTCACCCAGGCAAGGGCCGTCCTTTCGGGGGGCGCCGGTTTGTCGGCAGAGCTCTTTGAACGGTTCAGGGCCTTCGGCGTGCCGCTCGGGAACCTCTATGGATCAACGGAACTGGGTTTGATCTCGACCCACCGGCCTGGCAGCCGCAACGCGCATTCGCTGGGCAGCCTCATGCCGTCCGATCCCTCGATCGCCGAGCCTATCGAGGCATGGGTGGATGATCGTGGCCAGCTGCGCCTGAAAGTGCGCGCTTTCCTCGGATATCTCAATGATCCCGATGCGACGCGCGACTTGGGCAGCGGCGAACAGGGCTTCGAGACGGGTGATGCTGTCAGGATTGATGAGTCCGGGGAGCTCGTGTTCCTCGATCGGCTCAAGGATCTGAGACGGCTGAAAGGTGGCCAGTCCTATCCGCCTCAGTTCATCGAGAACCATCTCCGGGCGGCTTCTCTCATCCGGGATGCCATTGTTATCGGGGATGAAGCACATGAGCGAGTTGTCGCGCTCATCAATATCGATCCCGAGATTGCCGGTCGTTTCGCAGAATTGCATGGACTTGCCTACGGCACCTTCCCCGAACTCAGCCAGCTCGCTGAGATCAGACGCGAGGTGACCCAGGCGATCAGACACGTCAATTCTCTTCTGGACGAGGGAGCGCGGATCACGGCCTTCGCCAATCTGCCCAAGGAGCTTGATGCGGACGAGTCTGAGCTCACCCGGTCCCGCAAGCTGAGGCGCGGCCAGATACATGACCGCTACAAGGCGATCATCGACGCGCTCTACGGGGGTGTCGATGAGATCAGGACCGAGATTGAGGTCCGTTACCAGGATGGGACAACCAGCAAGCTGAACGCGCCGGTTTCCCTCAATCGGATGGGAGCCGCAGCATGATCAAGCTCATCCAGATCCTCATCGAAGGCGCGTTGGTCGGCCTGGTCTACGGGCTTGTCGCAATCTCCTTCGTGGTCATCTATCGCGCCTCCCGCATTGTGAACCTTGCCCAAGGCGAAGTGCTGGTTATCGGCGCGCTGCTGCTATGGACATTCACTGCCGGAATGAAAGCGGCGGGTTGGGAGGTGCCACTGATCATCAGTCTGGCTATGACGCTCGCCGCGTGCATCGCGTTCGGGTTGATCCTCGAGCGCTTCGTGTTCCGTCCGCTCATCAGCCAGCCGGCTTTTGCCATCTTCATGGCAAGCGTCGCCCTCCTCATCATGTTGCGAGGTACCGCTCAGCTTTTGTGGACCGCTGAAACCAGGGCGTTCCCGGTAATTCTGCCCGAGGGTGCCTTCCAGCTTGGCCCCTTCCTGATTTCAACGCCCCTCGCTCTCGGAGGCCTGTTCTCCGTCCTTTTGGCCATTGGGCTCCATGCCTTCTTCACCCGAACGCGGCAAGGCCTTCGTCTTGCTGCGGTGGCTGAAGACCATCGCACTGCGATGTCTCTCGGCGTGTCAGTGCGATCGGCAATCGCGACGGCCTGGATCCTCGGCACCGTGGTGGCGACCGCTGCGGCTATCGTCTTGCTTTCGGGCCGTGTTGTTTCCCTGGAAGTTGCCCATATCGGGTTCAAGGCTTTGCCGGTCGCGCTACTGGGCGGCCTTGAATCGATCCGAGGAGCACCGCTTGCCGGCATCCTGATCGGTGTCGGCGAGGCCCTCGCCATGGCTTATCTCGATCCGCTGACCAACGGCGCTGCTTCCGGTCTGCTTCCGTACCTCGTGATGATCACAGTTCTGCTTGTGCAGCCTCAGGGGCTGTTCGGGTGGAAGCGTATCGAGAGGCTTTAAGCCATGCTTCCCACGGGCATCCATTTTGAAAGCTATGCCGCAGAAACACGGGTTCTCAAGACCCGGCGTTCTCGGGTTTGGCTCGCGATCCTCGTCGCGGCTCTGCTCGTCGCGCCATTTTTCGCGGGAGCCTATCTGACAGGCATCGCCAGCGAGATGTTTATCACGCTGATGGCCGTTTACGGGCTCTATATCACTGTGGGGATGGCGGGGCAGATCAATATCGCCCAGTCCGCCTTTGTCGGGGTTGGGGCGTTCGCCGCTGCCAAGCTGTCGGGTTACGGCGTCCCTGTATTTCTGGTGATCCCGCTTGCAGCGCTCTGCACTGGGTGTGTGTCGGTCCTTTTTGCGCTGCCGGCGTCAAGAGTGAAGGGCCTGTATCTGGCGCTGACGACGCTTGCGGCACAGGCCATGTTCCCGATCGTCATCTACGCCTTGCCGCCAGGATGGCTTGGGGGCCTGGCCGGTATGCCCGTTGAGCCGCTAACCGTCTTCGGCCTTGATCTCGGTAGTCCCGCCCGTTTGTACTATTTCACTCTGGCGATCGTGGCTGTCCTGACGGTCTCGGTGTTTCGCATCCAGCACTCGCGCTTCGGCCGGGCGATGATTGCCGTCCGCGACAACGATGTCGCCGCGGAGGTGATGGGTATCCCCGTCTTCAAAGTGAAGGTGATGTCGTTCTTTGTCGGATCGCTGTTCGCGGGGATTGCCGGCGCCTGCATGGCCTATGTGCTGCAGTTCGTGACCGCTTCGAGCTTCACCCTTTTTGCCTCGGTTTGGTACCTCGGGATGCTGATCGTCGGGGGCTTGCACTCTCCGCTGGGCGCGATCCTCGGCGTCCTGTTCATCACCATTGTCCAGGAGAGTCTGCACAAGGTCGCCAACACGCTCATGCAGCTCGGTGCTGGTGGTGGCGGAACTCTTTTCGCACTGACATCGATCATTCTCGGCGGATGCATCCTCATCGCGCTCATTTTCGAGCCGCGCGGCCTCGCGCATCGGTGGGCGGTACTTCGCAAAGCCTTTCAGATCTGGCCGTTCCCTCGGAGCTGAGGGGACAGGCGAGCCAGCAATCCAGGCTGAAACCAGAGATAACAGGGAGGACGACCAATGAAACTGAGAACAAAGTTGATCGCGGCAGCGGCCTGGCTCGTTGCCAGCCTGCCCGCGCAGGCCACCGAATATGTCATGAGTGTCAGTGCTGACTTCTCTGGCCCCTTTGCGAACGTGATGCCCAACGCGATGTCGGGGTTGAAGTCGATCACCGACTGGTGGAATGAAGAGGTCGGCAAGCGGCTTGGTGTGTCCGTCAAGCTCTCCATCCACGATATGCGTTATGACGCGGCGGTCATTGCCCGGACATGGCCGGCCATTCTCCGCTCCGAGAAGCCGATCATGCATCTCGGCTTTGGATCCCCCGACCTGACGACGCTGATGCGTCGGCTGCCCAATGACAAGGTTCCGATGTTGATCGGTACGGCGATGGTCGGCCTGGTGTGGTCAGAAAACGGTTGGCACTATTCCATTCGACCAACCTACAGCCACGAGTTCGCAGGTCTGCTCGCCCGCATGCAGCAGGAGAAGGGCCGCACATTGCGGATAGCCTCCATCAGCACGCAGAACCAGGCCGGCTTCGTCGATCAGGTCAACGGGCTCCGTCATCTCGCCAAGACCTACCCTGATCGGTTCGAGATGCTCGAGACGCAGTGGGCCGACACTGCGCCTGTCTCGCTGAGCAGCAGCGTGAGGGCAATCGTTGGTCAGAACGCTGACGTCATTATCGTCGGTGGAACGACCGCGCAGGTCCAGGCGACGGCAAGCGCTCTGAAGGAGCTTGGCGCGCGGATCCCCGTCATCACCTCAACGCACAACGGGTTGACGGAGGCGGCAAAAGGAACGGCGCTGGTTGACATGGAAGGCTTTTATTCAGCCTTCTCCTTTGCCGCTCCAGGCCAGGAAAGCCTGCCGCTTCGTGACGTCTACAACCGGTATCGGAAGGAGGGGAACTGGGGGATGATCTCAGCCCAGTCCGCTGCCCAGGCGCTTCTCGCACTGCGAGTTCTGGAACGGGCGGTGGCGAAGGTCGGGCGTGACAACGTCACCGGGGAGGCGATGCGCCAGGCGCTTCTCGACAACGTTTTCACCGAGCAGGAACTGTTGGGGGCGCTGCCGACGCTGGATTTCGATGCATCGGCCCCCTTTCCCGTCGGCCAGATCCGGGCAACGGCAGAGGTCGTGAGGGGTGGTCAGATTGTCCCTCTCGGCACCGGCTGGATCGACGTTCCTGCCCTCACCAAGTGGTAACGGGAAGACCTTGCGATGGGCTTGTCGCTCACAAATGTGGATGTGGTCTATGCCGGCGTGATCCAGGTCCTGCGTTCAGTGAGTATCGAGGTGCCGGACGGAAGCATGGTTGTGCTCCTTGGATCGAATGGCGCCGGCAAGACGACCACGCTGAAGGCCATATCCGGCTTGCTGAAAGCCGAGCTGGGCGAGGTCACGGCAGGCCAAGTCCTGCTGGACGGCAAGGACATCCGCAATGCCGATGCTGCAACGGTGTTCCGTCAGGGTGTTGTTCAGGTCCTCGAGGGGCGCAAGGTCCTCGAGCATCTGACGGTTGAACAGAACCTCATGGTCGGCGCGCATCTGCGCGCCGACCGGGGGGCTGTGAAGGCAGATCTTGATCGCGTCTTCGGGTATTTCCCAAGGCTTCCAGATCTCCTTCATCGGACGGCCGGCTATCTGTCCGGAGGCGAGATGCAGATGCTGCTGGTCAGCCGCGCCTTGATGGCGAGACCCCGCATTCTTGTTCTCGACGAGCCTTCCATGGGGCTTGCCCCGATCTTGGTTGAGCAGCTGTTCGAAACGATTGGTCGAATCCGCCGGGAAGAGGGTCTGACCATCCTGATGGTGGAGCAGAACGCCCGCGCCGCGGTGCGCCAGTGCGACTACGGCTACATCATGGAGGCTGGCCGCATCGTCCTCCATGGCACGCGCGAGCAGCTGGAAAACAACCAGGACGTCAAGGAGTTCTACCTCGGGTTTTCCGGATCAGAGGGGCGAGAGCGCTTCCGCAACATCAAGCATTACCGCCGCCGCAAGAGGTGGCTCGGATGAGTGCGCATCACCTGAAGTTCGAGCAGATCCGCAGGGTCTACAGCGAGGCCGTCACCAAGGCGCCGGGTCTTGCCCGATGGCTGACGGCAGCTGGCGTTAGCCCGGCGGATATTTCAGGACCCGAGGCTCTCAGCCGGATTCCTGTTCTCAAGAAAGAGCGTTTCCTGGCCATGCAGGCCGAGGCGCCGCCCTTCGGCGGTTTCCTGGGGGCCGAGCCATCGCAGCTTGGTCACATCTACGTCTCGCCCGGGCCCATCTTCGAACCGTCTCTTGGGGATGACCCGACCGGGCACGGGATGAAGTGGATGTTCGCGGAGGCCGGTATCGGTCCTTCAGACATCGCCTTGAATACCTGGTCCTATCACCTTTTGCCAGCCGGGCTTTTGTTTGATCAGGGGCTAAGGGCCTGTGCCGCAACCGTGATCCCCGCAGGGACAGGGAATACCGAGCTCGTCGCCGACCTCTTGATCACCCTGAGACCCACGGCCTTCCTCGGCAGCGCCGCGTTCTTCCGGACCGTCGTGGATCACCTGAGACGCTCTGGACGGAACCTCCCGGCTGACTGGTCACTTCGCCACGCCTTCCTGGCTGGCGAGTTCGGTGACTGGGCTGCGACGCGCAAGGTCATTGAAGCCGAGTTCCACCTCAAGACTTGGACCTGCTACGGCACCGGCGACTTCGGCCTGATCGGCTACGAGGTGGCTGGGGAAGAGGGCTATCGGATCCACCCCGAGCGGTATGTCCAGATCTGCGACCCTGACACAGGCCTACCCCTACCCCTCGGAGAGGCTGGCGAAATCGTCGTGACGACGCTGACGCCGGGATGGCCACTCATCCGGTTCGGAACAGGCGATCTTGGCCGGGCCACCGAATTGGGTTCGGACGGAGGGGTGGAGCGTCTGGCGGGTGTCGAGGGGCGTGTCTCGGCGGCCCGCAAGATCCGGGAGATTTTCGTCTACCCGGACCACGTTCGGCGGATCGCGAAGCAAGTGGCGGGTGTCGAAGAGGCACGGCTGCGTTTCGGGCGATGTGGCAACCGCGACGTCATCACGATCGAGATTCTTCCCGCGCCAAATGCCGAAGTTGCGGAGGAGGAAGTCGGTGCCTGCTTCCGATCACTCACCCGTCTGCGTGCCGATCACGTGGTGCGCGTCGCGGATTCATCAGCATTCACCTTCCCGGATTTGATCGCCGAGGATCGCCGGCTTTCCAGCCCGTGATGCTTCGGCAGCCGAGAACAGGCAAAGACATGGTAACGCTCGTATCCCGCTGTAATCCTCAAGACCCGGTCTATCTTGCCAACAGGGAAGCCTACCAGGCGGTCCTTCAGGATCTCGGGGACAAGTTCGCATGGGCCTTAGGGGGCGGCGGCGCCAAGATGATCGCGCGTCATCTCCAGCGGGACAAACTGCTGGTCCGCGACCGCATTGACCTTCTGATCGACCCGCTGACCCCCTTCCTCGAGCTGTCGCCGTTGGCGGCCTGGGGCCTTTACGACAATTCGCTTCCGGGTGCGGGCATTGTCACGGGGATCGGTACGGTCCGCGGCGTCACTTGCATGATCATCGCCAACGACGCGACGGTAAAAGGCGGTTCCTTCTTCAAGGAAACATTGCGCAAGCATATCCGCGCTCAGGATATCGCGCAGGAGAACCGCCTGCCCGTCATCTACCTCGTGGATTGTGGCGGCGCCAATCTGCAGAACCTCGAGGATGTCTTCCCCGACCAGGATCATTTCGGGGGCACGTTTTATCGCCAGAGCCGAATGTCGGCCGAAGGCATCCCGCAACTCGCGGCTGTTTTCGGAGAGTCGACTGCGGGCGGCGCCTACATCCCGGTACTCTGCGACGAATTCGTCATGGTTGCGGGAAACTCGTCAATTCACCTCGGCGGCCCTCAGATCGTTCGTGCGGCGATCAGCGAGGTCGTCGATCGCGACACCCTCGGTGGCGCCTTGATGCACACGACCGTGTCGGGCGTCGCGGATCATTATGCTCCCAACGAGAAGGCCGCGATTGCAAAGCTTCGGGACATCGTCGGGGCACTGAACTACCCGCAACCCTTCTCCTCCAACCGCATCGCATCACGTGATCCGCTCTACGATGCCTCAGAACTGTGCGGGATTGTCGGGACAGATCTTTCGCGGCCGCTCGACCAACGCGAGATCGTCGCACGCATCGTCGACGGTAGCGAATTCCATGAGTTTAAACCGCAATTCGGCGAGACGCTCCTCTGTGGCTTTGCTCACATTGATGGCTTCCCTGTCGGCATCATTGCCAACAATGGCGTGCTCTTCTCAAACAGCACCCTCAAGGGGGTTCATTTTATCAATCTCTGCGACCAGCGCGGCATTCCGCTGCTGTTCCTGCAGAACACCACGGGCTTCATGGTTGGGTCTGATGCGGAGCGCGCTGGTATCGCGAAAAACTCCGCCAAGCTCGTTTATGCCGTCTCCAACACGCGCGTGCCGCGCTACACGCTCGTGACCGGAGGATCCTACGGAGCGGGCAATTACGGAATGTGCGGCCGGGGCTTCCGGCCGCGCTTCATGTTCATGTGGCCCAACGCGCGCCTTGGCGGGATGAATCCCGATGTGGGGTCGTCCGTCCTCATGGACCTGCGCCGGGCCAGTATCTCTCGCAATCCGGCGACCGAGGAGGAGCTGGCAACCTATGAAGCGGAGCTCCGGCGCCAGTTCGACGAGAAATCAAATCCTTACTTCTGCACAGCGCGCGTTTGGGATGATGGGATCATCGCGCCCACCGACACACGTGCCGTGTTGGCTCTCTGCCTTGCGACGGGTGCCATGCAGCCGCCGGACCTCGGCCATCGCCCTGTCTATCGGATGTGAACATGCTCGACCTTGCCAATGCTCCCCGTCGATTGCGGTCAGTTCTCATTGCCAACCGCGGCGAGATCGCCTGCCGCGTGATCCGGACCTGCCGGCAATTGGGGCTTCGAACGATCGCCGTCTATTCCGAGGCCGATGCCTCTGCACTGCACGTTCGGATGGCAGATGTCGCCCGGTGCATTGGACCGGCCGCGGCGGCCGAGAGCTATCTGAACTCGGCTGCCATCATCGATGCCGCGCGCGCTGCCGGCGCTGATGCGGTTCATCCCGGATACGGATTCCTCTCGGAGAACGCCGCTTTCGCACAGGCTTGTGGTGACGCCGGGCTGATCTTCATTGGCCCGACCCCAGAGGTCATCAATGCGATGGGCTCGAAGATCAATGCCAAGAAGATCGCGGTTCAGGCCGGCGTTCCAACGGTGCCCGGCTATCTGGGGGACGACCAATCATTGGCGCGCCTCGCAGCCGAGGCGGAGCGGATCGGGTTTCCGATTCTGATCAAGGCCTCAGCTGGGGGTGGCGGGCGGGGCATGAGGCGGGTTAATTCAGCTGCTGAAATGCCTTCCGCGCTCCAGTCGGCCAGGGCTGAAGCGCAAAGTGCCTTCGGCGACGACAGCGTCCTTCTTGAGAAGCTGATCACAAAGCCGCGTCACCTCGAGGTTCAGCTGATTGGGGATGAGCATGGCCATCTCGTCCACCTTTTCGAACGCGATTGCTCGGTCCAGCGCAACAACCAGAAGGTTTTTGAGGAGGCACCCGCACCGCATTTGTCACCGGACATCCGAGACAAGCTCTATCGGCGTGCTATTCAACTGGGACAAACGATTGGCTACACCGGCGCCGGGACCGTCGAGTTCATCATGGAGCAGGGCGGCTCTGAGCCGTTTTTCCTCGAGATGAACACGAGGCTGCAAGTGGAGCACCCGGTGACGGAGGCGATCACCGGCATTGATCTCGTGGCGTGGCAGATCGCGGTAGCGTCCGGATTGACGCTCCCCCTCAAACAGGAAGAGATCGTCTCAAAGGGCCATGCCATCGAGGCGCGTATCGCAGCGGAGCGTCCTGATCGCGCCTATCAGGCGGCAACGGGCATAGTCTCGGCGCTGGTCGTTCCAACCGAGGCCAGGATTGATACCGGCATTGCCGAAGGCTCCGAGATCGGCCTGCACTACGACAGCATGATTGCCAAACTCATCGTCCACGCTCCGGATCGAGCCGCCGCCGTCAGCGATCTCGTGACCGCACTGTCCGACTTCGCCGTCCTCGGCGTTGGCACGAACTCAGCGTTCCTGAAGGATTGTGCGGAGCGACCGGATTTCGTCATCGGGTGGCTGACCACTGACTTCCTCGCTCGGGAGTTTCCTGATGGTTGGCAGCCTGACGCCGATGCTTTGGCGGCTTTGCGCGCTGATGCAGCTCACGCTTGGGCCAGGAGCACGGGAGGAGAGGGGACAAACCCCTGGCAGAGGCGGAGCGCGTTCCGTGTCACGGCTGTTGCGCGGCCCGCTCAGCTGCAGGTTCACATCGTCGACGATTATGGCGAGGCATCGATAACGCTGCTTGAGACAATGCAGGGTCCGCTCGCTCGGTTCGAGAACGGCAGACAAATGCCGATACGCCGGCGAGCTTCCATCAAAAGGGCCGGGCAGCGGGTCTTTGCGGCGGCCGGGGGGCTTTCGATTGATGCGTCGATTAAGGCGGCGATTGAAGCAGTTGAGGATGGCGAAGGGGACACTGGAGGCGATAACCAGTTGAGCGCTCCCCTGCCTGGCATCATCACCGGCGTTTTCATCGCAGCCGGTGCCCATGTGGAACAGGGAGCAAGCCTCATCCAGATGGAAGCCATGAAGCTCGTTCACACGCTGGTTGCCCCCCGATCCGGACGAGTTGCCCGCATTCATTGCGCTCTTGGCGAGACCGTTCCCGCCGGCGCACGCCTTATCGACATTGAGAGCCTGGAGGAGGTCTAGGGACATGGCAGGTCTATGGTACGAGCAGTTCGAACCCGGTCATGTGTTTGAGCACGAATGGACAAGGACGATCACCGAAGCCGACAACAAGTGGTTCTCGCTCCTGACGATGAACACTCAGCCGGTCCATATCGACAACGCGGCAGCCGCGCGCAGCGTTTGGAAGCGCCCGCTCGTGAACAGCCTCTTCACGCTCGGCCTGATGGTCGGCATGTCGGTAAACGACACGACCTTTGGGACCACGATTGCCAATCTCGGAATGTCCGACGTCAGGTTTCCTCATCCGCTGTTCGAGGGTGATACGATCCGCATCCGCACGACGGTTCTTGCCAAGCGTGAAAGCCGTTCCCGCCCGGGCGAAGGGATCGTCACACTGCGTCACGAGGCGCTGAACCAGGACGGTGTGGTTTGCGGCATCTGTGACCGCCAGGCGCTCATGATGATGCGGCCGAAGGCTGCCGCCTGACATGAGGTCGTTCCTCTTCGTTCCCGCTGGCTCACAGCGAATGTTGGTCAAGTCACGGGACAGCGATGCTGACGTGCTGATCTTTGACCTTGAAGACGCCGTTCAGGCTGGAGCGAAGCAGGAGGCCAGGCAGCTTCTAGTCGCCCACCTGGGCGAGCGTGCTGCGTCTGGCCCACGGATCGCCGTACGCGTCAATGGTTTGAGAACGCCTTGGATCGACGACGATCTGAAAGCTGTGATCCCCCTGGCTCCTGATTACGTCATGCTGCCAAAAAGCGAGGGAGTGGCGGACATTGCTGACCTCACCTCTCGCCTCGCTGCCCTCGAGAGCGAGGGCCAATTCACCAGGGTCCTCGTCGTCGCCACCGAGACTGTCGCATCAGTTCTCTCTCTGGCTTCGCAGCCTTGGTCCCATCCAAGGCTGAGCGGCATGCTGTGGGGAGCCGAGGATCTGGCAACCGATCTTCATGCGACGGGTAACCGTGGAACCAATGGGTCCTATACGAGCCCCTTCCGCCTTGCGCGCGACCTCTGCTTGATGGCCGCGAAGCGCGCAGGGGTGCTGGCGATCGATGCTGTCCACACCGATATCCGCAATCTTGAAGCTCTCGAAGAGGAAGCCCGGGAGGCGCGCCGTGACGGGTTCGATGGAAAAGCTGCGATCCACCCCTCACAGGTCAGTGTGATCAACACCGTTTTCCGGCCAACCGAGGCGGAGATCGCTTGGTCGCAAGCCGTCCTTGCAGCGCTCAAGGCTTCGACCACGGGCGTCGCCGTGGTTGACGGCCAGATGGTCGATGCTCCGCATGCGGCGCGCGCTCGGATGATCCTCCTCAAGGCACAGTCGCATTGACCGGCAAATGAGTGCTCACCATTCCCAAACTTCATGCTGAAGGCAGACACCATGGCTCATTCCGTAAAGCCGATCACCGAAAGCGCGGCCTTGATATTCGGCGGCACTGCCGGGATCGGGTTCGCAAGTGCCAAGGCGCTTCTGGAAGCAGGGCTGCCGCGGCTGGTCATCGTTGGGCGACGCGCAGATCGTGGCGGCGCTGCTGTCGCGAGCCTGCAGAGAACCTCACCGCAGGCGCAAGTGACCTTTATCGGCTGTGATGCAACGCAGCCCGAGATGGTCGTCGGGGTCGTCGACAAGGCGGCAGATTGCATGGGAGCCATCGACATCCTGGTAAGCTCTGCGGGAGGGGATCCCATGCCCAGGCTTCTGCACACCATCCCCGTGGATGAGGTGATGCCGACCCTCGTTCAGATCAGCAGCGGCATCATCTTGCCTGCGCGGGCAGTCCTGCCCCAGATGACCCGCCAGTCCGGAGGCTCAGTCATTTGCCTTGCTTCGGATGCAGCCAAAATTGCGACCCCTGGCGAGACGGTGATTGGGGCCGCGATGGCGGCAATCACGATGTTCTGTCGCGGTATGGCGCGAGAGGCCAAAAGGCACGGGATCAGGGTCAATTGTCTCACTCCGAGCATCGTAGGGGACACGCCGCTTTACGGGAAGCTCAAGGCAGACCCATTTGCGAGCCGCCTTTTTGGGAAGGCGGAAGACATGGCAGACCTTGGCATTGTGACGGCCGCCGACCTCGCTGAAGCCGTCGTGTTCCTTGCGAGCCCCTCAGCGGCTCGCATGACGGGACAAACGATCAGCATCACCGGCGGGATTTCGGCGATCTGAACATCAAGCGACGCTGTGACCAACTCCGTCCCGCCTCCATCGAGCCGCGATCTCGACCTCTGGGCCTATCAGAAGGGCAACGTCACCCTGCAAAACGGCCAGTGTTTCGTGAAGCGACGCGGCGATCAGGCTGCCAAGAGGATTGAGGCTTGGCGATCTTCCGAGGGGTGACAGCTAACGGAGGGATTGCCGCTAACGGGCATCGCCGGGATTTTGTTCTCGATAAATGAGTGGTGCCGGGTGAGGGGATCGAACCCCCGACCTTCGGTTTACAAAACCGCTGCACTACCGCTGTGCTAACCCGGCCCCTTGGAGCACCGAGATTCGGTGCCTATTCGGTACTCGCTCGGATCGCACGCCGCATAAGCGCATGATCCGACCCCCTCTTCCAGCCTCCAGACCCTCCGAGTGCAGAAACGCTGCAGGGTCGATGCGCTGCACGGGTATTGCGCGCTCTATCTCCGATTTGCGTGGCATGCGCAATCCGCCAGAACAACTTGTGCACCGCTTCTAAGACCTTCCGCCTAAATCCATCGGGCTAAGCCCATCTGTCAGCTAGGGTTACCGGTTGTCGAGGCGTAACGCTGCACCATGCAGAACCCATCCCGGCATGATTGCCCGGCCGGTTCTGTCGCAACGCACCAAGACCAGGAAAAGGGAGGGGCGCCGTTCGCGGCGGTCCTGCAATGTCCCTGACGACCCAACGTTCTCGCGGAATGCATCCGTGGCAGCGGCAGGAAGCCTGTGGCCATTTGCTGCCCTCCATCGGCTTGGCCGGTTTCGAACCACCAAGGGAGGACATCATGTCCAACGCAAGCATGGCAGCCGGGGGGCGCGCAGCCCCGAGGCCGATGACACGGGAAGAGAAGAAGGTCATTCTCGCTTCCTCGCTCGGCACCGTTTTTGAATGGTACGATTTCTATCTCTATGGCTCGCTCGCGGCGATGATCGGCGCGAAGTTCTTCTCGGCCTTCGATGTCAACACGCGCTCGATCTTCGCGTTGCTCGCCTTCGCGGCGGGCTTTCTGGTGCGCCCCTTCGGCGCGCTGGTCTTCGGCCGCCTCGGCGACCTGATCGGCCGCAAGCAGACCTTCCTGATGACCATCCTCATCATGGGCCTCTCGACCTTCTTGGTGGGTCTGCTGCCGGATTACAACACGATCGGCTGGGTGGCTCCGGTCATCCTGATCGTGCTGCGCATGGCGCAGGGGCTGGCACTTGGTGGCGAATATGGCGGCGCGGCGGTCTATGTGGCGGAACATGCGCCTGTGGGCCGGCGCGGCTTCTACACCTCGTGGATCCAGACGACGGCCACACTCGGCCTGCTGCTCTCGCTCTTCGTGATCGTGGGCCTGCGCATCTGGATGGGCGAGAAGGCCTTCGCGGATGATTTCCCGCTCTTCTTCGGCCTGCAGGGTGGCTGGCGCATCCCGTTCCTCGGCTCGATCTTCCTGCTCGCGATCTCGGTCTGGATCCGCCTGCAGATGCATGAGAGCCCGGCCTTCCAGAAGATGAAGGAAGAGGGCACACAATCGAAGGCGCCGCTTTCGGAAGCCTTCGGTCAGTGGCGCAACCTGAAGATCGTGATCATCGCGTTGACCGGCCTCGTCATCGGCCAGGCTGTGGTGTGGTATACGGGCCAGTTCTATGCGCTGTTCTTCCTGCAGGCGATCCTGAAGGTGGACCTGCTCACGGCGAACGTGCTCATCGCCTGGTCGCTGATCATCGGCACGGGTGGCTTCGTCCTCTTCGGCTCGCTCTCGGACAAGATCGGCCGCAAGCCGATCATCCTCGGCGGCTGCCTGATCGCGGCGCTCACCTACTTCCCGCTCTTCAAGATGATGGCGGAAACGGCGAACCCGACCTATGCCCGGGCGCTTGAGACGGTGAAGGTCGAGGTATCGGCCGATGCCTCGAAGTGCGGCTCGCTCTTTGATCCGGTGGGTATCCGCCAGTTCTCGGAGCCTTGCGACATTGCCCGGCGCGTGCTCTCCTCACAGGCCATCAAGTACACCTACACGCCAGCCGCCGCCGGCGAGCCGCTGAAGGTGGTGGTGAACGGCACGGAAGTGGCCTATGGTGCGGGCGTCGCGGATTTCACCAAGAACATCACGGCAGCCTCGATCGCGGCGGGTTACCCCAAGGCGGATGATGCGGCCAAGGTGAAGGTCTCGGGCTTCTTCGCGGCGCTGGGCAACCCGCAGGCGCTGACGATCATCGCGATCCTTACGATCCTGGTGCTCTATGTGACGGCGGTTTACGGCCCGATCGCGGCGGCCCTCGTGGAGTTCTTCCCCACCCGCATCCGCTACACGGCCATGAGCCTGCCCTACCATATCGGCAATGGCTGGTTCGGCGGCCTGCTGCCGGCGACCTCCTTCGCGATGGTGGCCTCCACCGGCGATATCTATTTCGGCCTCTGGTACCCGATCGGCTTCGCGCTGATGACCTTCGTGATCGGCATCCTGCTGGTGCCGGAAACCAAGGATCGCGACATCGAAACCTACAATTACGGCAGGTAAAGCGGGCTCCCGGCGATGCGGATGCCCATCCGCATCGCCTCTCCCAGAGCTCCGCTCCGGTTCGCCGGGGCGGAGCTTTCCTGTTTCAGGTCCGGGTGATGGCCTGCTGCACGGCATAGAGGCTGATGGCCGCCGCGTTCGACACGTTCAGGCTCTTGATCGCGCCGGGAAGCTCCAGCCGAGCGAGATGGCTGCAGAGTTCGCGCGTGGAGGGCCGCAGCCCGCGCCCTTCCGCCCCGAGAACCAGCACGATCGGCAGCTTCAGCGGAAGATCGCCCATCTTCTCCGGCGCTTCGGAATCAAGGCCGATGACCGCGAAACCCTCATCCTTCAGCGTGGTGAGCGCGCGCGCGAGGTTCTGCACCCCGGCCATCGGCACATGCTCCAGCGCGCCCGAGGCAGCCTTGGCGAGCACGCCCGTGATTTCCGGGCTGTGGCGATGCGTGACAATCACCCCGCCGACATCGAAGGCGGCAGCCGAACGCAGGATCGCGCCGACATTATGCGGATCGGTCACCTGGTCGAGCGCGAGGATGATGCGATCACGCGGGAGTTTGCCCAAGGGCAGCAGCGGCAGGCGCTCGGCCTCCACGTAAAGGCCCTGATGGACGGCATCCGGCGTGAGCAGCCTGCCGATGGCCTCGGGCTTCACGAGTTCGGGCGCAAGGGGCAGGTTCACGCCATCTTCCGTGAGGCGCTGCACCGCATTCTCGGTCGCGACGATGCGATGGAAGCGGCGGCGCGGATTGGCGAGGGCCTCCTTCACCGAATGCATGCCGTAGAGCACATCCATGTCGTCGGGCAGTCGCGGCTTTGGCGCCTTCGGCTTCGGCGCGAAGCGGGACTTGTCCTTGAAGGCGGGCTTTTCGCCCATGCGCGGGCCCTCGCGGGCCGGTTTCGGTTGGCGGTCAAGCGGGTGATAGGGACGTTTGCTGTCATGGGCCATGCCCGTTTCATAGGGCAGTTCGCCGCGCCATGCGAGCCGCAATCGCGCACGGATTCCTACCCTGACTCCCACCCTGGCTCCCACCCTTGGCCGGATGCGGTTTCCGGGCGGCTTTCCAGGTTGACATGGGCCCAACCCTTGCCCATAAGGCCGGTCTTCCGTGCCGGTTCGCCAGCGCGTGTGGGAGAATGTCCCGAGCGGCAAAGGGGGCGGACTGTAAATCCGCTGGCTAAGCCTGCGTAGGTTCGAGTCCTACTTCTCCCACCAATTTCGTGTAAACTGCTATTTCAGTTGGGAAATTTCCGGAATGACCGGCTTTTTCCCCCCGTCGCTCGCATAGCCTGCGAGGCATGAGAGCGCTTCGCGCGTCTCCGTTCGTGCGTTTGCCTCGATGCTCCGGTAGAGCCGCACGACCTCTGTGCCGCGGGGCGTGAGTGCCGCGCCGCCGCCGCCCGAGCCACCCTGATGCGAGCCGACCAGCGGCGCATCGAACATGCCGTTCAGCGCATCCACCAGCAGCCAGGCCCGGCGATAGGACATGCCCATGCTGCGACCGGCTGCCGAAATCGAGCCGAGACGCGCGATTTC
>Ga0068877_10001154_pt1 | contig 22163 bp, 21 predicted proteins | sample NOAtaG_FD_66437 | JGI IMG/M metagenome (GOLD analysis project Ga0068877, IMG submission 66437) | Freshwater lake microbial communities from Lake Erie, under a cyanobacterial bloom - NOAA_Erie_Diel6S_1000h metaG | ecosystem: Environmental > Aquatic > Freshwater > Lake | place: USA: Ohio, Lake... | reverse complement strand
GATCAATGCCTCCGGCCGATTATCTCCCGATAGTCTGCTCGGTGATCTGGAGATCAGGGACATCGTCTACTGTTCCACGGACGGGGACCATGACCTGGGCGATATCCGGCTGGAGAGTGATCGTATGGACGGGCAGAACATCCTACGCTTGGACGCATCGTTCGCTGAGGCCGAGATCGTGGGGACCTTTCTCCCTACCCTGTTGCCCAACGCTTTCGCGAACGTGGTCTACAGTGTATTCCCGGCTTTGCGTGATGAGGTCATTTACGCTCAGGAAGTGCAACGTTTCCGGTTCGACCTGAAAGCGCGGGACACGGGCCCGTGGTTGCAGCTTTTCGTGCCAGGGCTCGTGGTGGCCAACAACAGCACCGTGGTCGGTTCGTTCGATAGTCGCACCTTCGACCTCGACCTCACCTTGCGATCCCCCCTGGTCAGCATGGGTGCCGTGCGGTCAACGGAGGTGGAGGTGATCGCCGAGAAGACCTTGGACATTCTCGCTTTTGGTCTGTCCAGCGAACGCACGGCATGGAACGACAGCACGTGGATGGAGGGCATCAGCCTGCAGGGCAAAGCCTACCAGGACGAATTGGAGTTCAGCCTGGGTTGGGATACCAGTGCCACCGGTACACGTGGCAGTCTGGAACTTCTGGGTGAGGTGCGCGGCTGGCGGTCGGTGCTGCTTGAGCTTCTGCCCTCGGAGATCATGCTCGGCAAGGGAAGTTGGGTCACACAGCGTGTTACGCGTTTCAGCATTGATTCCACCACGGTGGTCGTGGATTCATTGGTCCTGCTCAATGGCCAGCAGAGGATCGCTCTCGGGGGCACGATATCCAAGGATGTCACACGTTCCATGGCTTTCGAGGTGGAGAACGTGGCGCTCGCCAATCTGGAGCCGTACCTCGGAGGTCCGCGTCTTCGTGGCATGATCAGTGGTGATGGAAGCGTGCACGATCTCTATGGCGATCCCTTTGCTTTGGCCTACATCTGCGCTGACAGCATTGCGGTGCAGGACAAGCCGGTGGGCGACATCCGCTTTACGGCCGGCTGGGCGCCCGGGGCCCGTTCGCTCGACCTGGCCGGTTCGTTGACCCGTGGACCCATCAAGGCCCTTGATTTTGAAGGTACGCTGGGCCTCTTCGATGGTGGCGAACTGGACGTCACCCTGTTGTTCGACCGGTTCGATCTTGCGTTCATCAACCCTTACCTGCCTGAGGGGATCAGTGAAATGCAAGGCCTCGTGAGCGGCGATCTGGGCGTGCACGGCACCCTGTTGGCCCCCGAGGTGAACGGCACCCTTGACCTCACCGATGCAGGGCTCCGTATCGACTACCTGAACACCTTGTACCGTTTTTCGCATCGCCTGAAGGTCTACCCGGACATGTTCGCGCTGGACCGTGTGCGTGTGCGCGATGAGGAAGGCAATGTGGCCATTGTGAACGGCACGGTCATTCACCAAGGCCTGCGCCATTGGAACTATAACGTTGGAGGCACCATGGAGCGTTTCCTTGTGCTCAATACCACCCTTGCTGACAATGAACTGTTCTACGGGAAGGCGTACGGCACAGGCTCATTGGAAGTGAGCGGGGAAGAAGGTTCGTTGGATGTGGTCGTTGATGCCCGGACCGCGACCGGGACGTCCATGCACTTTCCGATCGGAGGAAGTACCGAGGTCTCTTCCATTGGGTTCGTGCAGTTCGTGACCACCGACACGGCCGATGTGAAGGACGAAGAGATGGACCTTGCGGGTATCTCGCTGGACCTGAAGGTCACTGTGACGCCGGAGGCCACCCTGGAGCTCATTTTCGATCCCACCATCGGCGATATCCTCACCGGCAGCGGACAGGGCGATCTGGAGATCAATGTGAACAACGCCGGAGACCTCAGCATGCGTGGGCAGGTGGAGGTGACCGAGGGCGACTACCTGTTCACCCTGCGTAACGTAGTGAACAAGCACTTCCAATTGGAGCCCGGTGGAAGGATCACGTGGTACGGCGATCCCTTCGATGCGCAACTTGACCTGCAGGCGACCTATCGCCTGCGCGCCCCGCTCTACGACATCATTCCGCCGTCCGAAAGGAGCGAGGCATACAAAAAGCGTGTTCCGGTGGAGGTGGGCATGCGGCTGCGTGAGAAGATGATGAACCCCGAGATCGGATTCCAGGTGCGCCTGCCCAGTGTTGACGAAAGCCTGCGTGCCCAGGTGAACAGCGCGCTCAGTACGGAACAGGAGCTTAACCGGCAGGTCTTCGCGCTCATCGCTTTGAACCGTTTCGTGCCTCCGCCCCAGTACGTAGGTGCCGGTTCAGTGAATGCCAATGCGGCCGGTACCACCACGAGCGAACTGCTCAGCAATCAAGTGAGCAACTGGCTGAGCAGCCTGAGCAAGGACGTCGACCTCGGCGTCAATTATCGTCCGGGTGACAACATCACGCAGGACGAGCTCGAACTGGCCGTAAGCACCCAGCTGTTCAACGAGCGTCTCTTGTTCAGCAGTAACGTGGGTGTGCAGTACGGTGCCCAACGTGCCGATGCCGGCAGCAACCTGCTCGGCGATTTCCAATTGGAGTACCTGATGACACGTGATGGCAAGTTCCGATTGAAGGCCTATAGCGTGAGCAACGACAGGAACCTCAACCAGGCCGATCAGGCACCGACCACGCAGGGCGTGGGTGTGGTGTTCCGCAGGGAGGGGGATGGATTCTGGGAATTGATCCGCCGGAAACGGAACAAGACCGCGACGCCGTAGCCCGTGCTTCAGGCGTCCTTGTTCACCTGCAGGTCATGCCCCAGCTTCTCTCGCTTGGTCTCGAGGTAGCGCTGGTTGTGCGGGTTCGAGGCGATCTCCAAGGGAACGTTCTCGACGATCTCCAGGCCATAGCCCACCAGCCCAGTGCGCTTGCGAGGGTTATTGGTCATCAACCGCATCTTTCGGACGCCCAGGTCGTGCAGGATCTGCGCACCTACACCATAATCGCGGGCATCCATCTCGAAACCGAGCATCAGATTGGCCTCCACCGTGTCAGCTCCCTGTTCCTGGAGCTTGTAGGCCCGTAGTTTGTTCATCAGCCCGATGCCGCGGCCTTCCTGCTGCATGTAGACGATCACGCCCTTGCCTTCGGCTTCGATCAGTTCCATGGCCCGATGAAGTTGGGGGCCGCAATCGCATCGGCAGCTCCCGAAGATGTCGCCGGTAACGCAGGATGAATGCACGCGCACGAGAACGGGTTCCTTCGGGTCCCAAGTGCCTTTCACCAGGGCCATGTGCTCTTCGCCGGTGGTGGTCTGGCGGTAGGCGATCAGTTGAAAGTCGCCACGCACGGTGGGCAGTTGCACATCCACCTGGCGTTCAACCAAGCGCTCGGTGCGCATGCGGTAGGCCACCAGGTCCTCTATGCTAACCAGCTTCAGATCGAACCGCTTGGCGATCTCCCGCAATTGCGGCAGCCGGGCCATGGTGCCATCCTCGTTCAGGATCTCCACGATCAGTCCGGCCGGCTCCAAACCCGCCAAACGCGCCATGTCCACCGCGGCCTCGGTATGGCCGGTGCGTCTCAGCACACCACCCTTGCGGGCCTTCAATGGAAAGATGTGTCCGGGCCGGGCCAGGTCGTCCGCCTTGATGGCCGGATCGATCAAGGCCAGCATGGTCTTGCTCCGGTCCGATGCACTGATGCCCGTCGTGGTACCCCGGCCTTTGAGGTCCACGCTCACCGTGAACGGGGTCTCGTGCAGCGCGGTATTGTCGCGGACCATCAGTTCGAGGCCCAGTTCGGCGCATCGTTCCTCGGTCAGGGGGGCACAGATCAACCCGCGGCCATGGGTGGCCATGAAGTTGATCATCTCGGGCGTGGCGTTACGAGCAGCGGTCACGAAGTCGCCTTCGTTCTCACGGTCCTCGTCGTCCACTACGATCACGGCCTTGCCTTGGCGGATGTCCTCGATCGCTGCCTCGATCGGATCGAAGGTCTTGCTCATCTTGCGGAATGGGCCGCAAAGGTAAGCATCCATCCACCCTCAGCGGGCCGCGGTGGTGGCTTCGCCGATCAGCCGGCTCAGGGTGTTGGAGGCCACATCCCAGTCGAAATGCGACCGCACGAAGCGATTGCCGTTGGCTGCTATCCGCTTGCGGAGGGTCTCGTCATCCAACAAGCGCAGGATATGTGCGGCGTACTCTTCCGGGTCCTCTCCGATCAGCACCTCTTCATTGGGCCGGGCGCCCACGGCATTGTTCGCCAACGCGGAGGTGATACAGGGGATCCCCATGGCCATGGCCTCCAACAATTTGTTCTGAAGGCCGGTGCCGATCTGCATGGGAGCGGCAAAGATGCGGGCCGAGGCATAGGACAACCGGATGTCACGCACCCATCCGCTCACCGTGATCAGGGGGTCGATGCGGGCAAGGTCCCGAACGCTGGGGCTGGGGTCCACACCACTGATGAGCAGGTTGGTGCCCGGCCTGCTGCGCCGAACGATCGGTAGCACCCGCTGCACCAGGTAATGCACGCTGTCGATGTTCGGGGCATAGTTCATGTTGCCCGTGAACAGAAGGTCGTACAGCGGTGCCTGTTCCATGGGCTTGAAATGAGCGGTATCCACGCCATTGGGCACCACTGCCATGGTATCGCGAAGGGGGTGATAGATATAGTCGCGGTCCTGGTTGCTGATGATGACCCGGTTGTCGAACTGGTCGAACATCAGGTTCTCGTAGCGGATGAGCCTCCGCGTCTCCATGCGGAAAATGGGCCTTAGGTAAAGCGGGGCGGTCTCCGTGCGTCGTTCCATGCCCTTGCTCAGGGTATCCATGTAGTCCAGCGTCTTCGGGAGGCTGAAATAGTGCCGGACATACTCCGTGGTGCGCACCAATTGGCAAAGCACATGGTCCGGCCTGAACGAAGCGATCACCTTGTCGATACGTCGCTGTGCATGTCGATGATGGAAATACATCACCTGCACCGGGAGGCGAGAGAACAGAACGGTGATGAGCTTGAGGAAGATGCGCCAACGGGAGATCCGCACCACTTCAATGTGTGCACAGAACCCCTTCAGGTGTTCAATGTCCGCGGGGTCGATGACCGTATCGCTCAGGCAGAACAGGAATACCTCGTGGTCGCGCGCCAGCCGTTTTACCAAGTGGTAGGCGCGCAATTTGTCCCCCTTTTCCAAGGGATAGGGCACCCGTGAAAGCAGCACGAGCAACTTCATGCTTTCAGCAACTGCTTATAGAAGGAAATGAGGTCCTGAACGATGCGCTGGTCGGAATAGGTGCTTCGCACCAGTTCGCGTGCTGCTTCGCCCAGTTCCACGGCCTTTTCCGGGGCATCGTGCAAGGCCAGGATGTGCTCCACGAACTCTGTTGCATTGCGAGCCAGTAGGATATTCCTGCCATGGGTATGGTCGATGCCCTCGGCCCCAATGTGTGTGGAAATGATGGCTTTTCCGAGCGCCATGCCCTCGATGATCTTCACACGCATGCCACCTGCGGAGAACAGGGGGACGAGCATCACCTGACGCGCTGCCATGAACGAGATGGCGTTCTTCACACGGCCCTTTACCGTGAGCCCCGGCAATTCCATGGCCATCAGGTCCGGAGGCATTTTGTTCCCGGCCAGGTAAAGACGGGCCTTCGGACGTTTGCGCACCACGCGAGGCCACACGCTATCGAGCAGCCATCGGATGCCCTCCTCGTTCGGCAGCCAATCCATGCTGCCCAGGTGAAAGAACACGGGGTGCGCAACAGGACGCACTTCAGGCACGGTGTATTCGGTCGGTTCCACACCGAACGGAATGGTCACCACCGGCGTGCGTGTGCCATGTGCAATGAAATGCTCGGCATCGCTTGGACTGATGGCGGCCACACCATCCACGCGGTCCAGTACCGCCATCTCGTATTCCCCCAACTGTTTGGCCAGGAACCGCCGATAGGGACGCTTGAGGAAGTTGCGCTCACCCGTGGCGATCCGTTCCTGGATCACATGCTCAAGATTGTGCGAACGCAGTACGATCCGTGCATTGGAATACCTGCGAAGGGTGGGGATGTAGGGCGTCATGAACAGGCTCTCCAACTGCACCACGTCGAACTTCTCCTCGGTAAGGAGCCGGATCAGCCGGATGTCCATGTCCGGTGAGAAGAACCGGCTGATGTTGTAGTTGTCGGCCGTGATCAGGTCGGTGAACGCATCCACGATGTTCACCGAAGTGTCAACGAAAATGCCCTCGATCCCGGTCTGTTCCACGTACTCACTAGGCAGATCAGCAGGGACCAAAGGCTGCTTGGGAGTGCTGATGCAGAGCACCTTCACCTCATGGCCAGCGGCCAGCAGGCCTCGGGTGAGGTTGTGCATGGCCTTGCTGCCGCCGTCGATGGGTGGATAGGGGGGCTTATTGCACAGCTGAAGAATGCGCATGGTCTCGCTTGAACAGGGCCCGGAAACGCTGCCAGCCGCGATAATACACATCGGCATCGAAGAGGGGGCTGTCGGTTGCCGCCTTCCAGGTCAGGAACAGGCCAATAGGCAGCAGTACAAAGGAGGCCAGCCACATGCCCAGCCAGGGCTGTATGCCTCCGGCAATGGCCAGCTTTTCCATGCTGAAACTGACAATATGGAAGACCAGGAAGAACATGATGGCGAACACGGTGGGCAGCCCCATGCCTCCCTTGCGGATGATGGCCCCCAGGGGAGCGCCAATGAAGAAGAAGAGGAGGCAAGCGGCCGCGAGCATGGGCTTGCGGTGCCATTCGATCCGATACCTCGCCAATTGCTCTGCGCGGCCATGGCGTTCGTCGATCTGTTGTTGGAGATGGTTCACTTGATTGCGCGCCATGTTCATGGCCACTTCATACATGCTGCTCCAGGCTTCCACACTGGGTGGCGACCCACTGCTGTCCTGCTTGGTCATTACAGGCTGCGGTCCTTTCTGGAATGCCGTGCCACGTAGGATGTAGAGGCTGCCCTGAAGTTGTTTCCGATGTTCGATGGAACGTTCGTCCATGTGCTGCATGAGGCTGTCCTCCCCGTGGTCAAGCTGGGCCATGGTCAGCATCTTATAATGGTCCTTGAACAGGTCCTCGTCGGTGCGCCGCAGGCCCAGGCCCGACAGGTCCAACCGCACCTCGTCCTCGGCAAATGTGCCCCTCATCATGGGGGCACTGCCTTTGGTGCCGCCTGCCACGCCATGCTCATCGTAGAAATGGCCGTCCTTCAGGTTCAGGACAAGGTACTGGCCGTTGGTGCTTCGCTGCATGGTGCCACTGCGGGCCCTGATCACCGTACGGTTGCCCTGAAAGGCTGCCCGGTGGTCGTAGATCAGCACGTCGCTAAGTACACCGGTCTCCTCGTCCTTGTCCATGACCCGGATACTGAAGCCGTCAATGCCATTGTAGAAGGTTCCCGGACGCAGGTTCAGGGCAGGTTTCTTTTCGGTGATGTCCCATAGCAGTGAGCGGAACTTCAGGTTGGCCACGGGAAGCATGTTGTTGCTGAACACCAACGACGCAGCGGAAAGTACGGTCACGAACACGGCCAATGGCCCCAAGATCCTGAACAGGCCCAATCCAGCTGAACGCATCGGCACCAGCTCGGAGTTCTCTCCCAATCCGCCCATGGTCATGATGCTGCTTAACAGCACTGCCAGAGGTAATGCGAGGGGCACGAAGCTGGCCGTTGCGTAGGCGAGGAGCTCCATCAGGACATACCATTCCAGCCCTTTGCCCATCAGGTCATCCACGTACTTCCACAGGAACTGCATCACCAGGATGAACAGCACGATGAGGAACGTGAGCGCCAAGGGCCCGAGAAAGGCCCTGATGATCATGCGGTGCAGTCGTTTCATTCCGACCATGCGGTTCCTGGGCCCACCGATCCCGTGCCGGACATCAGGCGCCGAGCACCCTGACCAGGTTGGCGATCTGCGAGCTCCATAGGTTCCGGATGGCATCCACTTCATGTGGCCAGCCATGGTCGGTCACGATCAAGGCCACTTCGTTCGTCATGTCGTCGATCCGGATCCGGAACTCGAAGAAGGTCGCCTCGTCCTCATCGTCGTTGCGGTGGAACCGGATCACCTCGCCCAAACGCCGTCCGATCATGGTGGTTTCCTCTTGTTCCTCGGCCCAGACAAAGGTCCATTGCTCGCCACGAACGTGCACATCAGTACAATACCATTCAGCGAACCCGCTCGGGGTGCTGATCAGCTCGTACAACACGTTCGGTGAGCTGTGGACATAGAATTCCATCACCACCCGTTCTTTGCGCGGTCCACGGTTCGCCGCCGGTTTGGCAGTAATGGGTGCACTCGTGGCTGTCGGTGCGGACCGGGGAGCGGCAACGGGTGTTGGTTTCGGGGCCGGGTGTGCGGGTGCGCTTTTCGCAATCGGCGCCACCACCTTCACGGGTTCCACCGGGGCCACCGGCTTGGCGGGCTTGGTCGCGGGTTTCGCGACCGATGGGGTGGTGGTCCTGGATACGACCTTCTCCGGTGGTCCGCTCTTGGCCTTGGTGCTAGGTCCCTTTGCAGGCGATGGTTGGTTGGTCTTCTTGGATGCTACGTTCTTCGGCGCAGGCTTTGTCACTTTCTTGGTGACGATCTTCTGCGCGGTCACCTTCTTCGCCACCACCTTTTTGACGGCCACTTTTTTCACTGCGGCCTTCTTGGTAACACCCTTTTTCGGGGCCACCTTCCTTGCTTTCGCCACAGTGCTGGCTATCTTTTTGGTTGTTGGCTTCTTCGGCGCCGCCTTCTTGCCTGTGGGCTTCCGGGCCGCCACTTTCCTGGCTGGAGTCCGCTTTACGGCCACCTTTTTCACGGTCTTTTTAGGACCTGCCCCGGTCTTCGCTTTGGAAGCCTTCTTCAATGGGGCCTTGGCCTTTGGGGTCGCCCCCGTTTTCTTGGGCTTGGCGGCCTTGCCTGCAGGTTTGCGGGGAGTGGATCTGGCCGGAGCTTTGCCTGCACGTGCCGGGCTGCTCTTCGTTGCCTTTCCGGCTTTCTTCAAATTCTTCTTGGCCATGGTCCTGTTCGATGGGTACGGATGAGCGCCAAGGTAGCCAAAACAGCTACCTGTGCAAGTTGTCTTTGGCCCTCATGGATCTCTGGCAGGGCTCGTTGCTTTGTCTATATTTGCGGCCCCGTTGCTGCAAACAGGAACGGCTATGGCGCGGTAGCTCAGCTGGTTAGAGCGCATGATTCATAATCCTGAGGTCGGGAGTTCAAGTCTCCCCCGCGCTACGAAAGGCCATCCATCGGATGGCCTTTTTTCATTTTCTGGTAGGCAACTTCTGCCGTTACACGGTCAAACAGGACTGGCCTCATCGTGTCATGAGGGCCTTGTACCTCCGATCGCCCCGGTCCTTTCTCTTCTTCCTATGATGCCCCAAGCCTTGATGGTCAATGAAGTAACGCCGTTCTTTGGCGTCATGAAGCAGTCTTCGGTATGCGTCCTATTGCTGGTCTCAGCTTGTTCACCCGCCTTGTCCCCGGAGAGCCAGGTCGATCATGCGTTCAGCTCCGCCGATGAGCAGGCCATCCGTTCCGTCATGGCCCAACAGGAATCCGCGTGGGACCGCGGAGATATCCCGGGTTTCATGGCAGGCTATGCGGATACTGTCGTGTTCCTGAGCCCTCAAGGGAGCACGCGAGGAAGGGAGGCGGTCACGGCCAACTATATGCGCAGCTACCCTGATGTACAGGCCATGGGCGACCTGACCTTTGGCATCAACGAGGTCGTGCCTGCGGGTGCCCGTCACGCATGGAGCACGGGCACCTGGCGTTTGGTGCGAGCGGCAGATACGCTCTCCGGTGCCTATTCGCTCCTCTGGGTCCGTCAAGCAGAGGGGTGGCGCATTGCCCGGGACCATACCTATTGAGCGGGTCCGATATCTTTCGGCACCCAGCAGCGGGCCATGGAACCAAGCATCACCATTTACCTCATCATCGCCATCTCCTTGGTGTCGGTGGTGGCGTTCAGTGATCAGCGGCTGTTCGCCTCCTTGTTGTTCGAGCCTTTCGTGATGAAGGCCCGTGGTGAATGGCATCGTCTGCTCACCCATGCCTTCATTCACGCGAACTGGCCTCACTTGGTCGTAAACATGTTCGTGCTTTACATGTTCGGCCACAACGTGGAACTGCTTTACGGCATGGTGAGCGATCGACCGGTCTGGAGCACCTACCTCCTGCTCTTCCTGGGGGGCGTGGTCTTTTCGTCCATGCCCGGGTTCAAACGTCATGCGTTGGACCCCGGCTATCGGGCGGTGGGGGCCAGCGGAGGTGTGTCTTCCGTGCTATTCGCCCAGATCCTCATGCTGCCCACCACCGAGGTCAGCTTTCTGTTGTTGCCCATTCCGCTGCCGGCCTGGGTGTTCGGTGTGCTCTACCTCTTGTATTCCTGGCAGATGGATAAGCGGGGCGGGGACAATGTGGCCCACGACGCCCACTTTTATGGTGCGGTCTTCGGCGTGCTTTTCACGGTGGTGCTGGACCCTCGGCTGATCACGCAGATCGGCTACCTGCAACGGTCCATTGGACTATGAACATGAGCAGGACCGCCCTTTTCCTTGACCGTGATGGGGTGCTGAACCGTGAACGGGGCGAGCATACCTGGCGCCTGAACGACTTCGAGGTCCTGCCCGATGTACCGGTCGCTCTTCAACGCGCCCAGGCCGCTGGTATCCTGCTGGTGGTGATCACCAACCAGAGCGGAATAGGTCTTGGACTGTATGGTCATCAGGATGTGGAGGCCGTCCATGGCTATCTTCGGAGCATGCTTGCTCAGCATGGTGTCGACCTGGCGGACATTCTTTATTGCCCGCATCATCCCAGCAAGGGCCGCTGCCTTTGCCGTAAACCGGGTTCCCTGCTGTTGGAGCGGGCTATTGCACGACACGATATCGATGCGGCAAGCTCGTGCATGATCGGTGATCGTGACCGTGATGTGGAAGCTGCGGAAGGTGCTGGTGTGCGAGGGATCCTTGTGCCACATAATGCGCCTCTTCTCCCGGTCGTGGAACAACAGGTGCTTGACGCATGAGCGTATTCGTGAACATCGATGGTCAGGTGGTCCCGGCAGAGGGACCCGTACTGACGCTGGACAACAGGGCATTCCATTATGGCGACGGGCTCTTCGAGAGCCTTCGCGTGGTGAATGGCAGACCCTGCTTTCCTGATGCGCATTGGGCCCGCCTTATCACGGGTGCCGCGCTCCTGCGGATCGAGCTTCCTGCAGGGTTGGACCGTCGATCGTTCGAGCAGCAGATCGTGGAACTGGCGTCGCGTTGTGGAGCGCCGAGCGCACGCTGTCGTTTCACCTTGTACCGGGGCGGTGGCGGGCATTATCGCCCAACCTCCAAGCTGGGCAGGTACGTGATCGAGATCGTGTCCCTGAACGAACCGGTGCATACCCTGAACGACCAAGGCCTGATGGTGGACATCTGGCCTGAAATGCGGAAGCCCATCAATGACCTTTCGCGTCACAAAACGCTCAACTGCCAGTACTACATCATGGCCGCTCTTTGGAGCGAACAGCGTGGGTTGGACGATTGCCTGTTACAGAATGAACGCGGGAACATCATCGAGAGCAGCAACGGCAATCTGTTCATTGTGAGCAATGGTGTGTTGTACACGCCTTCGCTTGCAGATGGGTGCGTCGGTGGGGTGATGCGTGCACAGGTGATCAATCTGGCGCTCACGCACGGCATCAAGGTGTATGAATGTTCGCTGAACCCGCAGAACCTGCTGGCCGCGGATGAGCTGTTCTTCACCAATGCGGTGAAGGGCGTTCAATGGGTGGGTACCTACCGCACCAAACGATACACGCACAAGATGAGCGGCCAGTTGATCGATCTGCTGGCCAGGGTGACAACGGCCTAATTGAGCGTAGGGTCGTCCGGGAAGTTGGCCAGCGGGGCGAACTGATGCCCCATGGCGCGAAGTGTGTCCGCCCATAGGTCATTGATGCGGGAGTTCATGATGCGCCGCTTGTCTGCCGGGGCCACCAGCCAGGAACGTTGCTCCATTTCCCGGTCCAGTTGATCGCCGCTCCAACCACTGTAGCCCACGAAAAAACGCACGTGTTTCGCCAGTCCCGGGTCCGCGGTGAGCACGGCCCGTAACTGATCGTAATCGCCACCCATATGCACGCCGTCCACCACCTCGATGCTGCCTTCGATCCGTGGCCCTAGGGTATGCAGGTAGTAGAGATTGCCGCTCTGCACCGGTCCCCCGATGCTTACTGTCGAACCGATGGGGGGCATGTTCTCCATGAGGTCGTTCACCGCAAGGTCCATGGGCCTGTTCAGTACGAAGCCGAACGATCCTTCGCCGTTATGGTCGCACAATAGCACCACGGTCCGCCGGAAATAGGGGTCGGGCAGAAAGGGCTCACTTACGAGGAAGTGACCCCGCGCAGGCGGTAATGCGTTCTCCGGATCAAGGTCCAGCGGATCCTTTGCCATGGCCGATGAAGGTAGTGGGTTCGAGGGCAGTAACGCAAGGGGACGTCCATGAGTTCGCTGCAGTGGTGTACGCGATATCTTCGTCGCGAACCCCAGGGGCCATGAACGAAGGCAAGCACATCCATCATCGTATCGACTATTCCAAGGCCACCTTGTTGGAGCAGGAGGCTGGTCTGGATCCCATCGCCTTGTTCGCCCAATGGATCCATGCGGCGGAGGAGGACGGCTTGCCCGAGCCGCATGCCATGACGTTGGCCACCATGGGCACGCTCACCATCAGTGCCCGCGTGGTGTTATTGCGGTCGTTCGATGCGCGTGGCTTCGTGTTCTACTCCAACCACAACAGCCGCAAGGCGATGGACCTGGAGCGCGACCCGCGCGCAGCATTGAATTTCTTCTGGCCCCAGCACGAACGGCAGGTCCGCATCGAAGGCCGCGCGGAGCACGTGAGCGCAGAGGAGTCCGATGCCTACTTCGCGTCACGGCCTCGCGAGAGCCGCATTGGTGCCTGGGCCAGCGACCAGAGCCGTCCGGTGGGTGACCGTGAACAGATGGAGCAGCGTTACGCGCGCTGGGCGGAACGATTCGCCGAGGGCGAGGTGCCACGTCCACTGCACTGGGGTGGTTACCGTATTCGCCCGGTCCGCATCGAGTTCTGGCAGGGGCGTCCCAGTCGCTTGCATGATCGCATTGCCTTCGAGCAGTTGTCCGATGGACAGTGGATGCGCGTTCGATTGCAGCCCTGAGCGAGCGGATCCACGGAAAGCAGAAGACCCCGGCCTTGGCCGGGGTCTTTGCTTCTGTAGCAGGGTGGTGCTTACTTCTTGTCAGCAGCTTTCTTGGCAGCGGCCTTCTTGGGGGCAGCGGCCTTCTTGGCAGCGGCCTTCTTCGGAGCGGCCTTCTTCGCGGCCTTCTTCGGAGCAGCGGTGCCAGCGGCTTTCTTCGCGGCTACAATGGAGCTGCGCTTGGAAGGACGGGTCTTACCGGTGCTGCCGGCGCGACGCTTGCCTTTCTTGGTCTTGATGTCACCTTTTCCCATGGTCTGCGATGTTAGCGTTTGGATCACAAAGAACTGATGCCTGGTAACGTGCAATGGGTCCGATGTGTTGCACTTCTCAACCGTGGTCTGTCAAGATCGGGATGATCGGTCACGACCTGTCGAGAGCTTTGTCATTCTTGGGCGCGAGCAGCATCGTCCTTGAATCGTTGCTCGAGGTGCGCGGCGCTATGCACCACTTTGCGCGCCCAAGCCAGTTTCAATGCAGCGAGCGAAGCCGTGTCCAGCTGCCAGGGTATATCACTTGTGCGAAGTCGCTCCATCACTGTGTACAGCACGATCGCTGCGGAGACCGAGATGTTGTAGCTCTCGGTGAACCCGTACATCGGGATGCGCAGCCCGATGTCGGCCTGCTGCATCAGCAGATCACTTGCACCGGTAAGCTCTGTCCCGAAGCAGAAGGCCAGCGGCTTGTCCAAGGGAATGGTCTGTGGCGTCACGTTGTCCGCTCGTGGGGAGGTGACCACGATGGCATAGCCCTGCGCCCGCAGCTGGTCGATGCAGCGCTGTGTGTTGTCGCCCTGTTCCCGGTATCGGTGCATGTCCACCCATTTCGAGGAACCGAGCGTCACGTCCGGGTTCACGGTGAACTTGTTCCTGTTCTCCACGATGTGCAGGTCCTGGATGCCGAGCAGATCGCAGGTGCGCACCACCGCACTGGCGTTGTGGGGTTGGTAGATGTCCTCCAGCACGGCTGTGATGTGGCGTGTCCGTTGTGGTGCGAGACGGTCGAACAATGCGCGCTTGTTGTCCGAGATGAATCCGGATAGCTGTTCGTAGAGCTCGTGGTCGGTCATGGCGCAGGATGAGGTCTCATAAAAAAGAAAGTCCCCCGCCGAGGCAGGGGACTTTCCGTTCCGTAAGCGGATGCTTACTTCACTTTGTTCTGCAGGTCGGCGCCAGCTTTGAACTTCACCACCTTCTTGGCAGCGATCTTGATCTCCTTGCCGGTCTGGGGGTTACGGCCTTTGCGGGCAGCGCGCTTGGTGATGGAGAAGGTGCCGAAGCCAACGAGGGCAACGCGCTCACCTTTCTTCAGCGCCTTGGTGGTGCTGGTCACGAAAGCGTCCAGAGCACGCTTTGCATCAGCCTTCGAGATCTTCGCATCAGCGGCGATCGCCTCGATCAATTCAGCTTTGTTCAAGCCCATGATAGTGTGTGTTTGAGTTGGTTTTGTTAGTGAACTCTCGGGCAAATGTATCCGCGTAACCAGTGCTGTCAAGGGTTTCCGGCGGTCTACGCGGAGAATGTTGAAAAATCAGGGGGTTTGTTGATAAGTGCGCCTGTATCCCGCCCCCATCAAGGGTTTCAGAAAATGCGACGACCTGAAATCCACAAGGCGTTGGTCCAACGGAAATCGTGCTTCCTGAGCGATCGCGATGACCCTTGTCAGACGATCTTCCCGGCCGTCATGTAAATGCGCTTCACCTGCTGAAGACCTCGCATGAACTCATCGGCCGACATGCGACGTTTGCCTTCTGGTTGCACCTCCAGCAGTTCGATCCACCGGTCCGCGCAGGCGAGGAGCATCTGTCCCTTGGCCAGGTGAACGGTCCCAGGGCTGACATCAACGCTCTCTTCAGCCATACGTGTGCGAAGGACCTTGAACTGGATGTGGGGACGTTCATCCAATTGAAGTCTTAGCCATGGGCCTGGGAAGGGGCTCATGCCCCGAACGTGGTCGTGCATTCTCTGTGCGGTCCAGGCAGGGTCGAGCAGGAGGTCCCCGGGGTGGATCTTCGGTGCGTTGCGCAACATGCCCGTGGAGGGAACGTGCTGAGGGGTTCCCTTCAATTCGCCCTTGTGAAGGCCCTGCACCGTGCGCACCATGAGCGCGGCCCCGACACGCATGAGCTCATCATGCAGATCGCCCGCGTTCATGTCGGGTGTGATGTCCACCGCTTCTTGCAGAAGCAGATCGCCGGTGTCGATCTCGTGGCTGATCAGGAAGGTGGTGACACCGGTCCGCACTTCCCCGCTGATGAGCGCCCAATTGATCGGAGCGGCACCACGGTATTGGGGCAGGAGGGAGGCATGCAGGTTCACCGTGCCCAGTCCGGGCTTCGTCCATACCACTTCGGGCAGCATGCGGAAGGCCACCACCACATAGAGGGATGCAGCGATCCGGTCGAGCTCCGCAAGGAATGCCGGATCACGCAGGCGTTCGGGTTGGAGCACGGGAAGGCCCAGTTCCACCGCTCGTTCCTTCACGGCCGACATGCGCAATTGGCGACCGCGACCGGCCGGTTTGTCGGGTGCCGTGACAACGGCCGCCACTTCAATGCCTGCTGATACCAAGGCATCGAGCGTGCCAACGGCAAAGCCGGGAGTGCCCATGAAGATCACGCGGGGACTGTTCATCGTTCTGGTTCGGATCGAAGGTGCGAAGGTGCTATGCGAAAGCGATACGGCAACGTGGCATCAGGGCCGGCGTAGTCCACACCGATACGCGGGCCGACCAGGATGTCCGGTTCATCGAAGGTGATGCCGACGTCCTCGATGGCGATGGGTCCTTCCAGGAGATCGATGCCTGAATGATGGACGCGTATGCCCAACGCGGTGGTCAGCGTGCCTGGACCTTGGGTGGTGGGTCTGGCAGGTGCTCGTCGTCGTTGGATGATCCCCTGGCCTGTGGTGGGATGGATGCCACGGATCAACACGGCATGTGGAACGTCCTCCTGGTGGGTGACCACGTTGAACAAGTGATGGATGCCATAGCAGAGGTACACATATGCAGTTCCTCCCCTCGCATACATGGGTTCATTGCGTTCCGTTCGTCGTCCACCGAACGCATGCGATGCACGGTCGGTGACCCCGGCATAGGCTTCCGTCTCGGTGATGAGCCCACCGGTGACCTCCCCATTGATCCGTGTGATCAGCAGTTTCCCGAGCAGTTCACGGGCGATGCTCACCACATCATTGCGCAGATAGAATTCACGTGGTAACCCGCTGCCGCGCATCATGGGGCGCTGGCTATTCGCTGTGCTCATCAAGGAAGGTGCGCAGGGCGGCAACGGTGGTCGGATTGTCGGGCAGGGGCTGATGCGCTTGGTCCGCCAAGGAGGGCGGTTTGCGAACCATGCACCGGTCGCAATGTCCACAATCGCGCTCCATGGGCTCGCCGAAGTAGCGCAACAGCATCCGCATGCGGCATTCCTCGCCGTTCACGAAGTCGAGCATGGCGTCCATACGGTCCTGTGCGCGTTGTATGCGGTCCCGGTGCGCGGCAGGGTCGAGGGTCATGCGTTGGGCGTCCATGCGCGGGGTCAGCAGCGTCACTCTCGGCGCATCGCTGCGCGGCCGGTACATGAGCACACGCTGGCGATCGAGCTCGTTCAGCAGTTTCACCAGCTTTTCCACGGTGGTGTCGAGCAAACGGGCGATACGATGTTCTTCGATCAGGACGGGTTCCTCATACAATCCTCCGTACGCACGTAACAAGGCTTCGAGCACGGGGCCGAAGCGCCGGTCGTTCACACGCAGGTGGTAGATCACACGCTGGTCGGCAATGATCAGGATACGCGATGGCGTGCGCGCTCCTTCCGAAAGCGCCAACTTCCCATCGAGCTCCAAGGTCTTCAGTGCCGCGGCCGTGGTGCTCGCGGGCAGCCCGCAACGCTTGGCCAGCGCGGCCAGGTCCAGGTCATAGCTCTCCAGCGAGGCGGAGCCCACGGCTATGCGGTGTTCGTTGGCAAAGGCCTGGTAAACGCGGCGTACTTCATCCAATGTTGGGAAACCGCGCTCAACGCGTTCCTGTAGTTTCTCCGCATCGCCCGGTCCCGTCAGCAGGAACGCATGTGCGGTCTTTCCATCCCGCCCGCCGCGCCCGGCCTCCTGGTAGTAGCTCTCCAGGTCGGGCGGTGGCTCCAAATGGACCACACAGCGTACATCGCTCTTGTCGATGCCCATGCCAAAGGCATTGGTGGCCACTACGCACCGGATGTTCCCGGTGGTCCATTCCTGTTGGATGGTATCACGCTGTTCGGTGGTGAGCCCGGCATGGTAGGCGCTCGCCTGTATGCCATGTTCGTTCAACAAGCTGGCGATGCGTGTGGTGATGCGGCGTTCACGCACATATACAATGGCCGTTCCCGGGATGTTCCTCAACACCTTCAACAGGCGGCCGTGCCGGTCCTCGCCGTGGCTGACCCAGAGCACCAGTTCCGGACGATGAAAATTTCCGCGGATGGCATGGGGCGCCTGGAAGCCGAGCTTTTCCATGATGTCCATGGCCACTGCCGGCGTAGCGGTGGCGGTGAGGGCGAGCACCGGGATCCCGGGTAGTTTCTCCCGCAGTTCCTGGATGCGCAGGTAGCTCGGTCTGAAGTCGTAGCCCCACTGCGAAATGCAGTGGGCCTCATCCACTGCAATGATCCCGATGGGCATGCGGGGCAGCCTGGCTTGGAACAGTTCGCTGCCGATCCGCTCGGGTGATACATAGAGAAAGGCCAGTCGGCCGACCGCAGCGCTTTCCAGGGTGTTGTCGATCTCCACGTGCGACATGGCCGAGGTGATGGCCCTGGCTGGTATGCCCATGCGTTTCAGGCGCTCCACCTGGTCCTTCATCAGCGCGATCAGTGGCGATATCACCAGGCACAGACGACCCGTGGCCAATGCGGGTACCTGGAAACAAATGCTCTTGCCCCCGCCCGTGGGCAGTAAGGCCAGCGTGTCCTTGCCGGCCATCACGGAACGGATGACATCCTCTTGTACGGGCCTGAATTGCGTGTATCCCCAATGTTCCCGAAGCACCTCGTGGATGTCCTTGGGTCCGGATGGGGGAAGGCTTGATGTCATTTGTCCTACTCTCCGTGGCTGCTACATTGCGCCCCGAGGCCTCCAAGGCGAACGGTTACCTTTGTTCCCATCCCCCGAATACCAGGCATCCATGATCACGACCGGGCAAAAGATAGCGATCCAGCGTACCGAGCGGTCCCGTTTACCGGAGACCGACCTCGAGAACATCAAGTTCGGCCGTGTCTTCAGCGATCACATGTTCGTCATGGACTATGTGGACGGAGCATGGGGTGCACCCAGGATCCAGCCGTTCGCCGACCTGCGGTTGAGCCCCGCGGCGCTGGTGCTTCACTACAGCCAGACCATTTTCGAAGGGCTCAAGGCCTACCGCACGGCCGATGGCCATGTGAACCTGTTCCGCCCTCAGCAGAACATTGCCCGCATGAACCGCAGTGCCACGCGGATGTGCATGCCCACCATTCCCGAGGACCTCTTCCTGGAGGCTTTGGTGGAACTGGTGAAACTGGACCGGGACTGGATCCCCACGGGTGACGAGGCCTCCCTCTACATCCGACCGTTCATGTATGCCACGGATGAATACATCGGCGTCCGTCCCAGCGAAGGCTATCGCTTCATCATCTTCACCTGCCCGGTGCGCGCCTATTACAATGAGGCCGTTCGTGTGAAGATCGAAACGAAATACAGTCGTGCGTTCCCCGGTGGGACCGGCGAGGCAAAGTGCGGCGGGAACTATGCAGGCGGGCTCTATCCGGCGAAGTTGGGCCAGGACCAGGGATTCCACCAGTTGATCTGGACCGATGGGCTTACCCACCAATACGTGGAGGAGAGCGGTACCATGAACGTGTTCTTCAATATCGATGGCACGCTGGTCACCCCTGCGCTGGACGGAACCATTCTGCGGGGAGTTACGCGCGACAGCATCATCCAGATCGCCAAGGATGAGGGCATCCGTGTGGAGGAACGTCGTGTTTCCGTGGAAGAGATCGAGCTGGCTGCCCGTAATGGTCGCCTGATCTCGGCTTTCGGTGCGGGCACTGCGGCCACCATCGCACATATCGCAAGCATTGCCTTCGGTGATGAGGAGTTCAAATTGGCCGAAGTGAGCGAGCGAAAGCTTGCCAATCACGTCGGGCAGGTATTGGACGATGTGCGTCGCGGGCGCCGGGCGGATCCGCATGGCTGGATCGTCCCCGTGGCCTGATCACCAGCATCTACTTCACGCGAAGCCCGGCAATGCTGTCCGGGATCACGGCCATGCCGGGCGCGCAGAACAGGATGAAGTAGCTTGGCCAGCTGAAGAACACAATGCCGGTCAGGATGCCCAGGACCAGCATCACGCCGAACACAAGCCCGGTCACATGCAGGCCAATGAAGGCGAACCTGTTCACGGGTAGGTCGGCATCGCGATCTCGATGTGCCCTGCGCCTCACGGGTGGAACGGGCTGGTCCGAAGGTTGACCGCTGGCCGGCCGATACCGTTGCAAGCGCTGGTCGTACGCCGCGCGAAGCGTGGGTTCGCTGAGCACTCGGTAGGCCTCGTGCACGGCATTGAACACCTCCGCGGCCTGTGGGCTTTGGTTGCGGTCCGGATGCCAGAGCTTCACCCGTTCCCGATAGGCCCGTTTGATCTCCGAACGACCGGCATCCCGGGCCAGGCCCAGCACGATGTAGTGGTCATATCGGAGTGGTGCGGCCATGCCGTTCTTGAGTTCAATGCCACCGCTTCCTGAAGGTCACGTTATGCGATCCGGGTGCTGGGTGTATCTTACCAGTGTCCCCATGGAACGCATGCTCCGCATCCTTTCGTGCCTGCTGGCCATCGTCCTCTGCAACAAGACGGCCGATGCGCAGGAAAGGTTGCTGCACGGCCGCGTGCTGGATGCCTTGGATGATCGTCCGGTGGCCGGCGCTCACATCACGTTGGGCGGCGAAGGCCCGGTGACCACCTCCGATCCTGATGGACGATTCAGCCTCGTGCTTGGTGAATGTTCCCCCTGTTCACTGGTGGTCTCGCACGTGAGCTATGAAACGCTCACCAAGCAGGTCGCCGACCACCGCGAAGCGGAAAGCGGGCCATGGGTCCTGCGCCTGCAGCGGAAGGTGGTGGAACTGGGCGTGGTGGATGTGCGCAGACCAGCTCCCGAGGTGGTGTTCCAACGCACCGACCTGCACGTGGGCGACTATCTGGTGAACGATGAAGGCCTGTGGGTGCTGGTATACGAGCAGAAACGCCTCTGGCATTCGGAGCAGGAGGCCGGCGCCACCGTCTACCGGGGTGGTCGTCTCTACCTGCTGGATACGCTCTTCCAGGAACGAAGCTCGGTGCGCCTGCCCGGTGAGGTGAGCGCCTTGCACGCCGATCATGCCCTGCGCCCGGTGGTGGAGGGGCGCACGATGGGCTGGTATGCGCAGCAACAAGGGGATGGCCTGGCGTTGCAGCCCGTTGAGCTCGCCACGCTCCGCAAGGCCGTGCTACCTTGGACGGATAGCATACACGACCTGCTGTTGGGCAATAACCTCAATGCGGAGTACCCTGCCTTCGACCACATCGCGTACGACCCCAAGCGCGATTCCGCTTTGCTGGTCTGTTCCGTGGTGGATGAGTTCCTGCTTGAGCTGTTCCGCAGCCAGTACAAGTACATGAGCGGACGCGACAAGGTGATCGCCAGTGACATTGCCCTTCGCACAGGGCTCGAGCGGGAAGTGGTGGCAGGCTTCATGACCGGGTTCAGCCACGATCTCTATTACCGGGTGCCTTATGCGCCGCTGTTCGTGGTGCATGACACACTTCGCGTCTTCGATCACTATCGTGAACGCATCAGGCCGTTCACCGCATCGTTGGAGCCATTGGCCGATGTACCCCTGACCCACCATAACGAGCGGCATTGGAAGCAACGGTTGCTGCACGATGTGCATGATGACCGCATCTACGCGCTGTTCGCACAAGGCGTACGCTGCTGGCTGCGCGAGGTGGACGTACGCACTGGCGCGCTTGGGCCGGTCAGGATGCTGACACACGCTTCACCGGAGGAAGTGCAGGTACACGCCGGACATGCCTATTACGTGTATCGTGTGTCCGGATCGTTACAGACACGCACGCTCTATCGCGAGGCCTTGCGGTGATCTACTCCTGGCCGGGGTGGCGCTTCGGATAGTCCATCCAGACAAGGGTCCCGATCCCCGCACTGAGCAGGGCCCAACTGGCAATAGGCAGGTCTATCCGCACCATGCCACAGGTGGGCAGGTTGCCGATGGGCTCGCCGCTCAATCGCTCGATCACTTCGGTGATGCCCGGATTGTGGCCGAAGAAGAGCGCTCGGTCCACATGGTCCGGCAGTTGCTCGGCCACCTGTTGGATGGTCATGGGGCCAGCATGGTAGAGGTCCGGGCGCAGCATGATGGCACGCTCCTGCACGCCCAAGGCCTTCGCGAACTTCCGGGCCGTGGTGAGGGCGCGCACAGCGGTGCTGCTCACCAATAGGTCCACCGGCTCGCCGCGTTCCTTGAACAGGTGGGCCATGAAGGCGGCATTACGCTCACCGCGTTCGTTCAACGGACGGTCAAAGTCGGCCTGCCCGGTATCGGCCCAACTGCTCTTGGCGTGGCGGCAGAAGTAGAGCGTCCGCATGAGCGCGGGTTCAGACGGTGATGTCCTTCAGCGAGTTCAGCAGGCTCAAGAGGATCACGTTGGCATCCGTGGTGATCGGCAGGTCGATCTGCACCTGCCGCGCATCACTGAACTGCTGCCCGTGACGGAAGCCCTTCGAGATGGTGAGGTAGAGCGAGGCGGGGTATTCACCGGTGAAGTGCAATTGCACCAGGCTGCCACCGGCCATGCGGAGCACGTATCGCGGATAGTGGTTGCGACTGTCGTTCCAGCCGAGGTCCTCTTCCAGCACATGTCC
>Ga0068877_10001148_pt1 | contig 22291 bp, 18 predicted proteins | sample NOAtaG_FD_66437 | JGI IMG/M metagenome (GOLD analysis project Ga0068877, IMG submission 66437) | Freshwater lake microbial communities from Lake Erie, under a cyanobacterial bloom - NOAA_Erie_Diel6S_1000h metaG | ecosystem: Environmental > Aquatic > Freshwater > Lake | place: USA: Ohio, Lake... | reverse complement strand
CCAGCCCGCGGCGATTCACTCGCCGCGAGGCTGACCAAAGGGAGCGGCCGCAGCCGGGACCGCTCAAATCGCGAGTCGCGAGCGCTAAAGATCACGCCGCGACCGCTCAAAACTCGATGACCCTCGCATCGCCTTGCACGCCCGTCAGGCGATGGTTCAGCCCCGCGTGCATGTAACCAAGGCGCAGGTGGTCGAGCCCGAGCAGGTGGAGCACCGTCGCCTGGAAATCCTTGACGCGCACCGGGTCGCGCGCGATGCGATAGCCAAGCTCGTCGGTCTCGCCATAGACCGTGCCGCCCTTCACGCCGCCGCCGGCCATCCAAATCGTGAAGGCATGCGGGTGGTGATCGCGGCCCAGGAAGTTCTTGTTCCCGTCGCGGAACTCGGCGACCGGCGTCCGCCCGAACTCGCCGCCCCAGATGACGAGCGTCTCGTCAAGCAAGCCCCGCCGGCGCAAGTCGCGCACGAGCGCCGCGACCGGCTGGTCCATCTCGCGGCACTTCTTCGGCAACTGCGTAAGAAGATCGTCGTGCGGCCCCGTGCCGTGTCCGTCCCAGCCCCAGTCGTAGAGCTGCACGAATCGCACGCCGCGCTCGACCAGCCTGCGCGCGAGCAGGCACGAGTTCGCGAGGCTCGGCGTTCCCGGCTGCGCGCCGTACTCCGCAAGCGTCGCCTGGCTCTCGCGCGTCAGGTCCATTGCTTCGGGAACGGCCATCTGCATGCGATACGCCAGCTCGTATTGCGCGATGCGCGACAGCGTCTCGCGGTCGCCGTGCCGCGCGAAGCCCACCTGGCCGAGGTCTGCGATCGCGTCGATGGTCGCGCGCCGCGTCTCGCGCAGCATGCCGTCTGGATCCTTGACGTAGAGCACCGGATCACCCGATGCGCGGCACTGCACGCCCTGATAGACACTCGGCAGGAACCCGCTGCCCCACACACTCTTGCCGGCGTCGGGAGCCTTGTCGCCCGAGACGAGCACGACGAACGCCGGCAGATCGCGCGACTCGCTCCCGAGCCCGTAGCCGACCCACGAGCCGAAACTCGCGGCGCCGAACCGCGCTTCGCCCGTGTGCAGCATCAGCTGCGCTGGCGCGTGGTTGAACTGATCCGTCGTCATCGTCTTGATCAGGCAGACCTCGTCCTCGATCGTGCGGAAGTGCGGCAGGAGATCGCTTGTCCAGAATCCGGCGCGGCCGACCTGCTGGAACCGGTGCTGCGGCGCGAGCAGCGTCGGATGCCCCTTGATGAAGGCGAACTTCTCGCCCTTCAGATACTCGTCTGGACATGGCGTGCCGTGGAACTTCGCGAGTTGCGGCTTGTAGTCGAGCATCTCCAGCTGGCTTGGCGAACCGGCGAGATGGATGTAGATCACGCTCTTCGCGCGCGCCGCGAAGTGGGGAGCCCGCGTCGCCAGCGGATTGTCCGCGTCGATTCCGCCGCCGGCCGCGCGCGCCTCGCGCGCCAGAAGATCGGACAGCGCGATCCCGCCGAGGCTGAACGCAGCGGCACCGCCGGCGAGCCGTCCAAAGGACGAACCGAGGAACGTGCGCCGCGTCTGGGCCGAGAGTGCGTCCATGGGGTCGAGGGGCTGCATCGGGTCGTCACGGCCTCGTCAGGAAGTCGTCGAGATTCAGGATCACGTTCGCCGCGGCGACAAGCGCCGCATCGCGCGCAAGGTCCACGGAGCCATCCGCGGCGCGGCCGGCCAGGACGCGCGCCGGAGCGTCGTTGCCTGCGTAGCGCTCCCGCTCCGAGCCTACCAGCGCCACGAGCCGGGCGACTTCGTCGGCGTGGGCGGTGCGTCCGAGCGCGCGCTCGAGCATGGCGCGCACCGCCGCCGCATCGACCGCATGCGTGCGCGCCGACACCGCGAGCGCCTGTGCGGCCTCGAGGTACACCGGATCATTCAGCATCACAAGCGCAGCGAGCGGCGTGTTCGTACGGATCCGCCGCACGGTGCAGGTCTCGCGGCTCGTCGCATCGAACGCGATGAACGATGGATAGGGCGAACTGCGGCGTAGGAAGGTGTAGATCGCGCGCCGGTAGCGGTCCTCGCCCTCGCTCGTCGTCCACGCATCGCCCGAGTAGACGACCTGCCACACGCCCTCGGGCTGCGGCGGCATCACGGGCGGGCCGCCCATCTTGCGCGACAGCAGCCCGCTTGCCGCCAGCGCGGTATCGCGGATCTGCTCGGCCTCGAGCCGCACGCGCGGCGCCCGCGACCACAGCCGGTTGTCGGGGTCGCGCATGAGCGCCTCCTCCGACGCCACCGACGTCTGACGGTATGTCTCGCTGAGGACGATCTCGCGCAAGAGCGCCTTCATCGAGAACCCACGCTCGATCAGCACGCCCGCGAGATGATCGAGCAGGGCCTGGTCGCTCGCGCCAGAGCCCATCACGCCGAAGTCCTCGCTCGTCTCGACGATTCCCCGTCCGAAGAAGAGTTCCCACGCCCGGTTCGCAGCCACGCGCGCAAACAGCGGGTTGTCGGCGCGCGACACCCACCGCGCCATCCCAAGGCGGTCTGTCGGCGCGTCGCCGGCCATTCCGAGCGCAGCGGGCACGCCGGGCGCGACCTCCTCCTGCGGGCTCGACAGCGCGCCGCGCGCCAGCACGTGCGTCTTTCGGCGCGACTCGGCCGGAAGTTCGCGCATGACGGGCGTGCTGGTCTTCACGCCCGCGCGCTCGAGCTCGAGCCGGGGCGCGTCGTCGTCGCGGTCGGCGTCCTCGGTCTGGTTGAGATACGCGAGAAAGCTGAAGTACTCGCGGTGGGAGATCGGGTCGTAGGGATGCCCGTGGCACTGCACGCACTGGAAGGTGACGCCGAGGAACGACTGCCAGGTGGTCGACACCCGGTCGAACACGGCAGCCATGCGGAACTCCTCGTTGTCGGTGCCGCCTTCGGTGTTCGTGAGCGTGTTCCGGTGAAACGCCGTCGCGAGGCGGTCGACGTCGGCCGCGACGCTCCTCCCCTCCTCGACAAGCATGTCGCCGGCCAGCATGCGCACCGCGAAGTCGTCGTAGGGCATGTCTGCGTTCAGCGCGTCGATCACCCAGTCGCGCCACGCCCAGATCTCGCGGCGGTTGTCCTTCTCGTAGCCCTGCGTGTCGGCGTAGCGGCCGAGGTCCATCCAGACGCGCGCGAAGCGCTCGCCGTAGGCAGGGTTCGCGAGGAGCGCATCGACGAAGCGCGCGTAGGCGACGTCGTCGGCCGCAGGGTCGGACAGGTACGCGGCGCGAAGCGCGTCGTCGGGGGGAATGCCGGTCAGGTCGAGCGCGGCCCGGCGCGCAAGCGTGGCGCGGTCGGCGCGCGGCGCCGGACCCAGGCCAGCCTGCTCAAGCCGTGCGAGCACGAAGCGATCGAGCGGCCGGGCGATCCACGATGCGTCCGCCACGACCGGAGCGGGCGGCTCCTCGCGCGCGGTGAACGCCCAGTGCGTCCCCCAGCGCGCGCCTTCCGCCACCCAGCGCTCGATGGCGCGGATCTCGTCCTCGGCAAGCGACGCTCCCTCGGGCGGCATGCGCTCGTTCGCGTCGTTCGATCGAATCCGCGACACCATCTCGCTGGCCGCCGGATCTCCCGCCACCACGGCCGTGCGACCGCTCCGGAGCGGAGACGTCACCCGCGCGTACTCGGCGAGGTTCAGGCCCGCCATCTCGCGGACGCCGCCATGACAGCGGAAGCACTTCGAGGCAAGGACGGGCAGGACCTCGGTCGCGAAGTCGACCGGACCATCTGACGCGCCGCGCGCCGCCGGCATGGCCGCCGCGGTCGGGATGCGCGGCTCGGACCCGGCGCCACCGGACATCCGCCCCGCCGCGAGGCCGAGCGTCGCGACGATTCCGGCTGCGAAAGCGGCCATGGCGGTGCGCATCGACGCAGGATACGGGCCGATCGGGCGCAGAGAAAGCGTCTCCCAATGAAACCGCCCCGCGCTCGAGGACGCGGGGCGGAGGAAATGCGCGAGAAAGGAGCTCGAACGCGTCAGTTCATGACGACGATCGCTTCGAGTGCCGCATCGGTGCGGGCCTTGAGGTCCGCGAGGTGCGCACGCGAATAGGGATCGATGTTCCCGTTCCCAGCCTTGCCGAGCGTCGCGTCGAGCTTCGTCTTGAGCTCGCGCAGCTCCTGCGCCGAGAGCTGCCGCGCGACGCGCGGGAGTCCGGCCTTGCCCGTCGCGACCGCGATGAGGCGGTCGGCGTAGTCGGCCTGGAGGTTGCGGCGGAACGCAGTGATCATCGGCTTGCGCGGATCGGACGAACCGAGGTTCGACGCCGAGATCTCCTGGAAGATCTCGGTCGACAGCGCCTTCATCAGTTCCGGAAGCGTGAATGCATCCTGATCGGAGGGAACGCGCTTCTCGTTGTCGTAGACGCGGCTGAGCGTCGTCGGATTCAGGAGCATCGTGAGCGCCATCGACTGGGTCGCGGCGATCTGGTCGTTGATCGGCCAGGTGCTCTCGGTCATGAAGCCGCGCGGATTGTCCATCCACTTCTCGACCGTCATCTTGTTGACGAGTTCCGGAGTGAGGCCGTACGCCTCGTCGCGGAATGCCGTCTCGATGACGAACTTAAGCGCGGCGCGCTGCTTCTCGACCTCGACCGGCACCAGCGGGTCGCCCGTGTTCGGGTCGCCCTTCTTGGCGCGGCTCACGTGCGTTCCACCGATCCAAGGAGTCATCATGTCGATGGCGGAGCGCTGCTTGCGGAGGGTCTTGAGGTAGCCCTTGCGCGCGCGCTCCCAGCTGTCGCCGTTCTTCACGTACTTGTCGAGGATCGCCGAGCGGAGCATCTTCACGAGCTGGATCTCGGCCTGCGCGAAGTCGAGCGGGTTCTTCGAGAAGTCATAGCGCCGTGCAAGCGGATCCGGTCCACCGGCGTCCTCGTCGGTGAGGTAGGCGTGGCCCGGCTCGCCGCTGCGGGCCGCGACCTTCGCGGGGTCCTCGAAGGTATAGCCATACTCGATCGCCCACATGTCGTAGAGCCCGATGCCGACCATCGTGTAGTCGCCTTGGATCTGATCCTTGTCGACGTTGAAGTTCGTGGACATGTAGTCCATCACCGAGCCAGCGAGCGGCTTGCCCTTCACCTTGTCCGAGTTGATCTCGTCGAGGGTGTAGACCGCGGATGCCTTGAAGTTGTGGCGGAGGCCGAGGGTGTGGCCGACCTCGTGCGCGACGAGGTGCGCAAGCTGCGGGCCTGCGAACGACTCGGGCACGCCGTCGAGCGTCTCGACCTTCGGGGCGTTCGGATCGGCGGGCTGCTCGTCGAGCGAGAGCACGTCGAAGACCATGCTGGCCATCGCCATGTTGTTGGCGAGGCCGCGCGCGGCGAAGCACATCGCGCCGCACTTCGAGTGGTCATGCGCCTCGGGGTCGGTCGCCTTGTACCACTCGGAGATCGCGCGGAGCTCGGGGCTCGCCGCAATCGCGGGGTCCTTGCGGCTGTCGGCCGGGTCCATGTCGCCGGCCGCCGCGCGCTTGGCGCGCTCGGAGAGGGCGCTCTGGCGCTCGGCCAAGGGGAGCATCTGAATGCGCGGATCCCACTGCGGATGCGCTTCGAGCCACACCAGCGTCTCGGGCGTCAAGCTGGTGGCGACCTCGATGGGACGGTCGTCGTACCAGCTGTAGAACGCGCGGATCCAGCCGTCGGTGAGCACGATGTCGGCGTCGAGAATCTCACCCGTGATCGGGTGGGCCCGGCTCGGGCCGATCGCGGTCGCGACGTCGTTGTTCAGCCAGCGCACGAAGTTGAAGCGGACATCCTCGGGGTCCTTCTCCATGTGGGCGCCGGTCACCTCGTCCTGCTGGTAGACCTCGATCGCGTTGTCGATGCCGATCTTGCGGAACGCCTCGTTCCACTGGAGCACGCCCTCGCGCACCCAGCGCCGGTAGCGCACCGGCACGGTGTACTCGACGTAGAAGACGATCGGCTCCTTCGGCGGCGAGAGCGACAGCTTCGGGTCGCGCTTCTGGAGGTTCCAGCGGTTGATGTACCGCGTGGCGTTCGTCTCGGTGCCGTAGAGGCCGAGGTCGCGGTAGCCGGTGAGGAAGTAGCCCACGCGGTCGTCCGCGATGCGCGGCTTGTAGCCGGTGTTCTCGGGAAGCACCGAGATCGAGTAGTGCACGACCTTGAACTTGCCCGCGGGATCCGGAGCCTCAATCGCGATCTCAAGGTTCTTCGGGAAGCTCTTCGCCTTCGCGATCTTGGCGAGCCGCGGGTTCAGCGCCATGCCGACGAGCTGCTGCGACTGGCCGACCAGCATCGCGTCAAGATCGATCACGGGCTGGCCGTTCGGGCCGGTCGAGACGATCGGCACCTCGAGCAGCACGTTGTCGGTGAAGATCCGCTGGACGGAGTCCTTCGACGCCTGCTCGCCCGACGAGCGCACGTCGAGCTGCGGCTGGATGAGCGCGAGGCGGTTGCCGTACTGACGCCAGAACACGTAGCGATCGGGGCCCTGAAGGCCTGCGAAGATCTCGCCACCCGACGGGGTTCCGGCGATGAGGAACCTCATCTTGTCCCAGCCGCGCGGCAGTTCGGCCAGCATCTGCTCGTCCTTGCGGTTCAGGAAGAGGCCGAACAGCGAGTTGCCGTCCGAACTCGAGTTCACCCGCTCGAAGTTCTTCGAAACCTCGGGGAACGGAGGCAGTTCCTGCTGGGCTGTGGCGACGGCGGAAGCGAGACAGGGAAGGAGCGCGATGCAGACGCGGGGGAAGTTTGCCATCGGTCGGTTCAACTCCGGATAGTGCTGGCCCGCGGCGCGGGCATGAAGGCGGCAATGTACGGCGGGCGAAGGGTCGCTGCCGGGAAGATTGTTACCGCGCCGCTGCGGTCAGGTTCGCGCGGACGGGGGTGGCGGGCGGGGAATTCTGCAAATCGAAGCGACAGACGCGCCCCGAAACGCGAAGACGGCCGCGCGGATCGCGCGGCCGTCTCCAGATGCAGGGACTCTGCATTCGCAGGGTCTACTTCGTCGCACAGGCCGGGGCAGACCCGGGGTCTGGCGCGTCGGTCAGGGGCACGTGCCCCAGCCCGCGAGCACCACGCCGAGGTCGGCCGAGTCGGTGTCGCCGTTGCCGTCGAGATCGGCCTCGGGCGTGCCCCACGCGGCAAGCACCGCTCCGAGGTCGGCCGAGTCGACCTCACCGTCGAGGTTGAGGTCGGCCGGGCAAGACGTACCGCCTCCGCCATTCGAGATGACGAAGAACTGGTCGGACGGGATGTTCGCGAAGTTGATGGCCCGCGGCTCGCCAAGATTGCTGCCGCCGCCGAGCGGCGCAAGGATCTGGTTCGAGACGAAGTCGTGGCCGCCGCCGTTCACGAACACGCAGACCTTCAGGTCCCCGCTCTGGTAGCCAGGGATCGCGGTGAGCGGAATGCGAAGCTCGACACCGGTCGTGGCGCCAGCGCCGCTGGCGAGCCCAGCGCCGCCATCGACTCCGGCCGTGTTCGAGTTGTCGAGGCCGAAGCCGAGGCCCGACTTGAAGATCTGGGCTCCGGCGAGGCCGGCGCCGCCGCTTCCGAGGAAGCCGCCGGGGCCGCCGCCGCCAGTCAGCAGCTCCGCAGAGTTCATAAAGACCGCGAAGTTGGGACCGCCGCAGGTCAGGCCGACCCAGAAGTCCGCCTCAAAGCCTTCGTCGAAGGTCAGGCCCTCAACGACCTTCGGCGTCTGCGGGTCGTCGCCCATGCGCCTCAGGCCGCCGAAGTCCACGTCGCTGTTGTCGGAGCGGAGCTGGTTCTGCCCACCCGGAACGGCGTCGATGAACACCTCAAGCTTGTTGTAGTTCGACTCGAGGTTGCCGGTGAGCATGAGGTAGAGGACGCCGTCGACGATCGTGGCGTGCGCGGCGTTCAGCTCGCTGCCGTTCGTGAAGTCGATGGTGCCCGAGCTGGCGTTCCCGAAGCCGGTCTGGGTGTTCTGCACGACGATCGGCTTGCCGTAGGCTTCGTCGAGCGCGCCATCGAGAACGACCTGCGCGTTTGCAAGGGCGGCGACACCGAGCGTGGCGATGAACGAAAGGGTGGTACGCATCTTCCTGAACTCTCCTTTGGGGGTTTCGCGCGCACGGCGCGGACGGGGCTCTCTGCGAACGACGGACGTGGCAACAACTCGCAAGGTCAACACTGCCTCGGCGACCGCCGACGACGGTCGTCGGCTTCAATGAGTCGGCTTGCCTCGGAACGACTCCATTCGACGCGCGCTCGAGGCGGCGCGCCCACGCCCGGGCGGGCATGACGGACGTCGCTCCGAAGACGGGAGCCTCGACTGCGCTCCCGAGGGCAAACCAACGGACCAAATCTAGCCGAAGATTCCGAGTTTCCGAATCATCTATCCCGGCAAATCGAACTGTGACGTCATTCCGAAAGGTTACAGGGCGCTCGGTTGCGGCCGCAGCGTGCCCGTCACGAGCCCCATGCCGAGAGCAGGATGCCGAGGTCGTTGGAGTTCACGACGCCGTCGTCGTTGATGTCCGCAACGACGTTGCCACTTCCCCACGCCGAGAGCAGGATGCCGAGATCGGAGGAGTTCACCTGCCCGTCGCGGTCGAGATCGGCCGGGCTCGGCGGCGGCGGCGCCACGCCCTGCGAGAAGACCACGCAGGAGTACGGGCCGATGTTGACCAACGCCGAGGCGGGAAGCCCATCCCATGGCACGCTGGCGGTCGCGTTGGTGTCGAAGGTCCCCCAGTTGGCGAACGAACCGTCGTAGCCGTTCCAGTCGCTGTTGAACCGCACGCGCCACTGGCCGCCGCGCGGCATGCCGATGCGGTAGTTGTTGATGCCGTTCTGGGAGAAGTTCATCACCACGATGACATCGTCGAGCTCGCCGCCGTTCTGCCAGCGGTGGAAGGCCACGACCTTCGCGCCGTTGTTGACATGGTGGAAGTTGATGCTCGGCCCACGGAGGCCCGCCGAGACGCCACCGAGGTTGCGTCGCAGGCGGATCAGGTCGCGGTACATCGAGTTGATGCCCGAGTGGGTGGCGAGCTTCGACCAGTCGAGCGCGTCCGCGTCGGAGAACCAGCCGTCCTCGAGGAACTCCTGACCCTGGAAGATCATCGGAATGCCGGGCGTCGTCATGACGAGCGCAGCGCCGAGCGTGGAGCGCTTCTTCGAGAACCAGCTCGCTGCGTTGCCGGGCCAGATCGACTCGGGCACGCGCGTGCGGCCGTTCGCCACCTCGTCATGGCTCTCGGTGTAGACGACGCGGCGCGTGTGCCCACCCGACGCGCTGTTGATCACCGCGTCGCGGATCGCGAACATGTTTCGTTCGGAATCGCTGGCCGCCTCGAGCACGCCGCGCACCGGGTGCACGAAGCCGGGGTCCCACTGCGAGTCGAAGCCCGCGCCGCCCTCCCCCGTCGTGCGGGTGATCCAGTTGTTCGAGTCCATGTCCTCCGCAACCATGATCTTCCACGGGCTCGCCGCGTTCACCTCGTTGTTCAGCCACTGGAGCAGCGACCACCCCTCGGGAATCTCGGGGCCGGTGAAGTCAACGAGGCGGATGAACTTGGTTCCGTCGATGCGGTGGCCGTCGAGACGGAACTCGTCGAGCCACCACATCATGTTGTCGCGGATGTAGCTGCGCACCTCGCCGCGACCGAAGTCCGGGCGCGGCCCCCACGGCGTGTTGGCCCGGAAGTCCTGATAGAAGTAGATGCCGCCGCCGTTGTTCAGGCTCCAGCCGTCGTACTGCCAGATGTCGAGGTCGCTCGGGCCGAAGTGGTTGTAGACCATGTCGCCGAGCACCGCGATGCCCCGCGCGTGCGCGGCATCGACGAAGGCCTTCAGGTCGTCCGGCGTGCCGTAGGCGCTCTCGAAGGCATAGGGATGCGCCGGGTTGTAGCCCCACGACATATTGCCGGCGAATTCCGCGAAGGGCATCAGCGCGACGCAGTTGACGCCAAGGTCCTTCAGGTAGTCGAGCTTCTCGCGCGCCTTCGAGATCGGCGCCGGCAGCGACGGATGCTGGCCGAAGGTGCCGATGTGCATCTCGTACATCACCATGTCGTTGAAGTTCGGCGTTGTGAAGCCCGACGTGGTCCACTGGTAGTTCGCCGGGTTGTAGATCACCGAGTTGCCCACGGAGTTCGTCACCCGCCGTGCGCGCGCGTCGTTCTTCCAGATCGTGCCGTTCGGCCCGGTGATCACGAACTTGTACTGCGAGTTCTGATAGGCGAACGGAACATCGGCGGACCAGTAGCCGTTGCCCTCGCTCACGAGCGGGTTGGCGGTGGCGCTCCAGCTATTGAAGGTGCCCGCGACGCGCACCGCGGTGGCGTTCGGCGCCCACACGCGGAACGTGGTTCCCGCGGGAAGCGGCGAGAAGTACGGAATTGCGCCGACGCCGGGACGGGTCGACTGCGCCTCGAGCGGCGAAGCGATGATCGCGGCGAGGGTGGCTGCGCAGAGCACGGAGGTTCGAATGATGCACTCTCTCATGATGGACTCTCTCTTCGTCGGCTTTCCGCTGGCTGGCTCTCGCGTGATGGACACGGGCTTCAGGCGGGTTCTTCGGGTTCTCTCGGGGTGGAAGTCCGCGGAGGACTTCAAGAAATGAAGACTCGCGAGTCACGGCCGATCGAGAACGGCCACGACGGGAACCCGAGTCTACCCCCTGTTTTCGCACCATCGAACGGCAAAGCCGCACACAACGTCAGGATTTACGGGCAGATGTGATCGTGCGTCCGCAAATGCGCGGACTGTCACGGCAGAAGGGCGAAGAGAGGCGCGGCCACCGTCGCCGCCGCAATCGACGCGACGACACCCCCGAACAGGGACGCCGCCGCGAGCGCGAACAGGCAGCCTCGCGCGCCGACCTTGCGGTAGCCAATCCCGGTGCCGGGGATGGACGCATGCGTTGTGCGCCGTCCGCGCGCGTCGACTCCCTTGCGGAAACCGCGGCCACCAAGCGACCAACCGACTCCGCTGCGCGAGAGATTCACGCGGAAAGGCCCGAAGCCGAGAGATCGACGGAAGTACCAGCCCACTGAGTCCCCCTCTCGCGATGGCTCACTTCAGCGGGCGAACCCAGACGTTGCGGAAGCGGATCGGATCGCCGTGATCCTGGAGGCCGATCGGAAGAGCCGGCTCGTGCGCCGAGTAGCGGGCCTTCGCCATGTGTGCGGTCGCGCCAAGGATCGCCGAGTTGTCCTGCACAAGCACACCGTTGAAGAAGACGGTCATGGAACCCGCCTTCTCGAGCGAACCATCGGCCTTGAACACGGGGGCGTGGAAGATCACGTCATAGGTGTTCCACTCGCCGTTCGGTCGGCACGCGTTCACCAGCGGCGGGTGCTGGCCGTACATCGAGCCCGCCATCCCATCGACATACGTCTGGTTCGGGTTCGAGCCCAGGATCTGAAGCTCGTAGCGGTCCATGAAGAAGAGGCCGCTGTTGCAGCCCTGCTGCCCCTTGCACTCGCGCTCGGCGGGAATCATCCACTCGATGTGGAACTGGCACGAGCCGAAGCCATCCTTGGTGCGGATGTTGCCGCTTCCCGGCTTCACCTCGAAGTAGCCGTCCTTGACGAACCAGTCGGCGGTGCCGCCGTTGCCGGTCCACTTGTCGAGGCTGGTGCCGTCGAAGAGCACGATGGCGTCACTCGGCGCCTTGCTGGCAGGCGTCGCCACCATCGGAGGCTGCGGACGCGCCGGATCATGCACGGCCCACTCCTTCTTGTCGGTCGACTTCGCGTCCTGGACAGGCGCGGCGGCGACAAGAAGCACCACGGGAACGGCCACGAGGGCGGCGACGGACAGCACGGGGCAGAGCGGGCAAGAGCGCATGCGGAATCTCCGTTCGGAATGGGGTCGAGCGTGTGTTGTACCTGAGAATTGATCGGAAGTCGCGCATATCCTGCCCGGATGAATCGGGCCGACTTCAGCGATCATCTGGTGGTTCGACTTCCCCACACCGATGCGGCGGGCGTGATCTTCTACCCGCGGATCTTCGAGATCGAGCAGGAACTCTTCGAGCGCTGGCTTGAACTCGGCGGGTTCAGCATCCGCGAGATGCTGAACGGTCGCCTTGCGCCAACGCCGATCGTGCACTGCGAGGCGGATTACCGCCTCCCTGTCCGCGCCGGCGACACGCTGACGGCGCAACTCGCGGGTATCGACATCGGCCGCAGCGGCTACACGCTGCAGTGGGCCTTCGCGCGCGGGAAGGAGCCTGCGATCAGCGCCCGCGTGAAGCGCGTGGCGATCGATCCACGGCTCGGCGAATCGGTGGATCTGCCCGACGCATTCCGTCAATGGCTGCTCGAGACGCAGTCGCGCGTGGGCGGCCTCGGCTGAGGGAATCCACGCGCCGCGCGCCTTTGTCGTACTGCTGGCGCCAGGCAGGTCTCTCACGGAGGCACGGAGGCACGGAGATCAGGGGATGCTCGATGTCACTCGCGCGGACAAGGATCTGACAAGAAGAGAAGTGAAGGGAAAGGAAGAGAAGAAGAGAACCGTGACGGGAACGCGGAAGCGAATCCGAATCGCAATCCCAATCTCAATCTCAATTCTTCCACTCATCCGCAAACGCGCGGCGCGGCGGACTGAAAGGCTTGGCCCCCGTGCCCCCGTGCCTCCGTGCCCCCGTGCCTCCGTGAGAGACCTTCTCGGCGTCAGCCGCACAAATCAGACCGTGCTGAACCGCTCGCCTGACGCGAGTCGCGCGGCAAGCGCTGCGCGGCTCGGCTTCATGCGCGTGGACTCTTCGGGAGGCATGGCGTAGAACGCGTCGGGCACAAGGTGGCGCTCGAGCGCATCGGCCAGCATCGCGTCGAGCGCGCGCGGCGGCGGCGACGCGAGTTCGACGAACGCGACCGGCCGCATGCCCCACTTCGCGTCGGGAACGCCGACGACGCACGCGGCGCGCACGAACGGCAGTTGGCAAAGCGCGCGTTCGATCGTCTCGGGGTGAATGTTCTTCCCGCCCGAGATGAACATCGCATCGAGGCGGCCGACGATATGGAGGCGGCCCTGTGCGTCGATGAATCCCGCGTCGCGCGTCGCAAGCGGGCGCGAGAGCGGCACCAGCGCATCGCCCTCATCCCGAGCGATGAACTCGCCGCGCGCGAGCATCGGCCCGTCGACGAGGATCTCGCCGCGCACGGCGTCGATCGTGATCGACGCACCGGGAAGCGCCGCGCCCGCAACGGTCGCTGGGTCTCCGCCCACAAGCGCACCGGTCGCGACCTGCGAGCAGGTCTCCGTCAGGCCGTAGGTCGCATGGAGCGGCACGCCGCGCGCAATCGCAGCGTCGCGCAAGGCCTGCGCGCTCGGTCCGCCGCCAAGCATCACGGCCTTGAGCGACGACGGAACCGGCGCGAGATCTTCAAGGAGCCGCGCCAACTGCGCCGCGACCAGCGACACATGCGTGCAGCCGTCGAGATCGCTCCACGTGCGCGGCTGCGCGGCAAAGCGCACCGCACCGCCGAGGAACCGCGCGCGCATCAGGATCATCGCGCCACCGACATGCGACGGCGCGAGCGACGCGTGCCACACGTCGCCCGGACCGAACGGAATCACGCGTGCTCCTGCGCGCGCACTCGCCTGCATCGCCTCGAGCGACAGATCGATGAGCCGTGGTTCGCCGCTCGAGCCGCTTGTCGGCAGCACCACGCCCGTCGCCCGCGCGCAGCGCACGGCGTCAAGCCGCGCGACGATCCGCGCACGCGCCGCGGCTGGCAGCGACTTCGACAGCGGAACCACGCGTGCGCCCGAATCCCACGCGCGTTCGAACGATTCGCGCGGATCGACGCCAGACTCGACGTCGACGATGACGAACGGCCCGCCGCTCACCCCCACGCCTCCGCGAACGGCGCGGGCAGCGGCTCGCAGGCAAGGAATCCTCCGCTCGCGCGCGCCGGCGCGCAGGCGTCTTCGGCGAGCACCCACGCCGTGCCAAGTCCGTGCGCGCAGCGGGCGTTGGGAATCGACGCCGCCAGATGCGCGGCAACGCGCAGGCAGTACGAGCTTTCGTACGCGGTCGAGAGCACCGCATGCGCCCCGCGCACCTCGGCCTCGTGGGCAAGCGCACGCACCCGCGCAAGCGGACCGAGCGCCGAGAGCCGCAGCACCCACGCCGTCACGCAATCCTGTCGCGAGAGTTCATCCCGCAGCGCGGCGGCGGCAGGCGACGCATCGACGACGGTCTCGTCGAGGGCGATGGCGATCCCCGTGCGCGCCGAGAGCGCCGCGAGTCGCGAGGGATCGACGAGCGGATCCTCGAGATACTCGAATCGCTCCGCATCGAAGCCGTGCACGCGCGCAACGCACTCCGACTCGGAGAGACGCCGGTTGCCGTCGAGGCGAAGCCGTGCGCTCGGCAAAGCATCGAGCACGCGCGCGATCAGCGCCCGCTCGGCATGTTCGTCGGCGCGCCCGATCTTGAGCTTCACGCTGCGCGCGCCGCCGAGCGCCTGCACCGCGGCGCCGTCGAACTCGTCGGCTCCGCCAGCGAAGAAACCCGCCACTGCGACGGGGCCGGCCGACCGGGTTCCAAAGCCTTCCGCGGTCTCGACCGCGCACGACGCCGCGAACGCGGCGCACGGCGGCATTGCGTCGAATTCGACCTCGCCGTCCGACCAGCGCTCGATCGCCTCGATGCACTCGTCGAGCGAATCGCGGTGAAGCCCCGCGAGCGGCGCACACTCGCCGAAGCCCGCGTGCAGTCCGTCGGCGATGCGCACGAACGCAACCTCGCGGGCATCGCAGCCGACGATTCCACGCGCCTCCGGGCGCACCGGGAGCAAGACGCGGAGAATCTCGACGCCTGCGAACTCGTCCTTCATCGGTTCCCCCAGTCGATGGCCATGCCCGCGGCGAACGCGATGCCGTAGAGATAGAGCGTGACCCCGAACATCGCGAGATTGAAGTTGAGCGCAGCGCCGTCGCGGCCACGCGCGATGTGGAACGACGCCGGGATCAACGCGCAGACAAGCGATGCGAGCATGACTCCGCGCGGCAGGCCGTAGAACTCGGCCGCGAAGATCGGCAGCGCGAGCGCGATCGCATGCATGATGCAGATCAGCGAGCGCGCAAAGCCCGCGCCAAACCGCACCGCGAGGGTCTTCTTGCCGTGCGCAGCGTCGCCCGCGCGGTCGCGCAGGTTGTTGGTGGCAAGCAGGCACACCGCGATCGCGCCTGGCGCAAGCCCGCAGGTCAGCGCCGTCTCGGTCCACGCGCCGTCGCACGCCGCGCGCGTGCCAGCGACCGCGAGCGGCCCGAAGAAGACGAAGACGAAGATGTCGCCGAGGCCGCGATACGCAAGCGAGAGAGGCGGCGCCGTGTAGCCGACCGCACACACGGCGCCAGCCGCGCCGATCGCACCGAACACGATGCCGGCATGCCACGCGAGGTACGCGGCCGGAATGACGGCGAGCGCGAGCGCCAACGCAAGCGCGCTCCGCATCGCGGCGGGCGCGATCAATCCGCTCGCGACGGCGCGCTGCGGACCGAGCCGATTGCCCGAGTCCGTGCCGCGAAGGCCATCGAAGAGATCGTTCGCGAAGTTGCTCGCGATCTGAAGCAAAATCGCGCCCGCGAGCGCAGCGCTCAGCGGAAGCCACCCGAACACGCCGTCATGCCACGCGAGCGCGGCACCCATCAGCACGGGGCAGAACGAGGCGCCGAGCGTCTTCGGGCGAAGCGCGGCGATCCATGTCCGTGCCGCCGCCGCGTTCACGGCGCGAACTTCCGGAAGTCGGCGGTGCGCTTCTCGAGCTGCGCGTTCTTGCCTTCCTTCGCCTCGTCGGTCATGTAGTAGAGCATCGTGGCGATGCCCGCGAGCTCCTGCAGCCCGGCCTGGCCGTCGCAGTCGGCGTTGAGCGCGGCCTTCAGCGCGCGGATCGCCGTCGGCGAGTTCGCAAGCATCTCGCGGCACCACTGCACCGTCACTTCCTCAAGCTCGGTCACGCTCACGACCACATTCACGAGTCCCATCTCCTTCGCCTCCTCCGCCGAGTAGCTGCGGCAGAGGAACCACATCTCGCGGGCCTTCTTCTGTCCGATGATGCGCGCCATGTAACTTGCGCCATAGCCGCCGTCAAAGCTGCCCATGCGCGGGCCGACCTGACCGAACCGCGCATTTTCCGCGGCGATCGTGAGGTCGCACATCATGTGGAGGACATGTCCGCCGCCGATCGACCAGCCCGCCACCATCGCGACGACGGGCTTCGGGCAGGTGCGGATCTCGCGCTGGAACTCGAGCACGTTCAGCATCTCGCTGCCGGCTTCGGAGCGGTAGCCCGAGTGGCCGCGCACGCGCTGGTCGCCGCCCGCACAGAAGGCGCGCTCTCCCTCGCCGCAGAGGATGACGGCGCCGATCTCCTTGTCGAGCTTCGCGTCAAGAAGCGCCGCGCGCATCTCCTCGACCGTGCGCGGCGTGAACGAATTGCGCACCTCGGGGCGGTTGATCGTGATCTTCGCGATGCGCTCGGCCTTGTGGTACTTCACTTCCGCGAAGCCCTGCCCTGCGGGTGCCGCTTTCCACGCGAGCGCGGGGCGGATCTTCTCGGTGGTCTCGGTCGTGGGCTTCGCGGTTGGGTAGGCAGTCGTCATGTTTGGGCCGATGGATTGAGCGAGAGGGAATCTTCGATGATGCGCGCGCAGGCCTCGGGCGCCTCGAGCGGCAGCACATGCCCGGCGCCTGCAATCGTCGCGACGCGGAGCGCGGGCGCCAGCGCGCGTGCACGCGCCGCGACCGCAGCATATCGCTCGTCGAGCGAACCCGCGACGAACGTCGTCCGGGCCGCAAGCGCAGGAATCGCGCTCCAGCGCGGTTCCGCGCGTCCCGGAGAGCATCCCTTCACGCAACGCGCCCAGAACGCTGCGTCGCCGAGGCCGCGACGCATGCGCGCATCGGCGAACGACGCGTGCGCTGTGAACGGGGCGAAGAGCGGCAGCCGGTACCAACGCTCGCTGAAGGCGTCGAGTCCGTCGCGCAGGATCTCCTCCGCGCGTGCGTCGTCCTCGACCGCGCGTCGCGCGCGCTCGGCCGCATGCTCGAGGCCCGGGCTTGCGCCGAGCAGCACGAGCCGCGGCGCGAGCTCCGGCCGCGTGGCCGCGAGCTCGAGCGCGATGCGTCCGCCCATCGAGTAGCCGACGAGCACGTCGCATGGGGCGCGCTCGAGCCGCACCAGAAGCGCGCGCGCGGCGTCTGCGATCGACGCGCAGCCGAGCTCGACCAGCGGCACGCAGTCGCAGGCGATGCCGGGCGCAAGCCGCGCGAGTACGTCGGCCCAATCGGCGGGCGAACCGAGGAATCCATGCACGAGCGCCGCGCGCATCAGCGGAATTCCCGCGCCAGCGCCTCGACCGCCGCCTTCGCCACGCGCGCGCGGCAGGCCTCGCTCGAGTCGCGCGCGCAGGTCACCTCGATCACGGTGGCGCCGCCGCGCTTCAGCGCCTTCGCCACCGCCTTCTTCATGGCGGCGCGCGTCGCGGGCGACTCCACCGCGATGCCGAGCGCCTTCGCGACCGGCGCGAACGACAGGCCGTGCGGCGTCGTGAAGAGCGCCTCGAAGACGTCGTCGTGCTTCGCGATGGGGAGGTACCGGAAGATGCCGCCGCCATCGTTGTTGAGGACGACGATGACGAGCGGCGTCTCGACCCGCGCGGCGAGCGACAGGCTGCTCAGGTCGTGCAGCACGCTCACGTCGCCGATGCAGGCGACCACGGGCTCGCCTGTTCCGAGTGCATGGCCCGAGGCGGTCGCGACGAGGCCGTCGATTCCGCTCGCGCCGCGGTTCGTGCCCACGTGCCATCCTGCGGGCGGATGGATCGCGAGAAAGTCCGCATCGCGTATCGGCATCGACGAGCCGTAGAAGAGCGTGCCGTGCGTGCGCGCACCGGCGCAGACGGCGTTTGCGTCGGCGATCGCGGTCGGTTCGCACAGCGCTCGCTCGGAGGCGATCGCCTTGTCGGCGGCGCGCGTCGCGCACGCAAGCGCACGGCTCCAGCCCGCGTGCGGCTTCAGTCGCTTCGCAGCCGTGAACTCGACCAGACCCGCGTACACAGCGTCGGCGCGATGTGCTGCGTCGACGCGCGGGTCGCCCATCCCGAACACGGTGACGCCCGACGGCTGCGCGGCCATCCACGCGTTGAGCCGCTTCGAGACGACGGCGTCGCCCACAACGGCAAGCGACTTGACGCGCAAGGCCTCGCGCAGCGCCAGGTTCCCCTCGCTCCTGCCAGCTTCGCCAAGCGCCGCGCGCAGCACGAGATCCGCGCCCGCGGTTCCGGCTGACGCAAGATCGCTCGTGATGTCGGCAACGAGCGTTCCACGCCACGACGCAAGCGAGTGGCGCGTTGCAAGCGGTGCGCGACCTGCGACGACGACCGCGTCTTCGATCTCGACGGGGCTCGCAAGCGGCGGCATCGCGAGGCGCCACGGAGCGACACTGTTTGTCCAGCGCGCGATGGACCAGAGCCAGCCGATGTCCCACGCGCGCGCCTCGGGCGCGAGCGGCTCGCGGAACTGCCAGTTGACGTGCACCGCGCCGCCCTGCGCTCCCGCCAGTCCGCACGCGCGCGCGAAGGCCTCATCGACCGTCGAAAGCACGAACTCGGCCGGAATCTCGGTGCCGGGGCACGGCAGGTCGACCGACCAGCGTGCAGCGCCGGCGAGCAGGTTCGCCTGCGGAATCGCTTGGTTTGCGCCGCAGTCGCGCAGTTCCGGCGGCCGGTCGGCCGCGAACACGAGGAGCGGCGTCCGCGTCATGCGCGCCTCGACCATCGCCGGCAGCACGTTCGCAACCGCGGTTCCGCTCGTCATCACGTGGACCGTAGGAATGCCGGTCGACTTCGCGATGCCAAGCGCCAGGAACGCACCGCCCCGCTCGTCGTGCGCGACGTGGACGCGAATCCCCGCATGCCGTCCGAACGCCACCGCGAGCGGAGCGCTCCGCGACCCAGGACTCACCACCGCATGGCGTACGCCGAGGCGAAAGCACTCCTCGGCCGCGAGCATTGTCCACGCGAGGTTGATGTTGGGCGCATCGCGCATGCGCGAAAGGTATCAGGTCGCGAGACGCTCGAACGCGAGCAGCTTGTGGCCGGTCTCGCGCCATTCCTCGTGTGGATCCGAGCCTTCGACGATGCCGGCGCCCGCGTACGCGGTCAGCGCGTCGCCATCGATGCGCGCCGAGCGGATGGCGACGGCGATCTCCGCGCCATCGCGCGACGCCACGCCGATCGGGCCCGCGTAGAGGCCGCGATCGAACGGCTCGAACTCGCGCAGCGCACGAACGGCGTCGGCGACCGGCGCACCCGCGACCGCCGGAGTGGGATGCAGCATGCGCACGAGGTCGGCGTCGCTGGTTCCTGGCCGGAGTTCGGCGACGATGCGCGTCGCAAGGTGCTGCACGTACGCGAGCCGCAGGAGCCTCGGCTCCGGATCGATGCGCAGCGACGCCGCGCAGCCCGCGAGCGCATCGCGCACGCGGTCGATCACCAGCTCGTGCTCGCGGCGATCCTTGGCGCTCGTGACAAGCGACTCGCCCAAGAGGCGATCCGCGACGCCATCGACGCCGCGCGGCCGTGTGCCGGCGACGGCCTCGCTGCGCGCGATGCGACCGCTTCGCGAGACGAGCCGCTCTGGCGTGACGCCGAGGAACGCGCGGCCCGGCCCAGCCTCGATCAGGAAGCGGAAGCCGCGCAACTCGCGCGCGGCGAGCCTGCCAAGCACCGCCACCGGGTCGAGCGCACCGCTTGCGGCATAGCGCCGCGTGCGCGCAAGCACGATCTTTCGCAGCGAACCCGCGCGAATCCGCTCGAGTCCGCCCTCGACGGCGCGAATCCACTCAGACTCGCCGCCACCGTCCGACTCGCGCACGAGCGCGGGCTCGATCACGCAGGTGTCCTGTCGGGCGGCGAGCGCCTCGAGATCGGCGATCAGCCGCGCCCGATCGGTGTCCGGCGCGACGTGCACCGCGAGGGTCGTCGCGGGGGTCGTCGCGGGGGCCGTCGACATCTGCTCGCGACGAAGCTCGATCGCGGGAAGCACGCAGCCGACATCGGCGAACGCAGTCCAGGCCAGGTCGCGCGCACGAGCCGGATCGAACGGCAGCGCCACGAACCACGCCGCCGCCCGCACGTCGCTCCCTGCGTCAACCTGCTCGAGGGTCGCATGGGCGCCGAACTCGGCCGCGATGGCCACCCCCACCGATGCGAACTCGAGCTTGGTGCTTCGATCGCGGAAGTACCGCCGCGTGCCGGCGGGCGCCCTGCGAAGCCACGCGAGGAAGTCCGGCGTGTCGATACCCGGCGCGATCGTCGTCTCGAGCCGCACGAAACTCCCGGCGCGCACGATGCCGAGTCCGCGCACGCGCTCCGCGAGCTCGCGCACCTGCCGCGCAAGCGAGCCGGGCACGTCGTCGTGTCGCGCGAGGCGTGTGGTCGAGCCAGTCGCCATGGAAAGGACAGCGTAGGTTGTCGACGGCGGTCTGTCCTGCATGTTGTGCAAGCGAAGACGCGAGAACCGTCGGCGGACGTCCGCACGGCGCGGTCGTAAGGCCCTTGCCGGCAACTGCGCCGGCCTTCGCGATCCGCTCAACCGCCCGACGACGGGTCTGCCGCCGCCGCGGAAGCGCCCGCTGCGGGCACGTTCTTCGGGAATCGCGAGAGCAAGTCGTGGATGGCGGCGCCCGCAGCAGCCGAGAGCGCGTCGGCCACGGCACCCGTCTCTGCGGAAGCGATCGGCGCACGTCCCGATCCTTTGAACTGCGCGACGAGTCGCGGCGCGCCGTCGCGCCGATCGAGGAGATAGCCGCGCAGTTCTACCACGGCCGTTGGCGATGCGGCGTCGCTGAAGTCGGCGTAGAACGACTCGATCACGCCCTCGAGCGAGAAGTCAAACCGCATGGCGACACTCTCGACGCCAACCGTCGAGGCGCGTCCCGAGCGCTCGACCGCGCGCGCGAGCGACTGCGAGATCATCTCCGACGGCTTCGCCATGAACCCCGCGTACGCGTCGGTTCGCCACGTGCCGTCGGTGTTGCGATAGACGAACGCGCGGCCATCGAAGGGCGCGACGGCGCTGAAGCGCGTGACCAGCACCGATCCGATCGACGCGCCCTCGATCGGCGACTGCTGCGGCGGATCGAGCAGGTACATCGCCGTCGGCTCGAAGCCGCGGTCGAAGAGCGAGCAGCCGCCGAGCGACACGGCAGAGGCGAGGAAGAGCCAGGAAAGAAGGGCGATTCGTGTCGAGTGCAACATGCGGTTCTCCGTGTCGGTTCTGCCCGGCGTGCGGTCGCCCTGTCTCATCGCGCACCTCCCGGAACGGGCTGGCCGGGCGCCACGCGCGGCGGCGGCGCGCCGAAGATCGTCTGCCCGAGGTCGTTGCGCGCGCTGCCTGTGACCTGCTCGAGGTTCTCCGCCGTCTGGCGCAGCGCCTCGATCAACTGCCGGATCTCGTGGCTCTCGCTCGCGAGGAACTGCTGCAGTTGCTGCCCGACCGCGCGATACTCGGCGACCGTTGGAGGGAGTTCGCCCGATGTCTTCTCGAGGCTGGCGAGGATCTCGTCGATCCGGCGCGACTTGAGGATCTCGTCAAGCCGCTCCGCCGCGTCGCTCGCGCCCTTCATCAGCTTGGGGAATTCGGCGATGCCCGCCTTCAGGTCGGTCGAACCGTCGCCGACGATGCCGCGGACGTCGGCGCTGATCGCGTCGATGTTCGCGAGCGTCCGCGCGATCTCCTCGCTCTTGAGCAGGCTGTTGAGCTCGGCGTTGGACGCGCGGAGCTCCGCGATGAAGTCCTTCGCCTCGCCGAGCATCGGGTCGACCTTGCCGACCACGATGCTGTTGACGTCCGCGATCGTCTTCTCGAGCTTGGCGCCGATGGTGACGTAGTCGACCTCGGAGAGCTTCCGCGCGATGACGCCGACGTGGTCGATCATCTGATCGAACTTCGTCGGCGCGTTGGGAACGTACGGATAGTCGGGCGTGTAGGGCGGCAATTGCGCGGCGACCGCGCCCACGCGGTCGAGATCGAGGTCGATGAAGAGGCCTCCGGTGAGGCCGGCGGATGCAAGTCGCGCCCGCAGGCCGCTTGCAACGCCGCGCTCGATGTCCTTGGTGAAGAGATCCGTCTGCTCCGGTCCGAACACGTCGAGGCGGACCTTCATGCGGATCACCACCTCGCTGTCGAAGTCAAACGCCTCGTCGCCCGTGCCCGTTCCGTCGTAGTAGCGGTCGGCGAAGGCGATCGCCGACACCTCTCCCACCGGAACGCCGCGGTACTTCACCGGGCTTCCCACCTGCAGGCCGTTCACCGACACCTTCGTCGAGG
>Ga0068877_10001144_pt1 | contig 22348 bp, 12 predicted proteins | sample NOAtaG_FD_66437 | JGI IMG/M metagenome (GOLD analysis project Ga0068877, IMG submission 66437) | Freshwater lake microbial communities from Lake Erie, under a cyanobacterial bloom - NOAA_Erie_Diel6S_1000h metaG | ecosystem: Environmental > Aquatic > Freshwater > Lake | place: USA: Ohio, Lake... | reverse complement strand
CGATACCGTCTCCCCTGGCATGCCTCGCACTCGATCCAGACATCGGGGAGGAAGTGCATGACGATCCGCAGCTTCCCGTCCCCCTGGCACTGCTGGCAGCGCCCCTCGCCGACGTTGAAACTGAACCATCCCGGGTCCATGCCGCGCGCCTTGGCTTCTGGTAGCTTTGCGAAGAGCTTTCGGACCTCATCGAAAATTCCTAGGTAGGTCGCTGCGTTGGAGGAGGGGGAGTTTCCCAGGGGGGACTGATCGACAAATGCAACTTTTCGGATCCGATTGGAATGCCGGTACTCCGAGTGTACGCCTACCGATTCGCTGTGGAAATTCAGCTTGCGCAGAACAGCCGGTTGGAGAACGTCCAATACCAAGCTGCTCTTGCCGCTACCACTTGGTCCTGTGACGACGGTCATTCGACCCACAGGAAAATCGACATCGATGCTTCGAAGCGTGTTGTGCTTGGCGCCTCGGACACCAATCCAGGCATCGGGTTCGAGGCGATCCGGAAGTGGTCTTCGAGAGGGAGGACTTGGAATCGCCTCCGAACCGGCGCGAAGATAGCTTGCCGTCAGCCCCTCTCCCGTTTCTCGCACCTGGGCTGGCGTGCCGGAAGCGACGACGCGCCCGCCCCGACGCCCGGCTCCCGGACCGAAATCGATCAGATGGTCGGCAGCCTGGATGATGTCCCGGTCATGCTCGACTACCACCAGAGTGTTGCCCAGATCTCGCAGTCGTTTTAGAGCATCTAGCAGCATGTGCGTGTCCTGGGGATGGAGCCCGACGGTAGGTTCGTCGAGCACGTAGAGTACACCCGTCAGGCCACTCCCCAACTGGGATGCAAGGCGAATGCGTTGGGCTTCGCCGCCAGAGAGGCTATGGGCTTCACGACCGAGCGAAAGGTAACCCAGGCCGATATCGACCAGGAAACCGAGCCGTCGTGTCAGTTCACCGTGCAGTTCCTCAATCGCCCGTCCTTCCCGAGTGTCGCTCTGAAAGCTCAGCCAGTGCTGATGCATATCGGCCAGCGGCATCTGATTCCAGTCGGCCATCGTCATTCCGGCGTAATTGACGGCGGTCGCCAGTGGCTCCAGACGCGATCCCTGGCAGGCGGTACAGGCTATGCGCGTGACTGCACCCTGCAATGCAGATCTCGCACCAGGTACAGCCGCTTGGCATCGATCCAGTGCCTGATAGAGCCCCAGGTGCTGGACCTTGACGATTCCCGAGTAGGAGGAAAATCCAGCAGGCCACCGCAGCTCGATCCACCGTTGGGCATCCCCCTGCAGCAGCCAGTGCCGTTTGCTCTGCGGCCACCGCTCAATCGGCAGCTCGACAGGAAGATCTCCCGCTTCGACGAGAGCTTCCAGAAGCGATCGCATCGGATGGGGTGGTTTGGGCACCGAGCCCCAGGCGACAATCGCTCCTTCGAAGAGCGTTTTGGAGGGATCCAGCAGCAGCGATGGATCGATGCCCCTTTGCGTCCCCAGGCCCTCGCACTGCCGGCACCAGCCGGAGGGGGTGTTGAACGAGAAGTTCTGCGGGATCAGATCAGGATAGCGGGCGCGGCAGGATGGACAAGAACGATGGCGACTGAAAAACTTCCTCTCCCATCGGGTCTCCGGCTGGTTCGGATCGACCAGGACGATTTCTAGATCGCCATCTCCTTCTCGGAAGGCGGTTTCCAAACTCTCCAGCAACCGGGTTCGTGAACTGCGAGGGCTCAAACGGTCCACCAGAATCGCGAAGGATTCCACTACAGGCAGCTTCTTCTTCTCCTGAAGGTCATCCAGTCGGTAGGTCTTGTGGTTGATCTGTATCCGGATAAACCCCTGCTGCCTGAGGGACTCCGCCCAGTCCGGGGACATACCGATGTAAGGACTTTTCGGCGCTGCGATCAAGAATTCCTGAGACGCTGGGAGTTGGGAGATCCAATGAGCTACTTGGTCACTGCCCATGCGCTCCAGCGCCATTCGGCATCGTGGGCAGTGCATCGTGCCTAGCTTTGCCATCCAGACCCGGAGGTAGTCGTAGATTTCCGTTACGGTGCCGACGGTGGACCTGGGGGAATGGCCATCATTTCGCTGCTCGAGCGCCACGGCTGGTGCCAATCCCTCCATGCGCACAAAGGGCGGCTTGGGCATCTGGCCGACAAACTGCCGAGCATAGGCGCTCAAGCTTTCGACGAAACGCCTCTGCCCTTCCGCATAGATTGTGTCGAAGGCCAGCGACGTCTTTCCACTCCCACTGGGACCGCTCAGAACAGTCAGCGACGGTTTGGGGATCTCGACATCGACCAACTGGAGGTGGTGGAGCGATGCTCCTTGGACCACCAGGGACTTCCGAGTGCTGGCAGAAGGTAGGGGCGAAGGGCTCTTGGGACTCGCTGAAGGTCTCTTCCTTCCTTTGCGCGGCTTGGGTTGCTTCGATTCGAAGAATGCAGCCAGCGCAATCCCCGTAGGCCCTTTCGTCCTGGCTACCTGCTCGGGCGTACCCCAGGCCACCACACGACCTCCCTCGGAGCCCCCTTCGGGCCCAAGATCGATCAGATGATCGGCTGCCGCAATCACATCCAGTTGATGCTCGATCACCACCACTGTATTTCCCGAATCGACCAAGCGATGAAGAACGCTCAGGAGCAGATGGACATCGGCAAAATGGAGTCCTGTGGTTGGTTCGTCGAGGACATAGATCGTTTTGCCTGTCTGCTTGCGACTGAGTTCCTTGGCCAGTTTGATTCGCTGGGCTTCACCTCCGGAAAGCGTGGGGGAAGGTTGTCCCAGCTGCAGATAGTCGAGTCCCACATCGGAGAGCGTCTGGAGTTTGGGGGCGATCGAAGGGATGTCGCGAAACAGCTCCAGTGCGCTGCGGACATCCATCTGCAGGATCTGCGCGATATTCTTTCCCTGAAACTCCACCGCCAGCGTCTCGCTGTCGAATCGTGCTCCGTTGCAGACTTCGCAGGTCACCCAGACATCAGCCAGCATCTCCATTTCGATCTTCCGCTGCCCGTTCCCCTCGCACGCGACGCATCGCCCGGGATCGGTGTTGAAGCTGAAGCGGCCTGGCAGAAATCCGCGGCGTTTGGCTTCGGGAAGCTGAGCAAACAGATCGCGGATTTCATCGAAGACTTTGACGTAGGTAGCAGGATTGCTGCGAGGCGTTCTTCCGATCGGGCTCTGATCGATATCGATGATCTTATCGAGATGTTCAACCCCTTCGATCGCATCGTGCAGGCCGGGTTGGCCTTGCGCCTGATGGAGGTCTCGGTGAAGGGCCGGGCAGAGGATATCGGTGATCAATGAGCTTTTGCCGCTGCCGCTGACACCGGTGATGCAGGTGAAGGTCCCTAAAGGAATGGAGACATCGATCTCTTTCAGGTTGTTGTGGCGGGCCCCTCGGATGATCAATGCGTTCCCGCTTCCGGTGCGGCGCGCCGACGGCCCCGCAATGCTCGATCTCCCGCTTAGGTACGCCCCCGTCAGGCTCTCCTGCGCTTCGATCACATCCTCGACGGATCCCTGAGCCACCACCTTGCCGCCCAGAACTCCAGGGCCCGGCCCGAAGTCGACCAGATGGTCTGCCGCACGCATCGTGTCCTCATCGTGCTCGACCACAATGAGCGTGTTGCCGCGATCCTGCAGGCGACGGAGGGAACTGAGCAGTCGGTGATTGTCGCGGGCATGAAGTCCGATCGATGGTTCATCGAGCACGTAGGTGACGCCGCTGAGTCCCGATCCGATTTGCCCGGCTAAGCGAATTCTCTGGGACTCGCCCCCTGAGAGCGTCGGGGCGGTGCGGTTGAGCGACAGGTAGGAAAGCCCTACCTCGGAGAGGAAGCCAAGTCGGGTCCGGACCTCTTTGAGCAGTTCGTGGGTGATCTTCTTCTGCGTCTCGGTCAGCACCAGTTTTTCGAGAAACTGCTGGCATCGATCGATCGGCAATTCACCAAGCTGAGGCAGCGAAAGCCATGCTTTGGATCCTTTGCGGTCCCAGTCTGCGGCCCCGAGACGAATCCCGCGAGCTTCCTCATGCAGTCGCTGCCCCTGACAGTTCTCGCACCGCAGAGTCGTCATCTGCTTTTCGTACTGCCGGCGAAACATTGGATTGTTCGATTCTCGCCAGCGTTGGACCAGGGAAGCGATGATTCCTGGAAAACCAATTCGAAGAAAGCTGCGTCGCAGGTCCGCGTCCCAAACAGCCAGTTCCTTCTCCGGAACCCGACCGTGGAGCAGGAAGTGACGCTGGGGTTCCGAGAGCTTCCGCCAGGTACGGGTCAGCAGCGAACCGGGTGGTTGCTTCGTCGCCGCTTCGTAGATCTTGCAGGCCTGCTGCACTTTTGTACGCAGCGCACGGACTATCTGGCCCCAGGTTCCCAGAATCCCAATGCAGCCGCGGCGGATCGACTTGCCTGGATCTTCGATCAGAGATTCCTCGGTGAAGGTGTAGACGACGCCAAGACCATCGCAGCCGGGACATCGCCCCTGGGGGCTGTTGAAGCTGAGCCGCTGGGGAGTGGGGGGGGCGAAAGATCGTTGGCATGTCGAGCAGGCAAATCGGGAGGAGAAAAGCGTCGCGCTGCTTTTGTCGATCTGCACCATCGAATCGGTGACGCCGCTTTGGTTGGAATGGCCGACGATCGGTGCGATCGCCATGACTCCCGATCCCATCCGCAGCGCCTCGTCGATCGCTTCGGCCAGACGCAGGCGATCGATCGATGGCAATGGGTGACGGTCGATCACCAGCTCAATCGTGTGCCGTCGCCTCTTGTCGATCGGCTCCACCGATTCAATCGCCATCCATTTGCCGTCGACCACCACGTACTGATAGCCCTGCCGTCTCAAATCCTGCAGCAACTCCAGGTGCTCTCCCTTCTGGGCCTGGACCACAGGAGCCAGCACGGCATAAAGGCCCGGGGTGTCGACCGCCATGCAGTGCTCGACCATCTGATCCCGAGTCTGGCTGGTGACGGGTTGTTGGCAGCCAGGGCAGAAGACCGTTCCCACTTGCGCGTAGAGGACGCGGAGAAAATCTTGAATCTCGGTGATCGTTCCCACGGTGCTTCGGGGATTGTGCCCGGTCGATTTCTGACTGATGGCGATCGACGGCTGCAAACCCTCCAGGCGTTCCACCTGCGGTTTGGGCAGTTGCCCAAGAAACTGCCTTGCGAAGGACGAGAGGCTTTCCAGATACCGCCTCTGTCCCTCTGCGAAGATCGTATCGAAGGCCAGAGAACTCTTCCCGCTGCCGCTAACTCCCGTGAAACAAATCCAGCGGTTCTTGGGAATGGTCAGGTCGACCGACCGCAAGTTATGCTCGGCCGCCCCTCGGATCACGATGCCACCCGAGGTATCTTCCATGCCTTGTCCCTGAGTTCGATAAGAGTCGTTAGGAACCCTGGATCTCGCGAATCGCTAGGCTCGCTGCACCGCACGGTTGCGGAAGAGAAACTCCGTCAGATTCCCTTCGTGCGGTTGGAGCCAGTTCAGGCGATTGGTGGGGATCGGGCCGATATTCAATCGGTCGATATGCACAGCCGACAGCAGGTCGTCGATCCAGTCGGGATCGTTCGTGATGGCGGTGCACACCAGCGTCGATCCAATCGACTTGATCATCTCGGCCTGGGAACACTTGACGATCGATGCAAACGGGAACATGTACTCTTTACTTGCTACCCCACGCTGCGGGCTATCGGCATGGACAATCATCGGCCGCAAGTAGGCGCAACGAGCCTGCTCGACCAGTCGCGGCCCAAAGGAGGCCGTATAGTCGGTCACACCGCTTTCCTCCAGATCCTTCTGCACCATCGCAAACGTTCCCGTCGCCATGGTTGGGTTGGTGAATGCCGCCAGTTGGGCACTGTCGTCTTTGGGGCTGCGGACATCGATCGGACCCAAGCGGGCCGCCAGAGCCTCTGCGATCTTTTCGGTATGCCTAGATGCCCAAACACCGGAGGCATTGATGCAGCTGCGTCCAGAGTTGCTGACGATGCTTTCGATCATCAGGTCGAGGTAGTCCTCCCAGCGATCGACCAGGTCGTCCCCCAAGATCACCTTGGAGAAACCGGGTCCGTGAGCCTGCACCCGAGGGTTGCCCGCATGCTGCTGCACTGTTTGGGCGCTGCCGAAAATCATCGACTTGGGGCACTTAGCCAAAAGTGTCGAACCAACGTCGTGCCCACCCGGATAGAGGCAAAATGCCTCCCGAGGTACCCCAGCTTCCATGAAGGCTGCCACCATCCGATACGGTGTCCAGGGTTCCTGAGAACCTGGCTTAAGTACCAGTCCGACCTGCAACGGAATGGCGGGCAACCACAGCGTATGGACTCCAGGGGAATTGTTGGGAAGCACCGCACCTAGGATCGGTGTCTGGGCCTGGTAGCTGACGATCACGCCTCGCCCCTCCTCTCCATACCCTGCGGAGAGGATCGGAAGAGAAAGCCCACGAGTCAGCGCATCGAGAATTTTCTCCATGTTGGCCAGAACGAACGAGTTCTTCTTCATGTTCGACCGGCACATGTGCTCGGGCAGTCCCGTACTGGCAGACTGCTGCAAGATGAAGTCATCCACCGACTGGCTGCCGTCCCCCATCGGAAGCGTCGCATGCTCGAACAGCTCCGCCGCCTTGGAGCACATCTTCAAAAGCTGATCGCTTGGCACCTTCCGAAGAGCAGTTCGGGCTTGATCCGCTTTGCGAAGATCCATCTGGACCATGCCACCATTGACCTGACCGATCTTTGCAATCGGTTCACCCGTATCGAAGTGAATTACTTCCTGGGTTTCTAGAGATTGGTAGGGCTTTCCCCAACGCAAGGGATGCAGGGTCAGCATGGGGCTTCGATCCTTTCAAATGCAGCGAACGGTTCTGTGTGGCGATGAAGGGTCGAAGGATCGACCCCACCAAGGAGACTATGCCTTCGTCAGTAGACGCCGACAGTCGTCGAGGATGCGAGCACATGGTACGGACGAACCCCGCTGATCGCATCCCATGGGTAAAGATCGCAGGGCGGCTCTCGTTCCCCTTCATCCCGTTCCAGGAATCCGGGAACAAAAAACTCCTTGGTCATCGTGTAGAGCTTGGCGCGTCCCGTCTTGCCATAGTCGACTACGCGCTGATGATCGTCGAAGTCGACCACCTCCACCACCGCACGTGGCTGTGGAGCGTAATAGGAAATCTTGTACCCGTCGTGCGGCCCGATCGGCTTGGAACAGGCCAGTCCCATCAGCGTGTTGCCGTAAGTCGGGGTCATGTAAACGCCGCTCTCCTCGGTCGGTCCGCCCAACAGTTCTTCGACGGCAAACCGGGTCCACTGCGGGGTAAATTCGGTGCCCCCAGAAAAAATACCGGTGATACCAACTTCCTGGATGCTGGTCCCCTTCTCTGCCAGACCATACGCCAATGCTTCCAGAAGTTTGGGCGTGGTGAACATGCAACGAATGTCATGACCCGCAGTTAGGATCGTGATCGCCTGATCGATGCAGTGCTTCTTGTACTCCTCCAGATGCTCCATCCAGCCCTTCTTGATCAGCTTGATCACCCAGCGTGGGTCAAGGTCGATGCAGAAGCAGATGCCGCCGCGATACTGGCACAGATGCTCGACCGCCAACCGCAATCGTCGGGGACCCGACGGCCCCAGCATCAACCAGTTGGAGCCTTTCGGAAAATACTGGTCGGGGAGAGTGTCCGAAAAATTTTCGTAGTCGATGCGAAAGTCATCGATCACCACACGACTCTTGGGGATCCCCGTTGTTCCCCCAGTCTCAAAAACGTAGGTAGGACGCCCATCCAGTCCTTTGGGAACCCACCGCCTGACCGGGCCACCACGCAACCAGTCGTCTTCGAACAGTGGAAACTTTTTGAGGTCGTCAAAACCTTTGACCTCTTTGAGCGGATCGAAATTAAGCCCCCTCTTCTTCTCGAGCCAGAAAGGGCTGCCGGTGGCGTCCGAAAAGTGCCAATGCACCATTTCGACGGTGTGCTGATCCAATTCGGCTTTTCGCTGGGCTACCGAGGCGCTCAAGTCGCTCGAAGATGTCATCGTGTCCTCTCAGAAAGATCATCGGGCAGGTAAGGAGGGCGGGGAGATCGTCGAAGAACGAGCATACCCGAGAGGCAGGCAGTCGCCAACCAGCACCGCCACCTGCCTGCCACTCGCAGGTGCCGGTCAACGCATCCACCTTGCTTCCACGCTGGTATATTCCGCCCGAGTCAATCGGCGAGGGAATCGTAGCGGCCGGTGCCGGCCCGCCAACGGTCGATGCATTGCAAAAGTTCGGGCAAAACCTCCGTGTAATTGTGATCCCCACCCTCGATTACCTCCAAAGAATGGATGGATGGTAGACCAAGGTTTTGCCAATGTTGATCCGCATCGCGGAACGATCCCTTACCGCTTCTTACCTCCTGGGAGCCAAAGCACCAAAGGGTGGGGATGGGAAGCGAGGATGCCAGCGGAAGGTAATCGTACTTCGCAGGTTCTCCATACTTTTCACGATAGGCCCTCGCCGAGATGAGCATCGGGAACGGATAAGAGACGCGCATCAGTTTTTCCGGTTCCCCCCCCTCCACCGCCTCGGTGGCCTGGACCATCGCTGATGTGTAACGGGTGCCCCGTGGGTCGGCACGAAATAGAGAGGGGCTGAAACGGGGTGGTGAGAGCAGCACCAGTTGCTGGACCTGCGAGAACGGCTCCATCGACTGGGCTAGGCTGAACACAGTCTTCACTGCACCTAGGCTGTGGCCCAGGATGCCGATACGCCGATACCCAAGCCCCCTCCCCCACTGCACCCAGGCGTTTAGGTCCTTTACCGAGTCGCCGATCGACTCATAGGCCGCACCTGCTTGAATGACCGAAAGACCATTGCTGAAAAAGGCCATCGCATCGTGACCCCGAGTGTTGACTCGGACCGCGTCACAGCCCGCACCGACGAAGTACTCCGCGCAGCACTGCAGCAAGCGGGAGCCGTAGAAGTTGCTGGCGACTCCATGCACCAGGATCCAGAGCGTTTCCAAAGGAGTCTGGAAGCTACCATCGCCTGCTGCTTGTCTCCTGGGCTGGTCCCCGACTCGCTGCAGAAACCCATCCAGCTTGAGGCCATCTTGGGTCCGGCACTGAACGATCCTGCCCAGAAGAGCACTTCCCTCTTCAACCCGTTCGGTCAAACGGAACTCCTTGCGCGATGGGTGAGTTGCCGGGCGGCGCCAAGCCCAATGGCCGTATGCTCACCAAGGTGGGAACGAAAAGAGCCATCTGTCTTCGCGACCGATGGCTCCAGAAAATCGAAGTCCTTCACGCCGGCATCCCGGCCTACTTGCCGACGGACTTACTGGCTTATAGGTGGATCTGTCTCATCGGTTGCGATAATCGCGATGATCCCGCCGGCGATCGCAATGGCTCCCAGGCCGCCAGCGTTCAATCCGCCACCACCAAAACCTCCACCGCCGCCGCCACCACCGCCCCCGGCATAACCGCCTCCAAAGCCACCCATCGGCATTGGGCAACCACAGGGATCCTGGCAGGCAAGCGCGGTGCAGTCTTCGATCAAAGTTTCGACCACCGTGTAATCGCTATGACATCCCAGTTCGCAGTTCAGCGATGGACACCCCGTGCTTGTCTGGGACACAAAGCGTTCTCCCGCCAACGTCTGGGAGATCGGTCGCTGGTAGTCGCTCACCAGGAACGAACTGGAGTAAATGCCATGCGATCCAGCAGCAACGATGCCGTATACCCCAGGCTCCATCCCTTCCAGGCTGAACGAACCGGACGCTGAGGCGCGAGTCTGGAACACTTCCTGACCATCTCGAGTGATCAGGATCTGGGTGTCGGAGTAGTCACGGGACGAAGGCTTCGTGGCTGACCGTACATTCCCTTCCACTCTCCCGTCAGCATCGCGAATCACCGAAAAGGACGATGCGAAATCGCGCTGTGGAGCGATCGGGTCTTGTGGAGCATAGAATTCCCCAGCCACCATGTTCGGACGGAACTGGCCTGCAAGCAGACGGCGTGCCGATCCAGGCACCTCCTGGCTCACTGGAAGGTCCACCTGGGATCCAAGATGCGATCCTGCTTCCCCTTCGAGTACATTGAGGGCAATCACACCGACCGATTTTCCAGTGACCGCGGCCAAGGTGTAGAGTCCGGCAGGGACTCCGGCAAATTGATAGTTCCCCTGCTCATCGCTGAGCGTTTCGGCAAACAACTGCCCTTCTCGAATCAATGTGACTCGGTGTCCAGCGACGCCACGACTTCCCGCTTCCGACGGCGAAAGTTCGATGATCCGACCCGAAAATCGGCTGGCATCGGTGCGAATCCACTGCTTCAGATAGAGTCCGTTGAGGTAGGACTGAGCGTCCAATGACCCTGCGGATACGCCAGGAAGTGCCACGGAGACATCGGTCTCCTGAGCGAACGTCTGGGGTGACCATGCGGCACCGGCCAATGCCAGCATCCATGTCATGACACGCTTGTTCATCGGAATCCGCCTTTGCAATGTGGAGCGATCTGGATCCATCCAGGCCCGCTTCCTTCATACATCCTTCGAATGCTTCCAAATCGTCGAAGGAGAAATCAATCAGTAGCAGGATGAATGGGAATGGCCGAGCGATGCACCGGAGGATGCCGACGAAATCGCCAAGGAAAGGCCGCAACCCATTTCTCCCATTACCTTTCGACACAATTAGTCTGCAGGCCTCGAATTGCCCGACAGATCGACTGAATTTCCAGATCCCTAGCGCTCAGTTTGCGGGTTGATCCGGTTGTGACGACCAGCACCGATAAAGAGGGCGATTGGGGGAGGTAAGAAGCCCTCACCGCCGCCAGTGATCGCTCACTTCGAATCGTGGCTTTGGGAACCAGCCGAACAGCCGCTCAATAGAAAACAAATCGCAGATCACCCGCGATCGGTTGAGAGCTAGGGCGCAAAAAAGAAGTCTCCGGGGCGCCAAGACGACGCCCCGAAGGAAACACCGGTTTCGAAGCGATTGCGTTAGAAGCTGTCAGGAGTTTCGTTGTTATCCGACGCAACGGCGGCGGCGACACCGCCGGCCACCGCGATGCCTGCTAATCCACCCAAGCCACCACCGGCTAGGCCAGCAGCGCCTCCGGCACCCATTCCGCCACCAAGGCCTGCCCCCATAGCTCCACCAGCTCCACCACCACCAGCGTATCCGCCCCCAAAACCACCCATCGGCACCGCCCCAGCGAGAGTTTCCTCGGGTGCCAACAACGATTGGTCCTCAATCAAGCGTTCCAGAACCAAGTAGTCCCCCTGGCTGGCCAGTTCGCAGTTGAAAACCGGGCAGGCATCGACCATGGCGGAGACGAGTCGCCTTCCCTGGTCGAGCGTAGCAACTCCTGCCTTCAGGTCGCCCACCAAAAAGGAACTGCAGAAGAGTCCATGCCTGCCGGTCGCCGTGATCCCATAGACCCCAGGCTCCATCCCTTCCAGCGTAAATGCCCCCTTCTCGGAAGCCAACGTTCGATAGATCTCTCGACCACCGCGCGTCACTACGATTTGTGTGTCGGAATAATCGCGATCTCCTGGATGCGTGATCGCTCGTACATTCCCTTCGACCCTTCCTTGCGCGTCACGGACCACATAATACGAAGGACCGAAAGCACGGGTCGCCGCGATCGGGTCGGCCGCTAACGGGCCTGCCACCTGCTCGTCCGGACGCCCTTGGCTGGCCAGCAGACGGCGAACGGATCCAGGCACCTGAGTGGCAATCGGTAGCTCCACTTCATTGCTCAAATGCTTGGCCGATTCGTTTTCCAGAACATGGATCGCAATGGTGGCAATAGTGCCATTGCCAAGGGTTGCCAGGGTGTAGATTCCAGAGGGAATTCCCGCGAAAGAAAACCTTCCTTCCTCGTCGCTGACTCCCTCGGCGAAAACCTTCCCATCTTGGATCAAATGGACGCGATAATCCGGTAGACCCCGCAAATCGCCAGAGTCGGATAGCTCCACAACCTTCACCGCAAACCGACTTGCTTCGGTTCGAACCCACTGCCTTAGGTAGAGACCATTCAGCCAGCCTTGGGCCTCCCCGACGACGGCTCCCGGCGCAATCGGCTCAACGGCCGCACCCAAAGTATCACCCCGCTCCGCTGGAGGATCGATCGCGGCAACAGGTGCTTCCGGTGCGATCGGATCCTGGGCGGTTGCCCAGGAGAGAGATGCAAGCGAGCAAGCGGAGAGCAATCCGAACCAGCGTATGATCATGGTAGCTAATCCCTTTTCTTTCCTCGGATCCAGTGCCCATACTCACGCACTGTGGGGCACTTCTCCAGCGATGCATCGATCGTCCCAGCCCCGTCCGCTATCCAAGGCAACGTTTCTCGCCTTCGATCAAACGTCATCGCGGTAAAGGAATCCCCTTGGGATAGGGGACACCACCACCACACGATTGGCTGGCTCAACCTACCCAGCATAATTTCTTGGCAAAGGAAGAAGAATAGGCGCAATTGGGAATTTTTGGAGAAGTCTCAACCAGAGATCATTCCTCACAGTCGCTCTAGCCAAGCTGACTGCCAGAATTTACCCAAATATCGCGGTAGCGAAAAATCGGCCAGCGAAACCATCCACCTGAAAGGGGTGATTGGAATCCCATGCAATGGGGATGACAAGCTTTCCGCCGCCGATTCTCCAGCCTAAGAGGACTCCGGCCTTCCCGGTAGCTTCGGTGCAGCGATTCCCTTCCACGGAAGGCTTCCTGGACGTCTTGGCAGAGTCATCTGCATCGTGCTGTTTTTCTAAGTCTTACAAGGCGCGTCCAGGGGCCGTCCATTCGAACTAAGGGCTCGGCAAGCGATCGTCTGGCTTTCTCTCTGCGAAACCGGGACCGGTGGATGGAGCTAGCGTACGGCGACCGCAAGCAACGCAGAATGAGCATTTCAGGAAGAGAGAGGCAGGGTCAATCGATCGAACCTGCCGCTGCGTCGATGAGCACTTCGGTCCGCACCGAATTGGCGATGAAGCATTCGTGGTGTGCCTGTTGATGCATCTCTTCCACTTCCGCTTCGGAAGGAGCGTCACCTTCCCACTGGATCACTGGGCGCAAAACCACCCGCTCCATGAAACGCCTGCCACGCTGGTCGGTCCCCATGCTGCCGATTGCTTTGTCTCGGTACTGGTTGACCAGGAAACCGCGGGTAGCGGCGATGGAAAGAAACCAAAGCATGTGGCAACTGGAGAGCGAAGCGATCAACGCCTCTTCGGGATCGACCGCATGCTCAGCCGACATCGGAATCGGAACGATCTGGGGCGATGAGGATGCCGGTACTACGATCCCTCCGTCGAACATCCACTGGTGAGATCGGGAATACTTCAGATCGAGAAACGGTGCGCCTTGACGAGTCCAGATCACTGTTGCCGTCGCGGAGATCCCCATCCCCCACCTATGCTCAATGATCGAAGGGCCGTGGAGCGATTGGGCAGGACCCTAACGATATGCTTGGCGATCGACTGCAGAGCAGTCGATCGCACGGAAGTGGATCCGCCGTACTAACGGTCCGGGTTGTAGCTACCACCGGCTCGGGAGCCGAACTGCCTGGTCAACTCCTCGTTCGAACTTCTTTCAGGACCGCTTCGATCCCGGAAGTCTTCACTGCGGATGGCATCGCCAAGAGGAATGGTACGATCTTCATCGTACTTGCGTAGATAGCCCATGAGCCGATCGAGTGTCATTTCGGAGACGTTCAGCTGCCTTGCGCGAGTTCGAAGATCGTTGTACTTGCGTCCCAGATCCTGAGCTCTTGGATCATTCACATCGCCGCTGACCTTTGGCATTTCGCCAACCACCAGATACCGAGTGTAGATATCGATCTCACCCCTCGATTTTCCATCGGGACCCAGTTCTTCCACCACCTCACCACCATTCTGCTCGATCATCTGCCGCACCAGATCGCGGTCATCCGACCCATTGCCGTCGACATCCATTTTTCCAAGCAGCGCGAACTTCATCTTGCCTCCGACTTTCCAGGTCGGCGAATAGACCAAGTCGTCGGCGATCACAGGTACGTTCAGACGATCGCTGAGCACTCGCCCCTGAGCCATGTTGTCGTCAACCTTGGTGATTTCGATCTGCGCCTTGGGTGTTGCTTCGGTGACGCGAATCGTATCGGCGTTGAGAACGCTGAAGCGAATCCCTGGACGCAAGCCCTGCTTACGCCCCATGTTGACCCAAACCAGAACACCACGAGGATCAACCGAAACGACCTTTCCCTGAGCCGATTCGAAATCCTCTCGTTCGGTCTCCTTGACCAGCTGCTCCATGATGTCCTTTTTGAACTGGGTCAGCTGAAGGTTTTCTGATCGGATATCTTTCAGATCGCTTTCGATTTTGGTCTTTTCCTGCCGGAGTGCTGCGATGTTCTTCTGAGCCACCGCGACTTCGGTCTCGTGATTCTTCTTCAGAGCTGCTTCTTTATCGAGGTATTCCTGAATCGTCTGCTCCAGCTTGGCCTGCAATTCCTTCTTTTCCGCAACCTCTTTCTCTCTCGCCTTGGTTTCCTGATCGCGGATCAGGTTGACTTCCTGCGTCAGCCGTTCGACTTCCTTCGACGAACGGTCGATCTGCAGGTTGCGGTCTCGGACCGCCTTCATCAAATCGGAGACAAGTTTCGAATAGTTGCGATCCTGGGAAGGCACATCGGGTCCGAAGAGCGACATGTCCCCATCGAACTTCTTTTTGATCGTATCGATGTCGGCGTCGGTGCCGATGCTTTGCAGCGCTTGCTGAAACTCGGCTTCGCTGAACTGCTTGTTGCCCACCATCGCCTGAAGCGCCTGCAGCTTGCTGTTGGCCGTCTGAATCTGTCGCTCAGCCTCCGAAGCCCGCGTCACCGCCGACTCCATTTTTTTCGTGTTGGTCGACATCGTGAACAGGACGTAGCCCAAAGCGATCAGCAAGCCAAGGCTGATGATCGTCATGGTCAACACGTAGGCTTGCCAGGCAAACAGGTTACGATCGCGAGCCGCCATGAGATTCCCTCGAAGAACTAGATTGACCGGCTACGGGAAACGGATTGCGTCCCGCGGAAAGCACTGACCCCGGACTTTTTCATCGTAAGTGCCTGCCCCAAGGGCGTCAAACATTTGCCACCCAGGACACCTTAGCTGACGCCTCCAAACCACCTCGTTCGCACGGTTTTCCCCAACGGAAGAATCCCGCGCCACCGCACAGGGAGCAGCCGAAGCGATCTCCCATCGGGCTTTCCTTCGGTAAGATGATGCATCGAAATGAGTCGTTCAGGTTGGATTGGAGCGTATCATGGCCAAACGGCTTCCTTCGGCGAAACAACCCTCCCTGTTTGCCGAAACCGAACCCTCCTTCGCCCCTCCGGATACGCACCCACCGACTCCCTCTCCTCCAGCCAGCGAAGGGGATCCAAAGGCTTTCGGGGACCCCCCCAAGGGGGCTGGTTCCGGGATTGGGAAGGGTTTGGGGGCAGGCGAGCTGGTGATTGCGGTCGATTCCCACAGCCTGCTTTACCAAGTTTTCCACGCGATGCCGACGATGAGCAGTCCGTCGGGGCAGGCTGTTCAGGCAGTTTACGGATTCCTGCGGGATCTGGCCGACCTGCGAGATCGTCTGGCCCCCGATTTTCTGGTTTGCACGTTCGATGCGTCGGAAGAGACCTTTCGAAATACGATCTATCCGCCCTACAAGCAGCATCGCGATCCGATGCCGGAGGAACTGCGGTCTCAGATTCCGATCGTGCTAAAGCTTTTGGAGCTGCTCAGGATTCCGGTGCTTCAGTTGGGCGGGTACGAAGCGGACGATCTCCTGGCGACCATTGCCGATGAGGTGGAGAAAACGGGTGCTCGGTGCCTCCTGGTCACCTCCGATAAGGACTGTCGCCAATTGCTCAGCGATCAGGTGCAGCTTTATCTGATTCGAAAATCGATGGTCTACGGGGAGGAGCAACTGCGGGAGGATTGGGGAATTGGGCCTGGCCAAGTGACCGACTATCAGGGGTTGGTCGGCGATTCGGTCGACAACATTCCCGGAGTCCCCTCGATTGGTCCCAAGACGGCGACCGAGCTGCTGGGGAAGTATCCGACGCTGGAGGTTCTTTACGAGCACCTGGAGGAAATTTCCAGCGCGAAGCGCAAGCAGACCCTTGCGACGTATCGCGACCAAGCCTTTCTCAGCCGTCTGTTAAGCGCGTTGCGGCGCGATGTCCCCATCGAACTTTCCTGGGGGCCTTGGCGAGATCTCAAGCCGGACGCAGCGCCTGCTGGCGAGCTATTTCAGCAGCTGGGATTCAAGGGACTTGCCAAACGATGGCTGGAGGCGGAGTCGGTCGCTGACAGTCCATCGGTGGCTCGTTCGCCCGCGACTGAGTACCGGACGGTTCAGTCGCTGCAGCAACTGGAAGAGGTGATCGCCCTTTGTCGCAAGGCCCCTTGGGTCTCCTTCGACAGCGAGACGACCGGTCTGCAGCCGCGAGATGCAAAACCTGTAGGCTACAGCCTGGCGTGGGAGATCGGCTGTGCAGCCTACATCCCGTTGATGGCTCCCTCGGGAACCACAACCCTCGCTGCGGAACAGGTGCATGAACGCCTGAAGCCTCTGCTGGAAGATCCGAAGATCAGGAAAATCGGACAGCACCTGAAGTTTGACGCCATCCTCCTGAGATCGCAGGGAATCCATCTCCGTGGGATCGAATTCGACACCATGGTGGCCGATTATCTGCTGGATGCAGGACAGCGCAACCATAGCCTCGGTGAAATCGCCAAACGGGTGCTCGATCGCGATTCTATTCCCATTTCCGATTTGATTGGAACGGGCAAGCAGCAATGCACTATGGATCAAGTACCGCTTGAGAAAATCTCCTTCTATGCATGCGAAGATGCCGACCTGCCGCTGCAGTTGCATCCCGTGCTTCAGCCGCGCATCCAGCAGCAGGGATTGGAGTCGGTGTTTCACGAGCTGGAGCTGCCGCTGATCGATGTGCTGGCAGCGATGGAGTATCAGGGCATCGCCGTCGATGTCCAGCTCCTCCGGTCGCTCAGCGATCGCTTTGGCAAGAGAATCGAATCGATCCGGCAGGAGATCGAGCAGATGGCGGGAGGGCACTTCAATCCCGAGAGCCCCAAGCAGTTGGCCAAAGTGCTGTTTGAAGAGTTGCAGTTGCCGATCGTCAAAAAGACCAAGACGGGACCAAGCACCGACGCGGAGGTGCTGCAGGAACTGGCCTCCAAGCATCCGCTGCCGGCGAAGATTCTAGAACTGCGTCAGGCGGTCAAGCTAAAGAGCACGTATCTGGATGCGCTGCCCGAGCAGATCAGTCCGGTGACAGGCCGTATCCATACTTCCTTCCGCCAGGACGTCGCAGCCACAGGACGGCTCAGCAGCGTCGACCCCAATCTGCAGAATATCCCTGTACGTACCCAGGAAGGAAAAGAAATCCGATCGGCCTTCCGTGCTTCTCAGCCGAACTGGCTGCTGCTGAAAGCCGACTACTCTCAGATCGAACTGCGCATCCTGGCGCATTACTCCCGGGATGCCGCGATGCTGCAGGCATTCCACGATGGCCTGGATATCCATGCGCAAGTGGCAAGCCAGGTTTACGGTGTCCCGATCGATCAGGTCAACAGCGATCAACGCCGCAGTGCGAAGGCGATCAACTTCGGAATCCTCTATGGACAAAGCCCCTTTGGCCTTGCCAAATCGCTGCAGATCCCGCAGGACGAAGCGTCGCGATTCATCGATCAGTACTTCGCAAGATTTCCCGGAGTGGTCGACTTCATGGAGCAGACCATCATGGAGTGCAGGAGGCAGGGATTTGTGCAGACGCTATCGGGGAGAAAGCGCTGGATTCAGGGGGTGCGCGACTTCGCTACGCTGGAACCCAGGAAGAAGAAGGTGTTGCTGGAACCCGAACGGATGGCAGTCAATACCGTAATCCAAGGCTCAGCCGCCGACCTCATCAAGATGGCGATGATCGCCATCCATCGCCGACTGGAAGATTCCTCCACTCTTCAGGCCCAGATGCTGCTGCAGATCCACGACGAATTGATCTTTGAGGTGTCGCCGACATCTCGAGATCGATTGGCTCAATTGGTGGCCAAGGAGATGACCGAGGCGGTGAAGCTGAGCGTGCCTTTGGAGATTGAAATCCAGGTGGGCAGCAGTTGGGGTGACTGCGAAAAGCTGGTCCTCTAAGCAACCGCGGGTGTCGCTCCAGTCGTCGGCCAGCGGCTGGTCAGTGTCCTCTGGGCAACGAAACTTGAGCCCCGATGCGCGGCGCGTCTTCGGGGGCAGGGGCTGCGATCAGAGAGCTATCTGGACGGAGAAAGCCCTCGAGCCTCGCTTCTGCCTGAATCGCGATCCCACTCGCCTCAAGATGCCGCTCCAGTCCAACCCACTGGTCGCTGGGAACCACCAGTCTGCGATCGGTTTGATCGAGAAAGCGAGCGACTTCGGCTAGCCCTTTTTCGTCGCTGCCTACCTCTTGGATCCACTGACCGCTGTAGAGAACCCAACTGGGTTCAATCGTGCCAACCGCCATCCAGCGAGTGCTTATTGCGGGACTTGCGTTTCGTGGGAAATGAGTCCCTCCGACCGCATCGGAATGCCCGGATGCCTCAAGGAAACGATCCAAATGGCTCCGCCGCCGATCCAGTTGCGGCAGCAGCAGCATCGGGATCGCAGCCATCCAAATCGACGCAGCGACCAGGGTCGATGCAGGGACCAGGGAGCGGTCTGTGCGATTGCGTATCATCCCCCAGCCGGCTAGGCCAGCCGCCGGGAACACCAAGCCCCAGGCCGCATAGGGTGTCAGGTCGCGCCAACCCTGCAAGTCGATTGCGTAGGCTGCTGCAAGGGAAATCGCGATGCCCGCTAGCGACAGCATGGCAATCGCGACGGGATCGAGCCAACGGGGGGCCTTCCATTCCCCTCGGGTCCAACGAGCCATCGCGACACCGACAACGCATGCGACACCTGGATAAGCCGGAGTCAGATAGCTGGGAAGCTTCGTCGCCGCCATGCTGAATGCGGCTCCATAGAGGAGCAGCCACACCGTTCCCAGGCGGACCATGGAGCCTGTCCTGCTGCGGTCCTTCCAGCCCCAGACCACCGACCAGCCAATCGGCAAAAGGAAAAGCGACCAGGGGAAAATCCCAGCCAGCAGTGTCGCGGGATAGAACCACAATCCTCCCCGATGACCTTCCATCGCCGTTACGGCTCGTCCCAGATTATGCTCCAGGAAGAATCCGCTCAGCCAACGCCCTTCGGTTCGATAACCCACCCACAGGTACCAAGGCGCGGCGACGGCAAGGGCGATCAAAAGCCCTAGGGGAAGGCGAGCCTTTCGCAGGGTGCTCCATCCGTTATCCCAGGCAACTTGCACCAATTTCAGGGCAGCTGCGCGGAGAGAACCGGCGGAGCGAATCGAGTCGATAGCGGGGCTGAGCAGGATGCGTTCGGTCCAGTCCCAGGTCAATGCCACGGCCAGCGGAAGGATCAGGCCTACCGGTCCCTTGGCCAGCATCGCCACTCCCCAGGATGCATACGCCAGCCAGAACCATCCCGGACGATGGGCACCTTCTCGCTGGTACATCATCGCCATCGCCATGCAGAGAAGGCCAGCGGCGGCAAAGAGGATGAGAAGTGCATCGGGCGTTGCCGCGCGACCGGCCATCACAAATAGCAGGGAGGTCGCAAGCACCGCAGCCGACCAGAATCCAATGGATGGTCCTGCGACGACGCGTGTCCACAGGCCCAGTAGCAGGACCGTCGCCAAAGCGGCGATCGCCGAAGGTAGGCGGGCGCCCCAGGAATTGGTCCCTGCCATCCGATAGGAGGCCATCTGAGCCCAGTAGAGAAGAATCGGCTTATGGGTTCGCAGCTGATTGTTGAAGCGAGGGACGATCCAGTCGTTCGCCTCCAGCATCTCGATCGTGCAGCGGGCGTTGCGAGGTTCATCCCGATCCAGAAGGCGGCTGCTGCCCAATCCAGCAAACAACGTCGATGCACCGATCCAAAGCAGCGCGATCCAACGCCAATGGTTCCCTGCCGCTGATCGCTCCATCTGCCGGTTCCACCCCGCAAGTCCTTTTCGGGTTCGGCCGAGGAAAAAGCCCCTCGACTTTCGATTCGACGCGGATCCTACCACCGCACTGGCAGGCAGGACAATAGCGACTGCCCGGGCGGATACCTGATCGCTGGCTGTTGACATTCTAACGGGCGTTAGAATGTCGAGGCTGGCAGGCTGTGGTGGTTCAACCGGCGCGTCACCGGATGAGCAGAGGTGTCAGGAGAAAAAGGCCTTGCAGGCGAGAAATCCAAGAATCGCACCGATCAGCAGTGCTGGGGGAAGCACGATCGCCACCGTCATTGCAATCCAGGCATGGCGCGTCGCGCGAAGGCTCTCTTCGCTCATCACCAGTCCCTGGCTGGAAGGAGGCGCGGAGGTGGGGCGCGCGGGATCGGGGAGGCCGCTGGAGGGAGAATCGTTCCCAGTCCAACCCGGTGGCATGGCGGCAGCGGAGGTCGATCCGTCTGCACCACTCATCGAAAGTTCGGTCGGTTCGTGGGCGACGGGAGCCATCTCCTTTTCGTGAAGTGGAATAGGGGCTGCCATCCAGGGGCCTCGCGAAAGCCGACTGCTGGTAAGCAACGCTGCATCCCCAGCCCACACCTCCATCCGCACCGCCACTTCCGCCGCCGTCTGGATCCGTTTCTTGGGGTCCTTTTCGATCATGTCGGCGATGATGTCGACGAATTCTTCGCTGATCTGCGGATTGAACTTGCTGGGGTGGTAGGGCATCTCCTCCAAGTGACGGCGGAGTTTGCTTCGCGAGTCGCCGCCGGGAAATGGCACCTTGCCGCAGATCGCGTAGTAGCAGGTGCAACCCAGGGCATAGATGTCGCTGACGGCCTGAACTTCCATTGGACTGGTGATCTGTTCTGGCGAAATGAAATCGGCGGTGCCGACAATCTTTCCGGCCAGCGGATCCTTGCTCCAATCGGCAGCAAACCCGGCCAATCCGACATCGGAAACTTTGGCGACTCCATCGGGCGTGACCAGAATGTTCCCTGGTTTGACATCGCGATGGACCAAACCCCGCTCGTGCGCGTACTGCAATCCCAGGGCAGCCTGCATCAGGATGCTGGCCGCCTGCTGGATCGACAAAGGGCCATGCATCCGTACCAGTCGCCGCAAATCCATCCCGGGGACATACTCCGTCACGAGGAAATGGACGTTGCCGTCGACCCCCGCGTCGTAGGCTCGAACCAGATGGGGGCAATCCAGCTGCGCCTGCATCCGAATCTCCCGGGTAAAACTCTCCCTCGCCTCGGGACTGGATCGCGTGATCGGCAAGACTTTGATGGCACATTGGCGCCTCAGCACCTGGTGGACCGCCTTGAAGACTTGGCCCATCCCCCCTTGGCCAATCCAGTCGGTGATCAGGTACTGTCCAAGCGTCAGTTTGGATCGACCAGCCAGCAGTTGGTCTGCCTGGTAGCGGGTCAGTACTCCTTGAAGGACCAGAGTCTGCGCAATTTGGTCGGGAGCTGGCGGTTGATTGGGACTGACGGGTGTCGAAGTATCTCGAGCCAACTGCTCGATCGCCGTCGCCAGGTGCTGCTGCGTCACGACGCCACTGGCTAGGCAAGCCATAGCAAAAGGAGTTTCCAATACAGAAGAGATGTCGCCCATCGGTACACTGTTTCCTAGAATCATTGCGGACCTACCCTGGGTGCTACCGAAGTGACTCCAGAGCGACCTAGCCTGGGAGTCGGCTGGAAAGAGCCGAACTCGACCGCCGCATGCCACCTGGTCGACTTGGGGGGGCGGGCAAGGTCCCGCTCAGATTTCTAGAAGTTTTCATCTCCAGTTCAGGATTGCTCAATGCGAACCGTCGTGATCGGTGATATCCATGGCTGCTTGGCCGCTTTGGATACCCTGTTGGATACCATCGCCCCTACCTCGGAGGATGTGATCGTCACCCTGGGAGATTATATCGATCGCGGCCCGGACAGCCGTGGGGTGATCGAACGACTGATCCAGGTTTCTAGCCACTGCACGCTCTACCCTCTGATGGGAAATCACGAGGAAATGATGCTCATGAGTCTGCAGGGAGGAGTCTCGCCCTTTCGGTGGCTTCAAAACGGTGGCACCGAAACGATGGAATCGTACGGGTTTACAGGGGATGTCGATGTGATTCCCAAGGAGCACTTCGATTTCCTCAACAATCTCCTGCCCTACAAGGAGTTGGACCAGTTCCTTTGCCTGCACGCCAACTACGATTCCGACGTTCCCCTTGCGGAACAGACGCCTGCTTATCTTCGATGGATCAAGCTGACGGAAAGTTTCCCACAGCCCAACCCCGAGGTCAAAAGA
>Ga0068877_10001137_pt1 | contig 22368 bp, 18 predicted proteins | sample NOAtaG_FD_66437 | JGI IMG/M metagenome (GOLD analysis project Ga0068877, IMG submission 66437) | Freshwater lake microbial communities from Lake Erie, under a cyanobacterial bloom - NOAA_Erie_Diel6S_1000h metaG | ecosystem: Environmental > Aquatic > Freshwater > Lake | place: USA: Ohio, Lake... | reverse complement strand
AAGGCCGGCGGCTCGCCCGCCGCTCCCATGAACCCCACCCCCCAAAGCATCAACCTCAACCAGCCCATCCCCAGCGACCCCTCCCTCGTCAAGGGCACGCTCGAGAACGGCCTTTCCTACATCATCAAAAAGCACGGCAACCCCGAGGGCCGCATCTCCGTCTGGATGCACATCTCCGCCGGCTCGCTGAACGAGATCGAGTCCACCCGCGGCATCGCCCACTTCCTTGAGCACATGGCCTTCAACGGCTCAGAAAACTTCGCCCCCGGCACGGTGGTGAACTTCTTCCAGAGCATGGGCCTGCAGTTCGGGCGCGACCAGAACGCCTTCACGAGCTTCGATCAGACCGTCTACCAGCTCGCCCTCCCCGACACCAAGCCCGAAACCATCGAAAAGGCCATGCTCTTCATGAGCGACGTCAACGGGCGTCTGCTGCTGAAGATCGAAGAGATCGACAGCGAACGCGGCATCATCCAGGAAGAACGCCGCACACGCCTCGGCTCGCAGCAGCGCATCCAGGAATACGTCCTCGAGCGTCTCGCCCCCGAATCCACCTTCGGGCGTCGCCTGCCCATCGGCACCGTCGAGACGATCAACTCCGTCAAGCGCGAGGACTTCGTCAACTTCTGGAACACCTTCTACGTCCCCTCGAACACCACGGTGGTGGTGGTCGGTGATGTCGACCCCGAGGCCGTGAGGCCCCAGATCGCCAAGGCCTTCGGCAATCTCAAGAAGGTCGACCGCCCGAAGGACCTGCCCGTGGGGATCAAGCCCAGCCAGGGCCTGCGGGCGATTGTCGCCACCGACCCGGACCTGAAGTCCGCCCGCGTTGAGTTCTCACGCTTCTGGCCCGCCGACCCGACGATCACGACCCTCGCCGACGAGCGCCGCGATCTCGTTGAGCTCATCGGCACGTGGGCCTTCAACCGCCGCATCGCCGCGGACCTGGAAAAGGGCAAGGGCCGCTTCCTCTCCGCCAGCGCGGGTGTCAGCGACCTGATGAAGGAAGCGAAGAACTCGCAGTTCTCCGCCTCGGGCCAGCCTGAAAAATGGCGCGACATGCTCACCGACCTGGGCATCGCCGCCCAGCGGGCCCGCCTGCACGGCTTCACCGATCAGGAAGTCGCCGACGCCCGTGCGGCCCTGATCTCCGACGCCGAGGAATCCGTCAAGCGTGAAGCAACCCTCCCCGGCTCCGCCGTGATCCGCCGGATCACCAATGCCGTGAACGAGGGCGAGCCGATCCCCTCCGCATCGCAGCGGCTGGAGATCCTCAAGGGCCTCCTGCCGACGATCACCGCAAAGGAAGTCTCGCAGACCTTCACGAAGGTCTTCGACCCCTCCGCCGGCACGTTCATCGTCAACCTGCCCAGCACCGCCTCGGTCCCCAGCGAGTCGGAGCTTGTCGAGCTGGGCAAGCAGGCCTTCAGCGTGAAGCCCGAAGCCCAGGCCGCCGAGGCCCGCATCGCCTCGCTCTTGAAGAGCGAACCGACCCCGGGCAAGGCCGAGCAGACCACCACGCACGCCGGGACGCAAGTCACCAGCGCCTGGCTGAGCAACGGCGCCCGCCTGCACGTCCGCAAGGTCGATCAGCGCAAGAACGAAGCCTCGATCCAGATCCTGCTCGCCACCGGCGAGATCCTCGAAACCCCCGCCAACCGCGGGATCACCTCCGCCGCCACCCTCGCCTTCGGGCCCGGGCAGGCCTCCAGCACCATCAGCTCCACACAGATCCGCGAGTTCATGACGGGCAAGAAGGTCCGCGTCGGCGGCGGCTCCGCGGGCGACGACGCCGTGAGCATCGGCATCTCGGGCTCGCCCGAAGCCTTTGAAACCGGTCTGCAACTGGCGCACCTGCTCTTGACCGACCCGAAGATCGAGCCGGCGGTCTTCAGCCGCTGGAAGGAAGCGCAGGCTCAGGGCATCAAGCGCCGCAAGCAGGAGCCCGCCGGCGTGATGGGCGAGACCATCGCCGAGGCGATCTACCCCGCCGGCGAGATGCGCACCCGCCCGCTGGAGCAGGCCCACATCGACGCGCTGACGCTCGACGCGGCCCAAGCCTGGCTGAAGGACAAGATCATCACCGCCCCGATGGAGATCACCGTCGTCGGCGATATCGACCCCGCGCAAGCCACCGCGATGGTCGAAAAATACCTCGGTTCACTCCCCAAGCGTGAGCGCATCAAGGCCGACATGTACGCTTCGCTACGCAAGATCCAGCGCCCAACCGGCCCGATCGCGGTGACGAAGAAGCTCGCCACGAAAACCCCGCAGGCGATGGTGATCGACGGCTTCTTCGCCGCCGACTACACGAACGTCGCCGACGTGCGCACGCTGCAGATGGCCTCACGCATCCTCAGCACCCGCATGATCAAGACCGTCCGCGAAGAACGCCAGCTCGTCTACTCCATCGGCGCTCGCAGCAGCCCCTCGGGCGCGTTCCCCGGCTACGGCCTCTTCACCGCCCAGGCCCCCACCGACCCGAGCAAGGCCGACGCACTCCCCGCGACCCTTGAGGAGATGTACACCGAGTTCGCCAAGAACGGCCCCACGCCCGAGGAACTCTCAACCGCGCAGCTCCAGCTCGACAAGGCCCTCGAAGAGCAGATGAAAGAGCCAGACTTCTGGGCCGCCCGACTTTCATCGCTGGACTACCGCGGCAACTCCCTCGACGACGTGCTGACGCTGCGCGAGTTCTACAAGAAGCTCACGCCGGAGCAGGTGAAAACGGTCTTCGCGAAGTACGCCGTGCCGGCGAACCGCTTCCGCGTGACGGTGACGCCGGAGTAAAGCTCAAAGCTCAAAGCTCAAAGCAGCAAAGTTCAGAGCTCAAATCTCAAAGCTCAGAAATCAAAGCTGAAAGTAGCAAACCCGTGCCACCGATCGTTCCTTGAACGATCGGTGGTTTTTTCTTTGGTTTGTCTCGATCGATCTTCGCGTGCGAAGCTGGCTCCGCACCGATCGCGCAGAGCCGCGATCGGTGGCACGGGACGCGCCGCGCTCTCTCAACGCGGCTCGAAGATCCGACGTTCATCCTTCGACATTCCGCGGCGGCGACTGAAGCCTCCACAGTTCTTTCGCGCGTTTCCGGAGTTGTCCCTCGACCTTCCGGAGTTGTCTCTGGACCGTCCGGAGTTGTCTTGTCCATGCGCAAACAATTTCCTCGACCGTCCGGAGTTGTCTTGTACACGCGCAAACAATTTCCTCGACCCTCCGGAGTTGTCTTTGACATGTCCAGAGCGGCCGATCGGTTTGGTCCCTGAGAAAATCGCCGATCCTGAGCCCGCACGCGGGAAATCACCGTGCGGAATCCAAACGTGAACAGGAACATGAACGAGAACGTGAACATGAACATGAACATGAACGTGAAAATGAAAAGAACCAACTCTCGGTCCTTTTCACGTTCACGTTCGCGTTCACGTTCTCCCCGCCCCCTCCGTCTTCCTCCGTACCCGCTGCGATCTCTGCGTTGAATCAGTCTTCCCCGAACAAGACCTCCCGCACGAACTCATCCGTCCGCCAGGTGTAGCGCTCCAGCGCCGTCCGCCGGGCCACCGCGCCCATCTTCGCCCGCAACTCCGCGTCCGTCGCCAGCGTCGTCATGTGCGCCGCGAGTTGCTCGGGCGTTGAGAAGACCAACCCCCCCCGCCCACCAACACCGTTCTCGCCCCCCTCCACCTTCTCCGTCAGCGTGCCGATGTCACGCACAACCGACGGCAGCCCCGTCAGCATCCCCTGCACCAGCGCCAGACAGAACGTCTCGCTCAAACTCGTCACGAGCATCGCGTCCATCGTGCGCAAAAACCCCGGCACGCGATCGATCGCCATCCACGGGTACGCCGTCACACCCGCCAGCAGATCCGTCGGCGGCGACGCGAAGCTCGCCAGATGCAGCCGACACTTCGCACGCACCTGCTCGGGGATCATCGCAAAGGCCTTCAGCGCCGTCGGCACGTCCTTCAACGGCGTATCCAACGCCCCGAGCATGACAAAGTGAACCAAACCATCCCCACGCACACCGCGGCTCCCCTCTCCGCCGCCGCGGTCGTTCGCGTTCGCATGGCCCGCGCATTCCGCCGGGAAGAACTTCGCATGGTCCATCTCCCCAAACCGGATCTCGCACGGCGGAGAAAGATCTTCCGGGAACATGCTCCTCACGTTGTTGCTCACCGCCAAGCTCCGCCCACCCCCCCGCGCACGCTTCAGCAGCGCAATCAGCCGCCGCTTCGGATAGCGGTGTGCCAGCAGCACCAGCCGCTGAAAAATCCCCAGCCTGTGCATCAACCCGGCGGCCTGCGCCAGCCCCTCCCCCGCATTGCCCAGATAACACACATCAAACCGCGCCCGCGAAAGCCCCATCGCACCCGCCGCCCACAGCCCGTTCCACAGCGGCTTCCGCAGCGTCGGCGTCCACAGGATCTTGAGTCTCCCCGCACCCCCCGCGCGCCCCGCACGCTCCTTGGTCAGATCGCCGAGCGCGCCGACATCACCGAAGCCGTCACCCGCGCCGATCAGCCGCGGCTTCCACGACCGCTCCGCCGGCAGCGTCACGATCAGCCCAAGCTCCACCATCTGCCGGATGAGCTGCAAGTCAAAGACCTGCACCCCGCGCACGTGCTTGTGCACGCGGTACGACATGAACCCCGGCGCCAGGTACAGCACGCTTCTGCCTTCGATCTTGCCGCGTTCTGTGCCGCTCATGCTCGCGCCCGCTCTTGCCGGTGAACCGAAAAAGAAAAACCGCGGGTGACTTCACCCGCGGCGTGTATCCCGATCAATCTTCCGCCACGATCACGACCCGATCAACCCAGCGCCGCCGCACCGGCGATGATCTCCGACAGCTCGGTGGTGATCTGTGCCTGGCGTGCGCGGTTGTAGTCGCGGGTGTAGAGCTTCCGCATCTTCCCCGCCGCATCCGTGGCGGCCTTCATCGCCACCATCCGCGCCACGTGCTCGCTGACAATCGCGTCGTTGAAGACCTGGAACAACGTCGCCTTCACCGTCTCGGGCAACAAATCGCCCAGCAGCTCGGTGGCGTTGGGGGAGAAGTCGTACTGCATCGCGGTGGAACCCGCGCCGCCGCCGTCCTTCCCCGCCTTGCTCGGCGGCTTCAACGGCAGAAGCTGCATGACCTCCGGGCTCTGCCGACCGGCGGAGTGGAACTTCATGAAGACCACCTTCACCCCGGTGATCTGCCCGCTGGTGAAGCGGCTCATGTACTCCGCAGCCAGGTTCGCGATGGTCTCAAAGCTCGGCTTATCGCCGATGGCGTGCTGCTTGGCAACCGGGATCCCGTTGTACCGCAGGAAGCCCGCACCCTTCTTACCCACGAGCTCGATATTCCCCGCGCCGTCTTTCCCGCCGGTGGTACGCAGCAGGTTCATGAACGTCCGCAGGATCGAGGCGTTGTAGGGCCCGCACAGCCCGCGGTCAGACGTGATCACCAGCACGATCTCCTTCGCGCCGGGCTCGACGTTGTCGCTGCCGTTGATCAGCGGGTGGCGAACGTCCCCCGCGGTGGCCGCGAGCTCCGTCACCAGGCCGAAGAGGCCCTCGGTATAGGGCTTGGTCGCGGTGGCGGCCTGCTGGGCCCGCGCGAACTTGCTGGTGGCGATCATCTGCATCGTCTTGGTGATGCGACGGATGTTGCCCACCGCCTTGATGCGCTTCTTAATCTCGCGTGTCTTCGCCATAGGGAGCCAAGGTTAGGCCGACGATCCTCGCCCGGGTAGCCCGGAAACAAACCCGGAACCGAACAAGCCGCTGGGCCGTGCTGTGAAAAAGGGTTGAAAAACGCCGACGAAATGGTCGCGGTCGCCAAAGGCGATTCTGCATCAATCGAAGCGGAAAACGCCCTTGCGATACCCGTAGATGTACGCCACGATGCTGGTCAGAAGGAAGAACCCGATACGCCCCAGCCACACCCCGCCGTCGGCCAGGGCCTGATCCAGGCTCGGGAACGTCACGGCCCAGGGGTAGAGGAAGATGATCTCGATATCAAAGACCAGAAAGACCATCGCGATCAGGTAGAACCGCACGTTGAACCGCTTGCGTGCGGTGCCGATGGGGTTCATGCCCGATTCGTACGTGCCGGACTTGATGACACCCTGCCGCGAGGGGCCGATGAGCGCCGACGCCGCGAGGTTCGCAATCGCGAACGTCACCGCCATCGCGATCAACAAAAGGACAGGCAAATAGGCATTGAGTTCGGCGGCGGCAAAGACGGTCGTCATGCAGACCTCGCAAAGTCCCAGGGATTGGGCCCATGATAGCCGCCGCCCCTGCCGGTTGCGAACGCCCACCGTCCGAAGTCGTGGTCACACCCCGTGCTCAGTACCCCGTCGCATGGCCCGCCGTGCGCGCGCAGGCGTGGCCATGACCACCAGACGGGCGTTCCCCCGGCCTGCCATTGCGGCAGCCTCCGATCCGCGAAGCTCGAACTCAGGCAGACGACCGGCCAAGCCCAACGCCTTTGGACCGTCACACAGTCACCAAACCAGAACGCGATTGCCTGCTGAAATACGGGGATTCCCGATTCGCACCAACGATCGACCGACCCGGGATGGGCCATGATCAGGGTTTTTACGGAGTGCCGCCGTGCGGGCTACCCGTCTGGTGTCATGCTCGCGGCTGGCACCGTGGTTGCCCTAGTCCATCGCCAGTTCGTGCGCGATCGGTCCCTGCAAAGGGGTGGGTCGGAGGAGTTTTGAGGGAGAACGGTCGGGCACGGCGGGCTGTTGTCGAGGGTTCTTTCAGAAGCATCACTGCAACCACTACACGGGAGTCGAGAACGATGGCCGCCAAGACGCTGACGTTTGATGTTGAGGCTCGTCAGGCCCTTTTTTCGGGTGTTGAGAAGCTGGCGCGGGCCGTGAAGGCCACGCTGGGCCCGCGCGGGCGGAACGCGGTTTTGGACAAGAGCTGGGGCGGGCCGACCGTCACGAAGGACGGCGTGAGCGTTGCGGAGGAGATCGAGCTTCAGGACAAGGTCCAGAACATGGGCGCCATGCTCGTGAAGCAGGCGGCCAGCAAGACCAGCGACGACGCCGGCGACGGAACGACCACCGCGACGGTGCTGGCCGAGGCGCTCTTCCGCGAGGGTCTGAAGCACATCGGCGCGGGCGTTGACGCCAACGCGCTGGTCCGTGGCATGAAGGCGGGCGTGACCACCGCCGCCGAGGCGATCAAGAAGATGGCCCAGCCGGTCAGCGGCAGCGCGGATATTCAGAATGTTGCGAGCATCAGCGCGAACAACGACGCGGAGATCGGCAAGATCCTCGCTGACGCGTTCGCGAAGGTCGGCAAGGACGGGGTGATCACGGTTGAAGAGGGCAAGAGCCGCGACACCGAGGTGGTGGTGGTCGAGGGGATGCAGTTCGACCGCGGGTTCCTGTCGCCCAACTTCGCCACCAACCCGGAGAAGATGACCGTTGAGATGGACAAAGCGCTGGTGCTGATCCATGAGGACAAGATCGACAACATCCAGAAGCTCGTCCCGCTGCTGGAGAAGGTGATGCAGGCGAAGAAGCCGCTGCTGATCATCGCGGAGGACGTCTCGGGCGAGGCCCTGGCGACGCTGGTGATCAACAAGCTCCGCGGCACGCTGCAGGTCGTCGCGGTGAAGGCCCCGGGCTACGGCGATCGTCGCAAGGCGATGCTCGAGGACATCGCGATCCTCACCGGCGCCGAGGCGATCATGAAGGACACGGGCGTTGAGCTTGACAAGGTCGAGCTCAAGCAGCTCGGCATGGCGAAGAAGCTCGAGATCGACGCGGACAACACCACGATCATCGAGGGCGCCGGTTCGACCAAGGCGATCCAGGGGCGCATCGAGCAGATCCGCGCCGAGATCAGCAACACCACCAGCGACTACGACCGCGAGAAGCTCCAGGAGCGACTGGCGAAGCTCAGCGGCGGCGTGGCGCAGGTGAAGGTCGGCGCCGCCAGCGAGGCGGAGCTGAAGGAGAAGAAGGCCCGCGTCGAGGATGCGCTGCACGCCACCCGCGCCGCGGTTGCGGAGGGTGTTGTGCCGGGCGGCGGCGTCTCGTTCATCCGCGCCCGTGCGGCGATCGAGAAGATGCCCGAGTGGAAGTCGGTCTACGCCAAGAAGGGCGAAGTGACCGCGGACGACATCGGGCACTTCAAGTACGACTTCGCCGCGGGGATCGATACGGTCTACCGCGCGTTGCAGGTCCCGCTGGCGACGATCGCTGACAACGCCGGCGAGAAGGGCGCGGTGGTGGTGAGCAAGGTTCAGGAGGGCGATAGCAAGATCGGCGACGCCTTCGGGTACAACGCGCTGACGGGCGAGTACGGCAACCTGCTGAAGATGGGCGTGCTGACCCCCGCGAAGGTCGACCGCTCGGCGCTCATCAACGCCAGCAGCGTTGCGACCGTGCTGCTCACCAGCGACTGCGTCATCACCGACGCGCCGTCGGACAAGGACGACCACGACCATGGGCACAGCCACGGCGGCGGTGGCATGGGCGGGATGGGTGGCATGGGCGGCATGCCGGGCATGGGCGGCATGGGCGGCATGGGCTTCTAAGCCGAATCAGACAGAGATTTGCGGGGCACGCGGCGAAGGCCGACTGACCCGTTTCGTTCGGAGATTCAAGCGTGAGTGCTGGCGTGCGAGATCAGAACGGATCGGCCAACCCGCGAATCGGCGGGAAGGTGGTTCGTTCGTTCGCCGCGGTTGCGTTCATCGGCGTCGCGGCTTCGATGATGGGCTGCGAGGCGTCGCGGCGGTCGTCGCTGCTGGCTGATCCGGGAATCGAAGAGCAGCGGGGGATGGCGCTGAGTGAGATGCCGCCACGGGCCGAGGCGGCGATCCGCCAGGCTGCGGGGAGTGAGGCGATCGAGCAGTCGCTGACGCTCGTGCGTGACGGCAGGCCGATCTTCGGGGCGCGGTTCACGCGTGATGGCCGGGATCGGCGGATTGAAGTTGAGGGAGACGGCTCGCTGGTGCGGGCGGATGCGTCGGCAATGCTCAGCGAGTTCCCGCGTGATGCGCAGGCGGCGATTGTCAGCCAGCTCGGCGGCGGCGACGACCGTGGTGCGATGGTCATGCAGCGCTGCTGGACACGCACCACGCAAGCGGGCATGACGTACCTGGCGATGGGGCAGAGCCCGACGCGGAAGGTCGAAGTGGAAGTGAACGCGCGGGGCGGGCTGGTCCGCAAGGAAATCACGCCGATCGTTGATGCGGCGAAACGGAGGAGCCGGGTCTAAAGCACCCGCGGACGCCGCATGCTCGAATGGCTGATTGATTTTGTGCGCAACGCCGAGCCGATTCTGAATGACTTCATTCAGAACCACGGGGCGTGGGTGTATGCGCTGACCTTTGGGGTGATCTTCGCGGAGACGGGGCTGGTGGTGTGCCCGTTCTTGCCGGGGGATTCGTTGCTCTTCGTGATCGGGACGTTCTGCGCGAAGGGAACGATGGACCTGTGGCTGACACTCGTGCTGCTGATCGTGGCGGCGATCCTGGGCGACGCGGTGAACTATCACCTGGGCAAGTTCCTTGGCCCGCGGGTCTTTCGCGGCGAGGGGCTTGGCATGTGGGGGAAGCTGCTGAACCGAAAGCACCTGGACCGCGCGAACGCGTTCTATGAGAAGTACGGCGGCAAGGCGGTGATCATGGGCCGGTTCGTGCCGATCGTGCGGACGTTTGTGCCGTTCGTTGCGGGCGCCGGGGCGATGAACTATCAGCGGTTCGTGGTGTACAACGTTCTGGGTGCGGTGCTGTGGGTGGGGGTCTGCACGATCGCGGGGTTCTCCTTCGGCGGGCTGCCGTGGGTGAAGAAGAACTTCGAGATCGTGGTGCTCGGGATTGTCGTTGTTTCGGTGCTGCCGATTGTTGTTGAGCTGCTGCTGGCGTGGAAGCGTGGGCATACGGCGAAGGCGGCGGTGGTGGTGGGCGCGGAAGCGGCGGAGAAGAACTGACGGGTTTGAAAGTCATGCATGCACGAGTTGCTGAACACCATCCTGCACGCCGATGTGCCCGCGACGCTCGCGGCGGTGTCGCATGGCGTGACGCAGCACGCGGCGGACGAGGGCCCGCGCACGTTGGTGCAGCATCTGGTGCACTTCGACGATGTGCTGCTGGGCTCGATCAAGAGCGCCGGGGGCTGGGCGTACTTTTTGATGTTCGGGGTGATCTACGCCGAGACGGGGTTTGTGATCTTCCCGTTCCTGCCGGGCGATTCGTTTCTGCTGGCGCTGGGGATTTTGAGCGCGGACGATGCGAGCGGGGTGAAGGTGTACTTTGTGATCCCGCTGCTGATCGCGGCGGCGATTTTGGGCAACTCGACGAACTACGTGATCGGGCGGTGGGCGGGGCCGCGGATTTTCCGAGTGGAGCCGGCTGGGGAAGCGCGGGGGATACGGAAGATTCTGACGCGGGACAAGCTGGACAAGGCGAGCGCGTTCTTCGAGCGTCACGGGGGCAAGGCGGTGACGATGGCGCAGTTCATCCCGTTCATGCGGTGCCTGGTGCCGTTTGTGGCGGGGATGGGTCGGATGGAGCCGACGCGGTTCATGTTCTTCAACTGGCTGGGTGCGGTGATCTGGGTGGGCGGGTTTGTGTCGATGGGGTACTTTGCGGGTCAGATTTCGTGGTTGAAGGCGTACACGTCGGAGATTTTTCTGTCGCTGATGGTGGCGATCGTGGTGATCGTGGTGACGCCGCCGGTGGTGTACTTTGTGAAGCGGAAGAAGAAGCCGGGCGGTGCGGCGGTTGGCGCGGGTGCGGACAGGAGCGTGGACGAGTTTCTGGATGAGACAAGCAAGCGCGATGCGACGGGTTGAGCGGTGGGGGCGGGTTGGAACGAGGATTGCAGCGTGGAGCGGTGATGAGCGGAGATGGACGGTGACGGCAGGTGAACGAGGAGGAACGGCCGGGATCGAGAGAATGGGAAGAAGAGTCTGATCGGGCGTGAGAGCCGCGGCACGGGGCCGGGACGCGCAAGATCGGTGAGTCGAGTTGAGAAGTTCAGTATCGCGAAAGAGTTTGTCGAGTCAGGTCAATCAAACGAGAAAGAAAAGGAGAAACGCATGTCGTCGATCAAGCCCCTTGAGGATCGCATCGTTGTGAAGCCCATCGAGAACGAGACCAAGACCGCCTCGGGCATCTTCCTGCCTGAGAGCGCCAAGGAGAAGCCGGTGCGCGGCAAGGTCGTCGCCACGGGCCCGGGCAAGCTGCTGGAGAACGGCAAGCGCGCGGAGATGAGCGTGAAGCTCGGCGCCACGGTTGTCTATGGCAAGTACGCGGGCTCCGAGGTTGAGATCAAGGGCGAGAAGCTTTTGATCATCAAGGAGTCGGAGCTGCTGGGTGTGCTGGAAGGGTGAGTGAGTAGGCACTAGGCACTGGGCACTAGGCACTGGTTTTGAGGCATTTGTTGCTGGGTGTTGGTGCCTTTGTCGGTCGGCGGTCGGTCGGATCGTTCCATTCCTTGCGCACGCCGCGTGCGGGCGCTCAACGGTTGAGAGGTCAAAATGTCCACCAAGCAGATCATGTTCAACGACGCGGCGCTTCTGGAGATGAAGAAGGGCGTGCAGCGTTTGGCGAAGGCCGTGAAGGTGACGATGGGCCCGACGGCGCGTCACGTGGCGATTCAGAAGTCGTACGGTGCGCCGATGATTTCGAACGACGGGGTTTCGGTTGCGCGTGAGATCACGCTGCCCGAGCCGTTCGAGAGCATGGGCGCGAAGATGGTCGCGGAGGTCGCGAAGAAGACCAACGACGTCGCGGGCGACGGGACGACCGCCGCCACCGTGCTGACGGAGGCGATCTTCCTTGAGGGACTCCGGCATGTGGCCGCGGGCGCGAACCCGGTTTTGTTGCAGCGCGGGATCAACGGCGCGGCGACGGCGGCGGCGGAGGCGATCGACAAGATGGCCGTGAAGTGCAAGGGCCGCGAGGATTATGAGAAGGTCGCGACGGTGTCGGCCTCGCACGACGCGAAGATCGGCAAGATCATCGCGGAGGCGATCGCGAAGGTCGGCGCCGACGGCGTGGTTGAGGTTGAAGAGGGCAAGGGTGCCGAGACGACCCTCGAATACACCGAGGGGATGAGCTTCGACAAGGGCTATATCAGCCCGTACTTCATGACCGATCCGAAGACCAGCGAGTGCGTGCTGGAGAACTGCCTGGTTCTGTTGAACGAGAAGAAGATCGCGAACCTGGCGGACTTCCTGCCGCTGCTGAACAAGGTTGCGACTTCGGGCAAGCCGCTGCTGATCGTGGCGGAAGAGGTCGAGAGCGAGGCGCTCGCGGCGCTGGTGGTCAACCGTCTGCGCGGCGTGCTCAAGGTCTGCGCCGTCAAGGCCCCGGGCTTCGGCGACCGTCGCAAGGCGATCATGGGCGACCTGGCGGTTCTCACCAACGGCATGTTCTTCGGCGAGGAACTCGGGCGCAGCCTTGAGTCCATCGAGCTCAGCGAGCTGGGCACCGCCAAGCGCGTGGTGATTAACAAGGACGAGACGATCATCGTCGAGGGCGGCGGCAAGAAGAGCGAGATCAACGCGCGGGCCGAGCAGATCAAGGCTCAGCACGAGAAGTCCACCAGCGACTACGACAAGGAGAAGCTGATGGAGCGTCTGGCGAAGCTTACCGGCGGCGTCGCGGTGATCAACGTCGGCGGCACCAGCGAGGTCGCGGTGAAGGAGAAGAAGGACGCGGTTGACGACGCGCTGCATTCCACCCGCGCCGCGGCGAAGGAGGGCTACGTCGCCGGCGGCGGCGTGGCGCTGATCCGCACGCAGGACGCGATCATCAAGGCGAGCAAGAACGCCAAGACCGACGACGAGAAGACCGGCTACCAGATCGTCGCGAAGGCGGTTGAGGCGTGCGCCCGGCAGATCGCGGAAAACGCGGGCGTCGACGGCGACATCGTCGTCAGCAAGGTGAAGGAAGGCTCGGGCGGCTTCGGCTTCAACGCGATGACGCACGAGTACACCGACCTGATCAAGGCGGGGATCATCGACGCGGCGCTGGTGCCCAAGACGTCGCTGATCAACGCCGCGAGCGTGGCGGGGCTGATGCTCACCACCGACGTGATGATCACGGAGCTGAAGGACGACGCGAAGGCGACGGTCGGCGCGACGGCGTGATTGTCTGCAAGAGATACACCGAGTCTCGGCGCGAAAGTGTCGAAACTCGCTTCGGTGCGGAGATGAGTCACCACAGAGACACAGAGGCACAGAGAAAGCAAAAGAAGTGATCGAGCATGAGTTCTTGGTCGACCAACTCGGAACCCGACCCGCTCTCCGGTGAGATCATCGGTGCCGCAATCACGGTCCATCGTGAGCTTGGTCCGGGACTGCTGGAGTCTGCCTATTCGGAGTGCCTTGCGGTTGAGTTTGCCGACCGTGGTTTGAAGTTTGAGCGTGAGGTTTTTCTACCTGTCACGTTCAAAGGTCGGCGGGTTGATTGCGGGTATCGGATGGACTTTGTGGTGTCGCAATCGGTCATCGTCGAGATCAAGGCGATCGAAAAGGTGCTTCCTGTTCATGAGGCTCAGTTGCTGACATACCTGAGGATCAGCGGTGTACGAACGGGGTTGCTGTTGAACTTCAACGTCCGAGCCATGAAGCAGGGGATTTATCGCCGAGTGCTTTGACCCGAGATGTTGACCTCACCTCTCTTGCTTTTTTCGATCTCTGTGACTCTGTGTCTCTGTGGTGAACCGCCTTTGATCTCGAACTGAGAACACGTCATGCCCCCAGCCCAACGCGACTATTACGAGGTTCTCGGGATCGAGCGGTCGGCCGACGCGGAGGAGATCAAGCGCGCGTATCGGCGGCTGGCGATGAAGTATCACCCCGACCGCAACCCGGGCGATGCCGAGGCCGAGGCGAAGTTCAAGGAGGCGGCGGCGGCGTACGAGGTGCTGGCCGACGAACAGAAGCGGCGCATTTACGACCAGTACGGGCACGAGGGGCTGCGCGGCTCGGGCGGGCCCGCGACGCACGACTTCAGCCGGATGGACCCCAACGACATCTTCTCGATGTTCGCGGACATCTTCGGCGGCGGGTTCGGCGGCGGCGGCGGTGGTGGGGGCGGGCGCGGGCGGCGGCAGGGCCCGGCGCGCGGGTATGACCTGGAAACCGAGGTCGCCATCACGCTGGAGGATGTCGCGGCGGGTGTGGAGACCACCGTTGATTTCGTGCGGCTCGACGTGTGCGAGTCGTGCACGGGCAGCGGCGCGAAGCCCGGCAGCAAGCCGGTGACGTGCCCGACCTGCGGCGGGCAGGGGAAGGTTCAGCAGACGGGGCTGGGCGGGATGTTCCGCATGGTGACCGCGTGCCCGGCGTGTCATGGTCGTGGGAAGGTGGTGAAGGAGTTTTGCTCGTCGTGCAAGGGGCGCGGGCGCGTGAGCAAGAAGCGGAAGTTGTCGGTGCGGATCCCGCCGGGGATTCGCGACGGGCAGGCGGTGCGGGTTCGGGGCGAGGGGGAGCCGCCGCCGCAGGAGGAATCGCCGAGCGGTGAGGGGCTGCGTGGCGATCTGATGGTGGTGGTTCGGGTGCAGGAGCACAAGCTCTTTCAACGGAACGAGGACGATCTGGTGCTTGAGCTGCCGATCAGTTTCACGCAGGCGGCGTTGGGGGCGGAGATCGAGGTGCCGACGATCGAGCAGGATCGTGCGAAGCTGACGGTGCCGCGGGGGACGCAGTTTGGTGATGTGTTCAGGCTGACGGACAAGGGCCTGCCCGATGTTCGTGACCCGCGGCGGAAGGGCGATCTGGTGGTGGTGGTGAAGGTGGATGTGCCCAAGAAGCTGTCGGGTGCGCAGGAGAAACTGCTGCGCGAGCTGGCGGCGCTGGAGGGCGAGGCGGTCTCGGGCGAGTCGGGCGGGTTCTTCAAGAAGATCTTCAAGTCGTGAGCGGGTGTGCGGGTCGGTGCTTGGGCAATGGGTCGCTGAAGACAGTGCAGATCGATCGGAGGCGGCATGTTCGGGCGATGGAAGAGCAGCAAAGGCGAAGGTGATGCGATGAACGACGAGACCAAGGACAAGCCGACGCCGGAGGGGCAGGGCGATGGCGGTGCGGGCACGCCGATGGGCGGTGAGGGCGTAAACCCGGCGGAAGCGATGGCGGATGTCGATCAGACGCAGCAGCTGATCAGCGAGATGGAGCAGGTGATCGAGCGGCTGCGCAGCGAGCGCGACGAGGCCCGCGCGGCCCACAAGCACGCGCTGGCGGAGTTCAGCAACTATCAGAAACGGGCGCACAGCAACGAGCAGTCGGCGAAGGAGCAGGGCCTGCGGAACATGCTCTACTCGGTGATGCCGGTGATCGATCACTTTGATATGGCGCTGCTGCACGATCCGGAGAAGGTCAGCGCCAAGCAGGTGATGGACGGGGTGACAATGATCAAGGAAGAGTTGTTACGCGTGCTGGCCTCGCACGGGGTGACGATCGTCAGCCCGCGCCCGGACGAGGACTTTGATCCCAAGCGGCACGAGGCGATCATGCACAAGGCGCAGGAGGGCGTGCGGGCGGGGCATGTGGTTTTGACGTTGCGCCCCGGGTTTGAACTCGGCGGGCGGCTGGTGCGCCCGGCGCAGGTGGCGGTTGCGCCCGCGGCGGAGTGAACGGATCGATCGGAAGGTCAACCATGCCGACGTACGAATACAAGTGCAACGCGTGCGGTCACCGGTTCGATGAGTTCCAGTCCATCACCGCGCCGCTGCTGAAGACGTGCCCGAAGTGCGGCAAGAAGAAGCTCGAACGGCTGATCGGGATCGGTGCGGCGGTCTTGTTCAAGGGCGGCGGGTTCTATCAGACCGATTACCGCAGCGAGAGCTACGCGAAGGCGGCGGAGGCGGAGAAGAAGGCGACGGAATCGAAGCCCAGCGAGACCAGTGGAGCGAGTGGGGGGAGCGCGGGGAACACTGCCAAGGAGTCGAAGCCGGCGGGCGAGTCGAAGAGCGATTCTGCGGGTTCCAGCTCGGCGGGTTCGAGCTCAGGCGGCGCTTCGAGCGGTGACAGCACCCGCGGGGCGGATAAGTCGTCGAAGATCACGATCAACACGTCTTCGGGCGCAAAGGCCGGCGGCAAGGGCGGGGCCGGGAAGAGCGGTAAGGTTGGTAAGGGCGGCGGCTCGCGGAAGAAGTGATGGCGATTGCGCAGTTCGGCGGAGCGTGTTTGCGGTGCGTTGACCGGGAGCGGAAACGATGTCCAGCGAGCGGATCATCGGGCTTGGGGTGGACATCGTGCCGGTGGCTCGGCTGCGCGAAATTCTCGAAAAGCACCGTGAGCGGTTTCTGGCGCGCACGTTCACGGCGGACGAAGTGAAGCACTGCGCAGGGCAGCGGCGCGAGGCGGAAAAACTCGCGGCGCGCTTTGCGGCGAAGGAAGCGGTGCTCAAGGCGATGGGCACGGGGCTGACGCGGGGGATGTCGATGAACGAGATTGATGTGGTGCCGATGGCGAGCGGGCAGCCGACGGTCCGCGTCACGGGCGTGGCGGCGGAGGTGGCGAGAAGCCTTGGGATCAACGCGTGGCAGATCAGCCTGAGCGACTGCGAGACGCACGCGGTGGCGTCGGTGATTGCGCTGCGGCGCGAATGAGCGGAGTGATCAGTACGTGTCGCTGGGCTTGGGCTGAACTTTGCCCTGCGCCTGCTGCTTGTTTGAGGCCTTGGCGGGTGGGGCGGGTGGGGAGAGGGGGGTGGGAGGTGCCGCATTCGGCGCGGGCGACTGGTCCTTGGTGTTCTTGGCTTTCGCGGCTTGATAGGGCAGGAAAGTCTCTTCGTACCAGGTCTTCCAGGCGGCCTGGTCGTAGCCGAGGGAAGCGGTGGATTGTCCGTCCATGGCCTGGGTGCTCAGCGCGACGAGGGCGCTGTGGACCTCGGTGCGGTAGGTGATGACGTACGCGTCGAAGACGCGGAGGACGACGCCCTCGCTGACGGTGGAGAGCTGCGGGTCGAAGCCGACGGCGCTGTTGCCGACCACGGGGGTCAGGTCGCTGACGAAAGCGCGCTGGGTGACGATGGAGATCTGCCCGATGGCCCCCGCGCCGGGTGCACCGGCGTTGGGGTTGGCGACCTGAGCGGCGATCATCGAGGGAATCGCGTCGATCAGGCGGAGGTTCAGGGCCATGTTCGCGGCGGCGGAGACGAGGGCGTTGTCGCTGGAGTCGAGCGCGCCGGCGATGGCCCACTGGGCCCCGATGGGGACTTGGCCGCTGCCTTCCTGTGTGCGGTCGGCGATGAGCTTTGCGGCGGCTTCGCGGGTCTGCGGGTCGGTGTCGGTGAGGGCCATCCACGCGACGGTGGAGTCGGTGGGCTGCGTCTTCATCGACGCGAGCATGTCCATCACTTCCAGGCGTGTCTTGCGGTCTTCGTGCTTGAAGATGTCGAGGATCAGCGGGAGCGCCACGGTCTCCTTGGCCATTTCGCGCAGACGGTCGAGGCCCTGCTTGCGGGCTTTCTCGGCCGAGACGTCGCGGAAGTAGCGGTGGCGGATCTGCTGGAGATCGCGCGTGAGGACGAACTTGCGTTTGGCCAGCTCGGCGCCGAGGGCTTCGTCTTTCTGCAGCTCCGCGTTGCTGACGGTCACGCGCTGCGGCTGGGCGGCGGGTGCTGGGGCGGGGTCCTGCGTGGGCTTGAGGTTCGGATCGTTCATGGTTAACAAACGATCCGGGGTGCGATCGTGCTCGATCACCACGCGGGAACGATCAGGGAATCGGACGATCGGGGAGCTTTTCTTCCCGCACTGAGCGAAGGCCGGCGTGGCCATCAGCCCGCTGAGCCCGGCGGCGGCGATCAGCGATGCCACGATGAAAGGGCGCTGATTGGAACGTGTGATGGCCTGCATGGTGCTTCGCTCCGGCTGCGGAAGAGAGATCGTGTGACTGCGTTGGCACGTCGTCATTTGACGATACGTGCCTCTTCTCTATACCGGATGCGCCCGCGATGGGGTTTCCGGCATGGGGGAAAATGGTTGATGTTCGTATGACGGTTGGTGGTCTGATCGGGTCGAACCGCGGCGATTCAGTTGCGAGAGGCGGCGATGACGACGCCGTCGAGGCGGCTGCGGACGCGGGCGGATTCCGCCGCGGCGCGGGAGGCGAAGGTGCCAACCTGCACGGCGAAGAGCTGGTTCCCCGGGCCGGCGTTGGTGATGACGATCACGGGCGCGGGGAGCCCGGCGGCGCGGGCCTTGCTTGCGGCGCTCCGGGCGGTCTGGTCGGCGCTGGCGCGGGAGGCGAAGGCGCCGAGCTGGATGGTGTACGGGCCTTGCACGAGACGGTCCTGGATCGAGCGTTTGAGGCTTGCGTCGGCGGCGGTCTGGAGCGCGCGCTGGTACATCGAGCGGGCCTTGATGGTCTGCCCGAGCTGTTCATAACTGTCGCCTGCGTACATGGCGCTGCGGGCGGCGTCGTTGCCGCTGAGGCGCGTGGCTGCGGCGGAGAGCATCACCGAGGCGAGTGCCCATTGGCGCTGGTTGAAAGCGGAGAGGCCCAGCGTGGCGTTGGCGTTGCCGTTGATCTCGTCGTTGCCGTGGGTGGTCAGGGGGCGGAGCCAGCGTTCGGCGGCAACGCGGTTGCCCAGCGCGTGGGCGCTCTGACCGGCGATGAGCGCGGCGCGGTCTTTGACGATGCCGCTGTTGTCGTCGGCGACTTTCTCGGCTTTGGCGTACGACTCCTGGAAACGCCCTTGGATGTAGGCATCGGTGGCTTCTTCAAGCGTGGCGCTGCGGCCCGCGCCGCCCTTGCACCCGCCCAGCAGCGTCGCGCTGGCGAGCACGATCGCCAGCAGCAGCAAGGGCTGAAGCGTGCGGAGAAGGGCGTGTCGTTGGGAGGTTGGATGTTGGCGGTGGTTCACGGTTGATCCGGTGTGGGGGCTGAGGAACTGGGCGAGTGGGGGTGAGGCCAAGCGAAGTGTATCTTGAATGGGGGAAGTGGCGGAATGAGGGCAGTGGCAGAGTGGCGGAGTGGCAGAGTGGCAGAGTGGCGGAGTGGCAGAGTGGCAGAGTGGCAAAGTGCCTCGGCAAGCCGGCTTCCATCACTGTGACACTGTGCCACTTTGCCACTTTGCCACTTGACCACTTTGCCACTTGACCACGCTGACCCGTGACCACTTCGCCCCTTCACATGTGCGGACACACTCCAGACTTGATATCGTCTGCGGGCCCGCAATCGCCGCAACGATTCGGGCGCTGGAGGTGCGTTCCGTGTCGATCCACTGGCCGATCATCCGCGCGTGTTTGAAGAAGCCGTTCTCCGTGGGCATCGTTGATGAGCTGCGCTCGTACCGGCGCATCGAGCTGCTGGTGGCGGCGATGAACCTCGCCAGCGAGATCGAGCGCAAATGCCAGAGCAACACCGTGGGCGTTCTGCTCCCCACCGGCGGGCTGGCGCCGATCGCGGCGCTGGCGGTGTGGATGCTCGGCAAGGCGGTGGTCCCGCTGAACTACCTGCTCAAGCCCGAGGAGCTGCAGTACGTCGTTGATGACTGCGGCACCGACACGATCATCACCGTTGGGCCCATGCTGGAGTTCATTGGGCACACGCCGCGGGTGAAGAACCTGCTGCGGATGGACAAGTCGAACCTCAAGGGCGTGCCCGAGCCGCGCTGGCCCGCGCTCAGCAGCGACGACGATCTGGGCGTGCTGCTGTACACCTCGGGGACCAGCGGCAAGCCCAAGGGCGTTGTCCTTTCGCACGGCAACATTTCCAGCAACGTTCGGCAGATCCGCCAGTGGATCAACTTCGGGCCCGAGCAGGTCTTTCTCGGCTGCCTGCCGCAGTTCCATAGCTTCGGCCTGACGGCACTCACGCTGCTGCCGCTGATGTGCGGGTGCAAGGTTGTGTACGCGACGAAGTTCGTGCCGCCACGGATTGTGAAGTTGTTCAGGGAGCACCGCCCGACGGTGTTCATTGCGATCCCGTCGATGTTCAACGCGCTGATGAGCGTGAAGGACGCTGGGCCTGCGGAGATGTCGAGCCTGTGGTGCGCCGTCAGCGGCGGCGAGCCGCTGCCCGACGCGGTGGCGTCGCGGTTCAAGGAACGCTTCGGCGTGACGATCGCGGAGGGGTACGGGCTTTCGGAGACGAGCCCGGTGAGCAACTGGTGCCGCCCGCAGGAATACAAGCCGCACTCGGTGGGCCCGGCCTTGCCGGGGATTCACCAGATCATCGTCGATCCGAACACGGGGGCTCCGATGCCAGCGAACACCGACGGCGAGGTGCGCATGCGCGGGCCGAACGTGATGCACGGATATTACAAACTGCCCGAGGTGACGGCGGCGGCGTTTGATGAACGCGGGTACTTCCGCACGGGGGACATCGGGCGGCTGGATGAGGACGGGCACCTGTTCATCACCGGGCGTTTGAAAGAGATGCTCATCATCGGCGGTGAGAACGTCTTCCCGCGCGAGATCGAGGAAGTGCTGTGCGCGCACGAGAGCGTGAAGGACGCCGGCGTGGTGGGCGTGCAAGACCCGATGCGCGGCGAGCTGCCGGTGGCGTTCGTGGAGATGAAGGAAGGGATGAGCTTCGATCGGCAAACGCTCTTAACGTGGTGCCGGGGGAAACTGGCGGGATATAAGGTGCCGACGGATATTCGAATGCTCGAAGCGCTGCCGAGGAACCCGACGGGGAAGGTGATGCGCCGGGAGCTGAAGAAGCTGGTGTAGTCGGGGAACTCACAAAGAGAACGCAGAGCGGAAGAGGGCCGAGGGGTGAGGGCCGAGGTTTGAGGGGAGACCGAAGGCGGGGACTTGCACGAAGGCGCGAAGACTCGAAGGTGGTTGGGATGAGGGATGGAAGCGGGAATCGGGAATCGGCAAGAGGGAATCGGGATTCGGCAATCGGCAATAGCAGAAACGCACAGGGTGCTGTCTGCGATTGCCTATTCCCTATTCCCAGTTGCCTCTGATCGAATGGCAAGCGGGAATCGGGAATCGGCAAGAGGGAATCGGGATTCGGCAAGAGGGAATCGGGATTCGGCAATCGGCAATAGCAGAAACGCACAGGGTGCTGTCTGCGATTGCCTATTGCCTATTCCCTATTCCCTCTGATCAAATGGCAAGAGGGAATCGGGAATCGGCAAGCGGGAGTCGGCAATCGGCAATCGCAGAAGAGCACCGGATGTCCTCTGCGATTGCCTATTGCCTATTCCCTATTGCCTCTGATCAAATGGCAAGAGGGAATCGGGAATCGGCAAGCGGGAGTCGGCAATCGGCAATCGCAGAAGAGCACCGGATGCCCTCTGCGATTGCCTATTCCCTGTTCCCTATTCCCTTCTCCCAGTTCCTCTCCCATTCCAAAAGAAAAGCCCCGGGCGAGTGATTCACCCGGGGCGAAGGAACATTCCAAAGAACTCAATGCCTTTCTCGGTTTTCCTCTGCATTCTCTGCGTACTCTGCGTTGAATCTGATCACCTGTGAACGCGGATGAGAACTCAAACCTCGGCCCTCGCCCCTCGGCCCTTCTTCCTCTCAAGCCGCGAACTTGACGGGCTTGTTCTGGCCGTCGTTGCCGACGGAGAAGGTGGAGGCGACGGAGAAGCCGGGGCCGCCGCCGGCGCCGGCGCCGATGCGGACGAGGACGGTGAGGCTGACCGGGCCGAGTTTGCCGGAGCGCTGCGCCTGGACGGTGTACTCGGCGCTGGTGATGCCCGCGGGCAATGTCATATCGGTGTAGGATTTCTTACCGCTGGAGCCGATGATGGAGAAGCTGGTTTCGCTCGGCAGCTTGCGGCGGATGAGGTAGCTGGTGCCGCTGGCGTTGGCGGGGTTGTTACATTTGAACTTCAGCGTGATGGCCCCGGAGGTGTCGAGCTCGATCTTGAAGTCGGTGGGCGTGCCCGGCGGGGGGACGGGCGAGGGGGCGTTGGGTGAGGGGATGTTGGCGACCTGGTAGACGCTGGGGTTGTTGGTGGTCTCGGCGAAGAGGCGGATGCGTTTGAGCGTCTCGCCGGTGATGAGTTTGGCGGCGGAAAAAGCGTCGGAAACGCCCTCGGTGGCGGCCTTGGCGGCCTCGCGGGCCTTGTCCTGCGAGACGGCGGCGGTCTGCAGAAGGTTGATCGCATCGGAGAAGGCCAGCGCCTGCGCGGGCGTCAGCCCGATGGCCACGGCGTTCTCAGCCCACGTCTCGGCGTGAGCCTGAGCCCAAACAGTAAAGTCAGCACGGCGGAGGGGGTAGGTTGACATGGTCGATCATCCTTTCTTTCTACCGATCAACGGTCGTTGACGGCGTGCGGGCGAAGATGATGTTGCACACGCAAGATCCAACATCGCGCCGCGGTGCGTGGTGTACGCATGAAAGGATCGAAATGAGATCGACCGGACTTCAGTGAAAAAAAGCAATCACGGGAAAACCCCGAAGGTGTGTTGGGCGGGGGCGTGGTGAGTG
>Ga0068877_10001136_pt1 | contig 22375 bp, 14 predicted proteins | sample NOAtaG_FD_66437 | JGI IMG/M metagenome (GOLD analysis project Ga0068877, IMG submission 66437) | Freshwater lake microbial communities from Lake Erie, under a cyanobacterial bloom - NOAA_Erie_Diel6S_1000h metaG | ecosystem: Environmental > Aquatic > Freshwater > Lake | place: USA: Ohio, Lake... | reverse complement strand
TCCACCACCTCGCCGTCGAACACCACGCGCCCGGCGTCGGCGGAATGCACGCCGGCGATCAGGCGCATCAGCGTCGTCTTGCCGCAGCCCGAGCTGCCCAGGATCGCCGTGACCTTGCCGCGCGGAAAGGACAGCGAGATGTCGCTCAGGATCGGCCGGGCGCTGTCGTAGCCGAACGTGACGTGGTCGATCTCGATGAAGGCGTCGGAGGGATTCACGCGGCGGCGGCCCCGGCGCGGCTGCGGGGCGTCATGGTTTGGCGGGCAGGGCTCGCGGCCTCGCCCAATCAACCGGTGGATTGTCGCACGCAGGGCGCTGGAGCGCAGTGGTAGGTCGTGCCGGGCCCGGTCCGGCTGGGCGCACCCGCCGCGGCGCCTTCCCGGAGCCTGCCACGCGCCGGCGGCGCGCGCCCGCTCAGCAGCCCAGGCAGCCCGTCAGCGCCAGCACTCGGCCACGGTCGGCGCCGTGCCGCTCTTGGTGCGGTCGCCCGCCTGGTTCAGGCCGAGCGTTCCGCAGGCCGTGTCGCGGGTGGACTGCTGACCCTGCGGCACGGCCTGGATCACGTAGGTGCGCTGTCCGGGCTGGCCGGTGGCGAACTGGATGGTGTAGGCGCTGGCCAGGTTGGTGCGGCAGGCCGTCGCGGGCAGCGCGGTGGCGGCGCCGTTGTTCTGGTCGTACCGCATGTTGCTCGCGTACACCCGTTCCATGAACTGCGCCTGCTCGAGCAGGCAACCGGCCACGGCGGACCGGTTGGCGCGCGTGGAGTAGCTGGTGTACTGGGGCCAGGCCACTGCGCCGAGGATGCCGATGATCACCACCGCGATCATCAGCTCCATCAGAGTGACGCCACGGGCGGGCCGTTCGCTGGCAGGTCGGGGCATGGTGTGTCCTGGTGCCGAGGTGCCGGGCGCTCAGCGGGTGACCGCCTCGCGCCACGAGATGCGGCCCGAGCGCACCGGGTTGCGGACCGACACGCTGGACATGCTGCCCGAGGTGCCGCTGGCGATCAGCCGGTTGCCGATCAGGATCGGGTCGCCGGGCAGGTTGATGTCGGGCGACACCGACGAGGCGGTCCGTGCCGGCGTGCCGATCAGGTCGCTGTTGTTGAACGCCAGATCGTTGTTGAGGTCGAAGAACGGGTTCTGGATGGCCCCGCCGGTGAAGGCGTCGATGGCATTGATGAAGCCGGAGCCTCCCGCCGCGCAGGCGTTGTTGCTGGGCAGGATGGACGCGCCGACCAGGGTACCGGCGAAGTGCTTCTGCTCGCCGATCATCCGCTCGCCCTGGGCAGCGCCGACTGAGTTCGTGAAGTCGAGGTACCAGCCGGATAAACCGGTCATGTCGCCGGATGCGGCGACGGAGAAGGCCCGCGCCGTGCGGCCGCCGACAAGCTGTTCGAGGGTCACCGTGCGCTGCCGCAACGAGGCGCGCCCGGTGATCTGCACGCCGTTGTCGATCAGGCCGTACCAGGTCTGCACGGCCATGCTGGTCACGTCGTCCGCGACCAGATAGCGACCGGTGCCCACGAAGACATAGCGCTTGCCGAAGTTAGGGTCCCCGGTCCGGCTGTTGACCCCGAGACCGATCATCCCGGTGATCGGCTGGCGGTTGTTGCTGGAGTCGCGCGCGACGAAGAAGGGTGCCGGGAGCCCCGCGCTGGTGAACGAGGACCCCCAGCTCGACGCGGTGGCGGAGCCCAGGTCGAAGCGCCAGACGTTGCCCTGCAGGTCGCCGGCATACGCCAGGTCGGCCGTGCCGTTCCCGTCGTTGTCCCACAGGCGGGGCGTGGACATGCCGTTGGTGTTGGCGCCGGTGCCGCCTGCCTGGGTGTCGATCTTGCGGATCAGTTCGCCGGTGTCGAGGTCGATGATGAACAGCACCGCGCGGTGGTTGTCGCTGTTGACGCCATTGCCCACGAGCACCGCCGCCCGGCCGTTGTTCAGCTTCGCGATCACCGGCTTGCCGAGCACGAGGCCCAGGTCCGGATCGGTGAACTCCCACTTCACGTTGCTGGCCGAGAACGTGGAGGGGCTGGTCACGTCGAGCGCAAACAGCGCGCGACCGCCGCGGCCGAGCGCCCCGACCAGGATCGCCTTGCCCGGCGTCTCCGCCTCGGTCGACACGGCGATGTCGCCGTCGACGAAGTAGTCGTGGACGTAGTTGCTGGACGTCAGGTTGGGGATCTTCGCCATCATCGCGCTCGGAACGAAGGCGAACAGCTCGTTGCCGGTGCCGGCGTCGAACGCATGGAGCATGCCGTCGTTGGCGCCCACGTAGACCGTGCCGTTGGCGTAGAAGGGCGAGCTGCTGATGATGTCGCCCAGCAGCCGTGTCCGCCGGCGCAGCGGGCCGGTCGGGTCTTCCTGCGTTTGCAAGCCGCGCACATGGTCGATGCGCGCCTGCGCGCAGGCGGACGCGGTGGGGAGCGACCCGCCGCAAGCCGGCGTTGCCAGGGCGGTCTGCTGGGCGGTCGACAGATCGGTCAGCGTCTGGAAAGCCTTGCCGCCGACGCCAGGCACCATCGTGAACACCTTGCGCGAGGCCGGCGCCGGGATCCGACCGACGTCGCTGGTCGACCAGACCTGGGACAGCGTGCCGCTGGTCGAGGGCTGGTACGCGGTGAGTTCGCCGGACCAGTCGGTGCTGTCGAAGCGGCCCTGGAACACGGTCGATCCCGTGGTGATGGACGTCGTGTTCTGGGAAACCGCGCCGAACGCCGAGGTGCGCCGGAACACGTCGTCGAAGATGCTGTCGAAGGCCGCCTGCAGCGCAGCCGCGTCGGTGGCCATGTAGGCCGTGCCGGTGTCGCCGGCGGCCGCCATCGCATCGAGCGTCGCCGGATCGACGCCGACCGGCAGGGCGAAGCCGATCACGTAGGTCGTGACGCCGGCCGTGCGCAGCGCGGTGACGGCCGCGACCGCGGCGGCAGAACCGGTGGCCGGGTTCGTGATCAGGGCGCCGTTGCGGTCGGTCGAGGGCAGGCCGTCGGTGAGCAGGATCACGAAGTTGTTGCCGCACGACTGCGGCAGCGGATAGCAGGCGGCCGTGAAGCCCTCGGCGGCGACGTTCCAGGTGCCTGCGAAGTAGTCGCGGGCCGTCAGCAGCGTGCCTTCGATGGGCGTCAGGCCGGCATTGGCGATGCCTGCCGCGGTGCATGGCGCCCCTGCGCCGGGGACGTTGCAGGCGAGCCGGTTGCGGATGTTCGCGGCCTGTGTCGCATTGAGGTCGCCGATCGGCACGTGCAGGAAGCCGCGGCCCGGCGATGTGTTGTTGAACCAGCTCCTGGACACCCAGTGCCAGGAGCTGAAGCGCCCGAAGTCGAGGATGCCCTGGGCCAGGTCGCTGTCGGTGGGCTCGAAGGTGCCGGCCCAAAACAGAGCCGACCACCCGTTGGCAGCCTCGCTGGCCGCATTGCCCCATACGGGCAGCGCGTCGCTCGTGCCGGTCTTGTTGGCGAAGCACCGGTAGGGGTCGAACGGCCCAGTGACCGGGTGCTCGCCGTTGTTGAAGGCCGTGGCCGTGTTCGAGTAACAGTAGGCGTTGCCTTGGTTGGCGTTGTCGTAGAAGGGCAGCGCCACGTTGTAGTAGATGAACTCGCCAGGGACGCCGGGCTTCGGCATGCGGAAGCGCTTCGTGGCGCTTGCGCGCGCGCCGGTGAAGCTCGCGTCGAAGTTCGACGGGTTGAAGCTGATGTCGTACGGCGAGTTGTGCACGTGGCGGTTTGCCAGCGCCCCCTGCCGGTACGCCATCAGGCCCATGTTCACGCGGCTGCGGTACTGGTCGGTCAGGTTGCGTACCACGCCGCGCGCGATCTCGCTCTTGCTGTTGGCCGAAGCGCTGCCCACGGCGGCGCCGGAGGCGTCCTCGTCCATCGAGTTCGAGTTGTCGAGGATCACCAGCACGTTGGACTTGGCGGCCACCAGGAACAGCGGGTTGTTGCCGATCGTCAGCTGGGCGCTCGCCGGCGCGCAGATAGCGCCCAGCGCGGCCAGCAGCGCGGCGACGCGCAGTGGCCGCGGGGCGCACGCGGCGCGAAGGGTCAGACGGTGGTTGCGGTCGTCGATCATGGAATCCTCGCTAGGTCCGTGTCGGTTGCTGTTCGGTCGGTGCGGGTCGGGTTCGCGTCGTAGCCCGGTCTCAGGGTGCGGCCATCTGGGTTTGCAGCACCACCGAAGCGCGGTCCTGGGCGGCGCTGCGGGCGGTGATGCGATAGCGCTGCGTGACGCAGTTGGGCTGGCGCGGGATCTCGCTCTCGCACCCCAGCCAGTTCGGGGCCGAGCCCATGTTCTCGACGATCACCTGGGCCGGCGGTGCGGCCGCCGGGGCGCTGGCGGCGGCGTTGCGCCAGCCGGTGAACCCGGCGTCGAGCCAGCGCGGCGTGTCGGCGGTGTCCGGCCGGGAACAGTTGCCGGAGGTGCAGCCCGAGCCCGGGAAGCTGGCGGCCGCGGTGGCCGCGGTGGCACGCTCGGCCTCGCGCAGCGCCGCCTCGGCGGCCTGGAACGCCAAGTTGCGATCCTGCGTGGCGCTGTTCATCTTCGCCTGCAGCACGCCACTGCGCATGCCGCTGACGACGACCAGGGAGATCAGCGCCAGCAGCATCAGGCTGGTGATCAAGGAGATGCCGCGCGGCGGGGCGCGCCGCGGCCTTGGCGCGCCTTGCGCGCGTTCCGTGGGGCGGCCGAAGGTGTTCACGACAGTACGGGCTCCGTTGCGCTCAGGGCATCATGTTGCGGAGGTTGGCGGTGAAGCCGACCGGGCGCTGCAGCCGCGCCGTGGCCGAGGCGGTCGACATCGCGGCCTCGGGGGTCTCGTAGGTGAGATCCACGCGCACCGCGAGCACCGCCGTCCAGTCGGTGACTGCCGTGGCAGCGACGTAATCGGTGCCGGCATCCTGCAGGAAGGACAGCTGCAGGTCACGCACGCCTTCGGCAACCTCCTCGAAGCCGTCGCGGGTGACGCGGTACAGCGAGCGACCGCCCGTCTCCGGCCGGCCGTTGTTGCCGATGTACCAGCCGGCGGCCACGAACCGTGCCAGCAGCGAACCCACCGCGAACTCCCTCGCCGTGCCCGCGCCGCAGGTCACGGGCAGCCCGAGGTTGGCGGTGCAGTTGGCAGGCGCGGCTCCGCCCGTGGCGTGATCGATCGTGCCCGACGCCGTCGAGCTGGCCGAGAACATCGCCATCTGGCGGAAGTCGCACACCATCAGCACGTCGCCTGCCACGACGCCGTGGGCGGCGGGCAGCACCGTGAAGCGGCGGCTCGTGGTGGCGTCGTGCGCGGTGACTCGCAGCGCATCGAGCGTCTGGCCGTAGCGCACCACGATGGCATGGGTGCCGTTCACGCGCTCGCCGACGGCAGTGCCGAAAGCCGCCCCGGCGAAGGCGGTGCTGCCGTCGAAGCCGCGCACGGGCTCGCCCCAGGTGCCCCACCAGTCGGCCACCCCCAGCACGTTGGCGGTGTTCAGGCGCGCGTCGCAGGGCGCGCCGCCTGCCTCGCGGATCTCGCGCGCCATCATGTCGTAGCTGGTGCGGACCGACTCGCCGACGCGCGCCAGGTTCTCGCCCTGCCGGTTGGCCACGCGGGTGCCGCTGAACAGCAGCGCCGCCGCCCCCACGACCAACAGGCCGAGCACGAGCGACACCATCACCTCGATGACGCTCAGCCCCCGCACGGCACGGGCCGTCCGGACCGACGTGGCGCGCACCGGCATCAAAGCTGCACTCCCGTCTCGACCACCATCGTGGTCGCGCCGCCGGTCCGGCGCGAGTCATCCCACTGCACCCGCACCAGGCACTCGCCTCCGGCATTGCAGGTCACGCTGCCGCAGGCCGAAGGACCCATCATGGCCTGCAAGCTGTTGATCCAGCGCGCGAGATCGCGGGTGGCCAGGTTGCTGGCGGTCGGCGCGGTGCAGACGAACCCCGCCGTGTTGTAGCCGCCGGTCGTGACCGCCTGCAGGTTGGCACGCATGGCGTCGAGCATGGCCTGCGTCAGCACGGTGCTCTGGGCGTGCTCGTAGGTGCCCTGGCCGTTGCGCAGCGTCACGGCCTGCATCGCGGCGGCGCCCAGCATCCCGACGCTGACGATCAGGACCGAGACGAGCACCTCGATCAGGCCGAGGCCCTGCCGCGGCCGGCGTCGCGGGGCGCGGGCGCCCGGCGGTTCGGTGCGTGAGGGGGGGGTCGGCTTCATGGGTCTCGTTCTCCTGGTGCGACGGTCAGGCGTCGGGAGGCGTGCCGCAGGCGCCGCTGCCGTTGCGCGGCCGCACGCTGGTCCGCATGCCGAAGGCCAGTGACACGTCGCGGACGTTCAAGGCGGGGCGTGTCGTGGCCACGCACACGGCCAGCGTGCCGGTCAGCAGCGTCCTCCCGTCCGACGCGCGGGCGGTGCCATCGCCGCGGAACACGATCCGCTGGGACAGCGCGGTGACGTTCGCGCTCGGCATCACACTGACGACGTCGAAGGTTCCGGAGGCGACCAGCGGCTCGGCCGTGTCGCGCACGTTGTCCTCATCCAGGTCGACGAAGACGATCCAGCCGGGCCAGGAGGCTGCTGTCGTGTCACAGGCACTGCCGTCGGCCGAGCGGCACAGCACCGTGCGCCGGCCGGAACGGACCGCCTCGGTGCGCGCGAGCTGGACCGCGCCGATGAGATCGGACGCGGCGCCGTGCAGCCGGTTGCGCTGGATAGCCTCGCGAAGGTCCGGCGCGGCGATCGCCAGCAGGATCGCCAGCAGGGCGCCGGCGATCATCAGCTCGATCAGTGTCAGCCCGCGACCGGGCGCCGTTTTCATCTCGGGGTTGTCCGTCTGGCTTGGTGGGGTCGGGACGCGTGCAGTGGCGCGACCCGGGTGCCGGCTGCCGGTTCCCAAGCGCCAAAGGCCGGCCGACGGCAAGGTTTCGGCAGTTCGCGCCCGCACTTGAAGCCTGTGGCGCGGCGAGATCTCGACGGGCGACCGCCGCCCGGCCGTCGGATGACGGCGGCGCACTGTGTGCCGTGCGGTACGCACGGCGCGCGGTCACGACCGTCGGTGCTATGCCGACGGTGCGCCCCGCCCGCCTGCATACGGACATGCGGGTGACGCAACGGATGCCCCCTTGGTTAATCCGGCGCCGAGTCTGGGCATCGACCGGCTCGAGCGGGCGTGAAAATCTGGCACCGCGGTGCGGCGAGCAGTAACCGCGTGAAAGAAGCGGCGCGCTGGCGTCGCGGTCATCCCGCGAACCGGGGGGCGGTGGCGCGCATCGGACCGATCGTCATGGCCCGGCGTGGGCCGGTGGCCGGCGGCCCTGGCGGTGCCGAGGACCGTGACCGCACCGACCCTGCAGACGTCAGTCGCGGACGACGACCCGGTTCCGTCCGCCGTACTTCGCTGCGTAGAGGCGCCGGTCGGCCAGGGTCAGCAGCGCGGCGGCGTCGAGCACCTCGGCTGCGTCGGCGAGGCCCACGCTGGCCGTCACGGCCAGTCGGTCCGCCACCCGGGGCCAGTCGTGGGCGGCGATCGTGGCGCGCAGCCGCTCGGCCACGGTCTCGGCGGCCGGCCGGTCGGCGCCCGCCATCGCGAGCAGGAACTCCTCGCCGCCGTAGCGCACCGCGAGGTCGGCGCTGCGACAGTGCGAGCGCAGCAGTCCCGCGATCTCCCGCAGCACGGCGTCGCCGGTGTCGTGGCCAAAGTCGTCGTTGACGCGCTTGAAGTGGTCCAGGTCCAGCAGCAACAGCAGGAGCGGCCGGCCGCGCTCGGCCTCCGGCCAGTGGGTCGCGAGCCAGTGCTCGAGTGCGCGCCGGTTGGCCAGCCCGGTCAGCGGATCGAGCGTCGCCTCGCGCGCCCACCGGCTCGTCAGCCGCGCCAGCTCGATGCGCAGCTCGCGCTGGGCGAGGGCCTGGCGCGCAGCCTCGTCGGAGCGCTTCGCCTCGAGCCGCCTCACCTCGCGCAGCGCAGCCAGCGCGGCGGCCGGATCGCCCAGCCGCTCGTGCGCATCGCTGAGGCCGCTCCAGGCCTCGATCAGGTCGTTATGCGGACTGCCGTCGCGCAGCATCTCGACGCCGCACGCGTAGTGGTGCCGGGCGGCCTCGTGTGCTCCAAGCCGCGCGTGGCAGCGGCCCAGCTCGACGTGGGTCAGCGCGGCGTTGGGCTTCATGCCGTGCGCCAGGTAGCGCGGCAGCAGCGGCTCCAGTTCGGCGATCGCCTCGCGCCAGCGCGACAGCGGCTGCAGCGTGATCGCATGGTTCCCGCGTGCCATCAGCTCGAGCCGCACCCGTCCCGCGGCCGCAGCCTCGTCGGCAAGCTCGCGCCAGGCCTCGAGCAGGCGCTCGGCCTGCGCCCGGTCGGTGGCGCGGCCCTCGGCATCCAGCGCAAGCTGGCGGTTGTGCGCGTTCAGCAGCGACAACCGGGTCGTGAGCAACTCGTCGGCGTATCCCGCCTGCTGCATCAGGTCCAGCGCCTCCTGCAGGCAGGCGAGCCCGTGCTGATGGCGGCCGAGCTGTGAACTGGCCACGCCGATGCTGCGCAGAGCCCGTGCGATGCGCATGGTGTCCGACGCCTCCCGCGCCATGGCCTCGACCCGTTCGAGCATCTCGATGGCGGCCGCGTTGTCGCCGGCCAGGCGCAGCGCGTTCGCGACGCCGCCGAGCGAGTCGCCGCTGCCGGCGGTGTCGCCGGCGGCCTGGAACAACTCGCTCGCCTCGACGGCAGCGCGCAGATAGTCCTTGTCGCGCCCAGCGGTGCCGTAAGCGACGCCGAGGGCTCCCAGCACGAGCGCTCGGCCACGGCCCGAGAGCGCTGCGGCCGCCTCCTCGCCCTCCCGGATGGCGTCGGCGACGGCGCCGCGTTCCACGAGGCTGCGCACCCGGTCGGCAGCTGCTGCCGACCGGGCCTCGGATGTGTCCGTCTCGTCGTTCACCTGGGGGGCTCCGGTCGCGGCGGGCCTGGTCGTCGCAGGCTGTGGCGCCTGGTCGGCGCCCACCGCGCCGCGCCGGGAGCCGGAACTCCGCACGGTCAGCGGCGGTGCGCGCCGCGGCGCCGGTCAGCGCGGCAGCGCGCTCGACCCCATCAGGAACTCGTCCACCGCGCGCGCCGCCTGGCGGCCTTCGCGGATGGCCCAGACGACGAGGCTCTGTCCGCGCCGCATGTCGCCCGCGGCGAAGACCTTGGGCACGTTGGTCGCGTAGCCGCCGGCCGCGCCGGTGCCGGCACGGGCGTTGCCACGGTTGTCGCGGCTCACGCCGAAGGCGTCGAGCACGCCCGCCACCGGGCTGACGAAGCCCATCGCCAGCAGCACGAGGTCGGCCTTCCAGGTCTTCTCGGTGCCCGGCACCTCGACCATCCGGCCGCCCTGCCACTGCACGTGCACCGTTTTCAGGCCGACCACCTTGCCTGCAGCCTTGCCGCTGCCGGCGATGAACTCCTTGGTGGCGATGGCGAACTCGCGGCCGCAGCCCTCCTCGTGGCTGCTGCTGGTGCGCAGCTTGGTGGGCCAGTACGGCCAGGTCAGCGGCTTGTCCTCGTGCTCGGGCGGCATCGGCATCAGCTCGAACTGGGTGACGCTGGCCGCGCCGTGGCGGTTGCTGGTGCCCACGCAGTCGCTGCCGGTGTCGCCGCCGCCGATGACGATGACGTGCTTGCCGTCGGCGCGGAGCTGCCCGTGGAGCCTGTCGCCTGCCACCACCTTGTTCTGCTGCGGCAGGAACTCCATCGCGAAGTGGACGCCGTCGAGCTCGCGGCCGGGCACCGGCAGGTCGCGGCTCTGCTCGGCGCCGCCGGCCAGCAGCACCGCATCGAAGCCGGCGAGCAGCTCGCCCGCCGCCAGCGTCTCGGTCGCGTCGTTGGTCACCCTGCTGCCCTCGGGCCACGCGCCGACCACGACGCCGGTGCGGAACGCGACGCCCTCGGCCTTCATCTGCTCGACGCGGCGGTCGATGTGCGACTTCTCCATCTTGAAGTCCGGGATGCCGTAGCGCAGCAGGCCGCCGATGCGGCTGTTCTTCTCGAAGACGGTGACATCGTGACCGGCGCGCGCCAGCTGCTGCGCGGCCGCCAGGCCCGCCGGGCCGCTGCCGACGACGGCCACCTTGCGGCCGGTCTTCGTGGCCGGGGGCTGCGGCAGCACCCAGCCTTCGGTCCAGGCGCGGTCGATGATCGCGTGCTCGATCGACTTGATGCCCACCGGGTCGTCGTTGACGTTCAGCGTGCAGGCCGCCTCGCAGGGCGCCGGGCACACGCGGCCGGTGAACTCGGGGAAGTTGTTGGTCTGGTGCAGCGTCTCTATCGCGAGCCTCCAGTCGGACGGCTTGCCGCGGAACACCAGGTCGTTGAAGTCCGGGATGATGTTGTTGACCGGGCAGCCGCTGTTGCAGAACGGCGTGCCGCAGTCCATGCAGCGCGCACCCTGCACCTTGGCCTGCTCGGCCGTCAGGGTGATGACGAACTCCTTCCAGGTCCTCACCCGCCGAGGCACGGGCTCGTAGCCCTCTTCGAGACGTTCGTACTCGAGGAAACCGGTGACCTTGCCCATCGTCTGCGTCTCACTGTCCGTTCATGCCGCCGACCCCTCGGGGCGGCGGCGGTACCCCGGTGCCGGGGCTCTGTTCACTTTCCCGCCACCACGGCCGCCTTGGCCTTCGCGGTGACGGCGTCGGCGTCGGCCTTGGCCGCCTTCTCGGCGCGCGCGGCGAGCACGCGCTTGTACTCGTGCGGCAGCACCTTGACGAACTTCCCGCGCGCCTCGGCCCAGTGGTCGAGGATCTCGCGGGCGCGAAGGCTGCCCGTCCAGCGGTGGTGGTCCTCGATCATCCGCCGCAGGATCACCTCGTCGACGGTCTCCCGGTGCCAGCCGGCCGCCGGGCCGGCCTGCTCGTCCCTGGGCAGGACCTTCTCGAGCGCGACCATGCTGGTGTTGCAGCGGCGGCCGAAGTGGCCGTCCTCGTCGTAGACGTAAGCCACGCCGCCGCTCATGCCGGCGGCGAAGTTGCGCCCGGTCCTGCCGAGCACGACGACGGTGCCTCCGGTCATGTACTCGCAGCCGTGGTCGCCGGTGCCCTCGACTACCGCGCTGGCGCCCGACAGCCGAACCGCGAAGCGCTCGCCGGCCACGCCGCGGAAGAAGGCCTCGCCGCTGGTGGCGCCGTACAGCGCCGTGTTGCCGACGATGATGTTCTTCGTCGCCTCGCCGCGGAATTCGATGCTCGGCCGCACCGCGATGCGGCCGCCCGACAGGCCCTTGCCGGTGTAGTCGTTGGCGTCGCCGATCAGGTACAGCGTGATGCCGCTGGCGAGGAAGGCGCCGAAGCTCTGCCCGCCGGTGCCCTCGAGCTGCATGAAGATCGTGTGGTCGGGCAGGCCTTCGGGACGGCGGCGGATCAGCTCGCCCGACAGCATCGCGCCGACGCTGCGGTGGACGTTGCGCGCCTCGTCCATGAACTGCACCTTCTCGCCGCGCTCCAGCGCGGGCAGGCAGCGCTCGATCAGCCGGTTGTCCAGCGCGCGGGCCAGGCCGTGGTCCTGCGCCTCGCAGTGCAGGCGCGGCACCTCGGCCGGCACCTGCGGCTGGTGGAAGACACGTCCGAAGTCGAGGCCGCGCGCCTTCCAGTGCTCGATGCCCTTGCGCGTGTCGAGCAGGTCGGCGCGGCCGATCAGCTCGTCGAAGCGGCGGATGCCGAGCTGCGCCATGATCTGGCGCGCCTCCTCGGCGACGAAGAAGAAGTAGTTGACGACGTGCTCGGGCTTGCCCGCGAACTTGCGGCGCAGCACGGGGTCCTGCGTGGCCACGCCCACCGGGCAGGTGTTGAGGTGGCACTTGCGCATCATGATGCAGCCCTCGGCCACCAGCGGCGCCGTGGCGAAGCCGAATTCGTCGGCGCCCAGCAGCGCGGCGATCACGACGTCGCGGCCGGTCTTCATCTGGCCGTCGGCCTGCACGCGGATGCGGCCGCGCAGGCGGTTGAGCACCAGCGTCTGCTGCGTTTCCGCCAGGCCCAGCTCCCAGGGGGTGCCGGCGTGCTTGATGCTGCTCCAGGGCGAGGCCCCGGTGCCGCCGTCGTGGCCGGCGATCACCACGTGGTCGGCCTTGCACTTGGCCACGCCCGCGGCCACCGTGCCGACGCCGACCTCGCTCACCAGCTTGACGCTGATCGACGCGCGCGGATTGGCGTTCTTCAGGTCGTGGATCAGCTGCGCCAGGTCCTCGATCGAATAGATGTCGTGGTGCGGCGGCGGGCTGATCAGGCCGACGCCCGGCACGCTGTAGCGCAGGAAGCCGATGTACTCGCTGACCTTGCCGCCGGGCAGCTGGCCGCCCTCGCCGGGCTTGGCGCCCTGCGCCATCTTGATCTGGATCTGGTCGGCCGACACGAGGTACTCGGTCGTCACGCCGAAGCGGCCCGAGGCCACCTGCTTGATCCTGCTGCGCAGGCTGTCCCCGGCCTGGAGCTCGTAGTCGGCCTCGATGACCTTGGCGCCGATGACGTCGCTCACCTTGGTGCCGGCGGCGATCGGGATGCCCTTGAGCTCGTTGCGGTAGCGCGCCGGGTCCTCGCCGCCCTCGCCGGTGTTGCTCTTGCCGCCGATGCGGTTCATCGCGATGGCGAGCGTGGTGTGCGCCTCGGTCGAGATCGAGCCGAGCGACATCGCGCCAGTGGCGAAGCGCCTGACGATCGCGCTCGCCGGCTCGACCTCCTCGACCGGGATGGCCTTGCCGGGGTCGACGCGGAACTCGAACAGGCCGCGCAGCGTCATGTGGCGGCGGCTCTGGTCGTTGACGATCTGGGCGTACTCCTTGTAGGTCTCCCACTTGCTGCCGCGCACGCTGTGCTGCAGCTTGGCGATGGCGTCGGGCGTCCACATGTGCTCCTCGCCGCGCACGCGCCAGGCGTATTCGCCGCCGGCGTCGAGCATGTGCGCGAGGACCGGGTCGCTGCCATAAGCGGCGCGGTGCATCCGCAGCGCCTCCTCGGCGACCTCGAAGACGCCGATGCCCCCCACCTGCGTCGCGGTGCCGCGGAAGCACTTGGCGACGAAGTCCGCCTTCAGGCCGATGGCCTCGAAGATCTGGGCTCCGCAGTACGACATGTACGTGCTGATGCCCATCTTGGACATGATCTTGCCCAGACCCTTGCCGACCGCCTTGACGTAGTTGTAGATCGCCTTGTCGGCATCGACTTCGCCGGGCAGCGAGCCCTGAAGCTCGACGATCGTCTCCAGCGCCAGGTACGGGTGCACCGCCTCCGCGCCGTAGCCCGCCAGCACGGCGAAGTGGTGCACCTCGCGCGCCGAGCCGGTCTCGACCACCAGGCCGGCCGTCGTGCGCAGGCCCTCGCGCACGAGGTGGTGGTGCACGGCCGAGAGCGCCAGCAGCGCCGGGATCGCGACGTGGTCGCGGTCGGCGTGGCGGTCGGTGACGACGATGATGTTGTGGCCGCCCTTGATCGCGTCCACCGTCTCGGCGCACAGCGAGGCGAGCTTGGCCTCGACGCCCTCGTGGCCCCAGGCGAGCGGGTAGGTGATGTCGAGCTCGTAGCAACGGAACTTGCCGCCGGTGTGCTTCTCGATGGCGCGCAGCCGCGCCATGTCGTCGAAGTCGAGCACCGGCTGCGACACCTCCAGCCGCATCGGCGGGTTGACCGCGTTGATGTCGAGCAGGTTGGGCTTGGGGCCGATGAAGCTGTTGAGCGACATGACGATCGCCTCGCGGATCGGGTCGATCGGCGGGTTCGTCACCTGGGCGAACAGCTGCTTGAAGTAGTTGTAGAGGGGCTTGTTCTTGTCCGACAGCACCGCCAGCGGGCTGTCGTTGCCCATCGACCCGATCGCCTCCTCGCCGGCGGCCGCCATCGGCGCGATCAGGAACTTCAGGTCTTCCTGCGTGTAGCCGAAGGCCTGCTGGCGGTCGAGCAGCGGCTCCCGGGCCGTCGGCCGCGCGCCGTCGGCGGGGATGACGTCGAGCCGGACGCGGACGTTCTCGATCCACTGCCGGTACGGCTTGGCCGAGGCGAACTGGTGCTTCAGCTCCTCGTCGTCGACGATGCGGCCCTGTTCGAGGTCGATCAGGAACATCCGGCCCGGCTGCAGCCGCCACTTCTTGACGATCCGGTTCTCGGGGATCGGCAGCACGCCGCTCTCGCTGGCCATCACCACCAGGTCGTCGTCGGTGACGATGTAGCGGGCGGGCCGCAGACCGTTGCGGTCGAGCGTGGCGCCGATCTGCTTGCCGTCGGTGAACACCATGGCGGCCGGGCCGTCCCAGGGCTCCATCATCGCCGCGTGGTACTCGTAGAAGGCGCGGCGGCGCTCGTCCATCAGCTCGTGCTGCTCCCAGGCCTCGGGAATCATCATCATCGCCGCTTGCGCGAGCGGGTAGCCCGCCATCGTCAGCAGCTCGAGCGTGTTGTCGAAGGTGGCGGTGTCGCTCTGGTGCTCGAAGCTGATCGGGTAGAGCTTCTTCAGGTCGTCGCCGAGCACTGGCGACTTCATCACGCCCTCGCGGGCCCGCATCCAGTTGAAGTTGCCCTTGACGGTGTTGATCTCGCCGTTGTGGGCGACGAAGCGGTACGGGTGGGCGAGCGGCCACTCCGGGAAGGTGTTCGTCGAGAAGCGCTGGTGCACGAGCGCCAGCGCCGAGACGACGCGCGGGTCCTGCAGGTCGAGGTAGTACTGTCCCACCTGGCTGGCCAGCAGCAGGCCCTTGTAGATGACCGTGCGGCAGCTCATGCTGGGCACGTAGTACTCGCGGCTGTGCGTCAGGCGCAGGCGCTGGATCGCCGCGCTCGCGGTCTTGCGGATCACGTAGAGCTTGCGCTCGAGCGCGTCGGGGACGATCACGTCGGCGCCGCGGCCGATGAAGATCTGGCGGATCACCGGCTCCTTGGCGCGCACTGCCGGGCTCATCGGCATCTCGCGGTCGACCGGGACGTCGCGCCAGCCGATCAGCACCTGGCCCTCGGCCCTGACGGCGCGTTCCAGTTCCTGCTCGCATGCCAGCCGCGACGCGTGCTCCTTGGGCAGGAAGATCATCCCGACGCCGTACTCGCCGGGCGGCGGCAGCTCGATGCCGCGGGCAGCGAGTTCGGCGCGGTAGAACTCGTCGGGGATCTGGATCAGGATGCCGGCGCCGTCGCCCATCAGCTCGTCGGCGCCCACCGCGCCGCGATGGTCGAGGTTCTCCAGGATCTTCAGGCCCTGCTCGACGATCGAGTGCGCCTTCTGCCCCTTGATGTGCGCGACGAAACCGACGCCGCAGGCGTCGTGCTCGTGGCCGGCGGAGTACAGCCCCGCGCTGGCCGCGCGCTCGATCTCGTCGCGGGAAGGGGCGGGCAGCGGTGCGGGCATGGTCTTCTCCTGCCAGGCGGAAAGCGGGTAAGGCTACCGCAGTGCAGCAAACCGGACAATCAAAATCAAAAGGGGTCAGACCACAAAAACGTATCGTCTTGAAGATGCGTTCAGTTAAATGGGGACAGATTGGAGGCGCGATGGCGCCCCTTGATCTCATCCGTTGGCGGCGCCCGTGGTTGCCAGAGCCCGGTGTGATCCCGGCGGGCGGCCGCGAGGTCTCGGGGTCAGGGGCCGGTCGGTCCGCGTGGCCAGTGCGGCCACGAACGCAGCCGAACCGCAAGGCCAGCCGCCTGCCGCCGAGCGCCGCAAGGCGGCGCACGCCGCGTCGGGCGCGCCGAGCGCCAGCCGCCCGGCCCAGGCGCGCTCGCGCTCGAAGGGTGTGTTGCCGAGTTGCCAGTACTCCGGCGGGTCGTGCAGCCACGGCTCGCGTCGCAGGCCGAGGTGGTGGGCTGCGCTGCTGACCGTCGCGTCCGTGCCGGCCCCGTCCAACAGCAGCAGCGCGTTCAACACGACATCCCCGGGTTCCAGCGCCGCGGAGCGGAAGCGCCCGCTCCACAGCGTGCCGCTGCGCCCATGCAGGCGATTGAAGGCCGCCACGTGCCGACGGCCGAGTGCCTGCATCGCACCGGCCAGCGCTGCGGGCGCGGCGGGCGTCAGCACCAGCTGCAGCTCGTCGTCGCGCAGCGCGAACGCGTGCAGCCGCACCCCGGTGGCCGCCACCGCCTCGCGCAGCGCGGCCAGGCACAGCAGCCGGCCGGACGCGTCGGCGAACGGTGCACAGCCGGGCAGCACGCGCTGCACGACGAGGTGCGCGTGGCCGGGCACCACCAGGCGCGGCAGACGGGCCATCGCGCGCAGCCTCAGGCGCCGGGGCGGGGTGTCCGGCGCACGCAGGAACTCATGCTCTCCGTCACGTCCTCGCCCGCTCCAGGTCGGCCAGCAGCCGCCGGCCGGTGAGCCGCTCGTGCTCGCGCAGCGCGAAGCGGTCTGTCATGCCCGCCACGTAATCCGCCACGGCGCGCGGCGCGTCGGCGGCCGCAGCGAAGTCAGCGCTCATTTCGTCCGGGCATGCGCGATAGGCGGCGAACAGTTCGGACACCACGGTGCGGGCCGCCGCGGTGGTGCGCAGCACCTGAGGGTGGCGGTACAGCGTGGCGAAGAGAAAGCTCTTCAGCGCCGACAGCTCCAGGCGCACCGGCGCCGGGAAGCCCACCAGGGGCGGGCAGCGCCGCGCGGCCTCGGCATCCTCGGGCGCTGCCGCCTGCAGTGCCTCGGCCGTGGCGGTGACCAGGTCGCCGATCAGCGCCGACAGCATGCGCCGCAGCGCCTCCGGCAGCGCGCGGCGGGCGAGAGCGGCCGGTGCGCCGCGCGCGAGCGCATCGGCCTCGCGCGCGAAGCCGGCGAAGAGCGGCGCGTCGGCCAGCTGCGCCGGCCCGAGCAGGCCCGAGCGCACGCCGTCGTCGATGTCGTGGGTGACGTAGGCGATCTCGTCGGCCAGGTTGACGAGCTGCGCCTCCAGGCTCGGTTGCCCGCCGTCGACGAAGCGGCGCGCCGGGCCGTCGGGCTCGGCGGCCAGCAGCTCCCGCGCGTGGCGGCGCGAGCAGTGCTTCAGGATCCCCTCGCGCGTCTCGAAGCTGAGGTTCAGCCCGTCGAAGGCCAGGTAGCGCTGCTCGAGCCGGTCGACCACGCGCAGACTCTGCAGGTTGTGCTCGAAGCCGCCGTGCTCGTGCATGCACTCCTGCAGGGCGTCCTGCCCGGCGTGGCCGAAGGGCGTGTGCCCGAGATCGTGGGCCAGCGCGATCGCCTCGACCAGATCCTCGTTGAGCGCCAGCGCGCGCGCCACCGAGCGCGCGATCTGCGCCACCTCGAGCGAGTGCGTCAGCCGGGTGCGGAACAGGTCGCCCTCGTGGTTCAGGAAGACCTGCGTCTTGTAGACGAGGCGGCGGAAGGCGTTGCTGTGCACGATGCGGTCGCGGTCGCGCTGGTGCACCGTGCGCGGCGGCGACTCGGGCTCGGCGATGCGCCGGCCACGGCTGCGGCCCGGGTGGCTTGCCCAGCGGGCGAGGGCACTCGCGCTCAAGCAGCGGCGGCCGGCCGCGGGAGCGCGGCGCCGCCATGGCGCTCGACGACCCGCTGCACCAGCGCGTCGGGTGCGGTGCGCAGCGCGGCGCTGCCGATGCGCTCGATGACGACGAAGCGCAGTTCGCCGCCCTCGGCCTTCTTGTCCACGCGCATGTGGCGCATCCACTCGTCGAACGGCAGCGCCGGGGCCTGCACCGGCAGCCCCGCCCGCGCGAGCAGCCGCTCGAGCCTGTCGACGAAGGCGGGCGGCACCAGCCCGAGCTCGGACGACAGCCGCGCCGCCAGCACCATCCCGCTGGCCACCGCCTCCCCGTGCAGCCAGGCGCCGTAGCCGAGCGCGGCCTCGATCGCGTGGCCGAAGGTGTGGCCGAAATTGAGGATCGCGCGCAGCCCCGACTCGCGCTCGTCGGCGCCCACCACGGCGGCCTTGATCTCGCAGCTGCGCCGCACCGCGTGGGCGAGCGCGGCGCCGTCGCGGGCCAGCAGGGCGCCCAGGTTCGCCTCGATCCAGTCGAGGAAGGACGCGTCGGCGATCGGCCCGTACTTGATCACCTCGGCCAGCCCGGAGACGTACTCCCGCGTCGGCAGCGTGGACAGGGTGTCGAGGTCGATCACCACGCGCACCGGCTGGTGGAAGGCCCCGATCATGTTCTTGCCCAGCGGGTGGTTGATGCCGGTCTTGCCGCCGACGGAACTGTCCACCTGGGCCAGCAGCGTCGTCGGCACCTGGACGAAGCGCACGCCGCGCATGTAGGTGGCGGCCGCGAAGCCGGCCAGGTCGCCGACCACGCCGCCGCCCAGCGCGAACAGCACCGTCTTGCGGTCGCACCCGCACGACAGCAGGTGGTCGAAGATCGACTGCAGCGCCGACCAGTCCTTGTGCGCCTCGCCGTCGGGCAGCAGCACGCGGTGGACCTCGGCGTAGCCCGCATGGGCCACACGCCCCTCCAGCGCCGCCCCGTGCAGCGGGTGCACGGTGGTGTTGCTGACGACGACGGCATGTCGCGCGGCCGGCAGGCCCCCCCACGCTTCTCCTTCGGCCAGCAGGCCGGGGCCGATCAGGATCGGGTAGCGGTGGCCGGGGGTGGCGACGTCGAGCCGGGCGGTGATCGGCATGGCTGCGTCAGTGTACGGCGCGGGCCGCCGGGGCCGCCGCGGCACGCACGCGCTGGCCGGCCTCAGCGGGCCTCAGCCGGCGTCCCGGTCCGGCCGGGCGGGGTCGGGCGGGACGACGGCGCCGGCTTGCTCCAGCCTGCCGCACACCAGCCCGGCCAGCGCCTGCACGGAGGGCCGGGCGCTGTCGATCACGATGTGCGCGGTGCGGCGGTAGAGGGGGTCGCGCTGCTCGTGGAGCTCGCGCAGCCGCTGCAGCGGGTCGGCCACCTGCAGCAACGGCCGCTGGGTGTCGTGCCGCAGGCGCCGCGCCAGGTCCTCCGGCGTGGTGCGCAGGTAGACGACATGGCTGCGCGAGTGCAGCGCGTCGCGGTTGCTCGGCCGCAGCACCGCCCCACCACCGGTGGCCAGCACCTGGCCGGGCCGGCCCGCGAGCGCGTCGATGACTTCACTCTCGACGTCCCGGAACGCAGCCTCGCCGTGCTGCGCGAAGTACTCGCGGATCGGGACCCCGAGGCGCTGCTCGATCGCGTGGTCGCTGTCGACGAAGGCCAGGCCGAGCAGCCGCGCAAGCTGGCGGCCGACCGTCGTCTTGCCGCAGCCCGGCATGCCGACCAGCGCGATCGACGGGGCACCCGCAGGGCCGAGGGGAGGGCGCGTCGCGGCCGGCATGCGCCGCAGTATCGCTCGCCGCCGGTGCGGCAACGGCCGGCGGGGGGGGGCGGCGCGTGCCGCCGCCGGCTCAGTTGGGATTGCTGCAGGTGGTTGCGGTGCCGTACGGGCTGGTGACGAAGGCGGGCGGCGTGGTGATGTTGGTCACCGCCCCCGCTTCCACCGGTACCGGGGCCAGCACGAACGTGGCCTGGCCCTCGGTGCCCGACACGCCCGATGCGGCTACGGTGACCCACGCGTCGACCCAGGATGCGAAGCTCTTCGCGTAGGTGATCTCGACCACCGCCGTGCCGTTGGCGAGAGTGCGCGCATTGACCAGGCGCACCAGCACATCGGAGCGGCCCGGGTCGAGGCGGCTGTTGCCGTTGAAGTCCTCGCCAGTCTCGAGCACGCCGTTGCGGTTGGCATCCTCGTTGGTGCAGGGCGCAGACGTCTCGGTCTTGACCCAGCGCGTGCCGACGATCGTCCAGAAGCCCTTGCGGTACTGGGGCAAGTCGAGCGACACCGACAAGGCAACGTCCGCCATCGCATTGCCGGCCGAGTTGGCCACGGTCACCAGCAGTCGCTTGGTGTAGGTCAGTTCCTCGACGACGATCAGTTCGTTGGTGCCGATCGACACGCCGAGAGGCTCGGAAACGACCGTAAGCTTGCGGTTGGCTTGAGTGGTGCAGTTCAACAGGTTCGGGTCGGTGTCAGTCGTTCCATAGCAGGCGCGGACCGTCACCCCGTTGGTCGGACTGGAAAGCGTCCCAGGGATGTAGGCGGTGGTGACGACACCATTGGCATCGGAGTACAGCGTCGTGCTGCCGGTCGAGAAGGTGCCGCCGATGCTGTTGGGGTCGCCACCGAGGTCGAAGCGAACGCGTACGTTGGGCACCGGCTGGTTGTTCGGTCCAAGGAAGCGCGCGCGCACCTCGGCCCGGTTGGTGGTGGAGCCCGCGAGGTTGACGCCCACGACACTCGGATTGATCGACACACTGGCCGACGCGATAGTCGTCGTGACGGGTGGCACGCTCGCGGCAGTCTGGACCACGACGGTCTGCGTCTCGCTCAACCCGCCCACGGTGACGGCGACCGGGTAGTTGCCTACGGTGGCCGATGAGGTGTAGTCGAACGTGTAGTCGCCGTTGCTGCCGGTGGTGCCCGAGGCCGAGGCCGGCGTCAGGCCCGGGGCCGAGACCGTGATCGCCTGGCCGACCATCGGGTTGCCGCCCTGGTCGACCACGCGGTACTGGATCTGGGCCGCTGTGCTGGGCGCCACCACGGCCGGCACCAGCGTGGTCGTGATCCGCGTCCCGGTGACCTGGATCTGCTGCGAGCGCGACGCCGAGCCCGATGAGGCCGACAGCGTGATCACGCGGTTCGCGCGGTTGCTGCCGATCGTCAGCGTGGCCTGGACGCGGCCGTTCCCGTCGGTGACGGCCGAGCTCTGGGTCAGCACGCCGTCGTTGTCGGCCTGCACCGTCACGGCAGCGCCCGCCACGGCGACGCGCTTGTCGTCCACCGCGGTGACCGTCAGCGTGACCGAGGCCGCACCGGTGTTGGCGATCTGCGTCGCGCTCGGCTCGAGCACCAGGTCGGCCGCCGCCGCGGCGCTGCCGCCACCCCCGCCGAATGCCGGCGTTCCGCTGTTCCCGCCGCCGCCGCCGCAGGCCGCCAGGCCCAGGGCCAGCGCGGCACCCATCGTCCAATTCAGAAATTTCATCGGCTTCATCCTGTCGATGCCGGTCCGGCTCGCCCTCAGCGCGTGACCGAGCGATCGGTGACGATCTTCGGTGTGATGAACACCAGCAGTTCGGTCCGGCTGGTCGAGCGCACCTTGTTCTGGAACAGCAGGCCCAGGTAGGGGATGTCGCCCAGCAGCGGCACCTTGTTGAGCGTGTCGCGCTCGGTCTGCGTGAAGATGCCACCGATCACCACGGTGCCGCCGTTCTCCACCAGCACCTGGGTCTTGACGTGCTTCGTGTCGATCGCGAAGCCCGCCACCGTCGAGCGGCCGACGCTGTCCTTGTTGACGTCCACGTCCAGGATCACGTTGCCCTCGGGCGTGATCTGCGGCACGACTTCGAGCTTCAGGTTGGCCTTGCGGAACTGCACCGAGGTCGCGCCACTGGAGGTGGCGGCCTGGTAGGGCAGTTCCTCGCCCTGCTCGATCAGCGCCTTGACCTGGTCGGCCGTGATCACCCGCGGGCTCGAGATGATCTTGCCGCGGCCCTCGCTCTCCAGCGCCGACAGCTCCAGGTTCAGGAAGCGGTTGGCCGTGGCGCTGAACAGGGACAGCGCGAAGGTGGCCGCCGACGAGCCGCCGAAGGCACTGTTGCTGACGTTGGCCGGCAGGTTGACGAACTGAGAGTCGGGCACCGGGATCGGCGGCGGCAGCAGGCCCACCGTGGTGTTGATCGCGTTGTAGTTGCCGCCGATGGCCGCGTAGTTGTTGCCGCCCAGGTTGTAGCCCGGCACGCCGCCCCGGATGCCGCGGGCGTCTACGGCGCCGAGCTTGACACCGAGCGCACGCCCGAAGCTGTCATCGGCCTCGACGATGCGGGCCTCGATCAGCACCTGGCGCACCGGGATGTCGATGCGCTGGATCAGCGACTGCACCTCCTCGAGCTTGGAGGGGATGTCGCTGACGAACAGCTGGTTGGTCCGCGACTCCGAGATCACGCTGCCGCGCGGCGACAGGATGCGGGTCGAGGTCGCGCCGCCGCCGCCGCCCTGGGCCGATCCGCTGCCGATCAGGCCGCGCGCCACTTCTTCGGCCTTCGTGTAGTTGAGCTGGAAGGCCTGCGTGCGCAGCGGCTCGAGCTCGGCGACCTTCTTGCGGGCCTCCAGGTCGAGCTGCTCCTTGGCCGTCAGCTCGTCCTTCGGCGCGATCCACAGCACGTTGCCGTTCTTGCGCACGCCCAGGCCCTTGCTCTGGAGGATGATGTCGAGCGCCTGGTCCCAGGGCACGTCCTTCAGCCGCAGCGTGACGCTGCCGGTGACGGTGTCGCTGGTCACGACGTTGAAGTTCGTGAAGTCGGCGATGACCTGCAGCAGCGCCCGGACCTCGATGTTCTGGAAATTCAGGCTGAGCTTCTCTCCGGAGAAGCCGGCGCCCTGGGTCAGCTTGTTCGGGTCGACCTTGACCGGCCGCACCTCGAGCACGAACTGGTTGTCGGTCTGGTAGGCGCTGTGCTCCCAGGC